>WBZR01000011.1_pt1 | contig 338154 bp, 277 predicted proteins | sample 5204231 | NCBI WGS metagenome assembly WBZR01 (sample SAMN12412403, study PRJNA552823) | activated sludge metagenome | isolation source: activated sludge from anammox sidestream of wastewater treatment plant... | place: USA: Virginia | collected 2017-08 | reverse complement strand
CGAGCGCGACGCGGTACTTGTGCGTCGCCGAGTTGTACTCGATGCCCTCGACCTCGGCGCCGCCGACCCAGGTCATCACCGGGTCGCCGCCCGAACGAAGTGCGTGCGCGTTCGCGAACAGCTCCGCGCGGGCGGCGAGCGGATCGTTCGCGATCTCGCCCGTGAACGCGCCGGTTTCGCGCGTCACCCACGTGATCGTCGTGCCCGGTTCCTCGGCGGCGAGCTGCGCCAGCTCGAGGACGGTCGTGCAGGCGGTCGCGCCGCCGCCGATCACGAGCGTGCGCTTGCCGGCGTATCGGGTGCGCCGCAGTCCGCGCACGTCGTCGCAGTGGTAGCTCATCTGCGGCGCCAGGTAGAGCTCGCCGCGCGCCGGCACGCCGCCGGTGCCCGCCCACGCGGGCGAGCCGCAGGTGCCGGAGGCGTCCAGCACCGCGAAGGCGCGCAGCACGCTCTCGCGCCCGCCGTGGTCGCGCACCAGCAGCCGGAACGGCCGCGCCGCGCGCACGGCGTCGCCCGGGCGTTCGGCACGCAGCGTCGCCTGCCGGCCGATCGCCACGACCTGCGCGTGCTCGTGCACGCGGCCCTTCAGCTCCGGCGTCGCGGCGAGCGGCGCGAGCACGCGTCCGGCCAGCTCGGCGCCCGTGGGGCGCTCGTCGGCGGGCGGTGCGCTCCAGCCGTGCCGCGCGAGCAGCCGCGCGCTGGCCGGCCCGACGTTCGCGCCCCACGTGGTGAAGAGCCGCACGTGCCCCCAGGCGATCGGGTGCGCGCCGACCTCGCCGCGCTCGAAGACGTGGACGTCGAACCCGCGCTCGAGCGCGGCCGCGGCGGCTTCGAGGCCGACGGATCCGGCGCCGACGATGGCGAGCGTGTTGCGGGCGGGAACGGGCATGGGGCGCGTCTCTCCGGTGGGCGGGTGTTTGATGCGGCCGTGGAATCTAGCCGCGCGCGTGCGCGCCGCACAAGGCGCGGGCCCCGGTGGAGCCAGCGGCGCCGGGCCGCCGGAGCGCCCCTACACTTCCTCGACCTTGGCGATCACCTCGATCAGGCGTTCGCGGTTGCCGAGCAACGTTTCGGCGTTGCGGTCGAGCGACACCCACCAGGTCGCGGCGGCGGCGGCGAGCATCACGGCCGAAACCGCGATCCCCGCCGGAGCGGCGAACGCGGGCCCGGCGACGCTGCGAGCGGCCCACACGACGCCGAACACGACACCGATGATCGCGGCGACGCCGAGAAACACCACGAGGCCGCCCCAGCCGGAATCGCCGCGCGTGCTCAGCCCGCGGCGGCGTGCGCGCACCGGCCAGCGGATCGAGACCCAGGTGCCGAGCGCGACGACACCGAAGACGACCGCCGCCGCGCCGATCATGGCGACGGAACCGAGGGCGTCCCACTGCGTCCGGCGGAACACGGTCAGAGGCGCGAGGACGAGCGCGAGCTGGACCGTCATGCGGAAGAACACGTCCAGGTTCTTGGCGAGCAGCACGTCGCGCGCGCGGCACGGCAGCAGGAAGAACGAACGCACGCCGGGCCCGTCGTAGCTGAACTGCGTGATCGCGGTGGACGAGAGGCTCGAGCTGAGCAGCAGCAGCACGAACACCGGCGCCTCGGTGCGGCCCATCTTGCGGGTGAACAGCAGCATCAGCAGCACGAGCGGGGTGAGGAAGAGCGCGAGGAGCCGCTGCGGGCTGGTGAGCGAATAGCGCAGCTCGCGCGCGACGAGCAGTCCGACGCCGCGCGGGAGAATGCCCGGCAGCAGGGCCACGCTGCCCCGCGACGACGGACGCTTCGCCGGGCCGGAGCCGCCCGAGCTTTCGCCGGCGCGCGCCGTGTGCCGCATGAGCCGCGCGCCGGGCGAGATCAGGACCGCCGCGAGCACGACGGTGCCGGCGAGCCCGGCGAGCAGCCGCAGCGGCGAGCCGTCGAGCGCTCCGGTCGCGATCGCGCCGGGCCAGCCCACGGTCGGCAGCTTCGCGAGGTAGCCGGCGAGCAGGCCGACCAGCTGTCCGGGATCGAGCGGCTGTCCCGTGAGGCGCGCGATCAGGCGCTGCGCCGTGCCGCGGACGGTCAGCTGGAAGAGCAGGAAGGTGAGGGAGAACAGCGCGATCGCGAGGTAGCGCACCCACTCGCGGCGCATGACCTCGTCGAGGACCGCGAGCAGCAACTGCAGCAGCGCCGAAGTCACCAGCGTCACGAGCAGCCCCGCGGCCAGCGTGGCCACGCCCGGCCCCGCTCCCGAGCGCACGAACGCGCCGGCCGCGGCGGCGAGAACGGCCGGCAGGGTCATCAGGCAGACCGGCTCGAGGCAGGAGGCGAGGATGTTGGTCGCGTAGACGGACTCGGCCCGCAGCGGGTAGCGCGTCAGCCGGTCGAGGTCGAACGGCCGGCCCATGGCGCCGAGCAGCATGCCGAAGTAGATCCAGGCGATCTGGCTGGCGCCGAACACGAGCAGCGCGGCGGGGGCTCCGAACTTGAGGACGCCTCCGAAGGCCAGCAGCGCGCCGCCGAACCAGAACGGCGAGAACGCCAGCGCGAGCATCACGTTGAGGCCGATGGCGCCCCAGCGGTTCGAGACGGACGAAGCGCGCAGGAACAGGGTCCAGCGCAGCCAGGCGAGCAGCCGCAGCGTCCTCACGAGGCGGGGCCGCCTCCCGGGGCGCCGCCGGCGGCCGCCGCCTCCGGTCCGCCCGTCAGCCAGTCGAGGCCGGCGCCGACGTCGCCGCGCTCGGCGCCGACCACGTCGAGGAACAGCTCCTCGAGCGAGCGGGTCACGCCGTCGGCGCCGCGGCGCAGTTCGTCGAGCGAGCCGTCCACGACCAGCCGGCCCCTGGCGATGATGCCGACGTGGCTGCACAGCCGCTCGACCACCTCGAGCACGTGCGAGGTGAGGAACACCGTCACGCGCCGGTGGGCGACGAGCCTGCGCAGCAGCTCGCGCAGCTCGTGGGTGGCGATCGCGTCAACGCCCTCGAACGGCTCGTCCAGGAACAGCACCCGTGGCTCGTGGATGAGCGCGCACGAGAGCGCCAGCTTCTTGCGCATGCCGTGGGAGTAGCCCGACACCTGCTTGCGCGCCGAGCCGGTGAGGTCCATGGCCTCGAGCAGCTCGTGCGCGCGCCGGCGGGCCTCGGCCGGGGCGAGGCCCTGGATCTCGCCCACGAAGCGCAGGTGCTCCTCGCCGTTCAGCCGCTCGAACAGGTGCAGGCCGTCGGGCACGACGCCGATGCGGCGCTTGACCTCGAGGTCCTGCGAGGCGACGTCGAAGCCCATGACGCTCGCGCGCCCCGAGCTCGGCGCGAGCAGGCCGGTGAGGATGTTGATGGTCGTGGACTTGCCGGCGCCGTTGGGACCGAGAAAGCCGTAGAAGGAACCTTCCGGCACCTGCAGCGAGAGTCGGTCCACGGCGGTCTGCGCGCCGAAGGTGCGGGTCAGCTCGTATGTTTCGATTGCGAAGGACATCGCGGCTCCGTGCGGTGGGTGGGAGCCGGAACCATACCGCAGGCGCCCGCGCGGGCGCGGACGGAACGCACGGGCCGACCGCGCGGACGCGACGAACGCGGTGTTCGCGGCCCGCGGCCGGCTCGCGGCGGAGTCCCCGCTAGCGCGGCAGCTCGCGCGGCGCCGTCGTGGCCACGACCGCGCCGTCGCGCAGCGCGAGCACGCGCCACAGCAGCGGGCCCGCGGGCAGCGAGGCGGGATCGAGCACCAGCGAATCTCCCTGCGGAACGTCGCGGGTGGCGACCGCGTCGAGCCCGCTCAGCAGCTCGACGCGGTAGGCGGTCGCGCCCTCGGCGGGCCGCCACGCCAGCACCACGCGGCCCTGCGCGTCGCGCGACGCGGCGCGGCTGACGAACGCGCCGGCGGACGACTCGGGCGAGAGGGAGCGCAGGTTGCCCGGACCCTGAACCAGCAGTCGCGGCACCACCACCGCCGCGCCCGCGACGATCGCGACGCCGGCGGCGGCCAGCGCCCAGCGCGGCAGGCCGCCTTCGCGCCGGCGTGCCGCGCGCGGCAGCTCGAGCACGGCGCCATGCGTGTGCGCGGCTTCGGCCCGGGCGCGCGCGAGGGCCGAAGCCGCGACGCGCGACACCTCGCCCTCGTCCTGCGGGTCGAGCGGGTGGATTTCGAGGAACGCGTCGTGTTCGAGCAGCCAGGCGCGCGTGCGCGGATCCCTGGCCGCCTCGATGCGGCGCGGATCCTCGGCGGGCAGGGCCGCCAGCTCGAGCAGGCGGCGTTCCTCCCGGGATTCGTTCATGGCCGCTCCTCCTTTCGCGCCCTGCCGAGCTTCGCCCGCAGTTTGCGCCGCGCCGTCTGCAGCACGCCGCGCGCTCCGGTGCTGCCGCGGATGCCGGCGAGGCGCGTCACCTCCTCCACCGGGAGCCCCTCCCAGTAGCGCAGCATCACCGCCAGCTTCTCCTCCTCGTCGAGCGACTCCTCGATCGCGGAACGCAGGCCCTCGTCCTCGAGTCCGCGCGCGAGCTGCTGCTCGGGGCCGTCCGTGTCGGCGGCGATTCCCTCCAGCACCTCGTCGGGCTCCCACCTGGGGCCGCGACGCCGGATCTCGCTGATGCAGCGAAAGCGCGTGATGGTGAACAGCCAGCCGGGAAAGCGGGCCGGGTCCTCGATCGAGGGCAGGCTGCGGTAGGCGTTCAACAGCACCTCCTGCATCGCGTCCAGCGCCAGCTCGCGATCGCCAAGCTGGCGCCGGCACCACTGGAACACACGGCCCTGCCAGCGACGCAGCAGGCGGTCCGCCGCGTCGAGCGCGGCCGGATCCTGCGGGCGTCGCCGGGCGACCCGCACGAGTTCGTCGTCGGGGGTGCCGTCGTCGTCAAGGGTGTTCATGGGTGTAGTCGCGGCTCCCGGGCAGGAGGTCACAGGCCATCCTGCGGTGCGCCGCAGGATGCCACGCGCCGCGCGCGCCTGTCAGCCACCCGCTTCAGAAGCCGGGGATGGGCAGGGACCTGCGGGCCAGCCGGATGCGGCCGCCCGGGTCGCCCACAAGCGTGAAGGCCGCCCAGTCGTAGGGGCCGGCGCCCCCGGCGCGCAGCCGCGCCCGGGCCCGGACGAGGGCGGTGCCCGCGTCGGGCGCGCGCTCGGTCTCCTCGTAGAAGGCGGTCGTGAATCGCCGCGCGGCGCGATCGTTCACGGGCCAGAGCGTCGCGATCACGGCCCGCGCGCCGGCGCACAGCAGCGCGGCGCTCAGGCCTTCCATGCCGCCGGTTCCGCCCGAGGAGCCGCCGGCCGTCTCGCAGGCCGAGAGCACCACCAGCTCGGCGCGCAGCGGGCGCATGAGCAGGTCGCGGGCGCGCACGGGATCGCCGGGGGCGAGGGCGAGCGACGAACACCAGGGCGAGACCGGATCGAAGGCGGCGTGCGCGGCCACGTGCACGACCGGCGCCGCGGCCATGGCGCGCAGCGCCGACTCGTCGTCGCGCGGCGGGTCGAGCACGCGTACGCCGCGGTAACGCGCCTCGAGCCAGCGAACCTCCGCGAGCGCGCCGGGCAGCGTGCGGCCGTCGGGTCCGCTGGGATTCGCGAACGCGAGCAGCGCGGGCTCCCGCCGGCGCGCGGCGGGGCGCGAGCGCGCCAGAGCGAGCAGCGACGCCGAGGGAGCGCGCGCCAGCACGTGCGTCACGCCGAGCGGCGCATCCGCGCCGCCGGGCCCGAGCGGCAGGCGCAGCGCCTCGAACGGCGTCCGCTGGAGCGGCCCCGAGGGCACCACGATCACGCTGCCGCAGCGGCGCAGCAGCGGGCCGAGCGGGCCGAGCAGCTCGGCGCCCGCCTGCGAAAGCATCCGCTCGAGCGTCGCGGGCTCGAGCGGCGGCACGGCGGCCAGCGCGTCGCGCAGCAGCCCGGTGTCGCGCGCGAGCGCCGCGTCGCCCGCGAGCGGCACGCAGGCGGCGGTGTCGCGCGTGACCGCCAGCAGCCAGCCGCCTTCGCGCCCGGTCCAGGCGAGCAGCAGCAGCTCGCGGGGCCGAAGCACCGAACGCTGCACCTGCTCGAGCGTCACGGCGGGAAGCGGCGCGGCGCGGCCGCCGGGGCCGGCCGCGAGCTCGAGCAGCAGCGAGGAGCGCAAACGCTCGAAGGCCGCGAAGGCGCCGGCGATGTGGTCGCGCCGGCGTCCACCGTCCCGGTCCAGTTCGACCTCGCCCCAGGTCGCGCCCAGCGCGATCGGGTTGCCGAGGTGGGTCCGCCATTCGAGACCCGCGACGTCGGATCCCTGCCGCCGCAGCGCCAGCTCCGCCCGCCGAAGGTGCTCGCGCGCTTCGGCGAGGCGTCCCGTACGCGCCGCCACGAGCGCCAGCACGCGTTCGGCGCCGAGGTCGTCCCGCGCGAGGCCCGAATTCCGCAGGGCCGACAACGTGCGCTGCGCGATCGTCCGCGCGGCCGCCAGCGAATCGGCGTGCAGCGCCGCGAAGGCGCCCGCCTGCAGCAGATCCCGCTCGAGCGCGGGCGGCAGACGCCCGGACAGCTCCGCGGCCGCCCGCCGGTAGAGCGCGAGAGCGGCCGCGGCGCTGTCGCGGGCGAACAGGGTGCGCACGAGTCCCGAGAGGCACTGCGCGCGCAGTCCGGTGTCGCCATGCTCGAGGAGCGCGAGCGCCGCCCGGTACTGGCGCGCCGCGGCGTCCGTCCGGCCGCGCTTGAGCTCGAGCAGCGCGATGCGCGAACGCACGCGGGCGATGCCGTCGGCGGATCCGGCGCGCTCGACCCGCGCGAGCAGCGAATCGGCCAGGGCGAGCGCGTCGTCGGCGCGGCCGAGATCGGAGAGCGCCAGCAGGACGTTGACGGTCGCCGAGACCGTGGTTTCGAGGTCGCCGGCGGACTGCGCCACGAGCGCCGCCCTGCGCCAGGATTCGAGCGCCGCTTCGGGATCGCCGTCCAGGTAAACGTGCGACGCGAGGTTGTTCCAGGCCGACGCCGCGCCGCGCGCCTGGTGCGCCAGCTCCGCGCGCACCGCCGCGCGCCGGAACAACGCCCGGGCGGAGTCGCGCGGGCCGCTCACCTCGTAGGAGCGTCCCAGGCCCAGGAGCGCTTCGCAGGCGCCGAACTCGTCCCGCTGCCGGTCGAACAACGGCAGGGCGCGCCGGTACCCCCGGATGGCCTCCGCGGCCCGACCCGCCCGCAGCGCGGCGAACGCCGCCGAAAGCCGCAGGTAGGCCTCCGCGCGGTGGTCGCCCAGCGCGAGCGCCGCGGGCAGCGTCGCGCGGGCGAGCGAGCCGCCCTCGGTGAGCTGGCCGGTGCTGTTGAGGGCGAAGGCGAGCCACTGCGACGACTGCACCCAGCGCGTCGAGTCGCGGAGCGCACGGGCCCGCGCGCGCGCGTCGCGCAGCGGCGGAATGGCGCGGGCGTAGTGGCCGAACCAGGCCAGCCGCGCGCCCAGCTCGAACTGCGCCGCGACGTGCAGCGTGTCGTCCCCCGCGGCCAGCGCCCGCCCGGCCAGCGCCGCGAGGGCGACGTAGCCCGAGTCCTCGGCGCCGCGGGCGAACAGCACCCCGGCCGGCGCGAACTGCCCGACCACCCGTGGGGGCAGGGGTCGCGGCGCGGCGCCGGCCGGCGCCGCGCCGCCCGACGCCGCGGCGGCCGCGAGCACGCCGAGCAGCACGGACCGCAGGGAGCATCGTGGCCCCGCGGCGGCCCGGCGGACGGCGACTCCGGCGCGGCTCACGCCGGGCATTCCAGCTCCGCGACGATCGGGGCGTGGTCGCTCGCGAGGCCCGCGCCGTCGAGACCGTGAACCGTCCGGCCCGAGCCGCCGCGCCAGCCGCGGCCGCAGATCCAGTCGAGGCGCAGCGCGCCGCGGTGCACGGCCCACTCGAGCATGGCGTTCGCCGGGCCGCGAAGCAGCGGCGGAAGAGCCTGGATCTCCTCGAGCCGCTCCTTTCGCACCTGCAGCGTGGGCGCGAAATCGTTGAACGGCTCCCACACGAAGCCCGCCTCGCGCAGCACGTCGAACAGCGGTTCGTGCGCGAGGCCGCGGTCCGGGCGCAGCAGCCGCCGGCGCAGCATCCCGCCGGGCATCGCCATCAGCGCCGCCGCGCCGTGCAGGGCCGAGTGCCACAGGCCGCGGTCGAAGGTGTGCGTGTTGAAGTCGCCCGCGAGCACGACCGGCCGCCGCTCGTGCGCGAGCGCCGCCAGGATGCGGCGCACCTGCACGGCGCGGTGATTGCGCGTGCGATGCACCTCGAGGTGAGCGGCCACCGCGACGAACGGCCGCTCCGGATGCACGACCTCGACGGCCAGCGCGACGTGGCGACCGATCATGCGCTCGATGTCGAACTGGATCCGGCGCGGGCTCGGCAGCTCGATGACGCGCGCCTCGCCGAGCGGCCAGCGCGACAGCACCGCGATGCCGAACAGGCCTTCCTCGTTGGCGCGCCCGGACGCCATGCGCTCGTCGTCGTCGCGCCCGAGCGTCGTCTCGAGGAACAGCGGCGCCCATGCCGCGTGCAGACCGAGCGCCGCCGCGAGGTCGAAGGCGACGTCGCGGTTGCCGGCGCGCGCGCAGCCGAGGTCCACCTCCTCGAGGGTGACGAGGTCGGCCCCGGCCAGCCCGGGGTGCGAACGCAGCGCCTGCTCGACCTGCGGGTACCAGTTGCCGTGCTCGATGTTCCACTGCGCGTGCGTGACGGCGCCGGCGGCGCGGGCGGGCGCCGGCGCGCGCGGCGGCTCGAAGCGGCGGACGGTGCGCAGCAGCCGTTCGAATCGCGGGCGCAGATCCTGCCAGGTGGGCGCGGCGCGGAGCGCCTCGACCGTCGCGAAGGGCCGCACCGCCGCGGCGAGCGCGAGGCACTCCGCCCGGTACTCGGGATCGCGTGGACTCACGGGGCAAAGGCTAGCCCGACCTATTCATGAACCGTGAGCCGAAAGTGACGGATGCCCGTGAAGCGCGAGGAGCAGGGCTGGCCAGCGACGCAGTCGTGTCGGTGACACGTCGAGGAAGCTGGCCAGCCCTGCGACGCAGCGATTCGCGGGCAGCCGTCACTTGCAGGCCATGGGCTCATGAATAGGTCGGGCTAGAGGAGGACGCGGCGTCGCGCACGTGGCGCGCCCCGGCGCCGGGCCGGCGGACCGCCGGCCGCCGGCTGGCGGGGCATGAAGCCGCCGGGCTAGACTCCCGGCCTCGCAGCCCCCCGCATCCGACCGGCCGCACCGGCACCCGGCCGCCGCAAAGGCACAGACGACCCATGAACCGACCCCGCACCTTCGGCGAGCTCAAGGCCGGCGGTTACCGCCCCCGTTCCGTGAAGGACGAGCTGCGCGCCAACGTGATCGCGCGCCTGCGCTCCGGCGGGCCGCTGTTCCCCGGCATCGTCGGCTACGAGCAGACCGTCGAGCCGCAGGTCGTGAACGCGATCCTGTCGCGCCACGACTTCATCCTGCTCGGCCTGCGCGGCCAGGCGAAGACGCGCCTGCTGCGCTCGCTCGTTCAGTTCCTCGACGAGTGGATTCCGGCGCTCGAGGGCTGCCCGCTCAACAGCGACCCGTTCCGCCCGCTCACGCACCACGCCCGCCAGCTTCTCGAGGTGCACGGCGAGGAGGCGCCGCTCCACTGGATCCATCGCGACGCGCGCTACCAGGAGAAGCTCGCGACGCCGGACGTGACGATCGCCGACCTGATCGGCGACATTGATCCGATCAAGGCGGCGACGCTCCGGCTCGACTACTCCGACGAGCGCGTCATCCACTACGGCATCATTCCGCGCACGAACCGCGGGATCTTCGCGATCAACGAGCTGCCCGACCTGCAGCCGCGCATCCAGGTCGGGCTGCTGAACATCCTCGAGGAGAAGGATTTCCAGATCCGCGGCTTTCCGGTCCGCATCCCGCTCGACGTGGCGATGGTCTTCAGCGCCAACCCCGAGGACTACACGAACCGCGGCAACATCATCACGCCGCTGCGCGACCGCATCAATTCGCAGATCGTCACCCACTACCCGCAGACCCGCGAGCAGGGCGTCGCGATCACGCGCCAGGAGGCGTGGACCGAGCGCGCCGCCGGCGTCGAGGTCGCGATCCCGTCGTTCATGCGCGACCTGGTCGAGGAGGTCGCGATCCAGGCGCGCAAGAGCGAGTACGTGGACCAGAACTCGGGCGTCTCGGCGCGCCTGCCGATCGCGCTGCTCGAAAACCTGGTGAGCAACGCCGAGCGGCGCGCGCTGGCGACCGGCGAGAAGCGCGTGACCACCCGCGTGTGCGACCTGCAGCACGCGGTGAGCGCGGTGAGCGGCAAGGTCGAACTGGTGCTCGAGGGCGAGCAGGAGGGCGCGCAGAACGTGGCGCGGGCGCTGCTCGGCCGCGGGGTCAAGGCGGTCTTCAACCAGACGTTCCCCGACGCCTTCAAGCCGCGCCGCGCGCGTGGCCGCGGCGCCAGCGCGCCGCCGGCGGACGACGACGAGACGCGCGCGAACGTCGAGTACCGCCCGGTGCTCGAATGGTTCGCGGGCGGCGAACACCTGGCCATCGCCGACGACCTGCCGGCCGCCGACTACGCGGCCGAGTTGCGGCGTGTGAAGGGACTGGCCGAACTGGCGGCCAAGTACCTGCACCCGGCGAATCCCGAGGAACACGCGGTGGCGATGGAGCTGGTGCTCGAGGGCCTGCACCAGAGTTCGATGCTCTCGCGCGAGCGCACCGACGCCGCCCGCACCGAGTACAAGGACATGCTGAAGAGCATGCTTTCGGGGCTCGGCGACGACTGAGGCTCCGGAACCGGGCCCGCGGGTTCCGCCGCCGGCCGACCCGAGGCGCGTCGTGCGCGAGGGCTACGACCGCGCCTCGCACGCCTACCGCGGCGACGACGCCGACCTCGAGATGTCGGGCTACGGCCACTGGCTGCGGCGGCTCGCCGCGCGAGTGCCCGAGGGCGAGCGTGTGCTCGACCTGGGCTGCGGCAACGGCGTGCCGGCGACGCGCGAGATGGCGCGGCGCTGGGCCGTGACCGGCGTGGACCTCTCGCCGGTCCAGATCGGGCGGGCTCGCGCGCTCGTGCCGGCGGCGACGTTCCTTTGCGCCGACATGACGAACGTCGAGTTCGCGGCCGGCGTGTTCGGGGCGGTCGTCGCGTTCTTCTCGATCATCAACGTGCCGGTCCGCGAGCAGCCGGCGCTGTTCGCGCGCGTCGCCCGCTGGCTCGCGCCCGGCGGCTGGCTGCTCGCCACCGTGGGCCGCGATCCGTGGACGGGGATCGAGCCCGATTTTCGCGGTGCCGGTGTTCCGATGTACTGGAGCCACGCCGACGTCGCGAGCTACCGGCGCTGGCTCGGCGAGGCGGGGTTCGCGATCGCGGAGGAGGGCCGCCAGCCGAAGGAGGGCGTGCCCGGCTACGCGGTCGTGATCGCGCGGCGCGAGGCGCCGACGCGCGCCGCGCCGGCCGCCTGAGCCGGCCGCGGCCGGCTCAGGCGACGCGTGCGCGACCGGCGACCCGCCGCACCGGCACGCGATCCGCGTGGCCACGCCGCTCCCGCCCGGGCGGATCCGGAGCCCGACTTTGGCGCGGCCGCCAGGCATGGCATCATCGCGTCCGTTGCGCGCCGCAAGGTCCTCCCGCCTCCCGGAGAGCAGAGCAGCATGCGTTTCGACTACACCCGCTGGCGCGGGCCGCGCCCCGACGACCTCGAGCACCTGCGGCAGCTCATGGAGATCTACCGCAACCTGCTGCTGCAGACGGGCGGCGACGTGGACGAGGCGCTGCGCTGGATGGAGCGCTTCGGCCGGGAGTACGGCTTCTTCGACGACCGGTTCGGCGTCGAGGAGTTCAAGAAGCTTCTGGAGGAATCGGGCGAGGCGCAGCGCACCGCCGGCGGCTTCGAGATGACGCCGCGCGGCGAGCGCCGCATCCGCCAGGATTCGCTGAACGAGATCTTTTCGACGCTGCGCGCGGGCGGTGCGGGCGACCACCGCGTGCCCGCGGCCGGCAAGGGCGGCGAGCGGCTGTCGGAGACGCGCGCCTGGCAGTTCGGCGACGACCTCGCGAACCTCGATCCGCTCGGCTCGGTCGGCAACGCGGTCAAGCGCGGCGGCATTGACGAGCTGTCGGTGACCGAGGATGACCTCGAGGTCTTCGAGACCGAGCACGCCTCGGCGTGCGCGACGGTGCTGATGGTGGACATCAGCCACTCGATGATCCTTTACGGCGAGGACCGCATCACGCCGGCCAAGAAGATCGCGCTCGCGCTCACGCAGCTCATCCAGTCGCGCTACCCCAAGGACACGCTCGACGTCGTGCTGTTCGGGGACGACGCCGCGCAGGTGCCGCTGCGCGACCTGGTGCGCATCCAGGCGGGCCCCTACCACACGAACACGAAGGCCGGGCTGCAGCTCGCGCAGCGCATCCTCGGCGGACGCAAGGGCGTCAACAAGCAGATCTTCATGATCACCGACGGCAAGCCGAGCGCGATCCGCGAGCACGGGCGGCTGTACAAGAACCCGTTCGGGCTCGATCCGAAGATCGTCAACAAGACGCTCGAGGAGGCCGCGTTCCTGCGCCGCAGGGGCATCACGATCACCACGTTCATGCTGGCGGCCGACCCGGCGCTGCTCGATTTCGTGCGGCGGCTCACCGAACTGAACCACGGCCGCATCTACGAGACCGACCCGAACAACCTCGGCGCCTACGTGTTCCGCGACTTCGTGCGCAACCGGCGCAAGCGCCTGCACTGACGGCGCCCCGGGCGCGGTCCGGGCCTGATGCCGAATCCGGCGAAGTCCATTAGACTGCGCGTCGTTTCCCGCCCCGGGCGATGCGTTCCCCGCGTCCGCGGCGCCCCACCCATCGGAGAAGCCATGAAGCGCATCGCCGTCCTGTCTTCGCTCGCCGCCGCGATCCTCCTCACGCTGTCGTCCGCGCCGGCGCGCGCCGACGTCCGCCTCGGCCTCAAGGCCGGCATCGTCACCTCGCAGCTCGGCTCGAGCCTCGGCGACCTCAAGTGGCGGAGCGGCGCCGGCGGCGGCGCCTCGCTCGCCCTCGGGCTGACGCCGAACCTCGAGCTGGTGCCCGAGCTGCTGTGGCTGCGCAAGGGCTCGACGTTCACCGAGAACGACGTGGTCATCGGCGGCGTCAGCTTCGGCACCGTGCGCACGGGCATTGATCTCGACTACGTCACGATTCCCGTGCTGCTTCGCCTGCGCACCTCCTCGCCCGGGCCGGTCAACTTCATGCTCGTCGCGGGGCCGACCGTCAGCTTCAAGATGGACGAAAAGCTCGGGGTCTCGGGGCTCGCGAACTATTCGCTGGGCAGCGACCAGGTCGAGACGTTCGACTACGGGATCGCCGGCGGCGCCGGGCTGCTCGGCAGGGCGGCCGGTCTGCGATGGACGATCGAAGGCCGCTACGAGCAGGGCCTCGCCGACGTCTCGAAGCTGCCGTTCGGGCCCGAGCTCAAGAACGGCAGCGTGCAGGTCCTCGCCGGGCTGGAGTTCCCGATTCTCTGAGCGTACGCGGCGCGCGGCGCCGCACGGCCTGCTGGAGTCCGACCATGACACCCTCGTTGTCGCGTCGCGCCGCTTCGATGCCCGCTTCGCCGATTCGCCGGCTCGCGCCGTACGCGGTGGACGCGCGACGGCGCGGCGTGACCGTGCACGGCCTCAACATCGGCCAGCCGGACATCCCGACGCCGAAGGAGATTCTCGAGCGCTACCGCACGTTCCCGGAGGGCCATGTGCCGTACGGGCCGTCGCAGGGCCTGCCCGAGTTCCTCGAGGCGCTGCGCGGCTACTACGGCGGGCTCGGCGTGAAGCTGGCGGTCGAGGATCTGTTCGTGACCACGGCGGGCAGCGAGGCGCTGCTCTTCACGCTCGCCGCGCTGTGCGATGCGGGCGACCAGGTGCTGGTGTTCGAGCCGTTCTACACGAACTACAACGGTTTCGCGGCCCTGCTCGGGGTCGAGGCCGCGCCCGTCACCACCCGCGCCGAGGACGGCTATCACCTGCCCGGGCGTGCCGCGATCGAGGCGAGGATCGGCCCGCGCACGAAGGCGATCCTCATCTGTTCGCCGAACAATCCGACCGGCACCGTCTATTCGGACGCCGAGATCGAGCTGCTCGCCGCGATCTGCCGCGAACGCGGCCTGTACCTCGTGGCGGACGAGGTCTACCGCGAGTTCACCTATGGCGGGAAGAAGCACCGCTCGGTGCTGACGCTCGAGGGCCTCGAGCAGCAGGTGATCGTCGTGGACTCGGTCTCGAAGCGCTATTCGCTGTGCGGCGCGCGGCTCGGCAACATCGTCAGCCGCAACCGCGCGTTCATGGACGCGGTGCTGCGCATGGGCCAGGCGCGGCTCTGCCCGCCGACCGTCGAGCAGTGGGCGTGCTGCGGCCTGACCGACGTGCCGGCCTCGTACACGCAGGGCGTGATCGCCGAGTACACGAAGCGCCGCGACACCGTCGCCGCCGCGCTGGCGAGAATGCCGGGCGTGCTCGCGCGAACGCCCGAGGGCGCGTTCTACTCGTGCGCGCGGCTGCCGGTGGACGACGCCAACGCGTTCGCGATCTTCCTGCTGCAGGATTTCGCGCTGGACGGCGAGACGGTCATGGTCGCGCCGCTCGACGGCTTCTACGCGACGTCCGGCCTCGGGCGCGACGAGGTGCGGATCGCCTACGTGCTCGAGGTTCCGCGCCTCGAGCGCGCCATGCGCATCCTCGCGGCCGCGCTCGCGGCGTACCCGGCGAAGGTGGGTTAGGTTCTGTCTGGGAACGCCGCGCGGTGCCGCGGGGCGTTCTCAGACAGAACCTGACGCCGGAGCGCCGCCCCTCAGGCTCCCGCGGCCGGCGCCTGCGCCGGCCTTCCGGGGCGCTTCAGCGCCACGTACAGTCCGCCGGCGACGAGGAAGCCGACGAACCAGGCGTAGTCGTACAGCGGGCGCAGCGGCGCGTACACGAGTCCGCCCCAGGCGAGCGCGCAGCCGGCGAGCGTCGAGATCACCGCCGGCAGGCTCCAGCCGCCGTATTCGCCCTTCGGCAGGTAGAGATCGGTCAGGCTGAGGTTCTTCTTCCGCACGATCCAGTAGTCGGCGATCAGCACGCCGGCGATCGAGCCGAGCCCGCCCGAGTAGCCGACGAGCCAGGCGAAGATGTAGCCCTTCGGGTCGGCCAGCAGCCGCCACGGCTGCATGGCGATGCCGAGCAGCCCGGTGATGAGCCCGCCGGTCTTGAACGAGATCCAGCGCGGCAGCGCGTTGGCGAAATCGTTGGCGGGCGAGACGACGTTGGCGGCGATGTTCACGGCCAGCGTCGCGATCACGACCGAGAACATCGCGAAGCCGACGACCAGCGGATCGGAGAAGCGTCCGACCAGTTTGACCGGATCCCAGATCGGCTCACCGTACAGGATGGCGCTCGCGCTGGTGATGAGCACGCCCATCGCCGCGAACAGGAACATGGTCGTGGGCAGCGCGACGGCCTGTCCGACCACCTGCTCGCGCTGGCTGCGTCCGAAGCGCGTGAAGTCGGGCATGTTCAGCGACAGCGTCGCCCAGAAGCCGATCATCGCGGTCAGCGACGGCACGAACACCGGCAGGAACTCGTGCAGCGTGTGGAACCTTCCGGGTTGCGAGAGCAGCGGCCCGAACCCGTGGGCCGCCTTCACCGCCCACACGAGCAGCACCGCGGTCACCACCAGCACGTAGGGCGCCGCCCAGTTCTCGACCACGCGCAGCACGCTCATGCCGCGGTAGATGATGCCGACGTTGAGTCCCCAGAAGAGCAGGAAGCTCAGCCACTCCGTGCCCGTGTGGCCGGCGAAGCCGGGACCGAGCAGGCCCTTCCAGCCGGGCACGACCACGACGAAGAACGTCTGCAGCGCCTCGCCGCCGATCCACGCCTGGATGCCGAACCAGCCGCAGGCGACGATGGCGCGCATCAGCGCCGGCAGGTTGGAGCCGGCGGTGCCGTAGGCGGCGCGCGCGAACACGGGGAAGGGGATGCCGTACTTCGTTCCCGGGTGGGAGTTCAGCAGGATGGGCACGAGCACGATCGTGTTGCCGAGCAGGATGGTGATGAGCGCCTGCCACCAGTTCATGCCCTGCGCCATGAGCCCCGACGCCAGCATGTAGGTCGGGATGCAGTGCGCCATCGAGATCCACAGCGCCGCGTAGTTGTAGGTCGTCCAGGTGCGCTGGTAGATCGGGACGGGGGCGAGGTCGCGGTTGTACAGCGGACTGCCGGCGATGACCGCTTCGTAGATGATCTCGACGCGGCCGTCGGGCAGCTCGCGCTGGTTCGACTGCATGCGGACCTCCGGAGGAAGAGCGCTCGCGGCGGCGCGCCCGGGCGCCCGCCGCCGGGTCGGATCAGCCGTGCAGGCCGCCGGGCACCTTGTCGGTGCCCTTCGCGATGCGGTCGTTCCAGCTCTCGAACGGCTTGCCGCGTGTGTCGTCCACCATGGTGATGCAGCCGGGCACCGGGCAGACGTGCGAGCACAGGTTGCAGCCGGTGCACTCGTCCCAGTCCACCCACGTCACCTTGATCCCGGTCTCCTTCGCACGCGCGTTGGCCGCTTCGCGCGACGGCGCGCGGTGGCCGGCGGGCAGCGGGTGCTCGCCGATGTGAATGCAGTTCACCGACGAGTCGCGGCAGGCGACCAGGCACAGGTCGCAGCCGATGCACTTCTTCGGGTCCACGGCGGCGGCGACCTTGTAATTGAGGTCGAGATCGCCCCACTCGGAGTAGGCGGGCACGGCGAGGCCGCGCAGCTCGTTCACCGACTTCATGCCCTTTTCGTCGAGGAAGTTCGAGAGACCGTCGATCATGTCCCCGACGATGCGGAACCCGTAGTGCATCACCGCCGTGCACACCTGGACGCTCGTGCAGCCGAGGGCGATGAACTCCGCGGCGTCGCGCCAGGTGGCGATGCCGCCGATGCCCGAGATCGGCACGGAGACGCGCGGGTCGCGGGCGAGCGCCGCGACCATGTGCAGCGCGATGGGCTTGACCGCCGGCCCGCAGTAGCCGCCGTTGGTCGAGCGCGCGCCGACGACGGGGTGGGGCACCATGCGGTCGAGGTCCACGCCGACGATGCTCTTGATCGTGTTGATGAGGCTCAGGCCGTGCGCGCCGGCCTCGGCCGCCGCGACGCCGGGCACGGTGATGTCGCCGATGTTGGGCGTGAGCTTGACGAGCACCGGCAGCTTCGAGAACTCGACCGCCCAGCCCGCGACGATCTTGAGCACCTCGGGTTCCTGCCCGACCGCCGAGCCCATGCCGCGCTCGCACATGCCGTGCGGGCAGCCGAAGTTCAGCTCCAGCCCGTCGGCGCCCGTGTCCTCGACACGGTGGATGATCTCGCGCCAGTCGTCCCTCGACTCGACCATCAGCGAGACGATCACCGCGTGCTTCGGGTAGCGCCGCTTGCACTCGCGGATCTCGCGCAGGTTCACCTCGAGCGGCCGGTCGGTGATGAGCTCGATGTTGCTGAAGCCGGCCATGCGCTCGTTGCCGACCGAGATCGCGCCGAAGCGGCTCGAGGTGTCCACGATCGGCTCGCCGAGCGTCTTCCAGACCGCGCCGCCCCAGCCGTGGTCGAACGCCCGCATGATCTGCTCGCCGGTGTTGGTCGGCGGGGCGCTCGCGAGCCAGAACGGATTCGGGGCGGAGATGCCGGCGAAGTTGATGGACAGGTCGGCCATGGGCCCTGGCTCCGTTCTATTCGTGCCCGGCGCGCATGGGCGAGCCGGTGCGGATCTCGATGCCGAGCGCCGCGCAGATGCCGCGCGCGGCGCGTTTGCCGTCCTGTACCGCGGTCACGACCAGCTCGCCGCCGCGCATGGCGTCGCCGCCGGCGAACACCTTGGGGTGGCCGGTCGCGCCGGTCTTCGCGTCGGCGACGAGCGACCCGCGTTCGTCGAGCCGCACACCCGGAAAGCAGTCGGCGATCCGCCGCAGGCGCGCCTGGCCGATCGCGACGACCGCGAAGTCGCAGCGGTGCGTCTCTCCCGACTGGAGGGCCACCCCCGTCAGCGCGCCCCTGTCGTCCCGCTCGAAGCGGACCGGCACCGCCTTCTCGGCGAGCACGACGCCCTCGAGCCGCGCGTGCTCCAGCTCGTGCGTGTAACCGCTCATGTCCTTCGTCGAGCGCCGGTACAGCATGGTCACCGACGGCACGCCCAGGCCGGCGAGCTCGCGGGCCACGTCAATGGCGGTGTTGCCGCCGCCGATCACGATCGCGCGCTGCACGCCGGCGAGCTGCTCACCGGCCCGCAGCTTCATCCGTTCGATCCAGTCCACCGCGCCGAGGACGCCGGGGCCGTCCTCGCCGGGCACGCCGAGCTTCGTGTCGGCGCCGAGGCCGGGCCCGAGGAACACCGCGTCGAACTCGCGCACCAGCGCCTCGGCGGTCGGCCCGGGCACGACCTCGACGCCGGTGCGGATTTCGACGCCGAGCGAGCGCACGAACTCCACCTCGGCGAGCGCGTCCTCGGCCGGCATCTTGTAGGGCGCGACCCCGGAGGTGTTGAGCCCGCCGGCGCGCGGTCGCTGCTCGTAGATCGTGACGGCGACGCCCTCGAGTGTCAGGTACGCGGCGCAGGCGAGCGACGCCGGCCCGGCGCCGACGCACGCGACGCGCCGGCCATTGGCGGGCGCCCGCGAGAGCAGCGCGCCGGAGCGGCCGGCGCGCAGCGCGGACTCGGTCGCGTAGCGCTGGAGCCGGCCGATCAGGATGGGCGGATCGCGGTGCCAGGCGTTGTAGACGCATGCCCCTTCGCACAGCACCTCGACGGGGCAGACGCGGGCGCACGAGTAGCCGAGCACGTTCGCCGACAGGATCGTGCGCGCGGCGCCGTTCACGTCGTCGTTGGCGATCCGGCGGATGAAGGTCGGCACGTCAATGCCGGTCGGACAGGCCGCGATGCACGGCGCGTCGTGGCAGTACAGGCAGCGGTTCGCCTCGACGACCGCCTCGGCCCGCGTGAACAGGGGCTTGGCGTCGGGCAGGGCGCGTTCGAGGCGGTCTTCCGGAAGCGGTGGCGGCGTGGGATTCACGCGCGGTCCTTTCGGTGGGGGGCGGATCGCGGGAGCCGCCCGGGCGCTGCGGCCGTCACGCGCGGGCCTCGCGATCCGGAGCGAAGTGCGAGGGCTTGCGCGCGATGAAACGGCCCGCGCCGCGCGTGGTCGTGAGCCGGCTGCCGTCCCAGACGGTGCGGCCGCCGGAAATCGTGCGCGCGATGCGGCCCCGCACCGGGAACCCTTCGAACACGCTGCGGTCGGCGTTCGAATGGTGCGTCCGCGCGCTCAGAGCGCGTTCGCCCTCGGGGTCGAGCAGGACGATGTCCGCGTCCATGCCGACCGCGATCGCCCCCTTCTTCGCCAGCCCGAAGATGCGGGCCGGGGCGGCGCTGCCCAGCTCGACCAGCCGCTGCAGGTCGAAGTGCCCGCCGCGGACGCCGTGCGTGTAAAGGAGCAGCAGGCGGTCCTCGATGCCGGCGGCGCCGTTGGGAATCTTCGTGAAGTCGCCGACGCCCGCCTTCTTCTGCTCGTGCGTGAACGGGCAGTGGTCCGTGCCGACCGAGTCGAGCATGCGGTTCGACAGCCCGCTCCACAGCGCGTGGTGATGGCCGAGGTGCGCGGGCCGGATCGGCGGGCTCATGACGAACGCCGAGCCGCCGAAGTCGGGCTGATCGAACACCGAGTCGTCGAGCAGCAGGTACTGCGGGCAGGTCTCGCCGTAGCAGCGCTGCCCGGCCAGCTTCGCGCGCTCGAGCGCGCGCACCGACTCGCGACAGGTCATGTGCACGATGTACGCGGTCGCGCCGTGCAGGCGGGCCATCGCCAGCGCCCGCCCGGTGGCTTCGCCCTCGACGAGGCTCGGGCGCGACACCGGATGGAACTCGGGGCCCGTGCATCCCTTCGCGAGCAGCTCGCGCTGCAGGTGCCAGACCGCGTCGCCGTTCTCGGCGTGCACCGTGACGACGGCGCCGAGCTTCGCGGCCTCGCGCATGACGCAGTAGAGCGCGGCGTCGTCCACCATGATCGCGCCCTTGTAGGCCATGAACACCTTGAAGCTGGTGATGCCGTGCTCCTGCACGACCGCGCGCATCTCGTCGGCGCTGTTGTCGCCCCACGAGGTGATCGCCATGTGGTAGGTGTGGTCCACGGCCGCCTTCGCCGACTTCCGCCGCCAGGCCGCGAGCGCCGTGAGCATGGACTCGCCCGGCGCGGGAATGCAGAAGTCCATGAAGCAGGTCGTGCCGCCCGCCGCGCCCGAGGCTCCGCCGACTTCGAAATCGTCGGCGCTCACCGTGCCCATGAAGGGCAGCTCCATGTGCACGTGCGGATCAATGAAGCCCGGCAGGACCAGCTGCCCCGCGGCGTCCACGGTTTCGTCGCCGGTCCGGGGCTCGAGCCGGCCGGCCAGGTCGGTGATGACGCCGCCGTCCACCCGCACGTCCGCCATGAAGCGTTCGCCGGCGTTCACGACCTCGCCGTTGCGAATCAGGAGACCCATGCTGCCACCTCCGATGAGGAGGCCGCGGTCACCGGGCGGCGGACGGCCCGGCTCCGGTCCTCGCGAACTCCGTATGGCTCGAAGCCGGCCAAGTCGGGGCTCGCGGGACCCGTGTCTCCCGGCAGTCTGGCGTCGCTGCCGTGCGCGTGCGCCGTGATGCGGGCGCATCGCCTTGTCCACGGCCCCGATACGGGGCGGGGACGATGCGCAGCATACACCGGCGGGGCGTCACCCGCGCACGGGAAATCCGCGCCCGGCCGCGCCCTCAGAGCTCGACCAGTTCGCCGTACGTCTCGGGGCGCCGGTCGCGGAAGAACTGCCAGGTGGCGCGCACCTCCTCGATCAGATCGAGGTCCATCTCGGCGACGACGAGCGCGTCGTCGTTCTCGTTCGCCTGCGCGAGGAAGTTGCCGCGCGGGTCCACGAAGTACGACGAGCCGTAGAACTTGCCGACGTTCCACGGCGGCTCGGTGCCGACGCGGTTGATGGCGCCGACGAAGTAGCCGTTGGCGACGGCGTGCGCCGGCTGTTCGAGCTTCCACAGGTACTGCGACAGGCCCGCCGCCGTGGCGCTCGGGTTGAAGACGATCTCGGCGCCGTTCAGGCCCAGCGCACGCGCGCCTTCGGGAAAGTGGCGGTCGTAGCAGATGTACACGCCGACCTTCGCGTAGCGCGTCTGGAAGACCGGGTAGCCGAGGTTGCCGGGCTTGAAGAAGAACTTCTCCCAGAACCCGCTGGTGTGCGGGATGTGGTTCTTGCGGTACTTGCCGAGGTAGCTCCCGTCGGCGTCGTAGACGGCCGCGGTGTTGTAGAGGACCCCCGGCATGTCCTTCTCGTACACCGGCACGACGACCGCCATCTTGTGCTTCGCGGCGATTTTCGCGACGGCGTCGGTCGTGGGCCCCGGAACGATCTCGGCCGCTTCGTACCAGCGCTTGTCCTGCCCCGGGCAGAAGTACGGGCCGTTGAAAATTTCCTGCAGGCAGAGGATCTGCACGCCCTTCCTGCCGGCCTCCTCGATGAGCGGCACGTGCTTGTCGAACATCGCCTGCTTGATCTTTTCGACGGGCTGCGATTCGTCGTTGAGCGGGTTGGCGCACTGAATCAGGCCGCCGATGAGCTTGCGGGGCATGGGAGTCTCCTGTTGGACATCACTCGAACGAGGTCACGGACGAAGCCTCTCACAAGACCTCGCGTCATTGAACTCCCGCCGGTTCGGCGTTTCCACCCGCGGGAAGGTTCCCCGGAGCCGAGACGGCCGCCGTCGTGTCGCGCTCGCAGCAGGTGACCCAGCCGCCGTTCCTCGGGCGGGTGCTGACCGCGCCCACGACCAGCCCGAGCGCGGCCGCGCCGAGCAGGATGCCTCCCGCGCGTGAATCCTGCTTCTGATACGCAAGGAGGCTTCCCAGCGCCCCGCCAAGGCTCGCAAGGAGGGCGATGGGCAGGCCGATCGCGAGGCCCACGAACGTTCCGGTCGCCGCGGCTTCGCCGGAGGTCGCGACGTTTCGCACCTCGACCTTCGAGATGTCGGCCCAGGCGACGAGCGTGTCGGTCGCGGGCCAGGGCTCGCTCAGCCCGCCTGATCCGCCGAATGCATGCGGAGTCCGGAACCGGACGCCCGGGTCCTCCAGCGCGACGTGGTCGGTCTCGACCGCACGGCCCGGAAGGTGCAGGCGCACGTGCCTCGCGTTGGCGCTGCACGCGCGCACGAGGTCGATCCAGTGGCGCTCCTCGCTCGTGCGAAGCGCGGAACGCTCCGGCGCGGGTGCGGCGCTGTCCGCTTTCGTGGAAGCGCTGTCGGCCGGCTGCGCGTATGCGCGCAGCGGCGCGAGCGCGAGCATCGCGACCAGGGCATGTGTCACGAGCGCGGCCGACTCGTTCAGGCGGGGCGGGTTCATGGATAGAGCGGCCTCCATTCGGGATGGACGAAACCGATGAGCGCGCCGAGTCCCGCCATGCCGAGGCCGGCGGCGGCGGCGACGACCACGACGAAATGGTCGTCTGGCTCGGAGAGGTTCGGCCCCAGCGTCGCGACCGCGCCGGCGCCGACAGCACCGCCGATGAGGGCGCCGACCAGCAGACCCCGGGCGGCGCGAGGACGGGCGAGCGAGAGCGATTCGACTTCCGACCATGGCAGGATGCGTTCGGGTTCCGACGGGCCGGGATCGTTCAGAACGACGAGCGCCGGACGGCCCCCGGGATGGTCCACGCGGATGCCGTCGGCGCGCAGCTCGACGCGGTGCAGGACCCTCGTCGCGGTGCGGGTGACGATCCGGACCTGCCGCGCCGAATCGCATGACGACTGCAGGCGCAGGCGCGTGAGCGAATCGGGTGGGGCGATCGCGCACGCGATGCCGGGCACGATCATCACGAGCGCCGCGAGCGCCGCCGCGCGCCGGCGCACATGCGGTCCGTCCCGTGCCGCGCAGCTCGTGGAGGTTCGGTTCGGAAGCATCACGGGAGGGTGTCCTCCATGCCCGGTGGGTGGTGGATCGCGCCGGGGCGCCGGCGCGCGATGGCGCAGCGCGGGCTCCGCCGTGCTGCGCCGAATGGAATCAACGCCGCGGACGCCGCCGGGCCGGCGCCGGACCGGCGCCGGACCGACGCCCGGATACCGGCGCGGGAACCCTACACCCCGGCGCGGCGGGCCGGGCACGAAATCCTGTCCTCGTGCCCGCCGCGCCCTGCAGCGCGATCCGGGCAGGAGGCTCGCCCGCATGCGCGACCGAGCGGCGGACGGGCACCCGGCAGGAACCGCCGGGGCTCCGCCCGGCCCGGGCGGTTCCGCGCTTACTTCTCGCGGGGCCGAGACGCGGTGAAGTAGTGTCGGCGCCCTGACCTTCGCCCGAGCCGGCCGACCGTTCACCGGAGAAACCCGCATGAGCGCGCAGAGCCCCGCACCACCGTTCGTTCCCTACATCGCGCCGGAAACCTCGCTGCGCGAGTTCACCTGGCGCGGGGTGCTGGTCGGCAGCCTGCTCGGCGTGGTCTTCGGGGCGTCGTCGCTCTACCTGGTGCTCAAGGTCGGGCTCACGGTCAGCGCCTCGATCCCGGTGGCGGTCATTTCCATCACCTTCTTCAAGGCGCTGACGCTTTTCCGGGTCAAGGACGCGACGATCCTCGAGAACAACATCGTCCAGACGGCCGGCTCGGCGGGCGAGTCCATCGCCTTCGGGCTCGGGGTCACGATGCCGGCGATCCTGATCCTGGGCTACGACCTCGAGCTGACGCGCGTCGCGCTCGTCGCGGTGCTGGGCGGACTGCTCGGGATCCTGATGATGATCCCGCTGCGGCGCGCGCTGATCGTCAAGCAGCACGGCCGGCTCAAGTACCCCGAGGGCACCGCCTGCGCCGAAGTGCTCAAGGCGGGCGCCTCGGCCGAGTCGCGCGACGCGGCATCGGCCGAGGCGAAGGCCGAGGCGGCGAAGTCCGGCGCGCACGGCATCAGCGCGAAGACGATCTTCACCGGCTTCGGCATCGGGCTCGCGTACAAGTCGGCGATGTCGGCGTTCAAGCTGTGGAAGGACACGCCCGAAAAGGTGTTCGGCAAACCCTACGCGGCCGGCTCGGTGGCGGCCGAGATCTCGCCCGAGCTGCTCGGGGTCGGCTACATCATCGGCCCGAAGATCTCGGCGGTGATGTGCGGCGGCGGCGTGCTCGCCTACCTCGTGCTCATCCCGCTCATCAAGTTCTTCGGCGGCGGGCTGCTCGAGCCGCTCGCCCCGGGCACGAAGCTCATCTCCGAGATGGGCCCGAACGAGATCCGCGGCGCCTACGTCCTGTACATCGGCGCCGGCGCGGTCGCGGCGGGCGGCATCATTTCGCTGTTCCGCTCGCTGCCGCTCATCTGGCACGGGCTGCGCGAGGGGCTGAAGGACGTCGGCGGCGCGAAGGGGCCGGGCGCGCAGGTGAGCCGTGTCGAGCGCGACCTGAGCATGAAGTTCGTGCTCGTCGGCTGCGCCCTGCTGGTGCTCGCCATCCTGCTGTCTCCTTCGCTGCACATGAACCTGATCGGCGCGCTGCTGATCGTACTGTTCGGCTTCCTGTTCGTGACCGTGTCGAGCCGGCTGACGGGCGAGATCGGATCGTCGTCGAATCCGATCTCGGGCATGACCGTGGCGACACTGCTGCTCACCTGCCTCATCTTCCTGCTCGTCGGCTGGACCGGGCAGCGCTGGTACGTCACCGCCCTGTCGGTGGGCGGCATCGTCTGCATCGCCGCCTCCAACGGCGGCACGACCTCGCAGGACCTGAAGACCGGCTACCTCGTCGGGGCCACTCCGAGGTACCAGCAGATCGCGATCCTGGTCGGCGCGCTGCTGTCGGCGGTGGTGCTCGGCCCGATCCTGCTCAAGCTGAACGACGCGGCCACCGTCTACGTGCCGGCGTCCCAGGTGACGTCGGGAACGCTCGTGGCGGACGTCTCGAAGCTGTCCGCGAAGCGCGAGGCGATCCGCGGCGAGCAGGCGCACGAGGACACGAAGACCTACCGCGTGTGGCACCGGGTGGACGACCGCGGCGGGCCTCCGGGCAAGTACCTGGTGGACGACTCGGGCCATCCGGTCTGGTACGTGGACCCGGGCATCAACGGCACCATCACGCGGCGCCCCGACGGCAGCACGGTGCGCAAGTTCGACGCGCCCAAGGCGACGCTGATGAGCTACATCATCAAGGGCATCCTCGACCGGCACCTGCCGTGGGGCCTGGTGTTGTTCGGGGTGATGATCGCGGTCGTCCTCGAGCTGTCCGGCATTCCGTCGCTGGCGTTCGCGGTCGGCGTCTACCTGCCGATTTCCTCCTCGTCGCCCATCCTGATCGGCGGGATGGTGCGCTGGCTGGTGGATCGCGCGCAGCGTGGGAAGCTCGCGCACCTGGCGCTGAGCGAGGCGGAGCTGCAGGCCGAAGGCGACAAGAGCCCCGGCGTGCTCATGGCTTCGGGCTACATCGCCGGCGGCGCGATCGCCGGCATCGTCATCGCCTACATGGCCGGCGCGCTGAGCCACGTGGACCAGGCGCTGTCGGAGTGGTCGGCCGCGCACAACCCGTTCTACTCCGGCGCGAAGGCCGACGTGCTGGCGCTGCTGCCGTTCGCCGCGCTGACGGCGCTGCTGCTGGCGACGGGGCTGGGGCGCGGGAGGACGCGCGGAACGACCGATGGGCGCTGACGGGAGCGGAGCCGCGGCCCTCGCGAAGGGCATCCTCGAACTGCTGCGCGAAGCCTACGAGGGCGGGCGCCCGGGCGCGGGCACCGGCTTCGTCGAGAACACACGGGCCGACGGCGGCGGGAACGGCGGACTGTTCGCGACGCTCGAGTCGCTGACCGCCGAGCAGGCTTCGCGCCCGATGGCGCACGGTACGAGCGTCGCCGCACATGCCTCGCACCTCGCGTACAGCCTCGAGGTGACGCTGCGCTGGCTGAACGGCGACCGCGGGCCTTTCGACTGGCCCGGCAGCTTCGAGCCGCGCGTCGTGGACGAACCGGGCTGGCGGGCGGCACGCGCTCGCATGCGCACGGCCTACGACGCCTTCGTCGCGTGGGCCGGCGGCCGCACCGAATGGGACGAGCATTCCGCCGGCGGGATCGCGGCCGGACTGGCGCACTCGGCGTACCACCTGGGCGCCATCCGTCAGATCGCGAAGCTGTCGCGATGAAGGCCGGCCGGACGCGCCCGGTCCGCGACCGCCTGGCGCACGCCGCGGCGCTCGCCTCCGGCGCGTTGCTGACGTTCGCCCTCGCACGCTTCGCGGGCGAAGCCGCGCCCGCACGCGCCGCGGCTCCCGCCGCGGGCACGGTGCTGCGCGAGGCGGTCGCGAGCGACGAGCCGGGCCGCACGCAGCGCAACGTCCGCATTTGGCTGCCGCCCGGCTACGATTCGCCCGCGGCCGCGAACCGCCGCTATCCGGTCGTGTTCCTGCTGCACGGCTGGCCGGGCTCGGACGGCAACTGGATGGAACTGGGTCACGCGCCCGAGATCGCCGATTCGCTCGCCGCGTCGGGCGCCATTCCCGAGGTGATCCTCGTCTTTCCGAACGGCAACGGCACGGGGCTCCTCGGGCGTTCGTACTGGATCGACTCCTACGACGGCCGCTGCCGGCTCGAGACGTGGCTCACGCGCACGCTGGTGCCGTGGGTGGACGGCCGCTTCCGCACGCGGCGGGAGCCGTCGGCGCGGGCGATCATCGGGCTGTCCGACGGCGCGAACGCGGCGTTCGACCTGTCGCTGCGCCACCCGGACCTGTTCGGCGCGGCCGCGGGCCACAGCGGCGACTACGTGCTCGAGAAGACGTTCGGCTGCGGCGCCATCTACGGCCCCGATCCCGGCGCGGACTCGATCCTGGCCGCGCACAGTCCCGCGCTCTACATCGGGCGGGTCGCGGACGTCGCGCGCCGGCTGCGCCTGTACGTGGACTGCGGCACCGGCGACGAGTCCATTTCGCTCACGCGCGCGTTCCACGCCAGGCTCGACTCGCTGCGCATCGCGCACGAGTACCACGAGTTTCCGGGCTCGCACTCGTGGAGCTACTGGCGCCAGCACCTGCACCAGTCGCTGGTCGCGGTGACGGCCGGAATGCGCTGAACCCCCGGCTCGCGGACGGGCGAAGGCCCGGGCGATCCCCCGCCCGGGCCTTCGTGCGACGGTCGCGCGACCGTCAGGCCTGGTGGCTGTCGTGTGCCGCCACGACCTTCTCCATCGGGCGGCTCATCAGGAACAGCACGACGCCGGCCGCGACGCCGATGCCGGCCAGCATCAGGAAGAAGTGCGTCTTCGGCATCTTCGTGTAGAACGTGCCGAGATAGCCGGTCATGTAGTTGCCGATGAAGTTCGCGAGGAACCACACGCCCATCATCATGGACACGATGCGCGCGGGCGAGACCTTGGTCACGAACGACAGGCCGATCGGTGAGAGGTAGAGCTCGCCGAGCGTGAACACCGCGGTCGAGCCGGCGAGCCACAGGATGCTGCGGCGGGCGTCGGGCGCCATGCCGTTCGAGGCCGCGATCATGACGAGGAAACCGAGCCCCAGCAGGATGCAGCCGAGCGCCATCTTGGTCAGGCTCGTCGGCTCCTGCTTCTTCTTCGCCTGCTGCGCCCAGAACCAGGTCAGGGCCGGAGTGAAGAACCAGATCATGAAGGGGTTGAACGCCTGATACCAGGTCGAGGGCAGGGTGAAGCCGAAGATCGTCGGCCAGTGCGTGTTCTGGTCGGCCCAGACCTGCATGGTGTTGCCCTGCTGCTCGTACACGGCCCAGAACGCCGCGACGATCACGCACGCGACCACGATCGCGATGACGCGCGGCTTCTCGTCGCCCGGCAGGCGGACGATCCAGCCGATCGCCGAGACCACCGCGAGGATGGCGAGCGTGAGCGGGATCCAGGTGGGCAGCGTGAGCAGGAAGAGCAGCGCCAGGACGCCGACCGGCACGCCCACCAGATAGCCCACGAGCCCGATCAGCGGCGCGGTCGTGGACTGCGTCGGCGGCGGCTCGACGGGCAGCAGCTTCTGGTTCATGACGTAGAAGATCACGCCGAGCACCATGCCCACGCCGGCGGAGCCGAAGCCCCAGTTCCAACCGACCTTCTGCCCGAGCGTGCCGCAGACGAGCGGCGCGAGGAACGCGCCGACGTTGATGCCGACGTAGAAGATCGAGAACGCGCTGTCGCGCAGCCGGTCGCCGGGGGCGTAGAGCGCGCCCACCTGCGTCGAGATGTTGGGCTTGAAGCAGCCGTTGCCGAGGATGAGCATCAACAGCCCGGGGAAGAACAGGTTCGGCGCCATCAGTAGGAACTGGCCGATGGCCATGATGACGCCGCCGATGATCACCGACTTGCGCCGGCCGATCAGCTTGTCCGCCATCAGGCCGCCGAACAGCGGCGTCAGGTAGACGAGGCCCGTGTACAGCCCGTAGATCCACGACTGCAGCGGCTGCGGCGTCCACGCGGCGTGGAACAGGTTCTGGAACACGCCGCTCACGAAGTTGAAGCCGAGCACCTCGCGGCCGACTTCCGGCTTCACGAACAGGAAGTTGAGCATGTACAGCGCGAGCAGGGACCGCATGCCGTAATAGCTCATGCGCTCCCACATCTCGGTCAGGAACAGCACGAACAGCCCTCGCGGGTGTCCGAGCCATTTGCCGCCATCACGGGGTGCGGCCGTGGCCAGCGTGGCGTTCGACATTCGGGATCTCCTCCGCCGGGATCGGGGTGGGAAACGCGACGCGGCAGGATAGTCCCGTGAGGGTGACGACCGCCACCGGCGGCGTCACCAGCGCGGGCGACGGCGCGCCGGTCGCGCTTGCCGCCGCGGCGCGCGCGGCACTAGCCTTCGCGGGTTCCCGCTTCGCCCCGCCGGCCCGAACCCCCGGATGCCCCCCATGAAGACCCTGCTGAAGACCTCGGCGCTCGAGCGCTTCCTGCGCTACGTGACCTACGACACCCAGTCCGATCCCGACTCGGCGAGCGTGCCGAGCACCGCGAAGCAGCTCGTCCTGCTCGATGCGCTCGTCGCCGAGCTGAAGGCGCTGGGCCTCGCCGACGCGACACGCGACGAGTTCGGCATCGTCATGGCGACGCTGCCCGCGAACACGAAGAAGTCCGGGGTGCCGGCGATCGGCCTGCTCGCGCACGTGGACACCTCGCCCGAGATGAGCGGCGCGGACGTCAAGCCGATCGTCCATCGCTCCTACGCCGGCGGCGACCTCGCGCTGCCCGACGATCCCGCCGCCGTCATTCGCGCCGCGGACAACCCCGACCTCGCCGGCAAGCGGGGAGAGGACATCGTCACCGCCTCCGGCAGGACGCTTCTCGGCGCCGACGACAAGTCGGGCGTCGCGGTGATCATGGCGCTGCTCCAGCACCTCACCGAGCATCCCGAGATCGCGCACGGAACGCTGCGCGTCTCGTTCACGCCCGACGAGGAGGTCGGCCGGGGAGTGCGCAAGTTCGACATCCAGCGCTTCGGCGCGCACTGCGCGTACACCCTCGACGGCGCGGCGCTCGGCACCTACGAGGCCGAGACGTTCTCGGCCGACTCGATGAACGTGACCTTCCAGGGCTTCAACACGCATCCCGGCTTCGCGACCGGCAGGATGGTGAACGCCATCAAGGTCGCGGCGGACTTCGTGAACCGCCTGCCCAAGGACGGCCTCGCGCCCGAGACCACCGCGGGCCGCGACGGCTTCGTGCACCCGCACGCCGTCGAGGCGTCGGTGGACCGCACGACCGTCAAGTTCATCATCCGCGACTTCGTCACCGCCGGGCTCGCGCAGAAGGAGTCGCTCGTCGAGAAGCTGGCGCGGCAGACCGTCGCCGACTGGCCCGGCTCGAGCGCGGCCGTCGAGGTCAAGCCCACCTATCGCAACATGCGCGAGGTGCTGGACCGCCACCCCGACGTGGTCGCCAACGCCCGCGAAGCCATCCGCCGCGCCGGCCTCGAACCCGTGGCCACCGCGATTCGCGGCGGCACCGACGGCTCGATCCTCTCGGAGATGGGCCTTCCGACCCCCAACCTCTTCACCGGCCAGCACAACTTCCACTCGCGCCTCGAGTGGATCAGCGCCCAGGACCTCGAACGCTCCGTCGAGACCTGCCTCGAACTCGTGAAGATCTGGGAGGAGCAGGCGTAGCTCAAGCGATCGAGCCCGGCGTCCGGCTTGTCAACACAAGCCGCGTTCGCTTCAGTGCGAAGCGCCCTCGAACGCCGCGTTGCCCGACGAGTGCCCCGGGAAATAGCTCGCCTTCGGGTCGCAGCGCATCTTCGCCGTGCAGACCGCCATCGTCGCCTCGCCGACGCCCGTCACGATCAGCTTGAGCTTGCCCGGATAGGTCGTGATGTCGCCCGCCGCCATGACGCCGGGAATGTTCGTCTCCATCTGCTGGTTCACCACCAGCGAGATCTTCTCGATCGTCAGCCCCCAGGTGCGGATCGGCCCCAGGTTGGCGAGAAAGCCGAAGTTGACCACCACGTCGTCCACCTCGAGCGTGGTCTCCGCCTTCGTGCGGTTGTCGAACACCACCGCCTTCCAGATGCGGCCGTCCGGCCCCTCGACCAGGTCCTTGAGCTCGTGGAAGAGCACCACCCGCGCCGTCGAGGCGTGCAGCTTCCGCACGCTGTCCTCGTGGGCGCGGAACGAGTCGCGGCGGTGGATGAGCGTCACCTCGCCCGCGATCTCCTCCAGGTGCAGCGCCCAGTCCACCGCCGAGTCGCCGCCGCCCACGACCAGGATGCGGCGGCCGCGGAAGCGTTCGAGGTTCGGAATCACGTAGTGCAGGCCCCTGCCTTCGAAGCGCGCGTGCTCCGGCCGGTCCAGCTTCTTCGGCGCGAACGCCCCGACGCCCGCCGTGATGATGACCGTCCGCGTGCGGTGGGTGCGGCCCGTCTCGGTGCCGAGTTCGAAGCCGCCCTCGACCGGCGTCAGCGTCGTGACCTTCTCCTCGAGGCAGATCGTCGGCGAGAACTGCTCGGCCTGCGCCGCCATTTCGCGCACCAGGTCGCGCGCCAACACCTTCGGGAAGCCGGCCATGTCGAAGATGTACTTGTCCGGGTAGAGCGCCGAGAGCTGCCCGCCGAGTTCGGCGAGGCTGTCCACCAGCTTCGTGCGCATGCCGCGCATGCCGGCGTAGAACGCGGCGAACAGGCCGACGGGCCCCGCACCGATGATGGTGACGTCGAACAGCTCGTCAACGGGGACGGCGGCCGGCTTGTCGTGGTTCATGGGACTCCCGTGGCTCGCTGGTTCGTGCGGTCGCGCCTTCCGCGCGGGACGTGAATGGCGCGGCAGTGTTCCAAAGCCCGGCGCGCGCGGCAAGCACCGATCGCGGCCACGCGCCCGGTCTCGCGACGGCGCGGGGGACGGTCGCCGGGGCCCCGACGGACGCGCGTGCGCCGGGGCGACGAACGCCGTCCGCACGCCGCAATTTCCGCTGGCCCTCGCGCCGGCTTTCCCCCACTCTCGGCGCTTCGCGCCGCGCCAGACCCAACCCCGGAGGCTCCATGCGCAGAACCGCTCTCGCATTCTTCGCCGTCGCCGCGCTCGTGCTGACGTTCGCCCTCGGGCAGGGACCGCAGCGCGCGGATGCCCAGGGCCCGCCGCAGGGCGGACCGCCCCCCGGCGGCATGACCGGGATGCCCGTGGACAGCTTCGCCGCCGAACGCGACAGCATGATCAAGGTCATCCTCGCGGACCTCGGCGACCGCAGGAGCGCCCCGGCCGAGAGCGTGTTCAAGAACATCAAGAACATGCAGGGCGTGCCGGCCGAACGGCTGCTCGGAGCCATGAACGGCTTTTCGCGCTCGCTGGGCGTGAGCTGCCGCTTCTGCCACGTCCCCGGACACTGGAAGGACGAGGACAAGAAGCCCAAGGAAATCGCGCGCCAGATGATGAAGATGAGCGGCGCGATCAACGAGGACTACCTCGCCAAGATGGACTTCGGCGGGGACGACAAGCCGCACGTCGGCTGCATGACGTGCCACCGGGGCGAGAAGGAGCCCATGGCCGCCATGCGGCGGGCGATGCGCCGCGGCGGACCGGGCGGCCCGCCTCCCGGCGATCGCCATTGAAACACGCGTGACGAAGCAGCGGCGCCACACGGCGCGGGAACCGCGCGGGTGCTACATTCCCCGCGCGGTTTCTTCGTCAGCGCCCGCGCGGCCCCCGGCACTCGAAAGAAGGAAGAATCCATGGCTTCGGTCCTCGACGTCGTCCTGCTCCTCGCCCTGCCCGCCTCGGGCAAGTCCGAAGTCCGGCGCTACCTGGCCAGCCTGACGCCCGCCCAGTGCGAGGGCGAAATGCACCTCGGGCCCACCGTTCAGCTCGACGACTACCCGTACGTGCACATGATGCGGCGCGTCAGCCAGGAGCTGCGCAAGCGCGGGCACGACGGCGTGTTCTTCGACTCCGACGACCTGCCCATGAAGCAGCCGCTCGACTGGGGCACGCTGATCGAGCTGCTCAACGGCGACTTCGCCGACCTGCTCGAGCGGCGCCGCCCGGCGCCCGCCTCGGCCGCGGCCTGGCTGCTCGACCGCTACGACGCCGCGCGCGCGGCGGTCGGCGCCGAGCCCGCCTTCGCGGCGCTGGCCGCTCCGCTGCGCGCCGAGCTGATCGCCGCGCTCGAGAAGGAAGCCGCGGAGCTGCTGCGCGACAAGAACGCCGGCATTCCCGACTCTCTCGAGGGGCGCACGATCGTGATCGAGGCCGCGCGAGGCGGCCCCGACGGCTCGACGCCGCCGCTGCCGGCGCCGCTCGGCTACCAGTACTCGCTGGCCCGGTTCAGCGACGCCGTTCTGTCGCGCGCCTCCATCCTGTATGTATGGGTGACGCCCGAGGAGTCGCGGCGCAAGAACCACGAGCGCACCGATCCGAACGATCCCGGCTCGATCCTTCACCACGGCGTGCCCATGGCCGTGATGCTCGGCGACTACGGCTGCGACGACATGGAGCACCTCATCCGCAACTCCGGCCGCCCCGACTCGGTCCGGGTCGAGACGCGCGGCAGGACGTACTACCTGCCGGTCGCGCGCTTCGACAACCGCGTGGACAAGACCTCGTTCGTGCGCGCCGAGCGCGATCAGTGGAAGCCCGCCGACATCGCCGCGCTGCACTCCGGCCTGTCCGAGGCGCTGGGCCGACTCGCGCGCGTGGTGGCCGCCGGTTGAGCGCCGCTTCGCCGGCGCCGACGGGGAAGAGGAGCCCATGACGCACCGCAGGAAGCTCGCGATCCTGGTCGGCGGGGGACCCGCCCCCGGCATCAACAGCGTCATCGCGGCCGCGACGATCCGCGCGCTGCTCGAGGGCGTGGACGTTCTCGGCATCGAGGACGGCTTCGAATGGATCATGCGCGGCAACGTGGATCACGTCCGCCCGCTCACCATTGACGCCATCTCGCGCATCCACTTTCGCGGCGGCTCGCACATCGGCATCTCGCGCGCCAACCCCACGCGGGATCCCGAGCTGCTCGAGAACGCCGTGCTCTCGCTGCTCCGGCTGGGCGTCACGGACCTGATCACGATCGGCGGCGACGACACCGCCCTCTCGGCGATGAAGCTGGAGGAGAAGGCGGCCGGCCGCATCGACGTGGTGCACGTGCCCAAGTCCATTGACAACGACCTCGACCTGCCGTCGTACGTGGACACGTTCGGCTACCAGACCGCGCGGCACATCGGCGTCGAGCTCGTGAAGAACATCATGGTGGACGCCAAGACGACCTCGCGCTGGTACTTCATCATCGCGATGGGCCGCAAGGCCGGCCACCTCGCGCTCGGCATCGGCAAGGCGGCGGGCGCGACGCTGACGCTCGTGCCCGAGGAGTTCCCGTCCCAGCCGATCCGACTGAAGGTGCTGGTGGACACGCTGGTCTGCTCGATCATCAAGCGGCGCGCCTTCGGCCGCCGCGACGGCGTCGCGGTGATCGCCGAGGGCGTCGTGCTGAGCATCGACCCGAGGGACTTCGAGGGCTTCGAGGATGTCGAACGCGACGCGCACGGCCACGTGCGGATCGCCGAGGTGAACATCGGCGAGATGCTCAAGCGCGCCGTGCAGAAGCGGCTCGGGGAGTTCGGCCTCTCGGCCACCATCGTCGAGAAGAACATCGGCTACGAGCTGCGCTGCGCGGACCCGGTGCCGCAGGACATGGAATACACGCGCGACCTGGGCTACTGCGCCGCCAAGTACCTGCTCGAGGGCGGCAACTCGGTTCTGGTCTCGATCCAGTCGGGACAGTTCGTGCCGATCCCGTTCAAGGACCTGTTCGACCCCGTCTCCGGCCGGGCCCGCACGCGCGTCGTGGACATCCACTCGACGCGCTACGCGATCGCTCGCCGCTACATGATCCGCCTGCGCCGCGACGATTTCGCGGACGAGCACGAGCTGGCGCGCTTCGCCGCGACCGCGAAGCTGTCGCTCGAGGAGTTCCGCGAGCAGTTCGAGTACCTGATCCAGGACGAGCCGCCGGGGATCCACCTGTTCGACCAGAACCTGGCGAAGGCCCTGCGCGAATCGAGCGCCGCCCGCGCCGCCGCCGGCGCCCCCTCGGCCGCGGCGTCGGCGGCCAAGGGCGGGGACTAGGCGCCGGGAACGCGGCGGGCCGCCCGCCGTCCCGCGTCACCCCGCGGGCTGCTGCTGCGTCAGGCAGTGGATCGCGCCGAGGCCCCAGATGAGGTCGTGGCAGTCGATGCCGACGACGTGGTGTCGCGGCAGGGCCTTCGCCAGCGTCGCCAGCGCGACGCGTTCGCTGCGCCGGTCGCGAAACGTGGGCACGAGCACGGCGCCGTTCACGAACAGGAAGTTGAGGTAGGTCGCGGGCAGGCGCTGGCCTTCGCGCTCCACGCGCTTCGGCATCGGCAGCGTCACGATCCCGAACGGCCGCCCGGCCGGGTCGCGCAGCTTCGTGAGGCGGCGCAGGTTCTCGCGCAGCACGGCGTGGTTCGGGTCGCGCGGGTCGTCCTCGATCGCGGTGACGATCGTGCGCTCGTCCACGAACCGCGCGAGGTCGTCCACGTGGCCGTCGGTGTCGTCGCCCTCGATGCCCTCGCCGAGCCACAGCACCTGCCGCTGCCCGTACCACTCGCGCAGGAACCTCTCGACCTGGCGCTTCGACATGCGGGGGTTGCGGTTCGGATTCAGCAGCACGCTCTCGGTGGTCAGCACCGAACCGGCGCCGTTGAAATCCACGGCGCCGCCCTCCATCACCACCGGCGTGCGGAACAGCGGCAGGCCGAGCAGTCCCGCGAGGCGCGTGGGCACGGCGTCGTCGGCGTCGTACGGCGGATACTTGCCGCCCCAGGCGTTGTAGCCGAAGTCCACGATCGCGAGCTTCCGCGCGCCGCGCGCGCCTCGCTTCACGACGAACGCCGGCCCGTGATCGCGGCTCCAGCACTCGTTGGTCGGGACGTGGAAGAACTGGACGCGCCCGAGCGGGCAGCCGAACGCGCGCAGTTGCTCGCGCGCGAGGCGCTCCCAGTTCGCGTTCGGCACGTTGATCCGCACGCGCTCGCGCGCGGCGATCTCGCGCACGATCGCGGCCAGCACCGCCGGCACCGCGTGCCAGCGGCCGGGAAACGAGATGCCCTCGGGCCGCGGCCACGAGAACCACACGGCGCTCTGGCGCTCCCATTCGGCGGGGAACGAGTAGCCGAGCCCGGCGGGCGTGCCGGCGAGCGGGCGCGGTTCGCGGTTCGCGGCGGTCATGTTCGCGATCTCGCGGGCCTCGTCGCGGAGCGGATCGTCAGCGGCGGTCCACGAAACGCTTGGTGAGATCGCCGTAGGCGTCAATGCGCCGGTCGCGCAGGAACGGCCAGTGCGTGCGGAACGCCTCGACGCGCCCGAGATCGAGGTCGGCGAAGAGCGCTTCCTCGCGGCCGGCCGAGGCCTTCGCCACGATCTGTCCGTCGGGCGCGGCGATGAACGACTGGCCCCAGAACTCGATGCCGTCCGGGTTCACGTGCCGGCCGTCCGCACCCGCGACCTTCTCGAGGCCGATGCGGTTCGGCGAGCACACGAAGCAGCCGTTGGCGACGGCGTGCGAACGCTGGATCAGCTCCCACGACTCGTGCTGGGCCTTTCCGTACTTCCGCTTCTCGGACGGGTGCCAGCCGATGGCGGTCGGGTAGAAGAGGATCTCGGCGCCCTGCATGGCGGTGAGCCGTGCGCCTTCGGGGAACCACTGGTCCCAGCAGACGAGCACGCCGATCGTGGCGTGCCGGGTCTTCCAGGCGCGGAAGCCGGTGTCGCCCGGCGTGAAGTAGAACTTCTCGTAGTAGAGCGGGTCGTCGGGTATGTGCATCTTGCGGTAGATGCCCAGCAGCGAGCCGTCGGCGTCGATCACCGCGGCGGTGTTGTGGTACAGGCCGGCCGCGCGCCGCTCGAACAGGCTCGCCACGATCACCGCGCCGTGTTTCCTGGCGACCTTCGCCAGCGCGTCGGTGCTCGGGCCGGGGATCTTCTCGGCGAGCCGGAAGAACGAATGGTCCTCGCTCTGGCAGAAGTACTGGCTCGCGAACAGCTCCTGCGTGCACAGGATCTTCGCGCCGCCGCGGGCCGCGCCCTCGAGCAGCGCGATCTGCCGGGCCAGGTTCTTCTTCGGGTCGGGGCCGCAGGCCATCTGCGTGATCGCCACGCGCACGGCGCCCGAATCGCGCCTGGGCCGGGTGGTGCGGGAGCGTTTCATCATGCGGCGCAGGATAGGGGAGGCGCGCGGGCCGCGCCAAGCATTCGCGCCGCGTCCGGAGCACGGCGGCGGGCGGTCAGCCCCGGGGCTTGCGCAGCCGCACGTCCACCTGCGTTTCGATCCGCGCGAACTCCTCGAGCAGCGCGCGCAGGTCGGCGTCGAGGGCCGCGCGCCGGTCCCACAGGCGCTTGAGCGCGGCGCGATCGAGCGCGCTGGCCTCGTTCCACCAGCGCGAGGCACGCAACTGGGCTTCGAGCGCGGCCGCCTCGTCGGACTCGACCGTCTTGCGCGGAAAGACGACGGACTCGCCCGCGCGGACCGTGGCCTCGCGTTCGCTGCCCGCGACCACCTCGACGCCCTCGCGGGCGGCGAAGGCGGCCAGAGCCTGCTTGATCTCGGCGATCTCGTTCTCGATTTCGTCGAGGGCGGCCTGCAGCTCGTGCCGCTTCGACTCACGTACGGTCCACGCATCCACCAGCCGGACGCCCGGTTCCTTCGCGAACCGGGCCGGCGTCAGCTCCGCCACCGTGAAGAGGTGCTTGCGGGCCGGGCAGATCTGCTGGAACGCGCACCAGTCGCACAGGCGCGACTCGTGGATGGGGAAGGCGGCTTCGTCCTTCGCCCGCGACAGGGCGTCGGCGATGGTGGCGAGCGCTTCGCCGCGCAGGGCCTCGAGCTGATCCGGCGTGCGGTGGCTGGTGATCGAGACGCCGAACTTGAGGAAGTGCCAGACGAGCTCGACCCGCTCGGCGGTGGGCCACATGCGGCGCACTCCGATCTCGTAGTAGGCGAGCTGCGGGTCGGCATCCTTGTCCTGCTGCGTGGGCAGCCTGCGGCTGGTCTTGTAATCGTGGATGCGCCACGTTCCGTCGGGGGCGATCTCGAGCCGGTCCACGAACCCCTGCATCCGCACGGCGCCCTCGTCGTCGAGCGGAAAGGTGATTCGTTGCTCGAGGCTGACGATGCGCCCGCCGGCGAAGGGCGCGTGCTGCCGGTGGTAGAGGGCGAGCCAGCCTTCGGCCTCGGCGCGCTGCTCGAGCGGAGCGCGGCCGTCGGCGGGCGAGACGATGTCGTCGTTCCACCCGGCGTCCCACGCTTCGCGGAACCAGGCGAGCAGTTGGTCCTCGCCGGGCACGCGCCCGCGCCGCACCTCGAGGTAAAGGTGCTCGAGCGCGTCGTGCGCGCACGAGCCGAGGAAGGCCTCGATGCCTTCGGGCTCGCGCGGAAGCTTCACGCGTGCGACGTACTGGTAGAAGTACTTCCGGGCGCACTGCCGGAAGGTCTCGATGCGCGTATGGGACCAGGTGGACATGGGCGCTCCGGGCCGGGCGACTTTCGCGGGCGGGCGCAGCATAGTCGGAATCGCGCGCGAAGACCGGCGCCGGGCGCGGCCCGTGGCGCGGAGGGGCGACGCGTCGCGGGCCCGCGCGGCGCGCCGGGCTTGCGCGCCCCGCCGGAGCGCGGCAGGCTGTGCCCCTCTCCGCCGGAGTCGCGGGCGGTGTGAACCGAGTTGGGAGAGGGCCCGATGCTGCTCGATCCGGCCGGCGTCCCCGGCCCCGAGATGTACCGCTTCCTGATCAGCGCGGTGGTGCCGCGCCCGATCGCGTTCGTCTCGACGCGCGGCGCCGATGGCGTCGTCAACCTGGCGCCGTTTTCGTACTTCAACAGCATCTCGAGCGTCCCGCCGCTCGTCGGCATCGCGATCGTGGACCGGCCCGGCGACGACAAGGACACGCTGCGCAACGTCCGCGAGACCGGCGAGTTCGTCGTCAACCTCGTCTGCGAACCCATGCTGCCCGCGATGGCGAGGACGGCGGGCGAGTGGCCGCGGGGCACCAGCGAGTTCGAAGTCTCGGGGCTGACGCCGTCGCCCTCGGAGCGCATCGCCCCGCCCGGCGTCGCCGAATCGCCGATTCAGCTCGAGTGCCGGCTGCACCGCGAGATTCCGCTCGGCAACAGCATCCTCGTCGTCGGCGAGGTGGTGCTCGCCCGCGTCAGCGACGAGGTGCTGACGGAAGGACGGGTGGACCCGCTCAAGCTCAGGCCGGTCGGACGCCTGGGCGGCGAGTACTACTCGCTGCTGCGCGAGGTCGTGAAGGAGAACCGTCCACGCGTCTCACGCGCGACCGGTTCGCCGCTCGGATGAAACGCGGCGCCGCTGTCGGAGCCGCCCTCGCGTGCGCGCTCGCCGTGGCGTTGGTCGCCGGCGCCCGGGCGGCGAACGCGGAGGACCTGCTCGACCGCTACGCGGCGACCGACCGATTCCGCTCGGGCCAGCCGCGCACGCCGGTCGTGACGCCGGACGGCCGCGAGGTGCTGTTCCTGCGTTCGGGCCCGCGCGACCGGATGAACACGCTCTGGTCGCTGGACCTGCGCACGGGCCGCGAGCGCGAGCTGCTGTCGGCGGGTGCGCTGCTGCACGGCGCCCCCGAAACGCTCAGCGTCGCCGAACGCGCCCGGCGCGAGCGGCTGCGGCTTTCGGCCCGCGGGCTCGTGTCGTTTTCGCTCGCGCGCGACGGCCGCCGGGTGCTGGTCCCGTTCTCGGGGAGGTTGTTCGTGTACGACCTGGGCGGCGGCGCGGCGCGCGAGGTCTCGCCGAACCGCCCGGCCGCGAGCGAGGCGCGCTTTTCGCCCGACGGTTCCCTGATCGCCTGCGTCCGCGAGGGCGATCTGTGGGTGGTGGACGCCGCCACGGGGCTCGAGCGCCGGCTGACCTCGCACGAAGGCGACCGCGTCAGCTGGGGCACGCCCGAGTTCGTCGCGCAGGAGGAAATGGGCCGCTTCGAGGGCTACTGGTGGAGCCCCGATTCGCGCCGTCTGCTCGTGCAGCGGACCGACGAGTCGGGCGTCGAGCGCATGCGGATCTCCGATCCCTACCGGCCCGAGACCCCTCCCGTGGAGTTCGCCTACCCGCGCGCGGGGCGCGCGAACGCGGTGGTGACGCTTGCGGTCGTCGCGTCCGGCGGCGGCGCGCCGACGTGGATCGAGTGGGATCGCGCGAAGTATCCGTACCTGTGCAGGGCGACGTGGCCCGACGCGGGCCCGCCGACGATCGTGGTGATGAATCGCGGGCAGACCGAACTGGCGGTGCTCGCCTGCGATCCCGGCACGGGCACGACGCGCACGCTGCTCACGGAGCGCGACCCGGCGTGGCTGAACCTGTCCGCGGGCGTGCCGCGCTGGATCGAAGGCGGTCGGGCCTTCCTGTGGATCGCCGAGCGGGACGACTCCGGCCCGTGGCTCGAGCTGCGCGGCGCGGACGGCGGGCTGCTCGGCCGGCTGACGCCCGCGGGCCTGCGCGTGAGCGCGCTGAAGGGCGTGGACGAAGCGCACGGCATCGCCTGGATCGAGGCGACGAGGGAGCCGGACGAGATGGGCGTCTGGCGCGTGTGGCTCAAGGCCCGGCGCGCCCCGGAGCCGCTGGCGCTGGGGAAGGGCGTGCATGGCATCGAGTCCGCCGACGGAGCGGCGCCGCGGGTCGTGACGGTCCGGCCCGAACGGGGGCCCGCGCGCTGGCAGGTCGTGGACGCCGACGGGCGCGTGCGCGGCAGCGTGCGTTCGGTCGCGGAGCGGCCCGTTCCCGAACCTTCCCCCGAGTTCACGCTCGTGGGCCCCGATTCGCTGCGCGCCTGCATCGTCCGGCCGCACGACTTCGACCCGGGCCGCCGCTATCCGGTCGTGGACTGGGCGTACGGCGGGCCGCATTCGCTGACCGTGCAGCGCGACGCCGACCGCTACGTGCTGCAGCAATGGCTGGCCGGCCAGGGCTTCATCGTCGTCTCGCTCGATGGCCGCGGCACCCCGCGGCGCGGGCGCTCCTGGGAGCGCGCGATTCGCGGCGACCTGATCGGCCCGGCGCTCGCCGATCATGTCCGCGGCCTGCGCGATCTGGTCGCGCGCCACCCCGAGATGGACCCGGAGCGAATCGGCGTGACCGGCTGGTCGTTCGGCGGCTACTTCGCGGTGCTGGCCGTCGAGCGCGAGGGCGGGACCTACCGCGCGGCTGTGGCGGGCGCTCCGGTCGTGGACTGGCGCGACTACGACACGTTCTACACGGAGCGGTACCTGGGTCTGCCGCAGGCCGACTCCGCCGCCTACGCCCGCAGCTCCGCGCTGACCGACGCCGCGAAGCTGTCCCGGCCACTGCTGGTCGTGCACGGCACGGCCGACGACAACGTCTACTTCTTCAACACGCTCAAGCTCGCCGACGCGCTCAACCGCGCCGGGCGCGACTGGTCGCTGCTGCCGCTGCCCGGGCAGACGCACGGCGTCGTGGGTCCGGAGCAGGTGCGGCAGGTGTACGGGCGCCTCGCCGGCTTCCTCCTTCGCGAGCTGGGCCCGCCGACGGACGCGGCCCCTCCGCGGCCCTGAGGCACGTGAGCGGCGTCGCGCGCATACCGGTCCGCGGACCGGAGGACGTGTGGACGTTCACGCAGCGCAACGTGCCGCTGTGGGACGTGCTCGAGTTCTTCCCACCGGACGCGATCGGCCCGCGCGGCCCCGCCGACGCGCCGCGGCCGTACGAGGTGAAGCCGATCACGATCGAAACCGATCTCGGCTGGTCGTTCGAAACCGACATCCAGTACGGAGCCTGGATCTTCCGGCCCCGCTCGCCCGCGAAACCCGGCCTGATGAAATGGTGCCGCGAGCGGAACCTCGAGCCCGGAGACACGCTGGTCTTCGAAGCCGCGGGAGAGCGGGTCTATCGGCTGAGGCTCGAGAAGGCGGCGGGCTGAGCCGCCGCCGGGCGGCGCGGCGGACGCGCTACGCCGGAATCTGCGCCAGCACCTCCTCGGGCTGCGGAAAGCGGCCCTCGGCGCGCTTGCTGAAGATGAGCCTGCCGTCGAGCGTGATCTCGAACTCGCCGCCGCTGCCGCGCACGAGCGTCGCCTCGACGCCGCGCTCCTTCCGAATCTCGGCCGCCAGACTGGAGGCCCGGGGAAGGTAGCCTCACTGACCGCAGTATCGAATCTCGAGCTGCATGCGGACCTCCGGGACTTGGTGCGTGGGCCCGGGCGGCACGCGCCCCCCGACCCGGCCTGCCAGCCACATTAGAGAGTTCGGCGCGCGCGGTCATGCGCAAACTCGCGGCGCTGGCCGCGCGCGGGGCAACCTGCTACTCCTCGCCCCTCCGCCCGCGCCGCGGCCGTGCTGCGTGGCGCCCGTCGCGGCCAACACGAGGCGTCCATGGCTGAACTTCTGTCCCGCCGGCTCGGCGGCCGCCGGGACAACAACTTCAACCTGCTGCGGTTCCTGGCCGCCGCGGTGGTCATCTACAGCCATTCGTTTCCGATGTCCGGGGCGCCGTCCGATCCGCTCGAGCGCCTCGTGGGCTTCTCGTTCGGGCACCTGGCCGTGGACGTGTTCTTCGTGATCAGCGGCTTCCTCGTGACCGGCAGCCTGCTCTCGCGCCGCGACCTCGCGTCGTTCGCCGCGGCCCGCGCCCTGCGGCTGTTTCCGGTGCTGCTGGTGGGGGCGCTGCTCGGCGCCCTGGTCGTCGGGCCTCTGCAGACTCAACTGCCGCCTGGCGCGTACTTCGCGAACCCGGCGACGTGGAAGTTCGTGGCGATGAACAGCGTGCCGTGGCCGCTGGGCGTCTGCTACACGCTGCCGGGCGTCTTCCTGAACGTGCCGGTGCGCGGCGCGGTCAACGGCTCGCTGTGGTCGCTGCCGTGGGAGATGAGCATGTACGTGGCGCTCGCCGCGCTGGGGGCGCTCGCGTACACCGGCCGGCGCGTGCTCTCCGACCGCCTGCTGCGCCGGGTGCTGGTCGGAATCGGCATCGTCGCGACGCTCGGCTTCACGCTCTACGAGGCGTTCGACTTTCCGTACCAGTTCCACCTCTCGCAGGCCCTTCGGCTGACGTCGCTGTTCTTCGGCGGTGCGACGCTCATGGTCGCGAGCGCTCGGGTGCCGCTCTCGGGCCGGCTCGCGCTCGCCGCGGCGGCGCTGCTCGTGCTCGACTTCCTGCTGCCGCGCCCGCTGATGGCCGTGTACGCGGTAACGCTCACCTACCTGGTCGTCTGGCTCGCGTACGCGCCGGCGGGGCCGCTGGCGTTCTACCGCGGCGTCGGCGACTACTCGTACGGCACCTACGTGTACGCGTTCCCGATCGGCCAGTGCATGGCCGCGTGGATCCCCGGCATTTCGGCGGCCGGCATCGCGCTCGCGACGCTGCCGCTGACGCTCGCGCTGGCGGTGCCGTCGTGGCACCTGCTCGAGCAGCGCATGCTGTCGTTCAAGGCGGATCGGCGCGCCTGACGCGCGGGCGAAGCGGGCCGCCGGCGGTTTGACCCGCGGGGGAGCCGCGGGCACATTGGCGCCGATGACACTCGCACGCGCATCCGTCGAGTCCCGCCTTCGCGAGGCGGTCGGCGACGCCCTCCTCACCGACGAACCGCTCCGGCACCACACCACGTTCCGCATCGGCGGGCCGGCCGACTGGTTCGTCGCCGCCCGCACTCCCGAGTCGCTGGTCGCGGCGCTCGCGGCCGCGCACGCGCTCGAGCTGCCGGTCTTCCTGCTCGGCGGCGGCAGCAACCTGCTCGTTTCCGACGAGGGATTCCGCGGACTGGTCGTGCGAAACGCCTGCGAGGACGTCCAGTTCGACGGAACGGCGGCGCTCGTGGGGTGCGGCGCCGACTACCTGGAGTTCCTTCGCCGCTGCCAGCGCCGCGGCCTCGCGGGGCTCGCCTACGCCGCCGGCATTCCGGGTTCGGTGGGCGGGGCCGTGTTCGGCAACGCCGGCTGCTACGGGCAGGACATCGGCTCGCGCGTCGTCGAGTGTTCGGTCGCGAGCCTCGACGGCTCCCGGCTGGAGACGCTGCCGGCGGCGTGGTTCGAGTTCGCCTACCGCGACTCGCGGCTGAAGCGCGAACCGCGCGTGCTGCTGTCGTGCCTGCTCAGGCTCGAGGCCGGAGACCCCGCGCAGATCCAGCGCGAGATGGACGACAAGCTCGAGATCCGCCGCGTCAAGCACCCGCAGTGGCGCGAGGAGCCGACGGCCGGCTCGTACTTCAAGAACCTGCCGCCGGGCTTCCAGGTTCCCGGGCTGCCGCATTCGCCGGGAACGCACCGCGTGGCCGCGGGCGCGCTGCTCGACGCCTGCGACGCCCGCGGCATGAGGGTGGGCGACGCGATGGTGTTCGCGAAGCACGCCAACATCCTGGTCAACGCCGGCCGCGCCACCGCGCGCGACGTGCTGACGCTGGCCGAGCGGCTCAAGTCGCTCGTCCGGGAACGCTTCGGCGTCGAGCTCGAGGAGGAGGTCATGTTCCTCGGCGAGAAGCCGGTCGCCGGTTGAGCGGACGCCGCGGGCGGGATAGCTTGGCCGCCGATGGGACGGACTCTCCATAAGCGGCTCCTGTCCGAGAAGTTCGACGGGCCGGTCCAGGAGGCGATCCTCAACCTCTGGGTGACGGCGTCCTTCGTGCGCGGACTTTACGACGGCGTGTTCGAAGACGCCGATCTGACCATGACGCAGTACAACGTGCTGCGGATCCTCAACGGAGCCCATCCCGAGGGCTACTGCCGCGCCGAAGTGGCGCGCCGCATGCTGGACCGCGCCTCCGATCTCACCCGGCTGATTGACCGGCTCGTCCGACGCGGGCTGGTCCAGCGCGGGCGGTCCGAGCGGGACGGACGCCACTCGGTGGCGCGCATCACGCCGCGCGGGCGGCAGCTGCTGGCGCTCACGCAGCCCAGGGTGCGGGCGGTGGAGCAGGCCTTCGCGGGCCGGCTGACCGAGGACGAGGCGCTGGAACTGTCGCGCCTGTGCGAAAAGATCTACGGCGAGGAAGTCGCCCGGGACTCCTGAAGCCGCCCCGGGCACGCCTCGCGGCCGGGCGCGGCCGGCCGCGTCAGCCGCCGATGGCGCTCATGCCGCGCGCGGGCTGGACGAAGCCGGGCCGGCTGATGAGATGGCCCGGTTGCTTGCGCAGCACGGCTTCGCGCAGGCGCCGCTCGAGCGCGTCGTCGTCCGCCGCGGAGCGCAGCAGGCCGCGCAGGTCGTACTCGTCGTGGGCGAACAGGCAGGTGCGGATCTGCCCGTCGGCGGTCAGGCGGATGCGGTCGCAGCGGCCGCAGAACGGGCGCGTCACCGAAGCGATGACGCCGACGCGGCCGCCGCCGTCGCGGTAGCGATACATCGTGGCCGGCGCGGAGGGGTCGGCGCCCGGCTCGGGCTCCAGCGGAAACTCGGCCGCGACCTGCGCGAGGATCTCGTCGGCCGTGACGAGCCGCGAGCGGTCCCACGTGCGTCCGAAGTCGAGCGGCATCCACTCGATGAAGCGCAGCTCGAAGCCCTGCTCGCGCGCCCAGCGGGCGAGCGGCACCGCCTCGTCCTCGTTGTGGCCGCGCATCAGCACCGAGTTGATCTTGATGGGCGAGAAGCCCGCGCGCCGGGCGGCTTCGAGTCCGGCGAGCGTCTCCTCGAACCGGTCGCGGCGCGCGAGCCGGTGGAAGCGCTCGCGCGAGAGCGTGTCGAGGCTGATGTTGACGCGCCGCAGTCCGGCCGCCCGCAGCTCTCCCGCCAGCTTCGGCAGCTTGAGCGCGTTCGTCGTCAGGCTCAGGTCGAGGCCAGGGAGGATTTCGCCCAGCATGCGCACGAGCACGGGCAGGTCCGCGCGAACGGTCGGCTCGCCGCCGGTCAGGCGGATGCCCGTCACCCCGCACTCGACGCACACGCGCGCGAGCCGCGCCAGTTCCTCGTAGGTGAGCATTTCCGCGCGCGGCAGCCACGGCATGCCTTCGGCGGGCATGCAGTAGACGCACCGCAGGTTGCAGCGGTCGGTGACCGAGATGCGCAGATCCCGCACGGTGCGGCCGTGCGTGTCCACGAGCGGTGCGCGAGAAGCGGGCTGGATCGGTGGCACGGCGGCAAGGGTACGCGCGGGCCGTGGCCCGGGCAATGGAGCGCCATGCGGGTTCGGCAGGACGGCCCTGCGCGTGCCCGCGGGCGCCGCCGCCTCGGGAATGCGGCCGGCGCGCGACGTCGGCCGCGAACCGGCGGGCGGCCCGGGCGGTTGCCGCTGGAGCCATGCGCCCGGGCTGGGGTAGCGTCCGGACGCGCCGCCTTCGGGAACGGCCGGAGAAGAAGGTGTCGCGCACACCCCGAGGAGGGAGCCATGTCGCTCGGCGACCGGCTCGTGCTCGTTCAGGCCGACATCACCACGCTCGACGTGGACGCGATCGTCAACGCCGCCAACATCGCGCTCATGCCGGGCGGTGGCGTGTGCGGCGCGATTCATCGCGCCGCGGGGCCCGAGCTGGCCGAAGCCTGCCAGGACGCGGGGCCGTGTCCGACCGGCGACGCGCGCGCGACGCCGGGCTTCGGGCTCAAGGCCCGCGTCGTGATTCACGCGGTCGGTCCCGTGTGGAAGGGCGGCAGTCACGACGAGGACCGGCTGCTCGCCACCTGCTATCGCGCGGCCCTCTCGCTGGCCGACAGCAGCCGGCTCGCGACCGTCGCCTTCCCGGCCATCAGCACCGGCATCTACGGCTTCCCGCTCGAGCGTGCGACGCGCATCGCCCTGCGCGAGATCGCGAGCGCGCTCGGCTGGGCGGCGCACGTGAAGCAGGTGACGTGCGCCTGCTTCGATGCGGGGACGCTCGAGGTCTACCAGCGCGTGCGGGTGGAACTGGGTCTGTAGGCTCCGCTCGCGGGCACGCGACGCCGCTGTCGGGGCGGTTCCGTGGGGAGCCTTCGCGTCCGGCGCCGGCGCCATCGGGCCCGAAGGACGGCGGCTCGCGTCCCGCGCACGGAGACGCTCCGCCCGGGGTCCGCGGGGCCGCCGCCCGTATACTGCCGGCGCCATGCGCCACCTCTTCATCCCGCTCGTCGCCGTCGTCTTCGTGCTCGCGCTCGTGCTGCTCACCCTGCGGCTCGCGCCGCGGTTCCTGCCCGGGCTGCGGCCCGCCGCGCCCGCGGCGTCGGGGTTTCCGTCGCTCGACGCGCCGCTCGTCTGGTGGAACGGCGGGCCGGTCGCCGCCGATTCCCTGCGCGGCCATCCCGTCGTCGCGCTCCTCTTGAGCAGCGCCGATCCGCGTGCCTCCACGGCACTCGCGACGCTCGAAGCCTGGAACGCGGCCTACCGGCCGCTCGGAGTCCGGGTGCTCGCCATTCACGTTCCCGAGTACGCGTACGCCGCCGACACCTCGTTCGTGGGCGCGATGGTGCGGCGGGAGGGGATCTCGTTCCCCGTCGCGAGCGACCCCGCGGGCGTCCTGGCGGCGCGCTTCGGCGGAGCGACGGACGGCCCGCACGTCGTGGTCGCCGACGAAAGCGGCCGGGTGATCGTGGACGAGGTGGACGATCTCGCGAAGGCGGACGCCGCGTTGCACGCCTGGGCCGTGCGTTCGCACGGTCCGGACGCGCCGCCGGCGCTTTCGCCGCCGCCGCAGCCCGCCGTCCGGATCGTCCGACTCGGCGCGGGCGAGAACGCCGGGGGCCCGCTCGAGGGACTTCCGGCGGGGTACGAGGGCGTCTTCACCGCCGAGTTCCGCTACCAGGAGCAGGGCCGGCGCTGGGTGCCGTACCCGGTCGGAGGGTGGCGGCTGCGCACCGACGGACTCGAGGCGACGCGTGGCGGGGCGGCGAACTTCGCGGCCATTCGCTATAGTGCGGCGCGCGTCGGCGTGGTCGTGAGTCCGCCCGCCGGTGCGCACGGACGGCTGTGGATCCTGCTCGACGATCACTGGCCGGCCGCGGAGTTGCGCGGCGAGGACGTCGTCACGGACTCGCAGGGCGCGGCCTTCCTGGAGGTCGCCGCGCCCGGGCTCTACTGGATCGAACGAGGACGGGGCGAACGGGTCCTCAAGCTTTCGCCGGAGGAGTCCGGCGTCACGCTGCACGCGCTGGTTTTCGAGGACGGGGACCGGGGAGACGCGCCCCGCTAGAGGAGCAAGCGATGCCGCTGTGCATCTACCTGTGCTACACGCCGGGCTGCCAGACCAAGCTGGAGCGCTGGATGGCGACGGCCGAGGAAGGCACCAGCACGAAAATGGAGTGCCCGCGCTGCGGCGTCGTCATGCAGTGCGCCTGGACCGGCACGCAGGTGCCGACGCCCAACCTCAAGGACATCGCCGAGATCAAGCGCGGCTGAATCCGGTTCGGTCGCCCCATGCGCGCCCCGCTCCTGCTGACGCCGCGGCTTCGCGCCGCGCTGCTCGACTGGTACCGCCGCGAGCGCCGTGACCTGCCGTGGCGCCGCACGCGCGACCCGTACCGCGTCTGGGTGTCCGAGGTGATGCTCCAGCAGACGCAGGTCGCGACCGCGACGCCCTACTACGAACGCTTCGTCGCGCGCTTCCCCGACGTCGCCTCGCTCGCCGCCGCCCCCGCGGACGACGTGCTCGCCGCCTGGGCTGGCCTGGGCTACTACCGCCGCGCGCGCCACCTGCACGCCGCCGCCCGCACCGTCGTGCGCGAGCACGGCGGGAAGGTGCCCGCGCAGGCGCAGGCGTTCGCCGCGCTGCCGGGGGTCGGGCGCTACACGCTGGGCGCGGTGCAGAGCATCGGCTTCGGCGCGAGGGTGCCGGTGGTGGATGGCAACGTCGCGCGGGTGCTCGCGCGCTGGAGCGCACGGCCGCTGCGAATGCAAAGTCCCGCCGGCTCCCGGGCGCTGTGGACGCTGGCCGAAGCGCTCGTCGCGACGCCGCAGGCCGCGAAGGCCCCCGGAGACTGGAACCAGGCCCTGATGGAGCTCGGGGCCACGCTCTGCACGCCGCGCGCGCCCCGCTGCGCGGACTGCCCGGTGCGGCGCGGCTGCCGCGCCTTCGCGCGCGGCACGCCGGACGCCTTTCCGCCCGCGGCCGCCCGGCGCGTGCGCGTGCGCCTGCGGCGCGCCGTGGCCATCGTCTCGCGCGGCGGCCGGCTGCTGGTCGCACGCCGCGAGGGCGCACTGCTCGAGCGGCTCTGGGAGCCGCCCGGCGTGGATCTGGGGCGCCGCGAAGACGCGGCGGCGGCGCTGCGCGCGCGGCTCGCGTCGCTCGGGGTGGTCGCGGAGCTGCGCGATACCGGCATTCGCGTCCGCCACGTCATCACCCACAGGGACATCGAGGTCGAACTGTGGGCGGGCGTCCCGCGCGGCCCGCGTCGAACGGGCGCGCTGCTGCGCTGGGCCGATCCGCGGACACGCGATCTCGCGCTGACGGCGCTTTCGCGCCGGGCGTGGGCCGCGTGCGACGGCGCGCCGCTCGTGTATGCTGCCGCACCGATGCACGCGACACGCAAGGCGTCGCGTCGGACGACCGCCCACTCGACGACGTCCGGGAACCGGGCGGGTCGGCTCCCGGTCGCGCGTGCCGAATCATCGAGAGTCCGTTAGATTTCGTTTGGCGAACACCGCGTCCGATGGCAGTTTGTCTCGCCTGTCCGATCAACTGGCCGCCCCCGAGCCGGGGGTGAACGGGAACCCGAACCCAAGTCGGTGGCCGTGGACCATCCGGTAACGAACCAACTCGAAGCCGAAGGCCTCCTCATCGCCAGCGCGACCGACGTCGGACGCAAGCGGACGGGCAACGAGGATTCGCACGCGCTGTGGGTGAGCGACGACAGCGCCGTGCGCGCGAAGCACGGCATGCTGCTGGTCGTGTGCGACGGCATGGGCGGCGCCAGCGCCGGCGAGGTGGCGAGCCAGCTCGCGGTCGAGACCGTCCTCGCGGGGGTGCGCTCGGCCGACCCGAACGACCCGGCGGGCGCGCTGCGGGGCGCGATCGAGGCCGCCAACGACAAGGTCCACACGCAGGCGGCGGCCAACGCGGATCAGCGCGGCATGGGCACGACCTGCACCGCCGTGCTGCTGCGCGGGCGCGAGGTCTGGGTCGGGCATGTCGGCGACAGCCGCGCCTACCTGGTCCGCGGCGGCAAGGTCCAGAAGCTGACCCGCGACCACTCGCTGGTCGCCGAGCTGATCGAGAAGGGGCACCTGACCGAGGCCGAGGCCAAGCACGACCACCGCCGCAACGTCGTCACGCGCAGCGTCGGTGCGCTGGAAAGCGTGCAGGTGGACGCCGAGCGCGTCGTGGACAAGCTCAAGCCCGGCGACGCGCTCGTCGTGTGCAGCGACGGCCTGCACGGACAGGTGACCGACTACGAGATCGGCGCGATCGCCACCGAGTACCCGCCCGCGGAAGCCTGCGAGGGACTCATTGATCTCGCCAACGAGCGCGGTGGCCCCGACAACATCACCGCCATCGTCGTGCGCGTGGGCGGGGCCGGCGCCCCGGCGACCACGGGCGCGAAGGCGGCGTCGGCGCGGCCGGCCGCAGGCGAACCGAAGCGCAGACTGCCGCCGAACCTGGGCCTGCTCGGCGGCGCGGCGGTCGTGATGACGCTGCTGGTCGTGGCGGTGGGAGCGATGCTGCTCGGCCAACTGAAGAAGCCCGTCGCCGGCCCGCAGTCCGCCGCGGTTCGCGACGGCGGAACGGCGCCGGCGAATCCCGAAGCGGGTTCGCCACTCGTGTCCGGGAACGCGAACGTGACATCGCCCGAGGGCGCGCCGGCGGCCGTGACACCACAGTCGGAGCCACCGGTGACCGGAGCGCCGTCCTCCTCGGTCGCGCCGCCAGCGACGAGCGCGGCGCCGGCCACGCCGGCGCCGACCACGCCAAGACCCGCGACCCCGGCGCCGAAGCCGGCGCCGGCCACGCCGAAACCCGCGGCCGCGGCGAGCGGCAAGGCGGGCACCGGCACCGTGCGCCTGATGACGCGGCCGTTCCAGCCGAGCACGTTCTTCGTGGACGGCGACCCTTACGCGTTCGACGTCGGCTTCCTGTCCAAGACCATGCCCGCCGGCGACCACGTCCTGCGCGTCGAAGGCATCAGCGGCGGAGCGGTGGACGTGCAGGTCCACGTCGAGCCGGGCGGCAGCTACTCGCTGGTCGCCGAGTTCCCCGACGCGGGAACGCTCGGCAGCGTCGAGATCGTGCTCTCGGGCGCCTCGACCGCGCGCGTGATGGTGGACGGCGCGCAGTACCCCGAGCCGGCGCCCTGCACGGTCCGCGGGCTCTCGCCGGGGTCGCACCGCATCACCGTGGTGCGGCCGAAGAGCGCGCCCGCGCAGGGGCCGGCCGAAGTGACCGTCACGGCGGGAGCGACGACGCGCGCCGAGTACCGATTCGGCGCCGGACGCTGAAGGCGGAGCGGAAACGATGGCTGCCGTCGAGCCACGCGACTTCGGTCCGTACGTCCTCGAGAAGCTGATCAGCGCCGAAGGCGGACAGGGGCTCGTCTACCTCGCGACGCACAAGGCGCTCGAGAAGCGCGTCGTCATCAAGATCCTCAAGGACCACCTCGCCCGGCACGAAAGCTTCGTCGAGCGTTTCGCCGCCGAGGCCTCGCAACTCGCCCGGATGGACCACGCGAACATCGTCCGCGTTCGCCAGACCGGCCCGATGGGCGATGCGTACTTCATCGAGATGGAGTACGTCGAAGGCTGGGATCTGAGCGGCTGGCTCAAGCAGCACGGCCGGCTGCCGGTCGAGATCGCCGTGCTCGTGCTGCAGCGCTTCGCGGCCGGCCTGCAGCACGCGCACGAACGCTCGATCATCCACCGCGACGTGAAGCCCGGGAACGTCATGCTGACGAGCGACGGGCAGGTCAAGGTGCTCGACTTCGGCCTCGCGCGCGACATGGAAGGCGAGGGGCGCAGCACGCCCGGCACGCTGATGGGCACGTACGCCTACATGTCGCCGGAACAGGTGGACGGTCACGAGGCGACCATCGCGTTCGACGTCTACGCGCTCGGGGTCGTCGCCTACCAGCTGCTCGCGAACAAGATCCCGTTCGAAGGCACGATCGCCACCGTCTGCATGAAGATCAAGAACGAGGAGCCCGTTCCGCTCGACCGGCTGTGCCCCGAGGCGCCGCGCGAGCTGGTCAGGCTCGTGCAGCGGATGATGGCCAAGAAGCCGACGCAGCGCCCGCGCGACATGCGCGAGGTCGAGGAGGCGCTGAGCGACATCGGGCAGAAGATCGGCCTGAGGGCGAGCGAGGATCTGCTGCCCCGCTACGTCGCCGATCCCGAGGGCGCGGTGCGGCTTATGGCCCGGCGCCGGGCGCAGCGTCGCTGGCGTCCCTGGGCGTACGCGGCCGCGGCGGTGGTGGCGGTGGTCGCGCTCGGGTTCGTGGTCGTGCGCCTGTCGGGCGGCGGAGCCGGAGCGCGCGGGGCCGCCGGCGGCGCGGACTCCGCCGGGGTGAGCGCCTCGGCCGCGCCCGGGGCGGCGCCCGCGATGCCCACGCCGGCCGCACCCGCCGCGGCCGAAAGCGCCGTCGTGGCGCCGGCGCAGCCGGACACCGCGCGGGCGCACGCGGCCGCGCTCGCGGCGGCGACGGCCGGCGCCACGCACGCGCCGGCGGCCGCCGGCTCCACCGGCGTGACGGTTCCGCCGCCGGGAAGTACGCTCGCGACGCCCGTGGTCGCCGCGACGGCCGCGAGCGCCGTGGATTCCATTTCGCTCGACGTCAGGGTCGAGCCTCCCTCGGACATCTACCTGGACGACCACAAGGTGGCCTCGTCGGCGACCTCGTGGTCGGGCCGTGTCGTTCGAAAGACCTGGACCGTCCGCGTGGACGCCGGCGAGTACGGCACGCGCGAGCAGCGAAGGAAGCCGAAGGCGCACGAAACGGCGCTCTCGTTCGAGATGGATCTGACGGCCGGCGAAGGTGGCGTGTACGTGAGCGGTCCGCGCAATGGACTCGAAATCTGGGTGGATGGAACTTATCGAAGGCTCGTGACACCTTCGCCCGTCCGGCCGCTCCGCGTGGGACCCCACCTCGTCGAGGTGCGCTCGCGCGAGACCGGTGAGGTGGTGGCATCGAGGCGGCTCGTCGTGCCGCAGGGCTCCGAGAACGTCATGCTGGACTTTTCCGCCGGCCGCTGAACCCGCGGACCGGGAACCGTCGGCTCCGCCCTGACCGGGCGATCTCGAGGAACGAACCCGCGAAATGTCCGACCTGACCCAGATCGGCCACTACATCATCAAGGGGCTGCTGCGGAACGGCCGCTCGGCGGATTCGTACTTCGCCGAGAACTCCGCCATGCGCAGCCAGAAGGTGCTGCTGCGCGTGCTGCATCCCGACAGCGCCGCCGACCCGGCGTTCGTGCGCAGCTTCATGGAGGAAGCGCGCATCGCCGCGCGGCTCGACCACAACTGCATCGCCTCGGTGCTCGACCTGAAGGACGACGGCGAGCGCATCTACGCGGTGCTCGAGTTCATCGAGGGGCTCGAGCTGAACGAACTGCTCGAGCGCTTCGGTCCGCCGCCGCCCGAGGTGGCCGCGGCGGTCATGCGCGAGGTGTCCAGCGCGCTCGAACACGCGCACGGCAAGTCCATCCTGCACCGGCGGCTGAGGCCGCGGCTCATCAAGGTGACGCCCGAGGGCGGAGTGAAGGTGCTGGGCTTCGGACTGCGCGAACGCGAGAGCGTGCTGGTGTCGGCGTTCGCGCCCGACGCGCTGCGCGAGGAGCTCTACCGGCCCCCCGAGCAGGTGCGCGAGGAGCCGCAGGACGTGCGCGGCGACCTCTACACGCTCGGCGTCATCATGTACGAGCTGCTCACGCGCCGCATGCCCTTCGACACCATCGTCGGCCCCGCGGGCAGGCAGCCGCAGCGCAAGCCGCCCTCGATCTTCGAGAAGAACCCGCTCGTGCCCGCGGCGTTCGGGCGCCTCATCGAGCGCTGCCTCGCCGAGCGGCGCGAGGACCGGCCCGCCGACGCGGGCGAGGTGCGCCGCGCGCTCGACGACCTGCTCGAGGAATACCGGGTCATGCACACGTCGGACCTGCTGCAGCTCTACCTCGGCAACCCGCCCGACTACACGGAGCAGGCCCGCCGGCGTTCGCTCGAGATCATGATGCGCGACGCCGAGCGTCTCTCGAAGGGCAGCGACGCCGAGCGGCGCGCGGCCATCGAGGAACTCGAGCGGCTGCTGGCCGCCGACCCGAACCACAAGCAGGCCGCCTCGCTGGTGCGCAGGCTGAAGCCCTCCTCGGATCCGGGTCGCGTGCCGCCGTCCGCGGCGGCGCCCGCACCGGCCGCGCCCGCGGCGACCCCCGCGCCGAAGAATTTCGATCCCGACAAGACGATGCTCGACATCCCGGGCGAGACGCCGCCCCCGCGACCGGCGCCGCCCCTGGCGGTCGTTCCGCCCGCTCCGAAACCGATACCGGCGGCGAAGCCCGCGCCCGCGGCGAAGCCCGCGGCCGCTCCGCCCGCTCCACCCGTCGTGCGCGCGCGTCCGGCGCCGGCGCCTTCGCCGGCGGCGGAGCCCGCGCACAAGCTTCGCGGCCTGCTCGTTGGCGCCGGCGCGGCGCTGGCGGTGATCGCGGTCGCCTTCACGCTGTTCGTCTGGCGCCCGTGGTCCCCCAAGCGCCAGGACCTGGGCGGCATCGGCCTGACCGCCGCCGACTCGACGCTGCGACTCGACGTCGAGACCGTGCCCGAAGGCGCGCAGGTCATGCTGCCCGCCACCGGCGAGACGCGCCTCAGCCCGACCTGGTTCGAGAACCTCAAGCCCGGCGCCACGCGTGTGCGCGTCACGCTCGCCGGGTACGTGGCCCGGGACACCGTCCTGCAGCTCGAGCCCGGTTCACCGGGCGCGCTGCGCGTCGAGCTGGTCTCGCTCACCGCGACCGCGTGCACGCTGTTCGTGGCCGTGAATCCGCGTGCCGACGAGGTGCTGGTGGATGGCCTCGCCGCGACGCGCGTGGATTCGGCGGCCTGGTTCATGCCCGTTCAGCCCGGCACGCACTCGGTGGACATCCAGGCGGCGGGCTTCGAGAAGTGGAGCAAGGTGGCGGCCGCGAAGGTCGCCTCGGGGGCGAACGCGCGCGTGCGCGTGACGCTTCGGCCGGGCGTCTCCGAGCCGGTCGCGACCATCGCCACGCCGGAGCCCGGTGGCGAGCCGGCGCCGCCGGCCGCGCCCGCCGGCAATCGCCCCTGGCAGGCCGTGGACGGCACGCGCGTGACCGTCGTGTGCGAGCCGGCGGGGCAGCTTTACGTGGACGGCGTCGCCTATCCGACGCTCGTCGAGCGCACCGAGCTCTCGCTCGCTCCCGGCAACCACACGTTCAAGTTCACCCACCCGGACTACCTCGACGCGACCCAGAGCAAGAAGCTCAAGAAGCACCAGAAGACCGAGACCGTCCGCAACGATTTCCGCGCCGGCGACGGCATCCTGTCCGTGTCCTCGTCCGAGGCCAGCCAGCAGGTGTTCCTGGACGGAAAGTTCCGCGGCTACACGCCGCTGGTGATCCGCGAGGTGAAGACCGGCACGCGCCTGGTCGAACTGCGCGACAAGCGCGGCGGCAAGGTGATCGCCTCGAGGGAGGTCAAGGTCGGCAACTCCTCGAAGCCGGTCGAGGTGCGGTTCTAGGTGGCCTGCAACGAAGCGGCCCGGCGGATTCCTCCGCCGGGCCGCGATCGTTTCACGCGCCGCGCGGTCAGCCCTCGAGCCTGGCCTCCACCGAGAGCTTCGCGTTGAGCAGACGGGAGATCGGGCAGCCGCCCCTGGTCCCTTCGGCCAGCTCGGCGAACTTCGCCGCGTCGAGACCGGGGACCTTCGCGGCGACGACCAGCGCCGACGAGACGACCGTCGGCTTGCCGTCCACGAACTCGAGCGTGACGGTGGCCTTCGCGCTGATCTTTTCTGCCGTGAACCCGGCCTTGCCGATGTCCCCGGACAGCGCCATCGCGTAGCAGCCGGCGTGCGCCGCCGCGATCAGCTCCTCGGGGGTCGTGCCGGGCGTCGTCGTGCCTTCGAAGCGCTTGCCGAAATCGTAGGGCAGGTTGGCGAACGAACCGGTGCCTGCGGCGAGCAGGCCCTTGCCGTCCTTGAGTCCGCCGCTCCAGACGGCGGTCGCTGTGCTTTTCATGGGGATCCTTTCGTGCTCGGGAAGTTCGGGCGGAAGTCGCCGGGTGATCCCGCGGAGGGTCGCGGGAGCGGTCCGGGGGAGAGTAGCGCCGCTGCCGCACCTTGTCGCCCGCGGGTCCGATCCGCTGCTGGTCGGAGCCGTCGGCCGGTGCTAGCTTGCCGCCGACCATGACGAAGCCATCGCGTCCCCGCGTGCTCAAGCACTGCCCCGAGGGGCACCTCATGGAAGTGCTCTGGCGCACCTGCCCGAAGTGCACGGGACAGCCGCCGCTCATGCAGCCGGAGCCCAGGGACTTCGCCGAGGCCACCCGGATCATCGAGCCGGCGGTCGTCGCGGCGGCGATCGAGCCCGAACCGGCAAGGCCGCTGGCCTGGTCGCTCCTCGTGACCGACGGGATCCTGCCCGGCAAACGCATCGAGCTCGAGGGCAGGGGCGTCCGGGTGGGGCGCTCGCCGAACCGCGCGGGCGGACAGGAGCCGCTGGAGCTGCCCGACACCCACCTCTCGCGGGATCACTTCGCGGTCGTGCCCGACGGCGAAGGCTGGACGATCCACGACCTCGGCTCGACCAACGGCACCAAGGTGAACGGCGAGAAGGTGAATCGCCGGCAACTGCAGGCCGGCGACGAGATCCACGCCGGCCACACCACCTTCCGGGTCGAGCAGGGCGGGGGCGGATGATCCGGCTGCGCATTCGCGAGGGCGAGCGCACGCGGGACGTCGAACTGGAGGCCGTGCGGGTGCGATTCGGGCGCCTGCCCGAATGCGAAGTCCGCCTCGAGTCCGCCGGGGTGTCTCGCGAGCACGCCGAACTCGCCGGCGAGCGCGGGGGCTGGCGCGTGCGCGACCTCGGCAGCCGCAACGGCACGCGGGTCAACGGCGAGAAGATCGAGGATCGCGTCGTCGTCGAGGGCGACGAAATCTCGCTCGCCGAGGACGTGACGATCGAGGTGCTGCGCCTCGGCGGCCGGACCGCGGAGGACGCGGCCGCGCCCCGGGCGGAAGCCGGGGCCGAGGACGCCGGCGAACCCGAGCCCGCCGCGCGGCGGCCGGCGGCGGCGCCCGGGTTCCTGCGCCGCGAGAAGTGGCGGCTGGTCCCCGCGTCCGGCGACGGCGAGGCCCTCGCGCTGCGGCGGCCGATCACGACCTTCGGACGCGAGCCGGGCGTCGGCGGCGTGATCGATCACGCCAGCGTCTCACGCGTGCACGCCCGCGCCGACGCGCGCGAGGGCGGCTGGCTGCTCACCGATCTCAAGAGCTCGAACGGCACCTTCGTCAACGACGAACGCGTGCTGTGCACCCCGGTCCGGGAGGGCGACCGCGTGCGCTTCGGCGACATCGAGTACGTGCTCGAACGCCGCGTGGGCTTCGACCCCGGCGCCCTCTTCGGCAACTGGCGCCTCGTCCTGATCATCCTCGCGGTGCTGCTCGCCGCCGCGTGGGGCGTGAGCTTCGTCCTCGAGCACGAGCAGACGAGCCGCGTCGAGCAGTCGTTCCGCCACGAGGCCGCCGCGAGCCTCGCCGAGGCGGCGCGGGAAGCGGGCGCGGGCTCGGCCGACGTGGCGCGCGGTCATCTCGCGCACGCCGCCGACCTCGTGAAGCTGGCCGGGCTGGCTCCCGCGGGCGCGACGCTCGATCGGCCGCACGATCTGTTCGCCGAAGTGCTGCCGGACCTGCCGCCGGAAGCGCGGGACTTCGATTTCGCCTCGCTCACGAGCGGTCAGGCGCTCGCCAGCGAGCAGGCCTCGGTCGAAGCGCTCGACAACCCGCGCTTCGTGGAGCACGAGCTGCGCCGCTACTGCGCCGAACTGGGGCAGGACCCGAACCTGCCGCCCGAGTTCGTGGCGCAGGTGCAGGGCTACGTGGACGGTTTCATGCGCAGCCCGGGCGACATGCGCCTGATGCTGCGCCGCGCCCGCACGCTGCAGCCGCGCATCCGGGCGCTCCTCGCCGAGCAGCACCTTCCCGAAGCGGTCGCCTACGTCGCCTGGGTCGAGAGCAGGCTCGACTCGATGCAGGTGAGCCCCGCCGGCGCGGTCGGGCTGTGGCAGTTGATGCCGGCGACCGCCCGTGAGCGTGGCCTGAAGGTCAACACCGACATCCTGGCCCGCGACGAGCGGACCCGGGTGGACAAGTCCACGCGCGCGGCGGCACGCTACCTGGCGGAGATGCTTCGCGACCAGGGCCCCGAGTACTTCATGCTGGTGCTGGCTTCGTACAATCGCGGGCACAACGCCCTCAAGGCGCTCAAGCAGAAGATCGACGATCCCATGCTCGGCTCGACGCGGAAGTACTGGTACCTCGTCGAGCGCCGGATGCTCACGGAGGAGACCCGGATGTACGTGCCGAAGGTGTTCGCCATCCGCATCATCGCCGAGAATCCGCGGCGGTTCGGGTTCTGAGCCGCATGCGTGCCCCCCGCCGGCTCCCGGCGCTGTTCCTCGCCGCCCTGCTGCTCGCCGTGCCGGGCTCCGCCGCCCCGGCGGCGCCGACGCGCGTTTCGATCGACTACGTGCGGGTGACCGGCGGAGGCGAGCACGAGCTGGTCGTCCGCGTCCAGGACGACGACGGCGCACCGGTCGAAGGGCTCGAGCGCGAACTCGGCGTGACGCTGGATGGGCACGGCGTGGGGGAGACGCGCACCCGATACTCCGGCGATGCCGGTCCGCGCACGCTGGTCGTGGTCGTGGACGCGACGCTGCTCCGCGGCGAAGGGGCCTCGGTGGTGGACGACGCGCTGCGGGCGGTCGCGCGCGAGCTCGCGCCCGAGGACCGCATCGTGGTCGTGCTCGCCGGCGAGAAGCCGGTGGTGAAGGAGTGGAGCGCGCGCGAGATGTCGCAGGCGGGCGACCGGCTGGCTTCGATCGCGGCGGCGGGAGGCCCGAGGCTCTTCGACGCCCTCAAGGCGGGCGCCAACCGGGCCGCCGGACGGCGGCGCGACGGCTCGGGCGCGATGCTGGTGGTTACCCGGGGCGCCGACCACGGCAGCCGCTCGGGCGCCAGCGACGTGCTCGCCGCGGCGCTGCGCGGCGGCGTGACCTCGATCGGCATCGTCGCGGTTTCCGGCGGCGGGCAGGGCGGCGAGCAGCAGCTCGAGCGGCTCGCCGCCCGCACCGGAGGCACGGTGTGGAACGCCACGCCGGGCTCGCCGCTGCCGCCGTCGCTGGGCGCCGAGGTGCGCGCGCTGCTCGACCGCTACGAGATCACCTTCCGCGACGCGCGCTGGAAGCGCGACGAGACCACCCACCAGCTCGAGGCGCGCGTCGGTGACGCGACCGATGCGCCGAGCGGCACGCGTTCCTACCAGCCGATCGAGGTCTTCGAGCCGGCCTGGTGGGCGACCGGCGCGATCTGGATCGTGCTGTTCGCGCTCGCCATCGTCGCCGCCGTCGTCCTGCTCGGACGCCGGCGCAGGCAGGTCTGCCTGCTCGTCGTCCAGGGCGGCGAAGAGGACGGACAGTGGTACGAAGTGTTCGAGCTGCCGCTGCGGCTCGGCTCGAGCCGGGAGAACGACATCGTCATCGTGCGCGAAGGCATTTCACGAAACCATTGCCTGCTGCAGCGCGAGGGCGGGTCGGTCGTGCTCGTGGACACCAACTCGGAGTTCGGAACGTTCGTGAACGGCGCCCGCGTCGCGCGGCACGCGCTGGAGGAGGACGACGTCATCCGGCTGGGGCACGACGTGGAACTGGCGTACGAAGGGCGCTGACACCCAGGACCCGGGCGCAATCACCCGTTGCGCGAGAGGGGCCCGCCGAAGCATGCTGGTCCGCTGACGGGGTGGCTCACGGCCGCCCGCGGCGACGAGCGACGAGAGGAACGCTGACGACATGGCGATGAACAAGGACTTCGGCCCGTTCGAGCTGAAGGAAAAGATCGGCAGCGGCGGCATGGCGTCCGTGTATCTCGCCGTGCAGAAGTCGCTGCAGCGGCCGGTCGTGCTCAAGGTGCTCTATCCGCACCTCGCCGAGGACGAGAAGCTCGTGCAGCGCTTCGAGCGCGAGGCGCGCGCCGCGGCGATGATGCGCCACGAGAACATCATCCAGGTCATCGACTGCGGCCGGCAGGACGACGTCGCCTACATCTGCATGGAGTTCGTCGAGGGCATGGACCTCAAGAAGTGGCTCGAGGCCCATGGCACCCCGCCGATCGAGATGGCGCTGCTCATGATGCGCGACGTCTGCCGCGGCCTCGAGCACGCGCACGGACACCGCATCATCCACCGCGACATCAAGCCGGCGAACATCATGCTGACGCCGGACGGCACCATCAAGATCATGGACTTCGGCCTCGCGCGCAGCGGCACCGAGACGAGCACGCAGATGACCATGGTCGGCTCGGTGCTGGGGACGCCCGCCTACATGTCGCCCGAGCAGGCGACGGGCGAGGTCGTTGACGAGCGCTCGGACATCTTCTCGGCGGGCGTCGTTGCTTACGAGCTGCTGGGCGGCACCCGGCCGTTCCCGGGCGATTCCTACTCGACGGTGCTGCGCGCGATCCTGACGGTGGACCCGCCCGAGCTGTCGAGCTTCAACCCGCTGGTGCCCGAGGACGTCGCCGCGATCGTGCGCAAGATGCTCGCGAAGGACGTGACCAAGCGTTACGCGACTATCACGCAGGCGCGCGAGGAGCTGGAAGGCATCATCGAGCAGCTCGGCCTGCTGCGCGGCAAGGACCTGCTCAAGGAGTACGCGAGCCAGCCCGATGCCGTCGGGCAGAAGTGGCGCCAGAAGCGCCTGTCGCGCCATCTCGACCAGGGCCTGTACTTCGAGAACATGGGGCTCGGCAAGATTGACGACGCGCTGCTCGAGTTCCGCCGCGTGCTGCATCTGGATCCGAACAACGCGGTCGCGCGCGACCACCTGAAGAAGCTCGAGCGCGAGCGCGAAAAGCTGGTCGCGAGCCAGCCCAAGGGCGCGCCCGTCGCGCCGGGCACGGTGGACGACGGCGCGACGATGGTCATGACGCCCGAGGAGGCCGCCGCGCAGGCGGCCGCCCCGAAGCCCGCGCCGACCGCGTCGGCCGCGAAGTCCGAATCCAGGGCGCCCGCCGCTGCGCCCGCGAAGTCCGACGCGAAGGCGCCCTCGCCGGCCGCCGCGAAGCCCGACGCGAAGGGTTCTTCCCGGCCGCCGGCGTCCGGCGCACCGGCCAGGCCCGCGGCCGCACCGCAGCCCGCGGGCGCGAAGAAGGGCGGCCTGCCGATGCCGGCACTCGTCGGCATCATCGTCGGCGTGATCGTGGTCGCCGTCGCCGCCATTTTCGTGCTCGGGCGGCAGCCGGGTGCCGGCACGCCCGAGACGCCAGGGACGGAAGCGCCGCTGGCGACGAGCACCGAGACTCCGCAGGTCGAGACCCCGCCAGCGGTCGAGACGCCGCCCGCCACGTCGGCGCCCGCCGTGCCGGTCGCGCCCGTGCTGACTCCGGCGCAGGTCGAGTCGGTGAAGACGCACGCCTCGCGCCTCAGGGCGGTGCGGGACTCGATCGCCGCGGCGAAGGCCGCCGCCAAAGCCGCGCTCGCGAGCGCCGCGCCGGCGGTGACGCCACCCGAGGCGGGCGACGCCACGGTGATCGTGACCGCCTCGCCGTTCGCCAACTTCACCGTGGACGGGCAGCCGAAGTCGCAGAACGCCCGGTCCTGGCGGGGCAAGCTCGCGCCGGGCAAGCACACGGTCCGCATCGAGCACCCGACGCTCGGAAAGCAGGAGTGGTCGCTCGACCTCGCGGCGGGCGAGACGAAGGAACTTGCCTACGACTTCCTCGCGGCCGCCTCCGGCACCATCAGCGTGACCTCGGAGGGCGGCTGGGCGGAGATCTACCTCGACGGTGACAAGGTCGGCCACGCGACGCCGTGGGTGATCACCGGCGTCCTGCCCGGCAGGCACGAGATCACGCTGGTGCGCGACGGCTGGACGGTGGATGGCGGCGCCAAGACGGTGACCGTCAAGGCGGGACAGGAGGCGAAGGTCTCGTTCAAGGTGAAGCAGAAGAAGTAGCCCGACTTACCGGCGCCGCGAGCCCCCCGCTCCCGGCGAAACTCGCTTCAGGCAAGGAGGCTCCGATGCGATCCCTGGTTTGGAAGCTCGTGCTCGCGGCACTGACGCTGGCGCTCGTCGCCTCGCCGATGCCCGGCACATCGACGGCGTGGGCCGCGGCCCCCGCCCTCGAGGAAGCGCAGGCGCTCTACGACGGCGCGAACTTCGCGGACGCGATCACGAAGCTCCGCCAGTCGCTCGCCTCCGGCGGACTCGCAGGCAGGGACGCCATCGCGGCGCGCGCGCTGATGGCGCGCTGCCTCGTCAAGTCGGGCAAGCGCCTCGAGGCCAAGCAGGCCTTCAAGTTCGTCCTCCGGCAGGAGCCGGGCTGGCGCCCCGACGCCAGCGTCGGGCCCGACGAGGTCGAGGTCTTCGAGCTGGCGCAGAAGGAGCTGACTGCCGAGCAGATCGAAGCGGGCAAGCGCATTCCTGCGAGCCTGTCGTTCTCGTTCGGCTCGGGCAACGGCGACAACAAGGACATGGCGGAGATCGCCGTGCCCGGCGGCGGCAAGGACAAGTACTCGGTCAAGCCCCAGATCGGCGGCTCGGTGCGCTTCCCGGTCGCGCAGAAGTGGTCGCTCGAGCTGGAGCTGCAGCGGCTGCGCGCCACGAATCGCGATTCCAACGCGCCGCCGAACGACACGCGCTTCGAGCTCACCGCCTACCCGCTCTCGCTGAGCGTCTACTACACGGCCTACACGCAGCGCTGGGTGCGGGCGAACCTGTTCGCGGGCGGCGGGCTGCTGTCGTCGGCGATCTCGAAGATCGAGTTCGGCGACTTCGGCGGCACGCCCCTGACCGTGTCCGGGCAGAAGAACGGAACCTACTTCCACGGCGGGCTCGAAGCCGAGCTGCTGGTCCATCCGCGCGTCGCGATCGCCGGCCGCGTCATGGGCCGCGCCGCCAAGGCCGAGAAGGTGCTCGACGAGTTCGATTTCGACGCCTACGGCGTGGCGACGCTCAAGAACCGCTCGATTGATTTCTCCGGCTTCTCCGCGACCCTCGGGCTTCGCGCCTACATCGGCTACTGATCCGCCGGCCGGGCCCACGGGCTGCCGGCCGCGCAGGGAGGCAATGCAATGAATCGCAGGATGCTCTTCGGATCGGGGACGGCGCGCGCGCTCGCAGGGGCGATCTTCGTCCTCCTCGCGGCGGTGATTTCGATCGCGCCGCGAACCGCGTTCGCGCAGGCGGCTCCGGTCGCACAGGCGCAGCAGCAGTACGACGCCGGCAACTTCGCCGACGCGCTGACCACGCTTCAGAACGCGCTCGCGAGCGGCACGGTGACCGGCAGCGACGCGCTCGCCGCCCGCCAGCTGCTGGGGCGCTGCCAGGCGAAGGTGGGCGACGTCGCCGCGGCGCGGAAGACGTTCCTCCAGATCCTCCGCGAGGATCCGCAGTACCGACTCGACGACGTCACGACTCCGCCGGACGAGATCGCCGTGTTCCGCGAGGCGCTGCGCACGTTCGAGGCCGAGCAGGCGCAGGCCGGCCGGCGGATTCCGGCGAGCCTCTCGGGCTTCTACGGGCTGGGTTCGGGCAGCAACGAGGATTTCGGCGAATACGTCGCGGTGGGTGGCGGCGACAAGAAGTTCGAGAACAAGCCGTTCTTCGGACTCGGCGTGCGTTTTCCGCTCGCGCCGCGCTGGTCGCTCGACCTCGAGCTGCAGCGCTTCCGGGCGACGAACGAGGACTCGGTCTCCGGTTCGGCGAAGGCGACCTACGAGCTGACCGCGACCCCCATGGTCGTGAGCGTGATCTACCTGCTCAAGGACACCGGCAAGCTGCGGGTCAACGCGTTCGCGGGCGGCGGCCCGATGCTGAACTCCTACGCCGCCGACAAGTTCCTGTTCTTCGGCTCGATCGCGATCAAGGTGACCGACACCAAGGTCGGCACCTACTTCCACGGAGGGCTCGAGGGCGAGTACCTGCTCCATCCGAAGCTGTCGGTGACCGGCCGGGCGCTGGTCCGTTCGGCGAAGGCCACGAACATGTACAAGGGATCGACCTTCTCCCAGTACGGCGGCCCGGTCACGATCGGCGACCGCGATCTGGACTTTTCCGGGTTCGGCGTGACGCTGGGGCTGCGCGGCTACATCGGGTACTGATCCGCATCGCCGTCGAGGCGGGCCGCTCCCTCGCGGGGGCGGCCCGCCGCATTTGACCTGTTGCGCGGCCGGCGGCCGCTGCCCTACGGTGGCCGGTATCGAGGCCGAACGCCGTCACGTTTCGCAGCCCGGAGGAGACGCCATGGACGATCGTCGCCGTCCGCTGATGCAGCTGGTCGCGGTCCTGCTGCTCACCGCGCAACTCGCGAACGCCGCGCCGGCGCTGGCCGCGCCCGCTCCGGCGGCGGCAGGCTCGAGCGCGGCTTCGGCTTCGAGCCTCGTGATCCGCGCCCAGGGCTTCTACCGCGAGGCACGCTACGACGAGGCCATCGGTCTGCTCGCGGGTCCCGTCCTGCGCAAGGAGCTGAGCGGACAGACGCTGATCGACGCGCGGCTCGTGCTTGCCCGCTGCTACGTGAAGAAGGGCATCCTGCCGCGGGCGAAGACGCACTTCGAGGCGATCCTCGCGCTCGATCCGGCCTTCACCCTCGACCGCACGCGCGCCGACGCCGACGAGATCGCCGTGTTCAACGAGGTGAAGGGGGTCGTCGAGCCTCCGGCCGCGACCAGGCCGCAGACGCCGGTCAAGCCGGCGAGCCCGGGCAAGGAACCGCCGGCGAAGGCGCCCGCGACCGAGCCGGCCACCCCGCAGCTGCACAAGCCGGTCACCGAGGCGCCCGCCGGGCAGAAGGAAAGCTGGCTCAAGCGGAACAAGTACCTGGCGATCGGGCTGATCGTCGGCGGCGGCGTCGCGATCGGAGTCGCCGCGGGCGGCGGCGGGGGCGGAGGCTCGACGCCTCCCGGCCCGCAGGCCCTGCCCGGCTTCCCGGGAGTCCCGGCGCGCCCCTGACGACGGCGGTTCACGGCCGGCGCCCGCGCTCTCACGAGGCGTGATGCACGCTCCGGGTATCCGCCGTGTCGGGTTCCGCACGCCGATGGCCGCGTTTCTGACAAGGCCCGCACATGCGCGTGCGGTCGCTGCTCCAAGCCCTTGACCTTGAACGAGTCACCGGCCTAATCTCGCGACTCCATGCGCACATCCCACGATCGGATTTCGCGGGTCGGCCTCCCCGCGATCGCGCTCGCCTGCGTCCTCGCGGGCCCCGCCCTCGCGGGCGTTCCGCTGCCGTTCCTCGGCGGCGGCGGCAAGGTGAAGGTCACCATCACCGCGGCGGCCAACTCCAACAACTGCGGTGGCGACGCCGCCTCGGCGCTCAAGGTGCGTGTCTTCGCCGTCGCCGACGAGGCCGGCATCCGCACCGTGCTCAACAACAAGGGCCTGTCGTGGAGCAAGCAGATCGAGGCCGCGGGCGCCAACGTGCTCGGCAAGCCGGTCGAGGACTTCGTCGCCCCCGGAACCAGCAAGACCCTCGTGATCGCCCGCGACCCGAAGGCCAAGGTCATCGTGGTCGAAGGCAACTACTGCAAGAAGGCGGGCGCCGACTGGTATTTCGTCCACCCGGCGAAGAAGAAGTCCCTCAAGCTGACGTCGGGCGCCATGGGGTTCACGCTCACAACGGGGAAGTGACGCGATGGCCGAGCCGTCGAAGGACGCGAACGCGCAGGGACTGGGCGTCGTCTGGCAGGAAGGCATGCTGCTCTCGCCGCAGCACTTCCAGCAGATGGAGCGCGCGAACCACCAGCGGCTGACCCAGCGATTCCGCTTCAGCGAGCCCTTCGGGCACGGCCTGCGCTCGTTCACGCTCGACGACCAGGCGCTCCTGCACGGGCGCTTCAGCCTGATCCGCGCCTCGGGCGTGTTTCCCGACGGCACCTCGTTCGACACCGAGGCCGGAGACCCGCTTCCGACGCCGCGCGACATCGGCAAGTGGTTCGACGGTCAGCACGACCGGCTGCTGGTTTCGCTCGGCCTGCCGGTGCAGCGCCCCGGGCAGGCGCTGTCGGCCGAAACCGCCGGCGACGCGATTCCGGGCCCGCGCTACACGCGCCAGAACACCGTGCTCGCCGACGACCTCGTCGAGGGCGTGGATCGCGAACTGGCGCTGGCGCGACGCAACCTCGTGCTGCTGCTGCCCGACGAGGCGCTCTCGCAGCACGACGTGGTTCCGCTCGGCGAGGTGGTGCGCAGCTCGACCGGCTTCGCGATGCGCGAACCCTTCGGCGGAGCGGCCGACCCCTACATCCCGCCGGTCATCGCGCTCGAGGGCTCGCGCTCGCTGCACGCGCAGGTGCGGCGCATGCTGAACCTGCTGCTCGACCGCAGCCGCGAGCTGAGCGAACTGCGCACCAACCGCGGCGGAGTCGCGGAGTTCGGCCGCAGCGACACCGCGAACTTCTGGCAGCTGCACAGCGTGAACACCTACGTGCCGCTGCTGCGGCACTACGTGGACAACCCGCGCGTCCATCCGGAGGCCGTGTTCCTCGCGCTGACGACGCTGGCGGGCGAGCTGTGCACGTTCAACACCAAGATCTCGGCGCGCGAGCTGCCGGTCTACGAGCACGGCGCGCTCGGGACCTGCTTCGGTCAGCTGTGCCGGACGCTCGAGGAGCTGCTGCAGGAGAACATCCCGACCCGCGGCAAGCGCATCGAGCTGATCGCCAAGCCGGGCCCGATCCACGTCGGCGCGCTCAGCGAGCCCAAGCTGCTCGAGCCGCGCGCGCGGCTGTTCCTCGGCGTCTCGCACCCCGAGATGGACCGCCAGCAGGTCATCGCCACGTTCGCGCTGCGTGCGGTCGTCGCCTCAGAGCGCACCGTGCTCGGGCTGATGGCGGCGGCGCTGCCGGGCCTCAAGCTCCAGCCTCCGGCTCCGGTCCCGGCGGGCACGCCCAACCACAACTCGTACGACTACTTCGAGCTCGACCGCCAGCACGACCTGTGGCGCGACATCGCGGCCGCCCGGGACGTCGCCGTCTACCTGCCGCCCGAGTTCGCGAGCGCGAAGCTCGACCTCGTCGGCATCTGGGAGTAGCCGTGTTCGGACAACGGGGTCCCAAGAACCGCGGCCCGAAGAAGCGTGCGACCCGGTCGCAGTTCGAGGCGGACGCCTCCTCGCCGGGCATCTTCGAGACCGTCATCCGCGTCGCCTCGGGCGCGCCCAAGGCCGGCGGTCCGGCCGGCAAGCCCGACCGCCGTCCGCGCCTGGTGGACCTGGCGATCGAGCCGCTGGCCCTGCTGCACTCGGCGTTCGCGCCCGGCGCGCCGCTCGACGCGGCGCGCGTGCGGGAGCGCTGGCTGGCCCAGCGCGCCGCCTTCGAGGCGGCCGCGAAGGAGCACGGCCACCGCGAGAACGACGTGAAGCTGTCGGTGTACGCGCTGTCGGTGGCGCTCGACGAGGCGGTCATGAGCCACCCGGACAAGATCGGAGCCTGGCTGCAGGCGGGCGCGCTGCAGCTCGAGTTCCACGAGCAGCGCGAGCTGGTCGGCGGGCAGCGTTTCTTCCAGCGACTCGAGGAACTGCGCAAGACGCGCGACGCCTCGATCGAGGCGATCGAGGTGTACGACGCGTGCCTGGCGCTCGGCTACCGCGGCCGCTACGTCGCCGATCCGGCCGGGCGCGACGCGCTGGTCACGGCGCTGCAGACCGACATCACCGCCGTGCGCGGCGAAGCTCCGGCCTCGATTTCGCCGAACGCCCGGCGCACCGACGACGAGACGGGCGAGACGCTCAAGAAGCTGCCGCCCTGGCTCGCACCGGCGGTGCTCGCCGGAGCGGTGCTGCTGAGCTGGCTGACGGTCGTGCTCATCACCTTCCTGCACGCGCGCGGCGTCGCCGGCGCGCTGTCGAGGCTGTGAGCGTGATCCTGAGCCGGTACACCAATCCGCGCTTCATCGCGCTCGCGGCGCTCGGGGTCGTCATCGCGCTCGGTTTCTTCCTGCGCAGGCACCTCGTTCTGTTCCTGGTGCTGACGCTGGTGATCGCGCTCATCGTGCTGGCGCTGGTGCTGTGGCGAATGATGGTCGAGCTCAAGACCGCCAAGGCCGGCAAAGAGATCCAGGGCGACCTCGACCGTCAGGTCGAGGAGGAGATCCAGAAGTCCACCTTCGGCCAGGACGTCGCGGTCCGGAACGTGAAGGCCGAGTGGGACCAGGCGATGGCCGAGTTCCGCAAGTCCCCGGTCGGAAAGCGGCTCGGCGATCGCGCGCTGGCTCAACTGCCGATGTACTTCGTCATCGGCCCCGAGGGCGCGGGCAAGAGCGCGCTCATCGAGGAGTCGGGACTGACGAGCGTGCTGCGCGACGCGCAGGGCCGGCCCAAGGCGGTGCGGGGCGTCGGCGGCGGACGCGACTTCAGCTGGTGGTTCACCGAGCAGGCGTTCCTGCTCGACATGTCCGGACGGACGCTCAAGCGCTCGCAGTTCGACGACACCGACGACTGGGTGGCGTTCCTCAGGTCGCTCCAGCGGCAGCGGCCCGAGCGGCCGATCAACGGCGTCGTGATCACCGTGCCGGTGCACGAGGTGGCGGGCGGCGCGAAGGAGAAGGTGGACCCGCTCGCGGTCACGCTGCGCGAAAGGCTTCGTGACCTCGGCCACCACCTCGGCATGGAGTTCCCGGTCTACGTGGTGTTCACCCATTGCGACCGCATCGCCGGGTTCGCCGAGACGTTCGAGGGCTTCGGCGACGAGCAGGCGGAGCAGGCCTGGGGCGCGACCGTGTCGTTCGCCAAGTCGCGCGAGACCGCGGCCGAGACGCTGTTCGAGGCGGAGTTCGGCACGCTCGTCGCCACGCTCGGCACGCTGCGCACCGAGCGCGTGCACGCGCTCGCCGACGACGCGCAGCGCATGCGGGCGCTGGCGTTCCCGGCGCAGATCGAGAGCCTGCGGCCGGACCTTCAGCACTTCATCCAGCAGGTCTTCCACAAGGGCAAGGGCCCGGCCGAGGGCGGGCTCTTCCGAGGGTTCTACTTCGTCTGCTCGAAGGTCGGTGGCGAGACCGTGGACCGCGTCATCGGAGCCGCCGCCGAGTCCGCCGGGTTGCCGCCCCGGCTCGAGGCGCCGACTCCCGAGGTCGCACGGCGCGCGTGGTTCACGACCGGCCTGTGGCGGCGGATCGTGCTGAAGGACGCGATGCTGGCCTCGGCGAGCCAGTGGGCGCGGACGGCGGCCCAGCGCAAGCGCTGGATGCTGCTCGGCGGCGTCGGCGGCGCCTACCTGCTGCTCACGCTGCTGTTCGTGATCCTCGCGGTCAACGTCGCCCGGCCCGTGCGCGACGCCGCCAGCGCGGCCCGGACGCTGGCCGACCTCGGCGACGACTTCGTGCCGCGGCAGGCGCTCGGGCGGCTCGACGCCATGCGCGTGGCGCTCGAGAAGCTGGAGGACAACCGCGCGCACAAGACGTTCGGCATGCGGCTCGGCGCCTACGCCGGCGACGGCGTGGTGGACGCCGCACGGGAGCTGTACGTGCGGCGCGCGGAGCAGTACCTGCTCCAGCCCATCGCGAAGGAGGTTCGCGACACGCTCGAGGCGCAACTCGCCAGCGACCAGTCGAGGTTCGCCAACCTCTTCTACCAGTACCAGGCCTACCGGCTGCTTTCGGATCCGCATTCCACCGTGGAACCGGCGGATTCCGTCGTGTTCGGCAAGGTCGTCGTCACCATGCTGCGCCCCGAGCTCGAGCGCGTCTCGGACGATTCGCTGCGCTACTACGCGGCGCTGGCGCGCGCTCAGGCGCGTTGCCTCGCCGATCATGGCGAGCCCAAGCGGCGCTTCGGCGACTTCGACGAAGGGCTGGCCGCCCGCGCGATCGCGACGCTGCAGCGGCGCTGGAACGAATGGCCGACGCTGTACGACGACATGATCGCCGACGCGAACGAGGCCATCGACGGGCTGACCGTGAAGCGCATCCTCGCCGACGCGAAGAAGAAGCAGGAGCTGTTCGTGGACACGGGAACGCTTCCGGGCGCCTACACGCGCGCGGGCTGGGAGGGTTTCGTCCGCCCGCGGCTCGCGGTCATGCAGCATGCCGTGCGGCGCGAGAAGGACCCCGAGCTGCAGGCGCAGCTCGGCGCTGCCGTGAGCGGCCTGACCGCCGAGCTGGGCAAGCGCTACGCCGACGACTACGTGAACGCGTGGGTGACGTTCCTCACGGGGCTCAAGGGCCGCCCGCAGGGCAGCAAGGGCCGCGCCTCGCTGCAGCGCGAGGCGTCGTTCGATTCCGAGATCGAGGCCGTGCTCCGCCGCGTGCGCACCGAGACGCAGCTCGAGGGCGAGCCGCGCGAGATCGCCTCCGTGCGCGAGCGTTTCGGATTGTTCGACATCTGGCTCTCGCCGCCGAAACGCGAAGGTTTCGCCGCGTTCAAGTCCAAGGTGCCGTTCCTGCGCAGCGACCTCGACCGCTCGCCGGAGGAGGACTTCCGCGCCCGCCTCGCCGCCGCGGCGAAGGCGAAGGACAAGCAGGGCATTGACGGCGGCATGTACAAGAACGTCACGATCGTGGCGCTCGACTTCACCGATCCGGCGAGCGCTCCCTGGCGCAAGACCGACCCGGGGGTCGCCCGGGCGCTGCGCGCCGTGCTGACCATCATGAAGCCGTTCAATGTCGGCGGTGGCGGCGGCGGCTCGATCGCGGCTGGTGGCGGCGGAGGCGGCGGTGGCGGCGCCACCGACCCGGGCGACCCGGTGGCCTTCGCGCAGGACTGGCAGGCGCAGGTCGTCGCGCCGTTCGCGTCCATGGCCGGCGACTACCCGTTCAACGCCGGCGGCAGCGACGTCAAGATCAGCGAGTTCTCGAACTACTTCAAGCCCGGCGGCGGACTCGATCAGGTCTACAACACGCACCTGAAGAACCGTGTGAGCCGCGAGGGCCAGGAGATCGGGCAGCAGATCGCGGGCACCACTCCGGCGATGCGCGCGTGGGTGAAGAAGGCGTTCGCGATCCAGGACGCGTTCTTCAGCAGCGGCCCCGAAGCGAAGCTGATGTTCGACGTGAAATCCAAGGCCGACCAGCTCAAGCCTGCGGGCGCGCTGCGCTCGATCACCTGGCTCGTCGGCACGACGTCGTTCTTCTACGAGATGGGCGACGACCTTCCGGTGACGCTCACCTGGTCGGCGGAGAACGCCGGGCAGGGCTCGTCGGTCGGCGCCGACGTCAACGGCACGCCCGTGGACGGCCCGAAGGCCGAGGGCGAATGGGGACTTTTCCGCGTGCTCGACAAAGCGTCGCTCAGCCCGACGGCCGGCGACCACGTGCGCGCGACCTGGAGATTCGGCACCGTCACCATGGTGGTCGAGATCATCCCGAAGACGAACGTTCACCCGTTCGTCTCCGGTTTCCTGCGGCTCGGTCCGCCGCCCCCGGCCGGGGGCAACTGACCGCGTCGCAAGCCGCTTCGGGTTTTCGAACCGCGGTGCCGGCAGGGCCGGCCCCGCAGAAATGCCGTTGCCCCGCATCTCCCTGAACGACTAGGTTTTGCGCCGCACCTGCGGCGTCTTCACCCGATCGATCCGGAGGCCGTGAGCGTGGAAGTTCTCGAACTCGGCAGGAAGCCAATCTCGGACGCGGCGCCCACCGGGGTGCCGAGCCGCGACGACCCGGCGTACGAGGCGCTCGCGACCGAATTCCGCAAGCTGGAGCTTCCCGAGCTTCCCGCGGTGGACTGGCCCGGTGCGGTCAAGCTCGCGAGCGACATCCTCGGCGGCAAGTCGAAGGACGTGATGGCGGGCGTCTACCTGGCCATGGCGCTTTTCGAGTCGCGCGGCTACGAGGGCCTGGCCGACGGCGTGACCGTCCTGCACGACATGCTGTCGAGCTACTGGGACACGATGCACCCCGAGCGCGTCCGCCCGAGGCAGACCGCGTTCCAGTACCTCGGGGACCGCGGCGGCAAGCGGGTCGGCCAGCGCGGGCCCGAGGGCGCGAGCCGCGAAACGCTGCAGCGCATCGTGGACACCGTCGGGAAGATCGACGCGCTGCTCTCCGAGAAGCTCGAGGGCGGCTCGGGGCTGCTCTCCGAGCTGACGCGCGAGCTGCGCGACGTGCTGAACCAGACCTCGGCGCCGCCGCCGCCACCCGCGGCGTCCAGCGCACCGGCCGCCGCGTCGTCGTTTTCGGCGCCGGCGGTCTCGGCGCCCTCGTCGGTGGGCAGCGAGGCCGATTTCGACGCGGCGGTCGCCGCCATCCGCCCGGCGCTGCGCGCGCTCGGCGAGTTCAAGCGCTCGGCGAACCCGCGCGACCCGATGGCCTACCGGCTGCCGCGCATCGCCCTGTGGATGGCGATCAAGCAGTCGCCGCCCGCGACCGGAGGGCAGACGTCGATTCCGGCGCCGCAGCCGCCCGATTCGCTCGCGAAGCTCGAGGGCAAGCTCGCCGCGCAGCAGTGGGCGGGCGTGCTCGAGGAGACCGAGAGCCGCATGGCGAACGCGGTCTTCTGGCTCGACCTGCACTACTGCGCCTACAGCGCCCTGCGCGGCATGGGCGCCGACTTCCTCCCGGCCTCGGACGCGGTGGCGGCCGAGGTGCGCGGGTTGCTCCAGCGCCTGCCCGAGCTGCCCGATCTTTCGTTCGCGGGCGGTGTGCCGCTGGCGAGCGAGGCGACGCGCGCCTGGATTCGCGAGACCGTGATGGCCGCCCCGGGCGGCGGCGCGAAGTCCTCCGGCGGGCTGATGCTGTCCGCCGAAGGCGGCGAGCCCGAAGGGCTCTCCGAAGCGCGCGACGAAGCCGCGGCGCTGGTCGCGGGCGGCAAGCTCGGCGACGCGGTGCGCCGCTTCGAGACCGGTGCGGCGCGGGCGATCAAGGCGCGCGAACGCGCGGCGTGGAAGGTCGCGGTCGCGCGGGTGTGCGCCGACGCCGGCCGGCACGACGTGGCGCTCGCGCAGCTCGAGGCGCTGCAGGACGACCTGCACTCCACGACGCTCGAGGCCTGGGATCCCGAGCTCGCCTCGCAGATGCTCCGCCTGCAGCTCTCCGCCCGGCAGAAGGCCGTGCCGGCGGGCGCGGGCGCCGAGGAACAGCAGAAGACGCGCGAATTGCTCCGACGCCTCGCCCGACTGGACGCGGCGGCGGCCCTGGAGTTCCAACGCCCGGCGCAGTGAAGCCCGCGGCAGCCGGTACTACTGAACCCGAGGAAAGGAGAAAACCATGGCGAAGGACGGATCGGTTGGGCCGCGGTCACGAATCAACATCAAGTACACCGCGGCGATCGGCGACGCGCAGAAGGAGATCGAGCTGCCGCTGCGCCTGCTCGTGATGGGCGACTTCACCGGCAAGCAGGACTCGACGCCGCTGGCGGATCGCAAGGCCATCTCGCTCAACAAGGACAACTTCCACGAGGTCATGAGCAAGCAGAAGCTCGAGGCGCAGATCGCCGTGAAGGACAAGCTCACGGACGATCCCGATTCGCAGCTCGCGCTCAAGCTCAAGTTCGACTCGCTCAAGGACTTCACGCCGGGCCAGCTCGCGCATCAGGTGCCCGAGCTCGCGAAGCTCATGCAGGTGCGCGAGGCGCTCATGGCCCTCAAGAGCGACCTCAACAAGGCGGACTTCCGCAAGAAGCTGGAACAGCTGGTCACGGACCCCGAGCTGCGGTCGAAGCTCGAGGGTATGCTCGGAGAGTGACGAAGCGGGGGCCGCGCCGCGCACCCCCTCGAACGGAACGTCGGCACGCGTGACGCGTGCGTGGAGGTCGTGAGATGGCAGACGAGACGGAAGGCCAGCAGCAGCAGCAGGCGGCCCAGTTCGGCGAGGGCGTGCCGCAGCTCGAGGAGCTGATCAGCACCACCGCCGGTTCGCCGCAGGAGGAAGGCTACGAACTGGTCAGCACCGGCATCCGTGAGTTCGTCCGGCGGCTGCTCGGCAAGCCCGGCGTCAAGGTGAACGCCGCGCTGCTGACCGAGTTCGTGGCGGACCTCGACAAGAAGCTCAGCCTGCAGGTGGACGAGATCCTGCACCACCCCGACGTGCAGAAGCTCGAATCGGCGTGGCGCGGGCTGTTCTTCCTGGTGGACCGCACGAACTTCAAGGAGAACATCAAGCTCGAGTTCGTGAACGTGACGAAGGACGACCTGCTCACGGACTTCGAGGACGAGCCCGAAATGACCCGCACGGGCATGTTCAAGCACGTTTACGACAGCGGCTACGGCGTGTTCGGCGGCGAGCCCGTCGGCGCGATCGTCGGCAACTACGAGTTCGACGCCTCGGCGCCGCAGGACGTGAAGCTGCTCGGCTACTGCGCGAGCGTCGCGGCCATGGCGCACGCGCCCTTCCTGTCGTCGGCCGGCGCGCGCACGTTCGGGGTCGAGTCGTACGAGAAGCTGGCCGGGATCAAGGACGTGAAGAGCGTCTTCGAGGGCCCGAAGTACGCTCGCTGGCGCTCGTTCCGGGACTCGGAGGACGCGCGCTACGTCGGGCTCGCGGCGCCGCGCTTCCTGCTGCGGCTGCCCTACGGCTCCGAGACGGTGCCGGTCAAGGAGTTCGGCTACGAGGAGTCGGTGACCTCGTCGCACGAGAACTACCTGTGGGGCAACACGGCGTTCGCGTTCGCCTCGCGGCTGACCGACGCGTTCGCGAAGAACCGCTGGTGCGCGAACATCATCGGCCCGCAGGCCGGCGGCGCGGTCGAGGAACTGCCGGTGCACGTCTTCAAGGCGGCGGGCGCCGACACGATGAAGATCCCGACCGAGGTGCAGATCGGCGACGCGCTCGACCTGTCGCTCTCGGACCTGGGCTTCGTCAGCCTGAGCTGGCGCAAGGGCAGCGACAACGCGGCGTTCTTCGCCGCCAACTCGGCGCAGAAGCCCGCGTACTTCGGCCAGAGCGCGAAGGGCAAGGAGGCGGAGGCCAACTTCAAGGTGGCGACCCGCCTGCCGTACATCTTCGTGATCTCGCGGCTCGCCCACTACATCAAGTGCATCCAGCGCGAGAACATCGGCCAGAACATGTCCGTCGAGAAGCTCAACCGCATGCTTTCGGACTGGGTCGGGCAGTACGTCTCCGACATGGACAGTCCGTCGGACGAGGCCATCGGCCGCCGCCCGCTCAAGAAGGCCGAGATCAACGTCGAGGAGATCCCGGGCGAGGTGGGCTGGTACCGCGTCGGCCTGAAGGTCATGCCGCACATGAAGTACGAGGGCGCGGATTTCACGCTCTCGCTGGTCGGCAAGCTCGACAAGAAGAAGGGTTGATCCATCCCGGGGGCGGGACGGCCGGCGCACGCCGGCCGTTGCCCGGTGACGCAGTTCCCGTCCTCGACCTCGAACGTCACCCAGGAGGTGATTGCAGATGGCTGAAACCGTCCACCTGTACCTCAAGTCCAACGGCAGCGACATCCAGGGCGAGAGCTCGCAGACCTCGCTGGGACGCGAGAACAGCATCGAGTGCGTGCACTTCGAGACCGCGGTCAAGACCGCGCGCGAGACCGGCAGCGGCATGGCGACCGGCCGCCGGCAGCACGAGCCGATCCACATCCTCAAGCGGATCGACAAGGCGTCGCCTTTGCTGGCGAAGGCGCTGTGCAACAACGAGGTCATCGAGGGCACGTTCAAGTTCTTCCGCCCGAACCCGACCGGCGACGGGACGACCGAGCAGTTCTACACGGTCGAGATCAAGAAGGGCCGCGTCGCGAGCCAGAAGCAGTGGGTGCCGGACACGATCAATCCGGCTTCCACGAACATGCCGCCGATGGAGGAAGTGTCGTTCGTTTTCCACACGATCACGTGGACCTACGAGAACGGCGGCGTCACGCACCAGGACACCTGGGACGCGCAGCGCTAACCACGGTCGCCGGCCGCGGGGGGTGTTCCCCCGCGGTCGGACCCGTCACCCGGAGCGCCCCGTGGCCCGCGAACTCAGCCTGCTCGATCGCATCAAGCACCCGGACCGCGAGGACCGGCGGTCGGTGGACCCCGACGCCGGCCGGCTCGCGCAGTCCGTGCTGCGCAACCTCGAGCGCCTGCTGAACTCGCGCCACGGCAGCGCCCCGACGTGCCTGGACTACGGCATCCCGAGCCTCGAGGACGTCATGCACGGAGGCTCGGACTCGCTGCGCGACCTGACGGGCGAGATCAAGCGCAGCATCGAGGACTACGAACCACGCCTTCGCAACGTGCGCGTCCGCCTCGTCCCGAAGGGGGAGGAGGCCACGCTGCTGCGCTTCGACATCACCGCGGAGCTGGTCCTCGGCGGCCGGCGCTCGCGCGTGCACTTCGAGACCCGGGTCGAGAACTCCGGCCACCTGAGCGTGAAGGAGTAGCGGTGCGCTTCACGTACTACGACGAGGAGCTCGAGTACATCCGCAATCTCGCGCGCGAGTTCGGCGCGAACCATCACGAGGCGGCGCACCTCGTCGAGCCCGGGCAGGACCCCGACGTCGAGCGGCTGCTCGAGGGCTTCGCGTTCCTCGCGGCCCAGGTGAGGCAGACGCTCGACGACGATTTTCCCGAGCTCACGCACGGGCTCTTCAACATGCTCTGGCCGCACTTCCTGCGGCCGGTGCCGTCGCTCGCGATCGAGCAGTTCAAGGGGCGCCAGGGGGCGCTGCGCCATTCGCTCCGCGTGCCGCGCGGCGCCGAGGTCGTGAGCGAGGAGTCGGATTCGGACCTGCGCTTCCGTTACCGCACGTGCTGGGACGTGCGCGTTCAGCCGCTGGAGCTGGATTCGGCGGCGATCGAGACGACGCGCCGGGGCGAGTCGAGCCTGGTGCTGCAGTTCGCCCTGCACCCGAACGTCAAGTTCGACTCGCTCGACCTGCCGAGCCTGCGGCTCTACCTGCACGAGGACGTGCGCCACTCCTGGCAGCTTCACTACCACCTGCTTCGGCGGGTAGCCGAGGCGACCGCCACCGCCGACGCCGGCGACGGTCCGGTGCCGTTGCGGCTCGAGCCCGTCGGCTTTTCGCGCGAGGAGGCGGTGCTTCCGCACCGTGACGGCGTGCCGATGGGGCACCGCCTGCTGCAGGAGTACTTCGTCTTCCCGCAGAAGTTCGGGTTCGTGGACCTGTGCGGACTCGAGGCCCTGCGCGGCGACCAGGTGAAGTCGCGCTTCACGGTGCGCATCGTGTTCGACGGCGAGTCCGAATCCGGCATGCGCGTGGCCAAGGACGACATCCGCCTGCACTGCGCGCCGGTGCTGAACCTGTTCACGCACGAGACGGAGCCGGTGACGCTCGAGGCGACGCGCGCGCGCTACGCGCTTCGGCCGCAGGGCGCCGACCGTTCGCGGCTCGACATCTGGTCGGTGGACTCGATGTCGGTGCGCGGCACCGACCGCGTGGATCGCGAGATTCCGTGGTTCTACTCGTTTTCTCCCGACGTCTTCCGCGAGTCGCCGGCCTACTTCAGCGTCCGGCGCCAGGTCGCGCCCGACGGCGAGAGCTTCCTCACCTGGGCGACCGTGGTCGAGGCGAGCGGCGACCCGCACCCGATCGGCGAGGGCACGGCGACGTTCGAGATCACGTGCACGAACGGGCGCGGCGTCGCCGCGCTCGAAGCCGGCGTGCTCAAGGGGGTGACCGACACGAGCCCGACCGGCGCGACGTTCGAGAACATCACCAAGCCGACCCCGCAGATCGAGGTGCCGCAGCGGATCGGCCTGCTGTGGCGGCTGCTGTCGCTGATGAGCCTGAACCACCTGCGGTTCGCGTCGGCCGAAACGCTCTCGCTCACGCTCGAGCTGATGGCGTCCCTGAACGCCGGCACCGCGACCGGCGACAAGGGCTTCGGCGCCGGCGGGCAGGACGAACGCGCGGCCCGCGAGATCCAGCGCCGCATCCGCGCGATCCGCACGGTGGACGCGAAACCGGTCGAGCGCATCCATGGCGGCGGGATGATCCGCGGGTCGCGGATCACGGTGGCGGTGGATCCGCAGCCGTTCGAAGGCATCGGGGCGCTGCACCTGTTCGGCTGCGTGCTCGACGAGTTCTTCGCCTCGCACGCGACGATCAACACCTTCACGCAGCTCGACCTTCGTCACGACGAGAGCCGGCTGCCGCTGCAGTGGCCGCCGCGGCTCGGGCAGGAGCGGCTGTGAGCGAGCCGCTCCGCCATCCCGCGCACGCGTGGGACTTCCACCCGCTGGTGCGCCATCTCGTGGAGCGCCTGAAACCCCGCGTGGGGCCTGGCCAGCCGGGGCGCCCCGAGCACGAACGCATCCGGTTCGTCTCGAATCCGTCCCTCGGATTTCCCGCGTCCGAGGTCGAGTCGGTCGAGTGGAGCGGTCGCGAAGGCGAGGAGGTCGCGACCGTGACGGTGAACTTCATGGGGCTGCAGGGACAGGCATCGCCGCTGCCGCTGACCTATGCGCAGGAACTGCTCTGGGACCTGAACGAGCCCGAGGGCCGGCGCCAGCGCGACTTCCTGGACCTGTTCAACCACCGCATGGTGTCGCTGCTCTTCCGGGCGCGCCAGAAGTACCGCCACGCCCAGCGCTTCGAGCGCGGGGGCGGCGACGAGTTCACGGCCCGGGTGCTGGCGCTCGCCGGGCTCGACGACGAGGCGGTCCGCGGCGCGTCCGGGGCGAGCATGCAGCAGGTCCTGCGCGGGCTCGGCGTGCTGGCGAACCGTCACCGCAGCGCCGCGGGCCTCGAGGACATGCTTCGCGCCTGCTTCCCCGGCATCGGCGTGAGCGTGGTCTCGTGCGTCGCCCGCCGGCTCGGCATTCCCGCCGACCAGCGCCTGTACCTCAAGCCCCCGCGCCGGACCGCCCCGCGACGCGGCGACGCGCTCAGCGGGCTCGGGCGCGACACCTGCCTCGGCACGAGCCGGGTGGATTCCAGTTCGGCGTTCCGCGTTTCGCTCGGCCCGATGGACTTCGCCGAGTTCCGGCGCTTCCTGCCGGGCGAGCCCGACTTCACGGCGCTCGCAAGGCTGACGCGCCTCTACGTGCAGGACCCGCTCGACTTCGACGTCGAGCTGCGCCTGCGGGCCACGCAGCGCCCGGCATTGAGCCTCGACCCGCGCGAGGGGCTTCGCCTGGGTCAGACCACCTGGATCGCGCCCACCGACGCGCGCGAGGGCGCCACGCGCCTTCGCGTCCCCGCGGCGGACGCGCACGCGAACGACGAGACCATCAACGCCGCCTGAGCGGCGGCCGGGAGAGAACGGGAATGGAAGTCGACCTCAAGCAGCTGCCGCGCAAGCTGAACCCGACGTGCCGGCGCACCCTCGAGGCCGCGCTCGGCCGCTGCATGGCGGCCGGGCACTATGAGCTGACGGCCGAGCACTGGCTGATCCAGCTGCTCGAGGACCCGGGCTCGGACCTGATGCCGATCCTGAGGCACTTCGAGATCTCGCAGGTCGTCTTCCAGAAGACGCTGCAGCGCGCGCTCGACCAGATGAAGGCGGGCAACCCGGGGCGGCCGGTGTTCTCGCCGCTGCTCACGCTGCTGATGAAGGACGCGTGGATCAACGCCTCGATCACGATGGGCCAGCCGCTCATCCGCTCCGGCGTGCTGTTCTCGACGTTCATCGGCGCGGCCGGGCGCTACAGCGGCGAGGACTTCTCGTCCATGTTCGACAACGTCCGGTTCGACGAGCTCAAGCGCGACATGGAGTCCATCTGCAGGACCTCGCGCGAGAACGGCGAGATCGCCGAGGCGGCGGCGGTGCAGGGCGGCGCGGGCGGACCGGCCGGCAGCGCCCCGCTGGGGGGCGGCACCGGCGGCGAATCGGCGATCGCCCGCTTCATGACCGACTTCACCGCCAAGGCGGCGAAGGGCGAGATCGACCCGGTGTTCGGGCGCGACCGCGAGATCCGGCAGATGATCGACATCCTCGCGCGGCGCCGGAAGAACAACCCGATCGTGGTCGGCGAGCCGGGCGTGGGCAAGACCGCCGTGGTCGAGGGCCTGGCGCTGCGCATCGCGCAGGGCGACGTGCCCGACGTGCTCAAGAACGTGCGCCTGCTGTCGCTCGACCTGGGTCTGCTGCAGGCCGGCGCGAGCGTCAAGGGCGAGTTCGAGAACCGGCTCAAGAACGTCATCGCCGAGGTCAAGGGCTCGACCACGCCGATCATCACGTTCATTGACGAGGCGCACACGCTGATCGGCGCCGGCGGTGCCGCCGGCACCGGGGACGCGGCGAACCTGCTCAAGCCGGCGCTCGCGCGCGGCGAGCTGCGCACGATCGCCGCCACGACCTGGTCGGAGTACAAGAAGTACTTCGAGAAGGACCCGGCGCTCGAGCGGCGCTTCCAGCTCGTCAAGCTCGACGAGCCGAGCGAGGCCGACGCGGTCGTGATGATGCGCGGGCTCAAGGACAAGTACGAGGCGGCGCACGGCATCCGCATCCTCGACGAGGGCATCGTCGCGGCCGCGAGGCTTTCGAGCCGCTACATCGCCGGCCGCCAGCTTCCGGACAAGGCGGTGGATCTGCTCGACACCGCCGCGGCGCGAGTCAAGATCGGACGCGCGACCCGGCCCGAAGCGGTGGACCAGCTCGAGCGAACGATGCAGGCGCACCAGCGCGAGCGCGAGGCGCTGCTCGGCGACGCGCGCATGCGCGCCACGCAGAGCGGCGACCGTCTCGCGGAGCTGGACGAGGAGCTGAAGAAGCTCGGCGGGGAGCGCGACGCGCTGATGAAGCGCTTCGAGCGCGAGCAGGCGGCCGTGCTCAAGGTGCTCGACCTGCGCGGGAAGATCGAAGCGGCCGCGAAGGGCGGCGGCGAGGCGCCGCCGCAGGCCGAGCTCGACGCGGCGCTGGCCGAGCTGACCGCAGCCCAGGGCGATTCGCCGCTGGTTCCGCTGGACGTGGACGCGCGGCTGGTCGGCGGAGTGGTCGAGAGCTGGACCGGCATCCCGGTCGGCAAGATGGCGCAGGACGAAGCCACCTCGATCCTGCAGTTCAAGGACCGGGTCGCGTCGCGGCTCAAGGGTCAGGATCACGCGATTGACGCCGTGGACCGCGGCCTGCGCGCCTCGCGCGCCGGGCTCAAGAACCCGGGCACGCCGATCGGCGTGTTCCTGTTCGTCGGCCCGAGCGGCGTCGGCAAGACCGAGCTGGCCACGATCGTCGCCGATCTCATGTTCGGCGGCGAGCGCTTCCTGACCTCGATCGCCATGTCGGAGTTCCAGGAGAAGCACAGCACCTCGCGCCTCATCGGCACGGGCCCGGGCTACGTCGGCTACGGCGAGGGCGGCGTCCTGACCGAGGCCGTGCGGCAGCGCCCGTACTCGGTAGTGCTGCTCGACGAGGTCGAGAAGGCCGACCCCGAGGTGCTGAACCTGTTCTACCAGGTGTTCGACAAGGGCGTGCTGGCCGACGGCGAGGGCCGCGTCATCGATTTCAAGAACACGGTCGTGTTCCTGACCAGCAACCTCGCGACCGACACGATCACCCAGCTGTGCAGCTCGCCGGTGCGGCCGACGCGCGAGGAGCTGGTCGCGGCCATCCGCCCGGCACTCTCGCAGTGGTTCAAGCCCGCGCTGCTGGCGCGCATGGAGATCGTTCCGTTCCTGACGCTCGCCCCGGAGTTCCTGCGCGAGATCGTGCAGCTCAAGCTGGGCAAGGTGGCCGCGCGGCTCAAGGACAGCCACAAGATGACGCTGGAGCTCGACCCGAAGATGATCGACGTCATCACGAAGCGCTGCACCGAGGTCGAGACGGGCGCCCGCAACATCGATCACATCATCACGCAGACGCTGCTGCCCATGCTGTCCACGGCCCTGCTCGAGCGCATGGCGCTGGGGCCGCTGCCGGGCGCCGTCCGCATGACGGTCGCCGAGGACGAATCGTTCCGGCTGGAGTTCATCGAGTCGGCGAAGTAGGGGGAGGCGATGCCGGACAAACAACAGTTCTACTCGCTCCAGATCGAAGGCCTGTCCGCGGAGCTGCGCGTCGTGCGCTTCCGCGGCACCGAGGGCATCTCGGAGCTGTTCGAGTTCGAAGTGGACTTCGTCAGCGACGACCCGGCCATCGACTTCGAGGGCACGGTCGGAAAACCGGCGCTGCTCGAGATGCAGACCAACGACGACCCGCGATGCGTGCACGGCATCGTCGCGAGCATCGAGGAGTACGGCGTCGGCCCGAAGTTCACGAACTACTCGGTGACCATCGTGCCCGCGCTGTGGACGTTCGGGCTGCGCAAGGACTCCTGCATCTACCAGGCGATGAACGTGCCGGACGTCATCAAGGACATCCTCACCTCGGGCGGGTTCTCGAGCGGTTCCGACTTCGAGCTGCGCCTGGCGGCGAGTTACCCGAAGCTCGAGTATTGCGTCCAGTACCGCGAGTCCGACCTCGAGTTCGTCACGCGGCTCATGGAAGAGACGGGCATCTTCTACTTCTTCGAACACACGAGCGACGGACACCTGCTGGTGCTGGCCGACGACCCCGGCAAGCACGCCGACATCGCCGGCAACGCGGTGCTCGACTTCCGGGCGGTGGACACCGGCATGCAGTCGGACAAGGAGGAGGTGTCGGCGCTGCGCTACTCGCGCTCCCTGCGCACCGGTTCCGTCGCCATGCGCTCGTTCAACTTCGAGAAGACGGCGCTGACGCTGGAGACGACGTCCAAGGCCGACGCCGACGCCGACTACGTGGACTACGACTACGACGGACGCTACGTGGCGGAGGGCGCGGGCAAGGACCTGGCGAAGATCCGACAGGAGTCCTACGCCGTGACCCGGCGCGTGCTGACCGGATCGTCGAACTGCCGGCACCTGACGGCCGGCTACAAGTTCGGGGTCCAGGAACATCCGCGCGACGAATTCAACTCCGACTTCGTGCTGGTGCGCGTCAAGCACGCGGGGGAGCAGCCTCAGGCCGCCGGTGCCGACGCGATGGGTGCGGGCGCCGGACAGCGCGCCTACGTGAACGCCTTCGAGGCGATTCCCGCCGACGTCCCGTTCCGTCCGGCGCAGACGACCGAGCGCGGCCTCGTCGAGGGCCCGCAGACCGCCACGGTCACGGGGCCCGCCGGCGAGGAAATCCACTGCGACGCGCACGGCCGGGTGAAGGTCAAGTTCCACTGGGACCGCTACGGCAAGGCCGACGACAAGGCCTCGGTCTGGATCCGCGTCGCCCAGAGCCATCGCCTCGGGGACATCGCCATCCCGCGCATCGGCGAGGAGGTGATCGTGGACTTCCTCGAGGGCGATCCGGACCAGCCGATCATCACCGGGCACGTTTACAACGGCACGCGGCCATTCCCGTATTCGCTGCCCGGCGACAAGACCAAGTCGAGCTTCAAGACCTACTCCTCGCCCGGCGGAGGAGGCTTCAACGAGCTGCGCTTCGAGGACGCCTCCGGCAGCGAAGAGGTGTTCATGCACGCGCAGAAGGACATGAACGTCAAGACCCTGCACGACAAGACCGAGGACATCGGCAACGACTACACGCACAACGTCGGCCACGACGAGACGCGTGAGGTCAAGCACGACCGCTTCCGAAAGGTCGGCAACAACGAAGCGGTGGACATCGCGAAGGATCAGCTGATCAAGATCGGCGCCGACCGCACCGAGGCGGTGGCCGGCAACGAGTCGGTGAAGATCGACAAGAACCTCACGCACGAGGCCGTGGGCACGCGCAGCGAGACCACCGGCAAGGAGCGCACCACGTCGGTCGGCGCCAAGGACACGCTCAGCGTGGGCGACGACCAGGAAGTCAGCGTCGGCGCCGGCCAGTCGATCAGCGTCAAGAAGGACTACTCGCTCAGCGTGGACGGCGACATCTCCGTCGAGACGAAGGGCAAGCACGAGACGTCGTCCGACGGCAAGTACGGCGTGGACGCCAAGAAGGACGTCGAGATCAAGTCCGGAAAGAAGATCAAGATCGAGGGCACGAACGAGATCAAGCTCGAGTGCGGCAGCGCGAGCATCACGCTCAAGAAGAGCGGCGACATCGAGATCAAGGGTAAGAAGATCGACATGAAGGCCGACGGCGACATCCAGATCAAGGGCTCGAAGATCTCCGAGAACTGACGCGCCCACCCGGGGAACGCATCCGCGATGTTCGCCATCACGAACGCCACCCGCCACGCCGCCACCGCGACGATCCTGACGGACGCCGACGGGCGCGACGTCGTGCTCGCCGTCGCCAAGGCGACGTTCGCGATCGGCCGCGGGCGGCGCCTCGAGCCGGCCGACCCGCCGACGCCGCTCGTGCGCGCCGACGAGTACCGGCAGAAGCCGGGCAAGTCGAGCCTCGCGGCGGCCGGCGAGTTCGCGTTCGCCAAGCCGCGCGCCGACGTGATCGTGCTGGGCAGCGCGCGCTCGCCGGGCGGCCGGCCCGTGACCGAGATGACCGTTTCGATCCGCGTCGGCGCCGTCGCGGCCAAGCTCGACGTGACCGGCGACCGCCTGTGGAAGAAGGGCCTGATGGGCGTCTCGCCCGGCAAGCCGGAGCGCTTCGCCGAGATGCCGCTCGTCTGGGAGCGCGCCTACGGCGGCGCCTGCCCGGCGAAGGACGGCGAGGGCCTCGACAGCTTCCGCGCGAATCCCGTCGGCCGCGGCTACTGGCTGACCGACAAGGACGCAGCCGACCAGCCGATGCCGAACCTCGAGTGGCCGGACGATCCGCTCAAGAAGCTCGCGAGCCGCCCCGCGCCTGCGTGCTTCGCGTTCGTCTCGCCCGACTGGGAGCCGCGCGCGTCGCTCGCGGGCACGCACGACGCGAAGTGGGAGAAGTCGCGGATGCCGCTCCTGCCCGAGGACTTCGACCCGGGCTTCTTCAACGTCGCGCCCGCCGCGCTCCAGGCGGCGAAGTACTTCGCGGGCGGCGAGCCGGTGAAGCTCGAGGGCCTGCACGCCGAGGGCGAGGTCGCCTTCGAGCTGCCGCGCGACCGGATCGACGTGCAGCTGCTGACGCCGGGCGACCGGCTCGACACGCACCCGGCCGTGCTCGACACCGTCGTGATCGACGCCGACAAAGGGCTCGTGCAGCTGGTCTGGCGCGCGTGCGTGCGCGCGCCCGATCCGCTCACGCGCCTGCAGCACGTGCGCATCCGCAGCGAGAAGTTCCCGGCGCCCGAGGAGACGGCCGAGGCCGCTCCCGCCGGGGCAGGAGGCGGCCGTGGCTGACGCGGACGCGATCGTCGTGACCGGGGCCGGCGTGCTCACCTCGCTCGGGCAGGCGGCGCAGAGCTGGGCCGCGATGCGGGCCGGATTCTCGCGCATCGCCGAGCGCGAGGACTTCCACCTGCTCGGGCCCGATGAGGAGTTCGACCTGCCCTCCGCGCTCACCGCCGCCGAGGCGCCGCCCGCGTGGGACGGCTCGCACCCGTGGGACCGGCTCGTCGAGCTGGCGCTGCCCGCGCTCGACGAGGCGCTCGAGAGCGCGCGCCTCACGCGCCGCGAGTGGCCCGCCGCGCACGTTTCGCTCTGCCTGCGGACGCCGTCCGGCGGCGCCGCGCCCGCCGAGATGGGCCGCTACGTGCTCGAGGCGATGTGGACCGACGGCGGGCTCCCGAAGCCCCGCGCGGCCGCGGTGCGCTTCGAGGGCCACGCGGCCGGAGCGGTCGCGATCGTGGACGCGGCGCGCGCGCTGCGCGCCGGTGAGCGCACGTGCTGCGTCGTCGGCGGCGCCGAAACGTTCCTCGACCCGGAAGCGGTCGAGGCGCTCGATCGCGCGTTCCGGCTCCGCAGCGAGCGGAGCGCCGACGGCTACCTGCCCGGCGAGGCCGCGGCGTTCGTCGTGCTCGAGACGGCCACCCGCGCCGCCGAGCGCGGCGTCAAGCCGCTCGCGACGCTCGCGGGCTACGGGCTCGCCGACGAGCCGCGCCCGCTCGGCTCCGACGAGCCGTGCGCGGCCGAGGGCCTGTGCGAGGCGATCCGCCAGACGGCGGCCCGCGCGGGCCGCGGCGGCGCGGCCGTTCCGCCGGCCGCGTGGGTGCTCTCGGACCAGAACGGCGAGCGCCACCGCGCGAAGGAGTGGGCGCTGGCGGTGTCGCGCCTGCACGAGTTCCTCGATCCAGGCCTCGAGCTGTGGCACCCGGCCGAGAACTTCGGCGACACCGGCTCCGCCTCGGTGCCGCTCCTCACGGCGATGGCCGCCGAGACGTTCCGCCGCGAGGCCGAGCCGGCCCGCGGCGCGCTGCTCGTCGCCTCGTCGGACGGCCCCGCGCGCGCGGGGCTGCTCCTGCGCGGCGCCACCGGAACCGGAAAGGACTGAGCATGCCCGCGACCGTCAGCGTCAACATGCGCACCGTGGTGCACGCGAGCAGCAACGGCATCTGCACGGGCTTTCCCGACGTCTGCAAGACGCCGGCTCCGCCTTCGCCGTCGCCGATTCCGATTCCCTATCCGAACATCGCGCAGTCCTCGGACACCGCCTCGGGCAGCACCACGGTCAAGTGCGACGGCAACCCGATCATGCTCCAGAGTTCCAACTTCAAGATGAGCACCGGCGATGAGGCCGGCAGCATCGGCGGGATCGTGTCGGGCAAGATCAAGGGCAAGGCCGAGCCGCAGATGTACTCGTTCGACGTCAAGGTGGACGGCAAGAACGTCGTCCGGCTGATGGACATCTTCCTGCTCAACGACAAGAACACGCCGCCGTTCCCGGTGATGCAGCCCCCGTCGATCGTCGTGATGATCCCGGCTTCCGAAGAGGACTCGGACTCGTCGCTCTCGAAGTTCGAGCAGCCCGAGGGCGAGCAGCAGAAGGTGCAGTGATGAAGAAGTACATCATCAACCTGAAGAGCGAGCATCGCTCCATTCACTCGAAGGCCGAGCTGAACAAGAAGGCCGAGCGGAAGCTCTACTGGTTCCTCGAGCCGGACGGCGGCAACGTGCCGCTCAAGTTCCTGCCGGCGGCGCACCGCGCCGGCTTCGGCAGCGCTGGCGCCATGAAGTTCTCGATGAACACCGACAAGAACGGCGTCTGCGAGCACGACAAATTCCGCATCTCGGTGTGCGGCCTCGACAAGTTCAAGGTCTCGGTCGGGCTCAAACCGGACGGCTCCGACAAGAAGACGAACGAGGACTACGAGGTCTGGCGCCAGGTCTTCTTCTCGGTGCGCTACATGGACGCCAAGTTCATCATGCCGTTCGGACCCGTTCACGACGAGTACCACAAGCACGGGATCTGGCCGAAGGAGATCGCGCCCGCGGGCGGCTCGGCGAAGGTCGCCTACAAGGAAGTGATCACGAAGGACACCGAGCCCGACCCGATGATGCAGTCGGTCACCGAGCACCACCTGGAAGGCCGCATCCTGCTCGTGGACCGCATCTGGATCGCCTCCTTCCGTGAGTTCACGGTCCGGTCGAACACGCGCCACATCAAGATCGACGTCAGCAAGTTCGCGTCCGACCCTCAGCCGGGCTGGATGCTGTGGGACAGCCCCAAGCCGGGCAAGTGCACGGGCGGCGGCGTCGGCATCGGCGGCTACGATTGCACGCCGTACATGACGCGCACCGGCGACCTCGAGCTGACCGTGAAGGTCCCCGACGGCACGCCGGCGGCGACGGCGATGGACGAGGCGAAGGCGCGCGGGAAGCTGTCGTGGAACTTCAAGATCTGGTTCATCGAGATCCTGAACGGCTTCGCGTGGAGCACCACCGGCCAGATCGTGATCGCGAACCGCACGCGCGGCGCCGCGCCGCGGCCGCTCTCGCCGCGGCAGGGCACCGTCATCCACGAGATGGGACACGGACTCGGCATGGTCGCGGCCAGGATCCAGGAGTACAACGAGTACAATGGCAACCCGATCAAGACCGGCCTCAAGAAGAACCCGACGCACTACCAGAACGGCGGCGGGCACTGCAGCACCGCGGCCGGCGGCTCCTCGCCGGACTACATCGACGGCACCTGCGTCATGTTCCATTACGGGCACTCGGCTCGCACGCTGCAGTTCTGCGGCTCCTGCGCACCGATCGTGAAGCGGCTGAACCTCAACCGGGACGACATGAAGTGGCCGTGATCCGGACGGCGCTCGCGCTCGCGCTGGCCGCGGCGCTCCTGGCCGGCGCCGCGTGCTCGCCGGGGCGCGGCTCGCGCGCGGAGGGTCCGCCGGCGGCAGGTGATTCCACGGGGGTGGCGATGAACGACGACGTCTTCGACAAGCTGGAGCTGGGGGGCAGCGAGCCAACGGCGGGCACGCCCAAGGTGGACGACGAGTTCACCGGGATCCGCATCGCCATGCCCGCGAAAGTGAGCGCCAGCGCGCTGCCGCGGCTGCCGCTCTGCGGCGTCTGGTCCTTCGACGGGCAGACGATGGGGACGTTCCCGAAGATCGAGGACAGCCTCGTCTACCTCGCGCGCAACGTGCAGTCGCACGAGACCGCCACCGGCAACTTCCGCGTCCACAAGGACCCGGTCACGGCGGCCGACGTGAAGCCCGATCACCCGCCGGCGCCGGCGCCGGTCAGCGGCGCGGGGCCGGAAGTGATCGAGCCCGAATCGGTGACTGTGCGCGGCTACTTCAACTACGACCTCGGCCGGTACTGGAAGGTGCCGGAGCGGCCGGGGAAGTGGCGCGTTCACCTCGTGCTGCATGGCGTGCAGTCGAACGAGGTCGAGTTCGAGGTCGTGAAATGAGCGCGACGCTGCCCTGGTTCGAGCCCGTCGCGGACTCGCCGTCGCTTCCCGAGGGCGTCGCCGGCATCGAGCTGAAGCTCCCCGCCGCCGTGCCGCTCGAGAAGCCCGCGGTCCTCGCGGTGGCGGGCACCTTCCAGCTTACCGGCAAGGACGCGAAGGCGCTGCCGCGCGAGGACCCGTTCGCGGCGCTTACGCTGCTCGTCGTCGAGGAAAAGACCGCGCGCAGCTTCGCGCTGCGGCCGGCGCGCTCGGCGATCGGGCCCGTGACCCAGCCCGCGCCGCCGGACCTGCTCCGCGGCTGGTTCCAGGCCGACCTGTTCGGGCAGGGCGGCTTCGAGCCGCGCGCCGGCCGCTACTTCGTTTCCGCGTACCTGGGCCAGCTGCGCTCGCGCGTCGTCGAGGTGCGCGTCGTGGCCCGGCCGTGAACGCACACGGTCCCGCTTCTGGCGGGGACCGCATCCGAGGGAGGAAGGCCATGAACACCGATCCGATCGCGGCCGCCGCGGCCGGCAGAGCCGCACTCGCCAGCGTCATCGAGCTGACCGAGCTCGGCGATGTCGGCGTGGTCGTGCCGGGCTCGCCGCCGCTGCGGCTGCGCTGCAACGTGCTGCGCACCGCCGACCGTCCCACGCTGTCGCTCTCGCTGGGTGCTCAGGTGCTGGTCCTGCTGCCGGGCGCCGGCGAGGAGCGCGGGGTCGTGCTGGGCTTGGTCGCGCCCTACGAGACGCCGCGGCCGGACACGTCGGCGCCGGCCGAGCTGACGCTCGAGGCGAGCCGGCGGATCGAACTCAAGTGCGGCGAGAGCGCGCTGACGATGGACGCCGAGGGACGCGTGCTCGTAAGGGGCAGGGACATCGTCACCCGCGCGAAGCGGACGCAGAAGATCCGCGGCGGCACGGTGCACATCAATTGAGCGGGGCGCGACCTTCGTGAGCCCCGTGCCCGCCACCGCGACCGGTCGCGAGCCGCGCGTGCTCGTGGACGACCTGCCCGCCGAGCATCTCGACGAGCTCGAGTGGTTGTGGTCGCGGCGCGAAGCGACCGTGCGCTCCTTCGAGCATTTCGCCCAGAACCTGGCGGACCTCGACGGGCGCATGGCCGCGAACGCCGCGGGGCTCGAGGCGGTGCCGAGCCTCGCCTGGCCGCTGCTCGAGGAAGCGCTCGGCGCGAAGGAGTCTTCGCGCGTCGCGGCCGCCGCCTGGACGCTGCTCCGCATGGGCGGCGAAGCGGAAGCGATGGCCGTGCTGGGCCCGCTCGAATCCGGCCCGCCGCCGGCGCGCGAGGGTGCGCGGCAGGCGCTGGTCCGCGGGCCGCTCGGCGCGGCCCTTCACGGGCTGAAGGCGCTGGCCGCCCATCCCGACGCCGCGATCGCGGTCGCGGCGGCCGAGGCGCTCGCCGCCCACGGCACCGCGCCCGCGCCGCTGGCGCTTGCCGGCTGGCTCTCGAGCGCCGACGCGGACGTGCGCCTCGCCGCGTGCCGCGTCGCCGCGTGGGCCGGGGCGGCGGCGGACAAGCTCGAGCCGCTCGCGCGCGGCGACGCCGAGGAAGCCGTGCGGTTCGCGGCCTACGAAGCGGGGGTGTGGATGCGGGTGCCGTGGGCGCTCGCGCTCGGGCGCGAACGCGCGAAGGCGAAGGACGAGTCGAACACCCGCCAGCTCGCGCTCTTCTGCGCGCTCGCCGGGAAGGCCGACGCGCCTCTCGTCGCGGCGCTCGGGGCGCATGCGCCGCTCGGTCCCGGCCGCTTCGCAATGCTCGCCGCCTGCGGCAACTTCGCGAGCATGGAGGCCTGCCTCGCCGGCATGGCCGCGAAGGACGCGAAGGACGCCGAGGCCGCCGGCGCGGCGTTCCTGCGCCTGACGGGATTCGGCGCGGGCCCGGCGAAACGCGTCGCGCTGCCTCCGCCCGCCGACGCCGGCCCCGACGCGGCCGAGTTCGCCGACGAGGCGTTCGTGCCCGACCCGGCGCACGCGCAGCGCCAGTGGGAGGAGCGCAAGGAGGAGTTCGCGAAGGGCGGGCGCTGGGCGCGCGGACTCGACGCCGACGGCGCGGGCGTGGCGGCGGAACTGGACCTGGGATCGCGTTTCGAGACAATGATGCGTGCGCGCTTCAAGGGCGGCGGGAGCGGCGGACGTCGCGAGTTGCTGCAGGTGTGATCGGGCGTGGCCCGCGCCGTTCGCGCGCGGGAGCCGAAGGCGGGAGAGCGCGATGGGTTACCTGACGGTCATCACCGAGACGGGCATGTTCCATTCGGCGTGCCTGTTCGAGATCGGGGCGTGGGGCCGGCAGGTCTGGCGCGGCTTCCACCCGCGCCGCCATCGCTCGCCCGCGGGCCGCGGCGAGGTGGACACCACGAACCGCGAGGCGTTCATCAACCACTACGTCCGTTTCGAAGTGCCCGATGAGCGGCTGAGCCGCGCGCTGACCCAGGCCGACGGCACGTGGCGCCAATCCTTCTACGCGATCGGCGTGCAGGATTGCGTGAGTTTCAGCGCCGACGTCGCGCGCGCCTGCGGGCTCGAAGTTCCCCCGCCGCCGATCATGACGCCGTACGGCCTGCTCGCCGAGCTGCGCGACCGGAATCCACACACGCACTTCGACGTGGTTCCATACCCCTGGCACGGCCGCAGCTGAGGCGCTCGCCGGGCCGCGCGTGCCGACGCGCGCGGCTCAGTCCAGCGCGATCTCGACCTCGAACTTCGGCGACTTGCCCTCGAGCTTGAGCATCGGCGCGACGACGACCTGGGCGCGCCGCGGCGCCCCGCCCTCGGCCTCGAGGACGCGTACGGTCAGCGCCTCGGCCGAGTCGCCGAGCAGGCCGCCGAGCTGCCCGCGCAGCGCCGCGCTCGCGCCCGCGACGATCGCGTCCGCACCGGCCGCACCGTCCACGGCGCCCGCCGCGACGCCGCACGCCAGCGCCACGCGCGCCGCCGTGAGCTGGTAGGCGAGGGTGCCCTCGACCGTCAGCCGGCCGGGGGCGAAGCGGTGCGCGGTCACGACCAGCGACATCATCACGCTCGGCAGGTCCAGGCCGCCCGTGAGCGTGGTGAACGCCGCGTGCGTCAGCTCGAGCGCCTGGGTCTCGGCGAACGGCACCTCGCTCGCGAGCGCCTTCGACTCGTTGGCGTTGACCGGAAAGTCGCGGGTCGCGAGCCCGTCGAACCGCCCTCCCGTGCCGGACAGATCGAGCGCGTGCCCGTGCGCCGCCACGCTGCGCGCGACGGCCGCCGCCACGAGCCACCCGCCGCGCCCCCACAGGTAGCTGTCGGGGTTCGAGTCGGTGCAGCCCTCGCTCCACCCGCCGAGCTTCCACGGCTCGCGCAGCAGGAAGCGATTGAGCGTCAGGCACAGCCAGCGGGCCTCGTCGGACTTCTGGAACGCCTGCCAGCCGGAGTGCGCCGAATCCGCCAGCCGGCCGGCGAGGTCCTTGACGGCGCCGGCCTGGACGAGGAAGCGCAGGTCGAAGAACCCGGCGCCGGCGTTGGCCACGATCGGCGCCTGCAGATCGGCGGCCATCGCCGCGAGCTCGCCGAGCGCCGCGAGGTCGGCGGCCTTGTTCGTGAAATCGTAGTCGAGGACGACCAGCGACACGGGTTCCGCCGCGACCAGTTCGGGTCCGTGAACCGCTTCGCGGAAGCGAGGCACCAGCGAACCGCGCGGCAGCGAGAGGGCCTCGACCACGACCGGCCCGGCGGCGTGGGAAAGGAGGAGCGAAAGTCCCCGCCAGGCCGCCTCGAGCCGCTGCGTGCGCGGTTCGTGCAACGCCGCGTTGAGCGAGCCTTCCGCGACGCCGGCCGCCTTCAGCGCCGCCGGCGCGAGGGCGTCGAGCGAACCCGCCGCGTGCGCGGCGCCACCCGGTAGCGGGATCGAAGCGTTCAGGCCCGCGAACCACCCGGCCAGCGTATCGGCGGTGACGCGCGCCGGTGTCCGGCTGTCCGTTCCGAGATCGGTCACGACCAGGATCCGCCACGGCAGCGTGCTCATCGCTCTCATCCTTTCGGTCAGCGCCGCCCGGCCGCCCGGGCTGCGAAGGCCCGCGCGGCGGGCGCCCATCGGTTCGCGTGAGTTACCGCTTGCGCCTCGGGGCTCCGGCGGGCACCTTCTCGGGGTAGCGCGGGCGGTTGATGTGCCTGCCGGGTCTCGTTTTCGCGCGATGCCCCGAACCGGGGAGCGGCGCGACGGGCGCACGGTAGCAGACCGCGTCCATCCCCATCCATCGAGGCGAGGGAACGCATGTCGAAGGATTCGCGTGTTCGCGTCCCGGGCAACCCGGGCCACTTCACCGTGCGCGTGGTTGCGACGGCGACCCTGGTGACCACCCTTTCGCTGTGCGCCGCGGCGTCGGCGTTCGCCGCCTGGTCGCCCTCCGGATTCGCCTTCAGCGCCGCCAGCGGCGCGCAGTCGAGCCTGCGCGCCGTGACCGACGGCCGCGGCGGATTCATCGCCGCGTGGGTGGACACGAACGGCGGCAGCCCGCGCATCTTCAGCCAGCGCGTGGATTCGACCGGCGCGACGCAGTGGGGAAGCAGCGGCGTGCTCGTCAACAGCAGCTTCTCCGGGCTCGCGGGCCTGACGGCCGCCCCCGACGGCGCGAACGGCGTCCTGCTCGCCTGGACCGCCGACCGCGCGGTCACGCGCAAGAACATCTATGTCCAGCGCCTCAACGCGAGCGGCTCGGCCGTGTGGCCGGCCAACGGCCTGATCGTGGATCCGACCTCGCCCGACACGGCGCAGGGCTCGCCCGCAATCGCCTCCGACGGCGCGGGCGGGGCGATCGTCGCGTGGGTCGAGAACCGCGGCGCCACCGACGACGACGTCTTCATCCAGCGCATTCTGGCCGACAGCTCGCGGGCATGGCTCGCGGGGGGCGTCGGCGCGGACAGCGCCGACACCGATCCGCAGCTCAACCCGAGGCTGCTCGCCGACGGCGCGGGCGGCGCGTGGGTTTCGTGGGAGGACGACCAGGGCGCCGACACGCAGACGTTCTTCCAGAAGTTCGACGCCTCGGGCGCGCGCGCCTGGACCGAGGGCGGTGTGACCTCGACGTCCAGCTCGTCGGTCGAGGCGCTCATGGCACGGATCCCCGCGACCGATTCGCTCGTCGTGGCCTGGTCCGACGCGAACAGCACGCGAATCGAGGGCACGAAGCTCACGCCCGCGGGAACGTTCGTGAGCGCCGGCGGCACGCTGTGGCTGAACACCGCTTCGGCGCCGGCGGGGCTGCTGGCGTTCGCGGGCGGCGCTTCGAAGCTCCTGGCCCCGGTCACGAGCACGGTGCAGTCGGTCGCCGTCACGTCCGCCGGAACCCCCGGCACGCCGGTCAATCTCGCGACCGGGCAGACGCTCGATGCCACCTCGAACCTGTCCGCCGCGGGCGATGGCGGCAACGGCTACTACGCCGTCTGGGCCTCGGGCGGCGCCGCGTTCGCGCGACACGTCACGGGCTCGGGCGCCGCCGACTGGGCGGGCCCGGTCGCGCTCACGACCGGGGTGACGCCGTCGCAGACCTATCCGGTCGCCGTGGGCGGGACCGATCTGCTCGCGGCGTGGGTGGACAACCGCGACGCGGGCACGACCGGGCCCGACCTTTACGCACAACGCGTCTCGCCGAGCGGCACGAGGGGAATTTACTTCCGCATCTACGCCACCATCGCCGCGGGCAACGGTGCGTTCTCCGCGGGCGGCGGCCGCAGCTGGGTCGCCCAGGGCGACTCGTTGCGCGTGCAGTTCGCCGGCACGTCCGGCCACCACGTGGACCACGTCATCGTCGGCGCGACGAACTTCGCGGCCGTGCCCAACTACACGTTCCACACCGTCACCGCCGACAGTACGCTGCAGGCGCATTTCTCGAACGCTCCGGTGGGCACGCAGCTGGCGGTTCCGGCGGGCTCCTACCGGGCGTTCTCGGTGCCCGCGACCCTTTCGCCGGCGACGGTCTCGAGCCTGTTCGCGTCGTGGATGCCCTACGACCCCGTGCGCTGGCGGCTCGGCCACTACGAAGCCGACGACAGCATGTACCTCGATCCGTCCACCACGCCCGCGCTCACCACGATCGTGCCGGGAGCGGGTTACTGGTTCATCGGGCTCAAGGACACGACGCTCACGTTCAGCGGCACCGCGGTCGCCGAATCGCAGTTCAACCTGACGATGCTGGGCAGCACGAAGAACGGCCGCGGCTGGACGCAGTTCGGCTCGCCGTTCCGCTTCCCGCTCGCGGTTTCGCAGCTGCGCGTCTCGCCGGGGCCCGACGTGCCGATCTCCGACGCCGGCAACACCGCGACCGATCCGCAGGTGCTCGAGTGGAATCCCGGCTCGAGTTCCTACGGCGCGGTGAGCGTGCTGCAGCCGGGCCGCGCGTACTGGTTGTGGCGGCAGAGCGCCACGGGCATAACGCTGCAGTTCCCGTGTCTGTGGAACCCGGTCGCGACCGGGGGGCTCGAGCCCGCGCTCGCGACGCTCGGCGACTGGTCGGTCGAAATCACCGCGCGCGCCGGCGCGCGCGAGGCGAGTCTCGTGCTCGGCGCCGCGCCCGTCGAACCGGGCCGCTGGAACCGGCTCTCGGCGCACGCGCCGCCCGAGGGGCCAGGTGACGCCCTCGGGCTCGTCGCGCGTGTCTCCGACTGGGGCGCGGACGACGGCGGCTACGCGTCCGTCTTCCGTCCCGACGCGGCGACGCTCGCGTGGGACTTCGACGCGAGCGCCGCTTCGGGCCTGACCGAGTCGGCGCTGACGTTCGCGTTCACGAACCTGCCCGACGGACGGCGCGTGGTGCTGTCCGAGCCCGCGAGCGGCTGGTCGCGCGAGGTCGCTTCGGGCGTGTCGGTGCCGCTCGTCCTCTCCGCGACTCCCCGCAGACTTCGGCTCGAGGTGCTCGCGAACGGGCCGGTGACGCCCGACGTTCCCCTCGTCACGGCGCTGCGCGCGGCGGGCCCCAACCCGTTCCGCGACTCCGCGACGCTGTCGTTCACGCTCGCGCGCGGCGGCCCGCTTCGCTGGGACGTGTTCGACCTCGCCGGACGCCGCGTGGTCTCGGGCGCCCGCGCGCTGGACGCGGGCGAGCACACGGTGACGTGGGACGGCCGCGACGACGCCGGGCGCCGCGTCGAGCCGGGGCTCTACCTGTTGCGCTGGCAGGCCGACGGACGCAGCGGAACGGCGCGCCTCGTGCACACGGATTGACGATTCCGAAACGCGATGTCGCTTGCCGGGGGGGTGCCGGCGGGCCATCCTCGATGGCCTGCATGACGCCCCCCGCTTCGCGTAGTCATCCCTCCAGAGGAGGAAGTCCGAAGATGAAGCGCGTTTCCCTCGTGGCCGCCGCCACGCTCACGATGATGGCCTGTTCCGTCACGTTCGCCCTCGCCGACGATGCGGCAAAGGCCGCGGTTCCCGCGAAGGCCACCGAGGCGACGGCCGCCGTTCCCGCGAAGGTCTCCGAGGCGAAGGCGGCCGTTCCCGCCAGGGCCGCCGAGGTGAAGGCCGCGGTTCCCGCGAAGGCCGCCGCGCCCTCGACCGACAAGGCGATCGCCGCCATTGACGCCCAGATCGCGGCGCACAAGCCCAACAAGAGCCAGGCCGGCTGGAAGACGCACCTGACGATCCCAACGGTCGTGCAGTTCGATCCGGCGAAGAAGTACTTCGTGCGCATGGTGACGAGCGAAGGCCCGATCCTGATCCGCATGATGCCCGACATCGCGCCCATGCACGTGACGAACTTCCTCTACCTGGCACGCATGGGTTTCTACGACGGCATCATCTTCCATCGCGTCATCCCCGGCTTCATGGCGCAGAGCGGCGATCCGCTCGGCAACGGCCAGGGAGGGCCCGGCTACCAGTTCACGAGCGAGTTCAGCCCCAAGGCGCGGCACGACCGGCCGGGCCTGCTGTCCATGGCGAATACCGGCCTCCCCGGCACCGACAGCAGCCAGTTCTTCCTGACGTTCGCCGCGACGCCGTGGCTCAACGACAAGCACTCGATCTTCGGCGAGGTCGTCGAGGGCATGGACGTGCTGAAGAAGCTCGAGGCGAACGGTTCGCGCTCGGGCACGACGTCGAAGAAGATGTGGATCGAGAAGGCCACGGTCGAGGTGCAGTAGTCCTCGCGCCAGGTTGGCCCGGGCGGTACGGGGGCGGTCCGGTTCGCCGGGCCGCCCCGATCGTTTGCGCAGCGCCCGTCGCCGCGGAGCGCGATGCAGGCTTCGTCGGGAAAGCGGCCACCGGGGCGCGTGACGCGGGCGCCGCGGCCGTGGCAGGATGCCGCGCGTCCGCCCACCCACGTTCACGGAGGAACCGATGGCTTCAGGTCCGCGCATCTCGTTCTCGGGCGTCATGCTGGTCGTGTTCGGCTGCCTCTTCCTGGCCGACCAGCTCGGCGCGATCCACTTCGGTGCGGTCTTCCACACCTGGTGGCCGGCGATCCTCGTCATCGCCGGACTGCTCGGACTGATCGAGAAACCCGCCTCCGTGTTCGGCCCCATCATCATGCTCACCGTGGGCCTCGCGCTGCTGCTCAAGAACCTCGGCTACCTGAAGCTGGAGAGCGTCTGGAAGCTCTGGCCCGTGATCCTGATCGCGCTCGGCCTGAACTCCCTGTTCGCGAACCGCGGCGGCAAAGGGTAGGAGGCGTCGGACGAGCGATGTCGAAAGCCGGTGCGGTGATGCGCGCGGGCCTCGGTGCGAAGCGCCGCCGTAGCCAGGGATGGTGGAGGCAGCGCGCAGCGAGGAGGAAGGCGGCAGGATGCCGCCGACCGACGCTGAGGCCCGCGCGCATCACCGCACCGGCGTCGCCTCCGCGGCGGACCGCCTACCAGTCCACGCGCAGCCCCGCGAGCCAGCCTCTCGTCGCCGCCGGAATCAGCACCGGCACGAGGTTGCCCGCGGCGTCGTAGTCCATCCAGCCGCTCGTCGCGTAGCGGACGCCGGTGGCGTTCATCACCCGCAGCGACAGCTCCGCGCGCGCGCCGCCGACCTCGCGCGCGAGCGAGCCCGACAGGTCGAGCGTCGTGCGGGGCGCGATGCTGTTGGCCTTCGTGCCCGTGTTGTCCACGTAGATGCGGCCGACGTGCTGAACGCTCGCGCCGAGCGACGCCGAACGCCACGTGGCGCGGACGCCGGAGTTCGCCATCACCGCGGGGAAGAAGCCGAGCGGCCTGCCGTCGAAGCTCGCCTCGTCGGCGGGCGCCGGCCCCCAGGACTCGCGGTAACGGACGAAATGGTTGTCCGACAGCGTCGCGTTCGCTTCGAGCGCGCCGCGGAGCGCTCCGAAGCGGCGCGTCGCCGAGCCCGCCAGCTCGACGCCCTGGTGCACCGAACGCGCCGCGTTGCCGAGGATCGGGTAGCCCAGGTCGGTGTCGAACTGGCCCGCGTTGACCAGCTCGTCACGGAAGTCCATGCGAAACGCGCTCACGCTGGCGAGGAGGCCGCCACCCGTCCAGCTGCCGCCCAGCTCGAGGTCGTTCACGCGTTCCGGACGGATGAGCGGGTCCTCGTACACGCCGGCCGCGACGTCCACGCGGCGGTAGAGCGGCACGCTGCCCGCGCCTTCGGCGTCGTAGAGGTCGCGGAACGCGGGCTCGCGGCGCGCCAGCGCGAACGACGCGTACACGCTCCACGCCGGCTTCGGCGTCCAGGAAAGGCCCAGCCGCGGCAGCGCGAAGTCGTACTTCTGACGAAACGTGATGCCGTCGAAGCGGTCGCCCCGCATCCGGTAGCCCTGGTGGCGCCAGGCGAGGTCGGCCGTCGCGCGCAGCCGGGGCGCGAGGTCGTATTCCTCGCGTGCGAACAGGCCGGCCGAGGTCGTGCGTGGGTGGTAGTCGTAATAGGCGTGGTCCGGCTCCGTGCCTGGCGGCAGTCCCGAGCCCGAGATCACGGTGCCGACGTGCCGGCCGTCGTGAAAGCGCAGCTCGCCGCCCAGCGTCAGCGCGCCGCGGTCATGCGCGATCCGCGCGCGCGGCACCCAGCCGTAGTGCCGGTTCACGACCTCGCGCCGGCGGACCAGGTCGAAACGCTCGACGGTCGCGCGGCCCTGCCCGTCGAGGACCACGTTCCCGTTCGCGTCGAGCGCGTAGTAATCGTGCGCGAACAGCGTCGTGTCGGACGTCGTCCACGGCGCGAGCCGGTAGTCGGCGAGCGAGCGGCCCAGGCGCCGCTCGTCGTACCAGCCGCGGCCGTCGAACCAGAAGAACGTCTGCGACAGCGTGACGGCGGCCGTCGGCGTCCAGGTGTGGAGCAGCTCGTAGTGCGGCTCGAAGAAGTGGTCCTGCTCGCCGGGGTAGGTGATCGGGTTGAAGCGCCGGTCGCGGTCGGCGTCGCCGGTCACGGCGCCCGCGAGGTAGTCGGGGGTCACCCCGAGATAGGCGAGGTGCGTATTCTCGGGTCCGCCGTACAGGTTCAGCCGCCACGACTGGGTGGCGGACGTCTTCTGCGCCGAGAGCGCGTACGACCAGAGCCGGGACCACGACCGTTCGCGATAGCCGTCCGTCTCGATGCGTGAGTAGCGCCCGTACAGACCCCAGCCGCCGGGCAGCCTGCCGGAGTCGCCCTCGAGCATCAGCCGCTTCGTGCCCCATGCGCCGTAGGAGACGCTCGCCGTGCGGCGCGCGACCTCGCCGATCGGCGCGGTGTTCAGCGAGACACTGCCGCCGAGCGCGGCCGCGCCGTACAGGGCGGGTCCGACGCCGCGCGACACCTGGAGCTCGGCGGTCGAGGCGAGCAGGTCGGGGTGGTCTATCCACCACACCTCGTGCGACTCGGGGTCGTTGAGCGGAACGCCGTTGACGAGCACGCTGATCCGCCGCTGCGGGAAGCCGCGCAGCGACAGGTACGAGTAGCCGACGCCGTTGCCCGCGTCCGAGTAGGCGTAGGCGCCCGGCAGCGCGCCGAGCGCCATGGGGGTGTCCTGGCCCCAGTTGAGGTCGCGCACCTGCCCGCGCGTGAGCGTCGTGCGGGCCAGCGGCGCGCGCGCGTCCGCGCGCGTGGTGCTCACCTCGACGGGCGGCAGCGGCACGATCCGCGGGAACGTGTCGGGGGCGGCGGCCGTCACGGCCGCGAGCGCGGCGGCGAGAAGCAGGGGGGAGGTCATGACGCGGGTCCTTTTCGGTCGAACGCGCGGCCGGCGAGCCACACGAGCAGCGACGCGCCGAGCCCCGCGTAGATGGGTTCGAGTCGGAGGGGATAGCCGGGCGTCCACGCGAGCGACTTCGCGAGCACCCAGTAGAGCGAGATGACGCCGGGGATGACCATGAACCCCACTGTCCAGCGGGACGAGAGCCTCCCGCGGCCGGTGAGCGCGGCCGCGACCGGCAGCAGCAGCATCGGCGTCGCCACCGAGCCGATGTCGTGCCACAGCGCGATCACGCTCTGGCTCGCCACCGCGAGCGCGGTGGCGACCGCGGTCGAGAGCCACAGGCCGATGCGCGAGTAGAAGGGCAGCCGGGCCTCGTCGCCGCCACGCAGGCGCCAGATGAAATCACGGCCGACGGTGGTGGCCGCGATGAACGCGTACGAATCGATGGTGCTCATCACCGTCGCGATCATGCCGAGGTAGAAGAGCCCGAGCGCGACCGGCGGCAGCGTCAGGCGCGCGACCTCGGGGAAGGCGAACACCGGCTCGGCCAGCCTCGGCAGCAGCGCCCGCGCGTACAGGCCGGTCGTCGTGGTCATGAAGTCGAACACCGCCCAGCAGGCGATGGACCACAGCACGCCGTCGCGCGCCACGCGCGGGTCGCGCGCGGCGTAGGCGCGCTGCCAGAAGCCCGGGTCCACGAGCGTGCCGAGCGCGATCACGTACCAGACGAGGATGGCCGCCGGGCCGTTGCCGCCGTTCCACCGCCAGTGCGTGGCCGGAACCCGCGCCTCGAGGAACGACGGCCCGCCGTGCTGCACGACGAGGAAGACCAGCAGCAACGCGAAGCCGCCGTACATGAGCACGAACTGGATCTGGTCGGTGAAGATCACGGTGCGCAGGCCGCCGCGGTCCACGTAGAAGACCGACAGCACCGCCGCGGCGAACACGCAGGGAACCAGCGGCGCGCCGAACATGACCGCGAACAGGGTGCCGAGCATGAGCACGTAGGCCGCGGGCGCCGAGGTGACGAACACCGCGACCGCCCCGGCGAGCGCGGGTCCACGGCCGTGCGCGCGGTCGAGCAGGTCGGGAATCGTGTAGAGCTTCGCCTCGCGCGCGCGCCTCGCGAACAGCAGCGCGAACAGCAGCGCGCCGAGGTAGTAGGGCACGCCGAACACGACCCAGTTCGCCAGCCCGTACTTCCAGGCGTACTCGCCGACGCCGAGGATGCCGCCGTACCAGGTGGTCACCAGCGTCGCGACGAAGGCGGGCAGCGTCACGGCGCGGCCGGCGACGAGGTAGTCCTCGGCCGGCGGGCGCGAGCCGAAGCGCCGCAGCCAGAGAACGAGAAGGAACACGAAATAGGCGCCGACGAGCGCCCAATCGAGCGGGCTGCTGCTGAACATCGCGAAGTCATGCCTTCCGGGCGGGGCCGCGAAACGCGAACGCCGCCCGCGAAGGGACGGCGTGGAAGGCAACTCGGGGACAACCGGGTCGTCTTGGCCGTTTCCCTACGCTGGTCTTAGCCAGTTCAGGTTCGACGGGTGTGATCTCAGGCCGGCGCTTGTCCGATGCCGGCCACCCCGAACGACGGTCCGCCGAGACGCGCGGACGGCCGGCACCATGCGCCCGCCGACCGGCAAGCGCAAGCCGCGGGGCCCGCGGGGAGACCCGCCGGAGGCCGCCCCCCGCCCCGGGACTGGCGGTTGCGGGGCCCGGCAGCAGGTTCCTCCCGCGCCCGGCGGCCCGAAATCCGGCACGCCGTCAGTGAAATGTGTTGAGACTTGGACCGGGCGCCGGATACGATTTCCCTTCACGCCCCGGCTCCGTCCGGGGCCCGTCGCAGCCGCGGCCGTTCCGCCCTCGAGACAACGGCCCTGCCTTTTGCCCCGGAGGTCCCCATGTCTCGTGCTCTTCTCTGGTCCGTCGTCACGCTGCTCGCGCTCGCCGGCTTCGCGCTCCCCGGCACCGCCGTCGCGCAGGACGAGGTGATTCCCGCCAAGACCCTGGTGCGCAAGTTCCCGCAGGGACTGTTCTGCGCGCTGCCGGTGTCGCTCTCGTTCACCGCGCCGGTCGAACCGGTGGTCATCACGTTCACCGCCCTCCAGTGGGTGGACGACGGCAGCGGCACGCTGACCTGGACGCAGCAGCTCATTGACAACGTGACCGTCTCGCCGACGACGCAGGTCGCGGCCAACACGCTGCCGCCGCCCGCGGGCTCGAACGAGGAGTCGTGCTACATCGGCGACCCGCAGCCGACGCCCTACTTCCGCTTCAACCGCTCGGGGCTCGAGCACGACCTGCTCGAACTGTTCGACGACGACCCGGCCCCGCGCGGCTGGAACATGACCGACGGCGCCTATTTCAACGGCTCCCGCAGCGCCGACCGCGATGTCGAGAACCTGACCGACGCCACGGGCGGCTCGCTCGGTCTTGGCGACGGCAGCGGCACGCCGACGGCCGGCAGCCATGCCAGCGCCAGCATCACGCTCGGCAACCTCAATCAGGGTGTGAGCTACGATCTCGACGCCTGGTGGGACGCCGGCTTCGTGCGCTTCCCGCACGACACCGACTACCTGACCATCTCCATCACCACGCTCGCCGGCGTGCCCGTCGCGAAGAAGAGCTGGGGGGCGCTCAAGCTCGCCGGTCACTGAGCACCGGCGGCCCGTTCACGAGCCGCTGAGCACGAAGGGCGCCCAGTAGAACGGGTCCGCCCAGCGCGGATCGCGCCGCAGCGCCCGCTTCGCCTCGCGGAGCGCCGCGGCGTAGTCGCACGGGCGTCCGGCCCGGTCTGCCGCGGCGACGGCGTCGAACAGCCGCCGGACGACGACCGGTGCGGCGCGGTCGTCCACCGCCCACAGGCTGGCCACCACGCGGCGCGCACCCGCGGCGAGAAACGCGCGCGAGAGCGCGAACGATCCCTCGCCGGCGACGCGCGGACCCCGGGCGGTCTCGCAGGCCGACAGCATCGCCAGCTCGCAGCCCAGCGACAGCCGGTGGATTTCGAACAGCTCGAGCAGTCCGTCGTCGTCGCTGTCGCGCGGTGGCGAGGGCGGAGGAGCCAGCACCAGCCCGGCGAGCAGGCGCTCGGGCGAAACGTCGGTGAAGCCGTGTGTCGCGAGATGAACGTATCGGCGTCCGGCGAGCCCGGCGCGAACCGCGGGCTCGCGGGCTTCGGAACCGGAGAGCGTCTCGACCTGCCCGGGGCCGAACGCCTCCTCGATCGAGCGGCTCTCGAGCGCCGTGCCCGGCAGCGGCGACCAGGTGCGCCCGCGAATGGCCGGGCTGGCGAATGCCACGTTGCTCACGCTGAAGACCGGAGCCCTCCCGGCCGCCGGGGCGTTCGCGGCACGGGGCCGCAGCGCGAGGCTGAGCAGCGAAGCGGCCGAGGGCCCGTAGGCGATCGCCGGCCCGTCGTCGAGCCAGTAGCGTGTCGCCTTCGCGCGCCCGCGCGGCTCGGTGACCAGCGCCTCGAACGCGACCAGCTGAAGCGCGCCGTCGGGCACGACGACCGCGGTGCGCGCCGCGCGCAGCGGACGCCGGAGGGCCTCGGGAACCAGCGTTCGCCACAGCGCGTTCAGCCGCAGCTCGAACGAATCGGGCGCCGCCTTCGAGCGCAGCGGCAGCGACAGGAATCCGCCGACGGGCGTGCCGCCGAGCAGCCCGACGATTCCGGGATCCTCGCCGCCCGCGGCGTCCGCCGGCCGGCCGCCGACGATTCGTTCGAGCGCCGCGGACCCGAGCGGCCCTGCCGCCTCGCCCAGCACGGCGGCGGCGTCGCTGTCCAGCTTCAGGGCGTACGCCCTCGCCGCTCCGCGCGAGGGCACCACGAAAACCCAGCTCGCCTTTTCGCCGACGTGGTAGTCGAGCAGCATTCCGTCGCGCGGCACCACTTCGTGCTGCAGTTGCGCGACGCTCGCGCCGCCGCCGCCGGCTCCCAGGATGTCCCGCCACAGCGGACTCGCGTCCTCGATGCGGCGGCGCGCCACGGCCAGCTCGAGCGCGGCCGAATCGCGCCGCGCCTCGAGCGCCGCCAGCGTCTCCAGCCGCTCGCGTGCCGAGACCGAGCCGTCGGCGCGCGCGTCCTGGATCGCGCGGTGCACGGCCGCGAGCGCCGCTTCGGCGGCGCGCTCGTGCGTCTCGAGCGGCATGCGCCGCGCGGCCGGGATCCCGGCGCGCAGGTCCACGCCGCTGGCCGCGATCTGGTCGAGCAGCGTTCGCGCGCGGCTGCGCTCGTGCGTCGCGAGCGCTGCGTCCACTTCGCCGGCCTCGAGCTGCCAGCCGACCATGAGGTCCACGAGGTCGAGCTGGCTCGCCATGTAGGCGGCGCGCGTCTGATCGCCGCCTCCGCGCCAGGCGCGCAGCGAGTCCCGCGCGGCGAGCGCCACCGCCATGTCGCGCATCGCCGGATCGCGCTCGCCGCGAGCGCCATGCCAGCGGGCGCGCTGCGCGTACGCGTCGAGCCGGGCGTCCGGATAGGCGCCGGAAGAATCGAGGATGGCGATGGCCCGGCCGAGCAGCGCGCCGACCGTCGCCGCCGCGCCGGGTTCGAGCGCGCGCGAACGCGCCTGCTCGAGCATCACCAGCGCGACGTCGGGATGATCCGGGCCCAGGCTCCGCTCGCGCAACGCGCGGGCGCGCGCGAGCAGCGAGTCCACCTCTTCCGGGAGCGACCGGTCCGGCGTGCGCGCATGCTCCGCCAGCTCGAAGCGCGCGAGGTCCACGAGGTTCTGCGCCAGCAGCGGGTGCTCCGGGCCCAGCGTCGCCTCGAGAACCTCGCCGGTCTCGCGGTAGAGCGATTCGGCGCGCGCGAAGTGCCCCAGGTCCTGCTCGCAGACGGCGGCCTGGTTCAGGAACGGCACGAGGCCCGGATGCCGCGCTCCCAGTGCCCGGCGCGCTTCCTCGAGCGCCGAAGCGTAGAGCGGCGCCGCCCGCTCCGGACGGCCCTGCAGGCGGCGCACCTCGGCGAGGTTCAATCGCGCGGTCGCCAGGGCCTCGGGGTCCGAAGCGTCCCGCTCGAGAATCGCGAGGCCCGACTCGAGCAGCGGTTCGGCCTCGTCGTATCGCCCGCGATCCTTGAGCAGCCCGGCCAGATTGTTCTCGAGGCCCAGGCGGGTAGGGTCGTCCGGCGGAAGCGCGGCCCGCGCGATTTCGAGTCCGCGCCGGAAGCGCGCCTCGGCCTCGTCGAGCCGGTCGCGAACGCGGGCGAGCTCGCCCAGGTTGTTGAGGCCGTCGGCGGCCTTCGCCTCGAACCCGGCGCCGAGGGAATCGTAGATGGCCTGCGAGCGTTCGAGCGGCGTCGCGGCGCCGGCGTAGTCGCCGAGCTGAAAGCGCAGCAGCCCGAGCTGGCGAAGACTGGCGGCGGTTTCGGGGCGGCGCTCTCCCAGCACCCGCGTGCGAATCGCCACGGCGCGCTCGGCGAGCGGCACGGCCTCCGCCCAGCGGCCCAGGTAGTCGAAGAGCGTGGCGAGGGTCGCGAGGTTGGCGGCGACGGCCGGATCGTCCGGACCGAGCGCGCGTTCCCGCACGGCGAGGCCGGCGCGGAACAACGGCTCGGCCGCCGCCCAGGCCCCGGGGTCGCCGGCGAGGAACAACCGGCGGCCGAGACTGTCGAGAATCGCCGCCGCCTGCCGGGCCGGGAGCCGCTCACGGAGCTCGCGCGTACGCACCAGCGAGTCGGCGAGGCTCGACGCCTCGCCCCAGCGCTTCGCCGACATCGCCGCTTCGAAGCGGCGTTCGATCGCGGAGCGTGGCGCCGCGGGCGCCGCGGCGGCGGGGCCCGGTGGGATCGACGCGGCCAGCGCCAGCGCCGCCAGGAGAACGCTCGATTTCGCGCGGTGCGCGCCGGGTTCGCGGGTCCGTCTCATCGCCTGAGCGCAGCATGCGGTTTCGCGCGCGGGCGCGCCAGCGCAATCCCCGCACGGGACCGAAGGCTCACGATTCCCGAAAGTCGTACCGCGGGGTCCGGCGTGGACGCGGCCGGCGTCAGCCTCTAATGTCGGCGGCGATCCCCGCGCGGGTTTCGCGCGGCCGGGCGTGCTCCTCGCGCCCTCTGTTCCCTCTTCAGGGGGTGAGGTTCCCATGCGTGCTTTCGTACTGTCCGTCGTCCTCCTCGTCGGGTTCGCGAACGCCGGCGCGGTGGTGGCTGCGCCTTCGGAGACGGTCGCGGTGCTCGCGGCCGTAAGGGGGCACGTCGAGGTCTTCGCCGGCCGCGGCGCCTCCGCGACTCCGGCGACCTTCGGCCAGGCGCTGCGGCGGGGGGACCGCGTGACGGTGGGCAAGGGCGGCAGCGCCACGCTGTTCTTCGGTGACGGCAACGTCGTCACGCTCGGCGAGCGCGGCTCGATCACGGTCGGCGGCCACGCCTCCGAGGCTGGCGCCGCGCGCGAGCTGCCGCAGGAAGTCTTCGCGCAGGTGAGTCAGTACGTCACCTCCGGCTCGCGCGAGACCGGCCTCGTCAGCATGTCGGAGATGCGCTCCGACGCGGACACGGGCTCGCCGCTGCTGATCGCCCCGCGAAACACCGCCGTGCTCGAGGACGCGCCCGTGTTCGAGTGGCGCTCGGTACCCGGAGCGATCCGCTACCGCGTGAGCCTCTCGCCGGTCGGAGGCGCGGAAGCCTGGTCGCGCGAGGTCGCCGCGGCGTCCGGCCCCGAACGGACGCTCGCCTACCCGTCCGACGCGGCACCGCTCGCGGACGGTCGCGAGTACGAATGGGAAGTGACGGCACTGGACGACCGGGGCAGCCTGCGCCGCGAAAGCGCGCGCGTTCGCCTGCTCGCGAAGGCGTCGCGCGACGACGTGCGCGCGAACCTGGAACGGATCGCGTCGGGCGCCAGCGCGGACACGGCCGCCGCGCGCTTCCTGTCGGGTTCGTACCTGTGCGGGCTGGAGCTCTACGACGCCGCGGCCCGGCAGTTTCGGGAGCTGTCGGCGCTCGTGCCCGGCTCACCCGCGCCGCACGAGGCGCTCGGCAACCTCTACCTGAAGGTGGGCGCGTCCGACCGCGCGGCGGCGGAGTTCCGGCAGGCCCTGGCACTCCACCGCGAAACGCGCTGACCCGGCCCGCGGCCCGGATCGTGATGGAACGCATCTCCCATTTCGAGATCGTCCGCCGTCTCGGTCAGGGAGGCATGGGCGAGGTGCACGAAGCCGTGGACCTCGATCTCGGCCGTCGCGTGGCGCTCAAGTTCGTGAGCGGGACGAACGCCCACGACCCGGAGGCGCTGCGGCGCTTCGAACGTGAGGCGCGGACCGCCGCGGCCCTGCAGCACCCGCACATCGCGACGCTGTTCGCCTTCGACCGCAGCACCGAACGGCCGTTCCTCGTCATGGAGCTGCTCGCGGGGCGCACGCTGCGGGAAGTGCTCGCCGCCGGCCCGCTGCCGATGCCGGACGCTCTCGGCATCGTGCGCGACGTCGCGGCGGCGCTGGCCTACGCGCACCGGCATTCGGTGGTGCACCGCGACATCAAGCCCGAGAACCTGATGTTCGACGCCGACGGCCGGGTCAAGGTCACCGACTTCGGGCTCGCGCGCATGACCGACGCCTCCCGGCTGACCCGCACCGGCTCGACGCTCGGGACGCCGTTTTACATGGCGCCCGAGCTGGTGCGCGGCACGTCGTCGCCCGGCGCGGAAAGCGAGGAGGGGGGCGCGGCGCCCGCGGACGTCTTCGCGCTCGGCGTGACCCTCTACGAGATGCTCACGGGCACGCTGCCCTTCCGGGGTCGGAACGCGCTGGCCACGCTGTACGCGATCGCCCACGACGACGCGCCGCCCCTGCGCGAGCGGCGCGCCGACGCTCCGCCCGAGGTCGAGGCGTTGCTCGCGAGGATGCTGGCCCGCGACCCGGCGGCCCGCCCGGGCGCCGCGGAGGTCGCGAGCGCACTCGGTGGGGTGACGGGGGAGGCGCCCGCCGGCGGGTGGGCCAGCGGCGTGAGCCGCGCCTTCTCGTCCGCGGAGCCCGTCCTGTCGGAATCGGTGACCCGGGAGATGGGCGGCGCGACGACCAGCGCCGTGACGCTGCCGGTCGAGCGGCGGCCGGCCGCGGCGCAGGCCGGCCTGCCCGTTCCCGCCGGCGGTCTCGTGCGTCGGCCGCACCGCGGCGCCCGGCTCGGCGCCGCGCTGGCGGTGATCGCGGCCGTCGGCGCGGCGACCACCTGGGGCGTGCTCGCGCGCAACGCGGCCGCGAGCCGCCGGGCGGTGTCGCTCAACAACCAGGGGCACGACTCGCTCATGGCCGGTCGGGTCGAGGTCGCGAAGGCGCGCTTCGAGGCGGCGCTCGCGATCGCGCCCCGCTACGCCGAGGCAAAGCTGAACCTGGCGGCGGTGCTGGCGCGCGCGGGCTCCGCCGATCGCGCGGCGCAGCGATACGCCGAGGTCCTGCGGGAGAACCCGCGGCGGCCCGGGTTGCTCGCCGCCGCGCACTACGGACTCGGCGAGCTGGACTTGCGCGCGCACGCCTGGCCCGGCGCGGTCGCCCACCTGCAGGAGGCCTCGCGTCTGGATTCCACGCGCGCCGAGTACCCCAACAACCTCGGCTACGCGCTCGTGCAGGCGGGACGCACCGCCGAGGCGCTCTCGACCCTGCGCGCGGCGCAGGCCCGCTTCCCGGCCGAGCCGGCGCCGCTCAAGAACATCGCGCTCGCCTGGCTCGCGGGCGGAGCGCCGGACAGCGGGCTCGTCGCGGCCGATCGCGCCGTCAGGCTGCGCCCGACGTTCGCGGCCGGCTGGCTCGCGAAGCTGCAATGCGAGGCGGCGCTCGGAGAGCGGACCGCGGCGCTGGCGAGCCTCGAGACGTTGAGGGGACTGTCGCCGACCGACGCCGAACTGGCCGAAGCGCTCACGGCGATTCGCGGCATCGCCGCCGTGCGTGCGACGCAGCGAAGGCTTCCGGCCCGTTAGCGCGGCGCCCGGGCCGGGAGTTCGAGCGGCACCCTCAGTACTGCCCGGGATGCAGCAGCGCGATCACGACCTTCAGCACGGGTTCGCTGAGGACGGGAAAGAACTTCCAGACCGCGAGGATGCCGACGAAGGACATGCCCGGCATCGTGATGAACGTGCGGGCGGCGCTCGCCGCACGGGGCGGCATCGCCAGCGTGAGGACCGAGGCGCCATCGAGCGGCGGGAACGGCAGCATGTTGAGCACGAACAGGAGCACGTTGAGCGTGAACAGCACGGACAGCGCGAGCGCCGCGAACGCGAAGACGCCGAGCGGATCCGCTCCGGCCGCCGGCTCGACGAGGACATCGAGGGTGATGCGCGCGGGCGCGTCGAAGACACCGAAGACGAGCCCGAGGCGCAGCAGCGCGAAGGCCGCGACGGCGAGGCCGAGGTTCGCCAGCGGGCCCGCCGCGGCCATGAGCGCGGCGCGGCGCGGGTGGCGCTCCGCCCACTCCGGATCGTAGGGCGCGCTCGCCCAGCCGATCGTCCAGCCCTGCGTCAGGCTCGTGAGCAGCGGCACGACCAGCATGCCGAACGGCGCGCGGCGGATGTGCGGCCACGGCGCGAGCGACGCCTGGCCGCCACGGGCCGCGGTGTCGTCGCCGCCGTGGAGCGCCGCCCACGCGTGGGCGGCCTCGTGCACGGTCGTCGAGAACAGGAACGCCGGGAACCAGAAGACGAGGGCGTGAAAGGTGGTGGCGGTCATGCGAGCGGTCTCTCCCTGCCCGCGGTCCCGCAGCACGCGCCGGGCCATCGGCGGCGGCCCGCAACGGGTTGCGCGCGGATCGCAGTGACATGCGGTTGGCGCGCCGCGACCCCGCGGACGGAGGGCGGTGCCCGCGCGGTTCGCTCAAGCTGCACGGGCGCGCTTGCAGGGCGCACGACGTCCCGCGTGTTCGCTCCCGGGCGGCCGCTCGGCTAACCTGCCGCGCCATGATGAGACGACAGACGGGTTCGGTGGTGTGTCCGCGCTGCGGAAAGCTCGTGGGCGTGGGCGAGAAGAGCTGCCCTTATTGCGGCGCCTGGCAGCCGGGCATGTTCGGCTACGGCCCGGTGCTGCGGCGCGCCTTCGGCGGGGCGTTCGACCTCGGCAACGTGATCATCGCGTACTGTGTCGTGCTCTACCTGCTGTCGCTGGCGATCGACCCGGGCGCGATCCAGATGCGCGGCCTGTTCGACCTGCTCGCACCCTCGGGCGCCGCGCTCTACCACCTCGGCATGACGGGCGGGTATGCGTGGGCGGCGGGCCAGTGGTGGACGCTCGCGACCGCGACGTTCCTGCACGGCAGCCTGCTGCACATCCTGTTCAACATGCTGATCCTGAAGCAGTTCATGCCGAACGTCGTGGACCTTTGGGGGGCGCCGAGGGCGTTCCTCGTCTTCATGGCGGGCGGCATCGGCGGCTTCCTGATCTCGAACGTCGCGACGGGACACCCGACGATCGGCGCCTCGGGCGCGATCTTCGGCCTGCTGGGCGCGCTCATCTCGTACGGCCGGCGCACCCACCAGGGCCACATCACGCAGCAGCTCTGGATCAGCGCGATCTTCATGTTCGTGATGGGCTTCACCATGGGCAGCGTCAACAACTGGGCGCACGCGGGCGGCTTCGCGGCCGGCTTCGGCACGGCCGAACTCATGCCCACCAGCCACCGCCGGGAAGGCATGGGCGTGCTGCTGCTCGCCGGATTTCTCGCGCTGGTTTCGGTCGCGGGAGTCGTCCTTTCGTTCCTCGGCTTCACGCGGTTGCTGTCGGGACGCTGACGATGCCCGCCCGCGGAAGCGAACCGCCCGTCCGCTGCGCCTGGCCGAAGCCTTCGAACCTGCTGTACGTGCGCTACCACGACACGGAGTGGGGCGTGCCCGAGCGCGACGGAAGGGCGCTGTTCGAGAAGCTGCTGCTCGACGGCGCGCAGGCGGGGCTTTCGTGGGAGACGATCCTGAACAAGCGCGAGAACTACCGGCGCGCCTTCGACGGCTTCGATCCGGAGAAGATCGCCCGCTACGGATCGCGCAGGACCGCGGCGCTGCTCTCCGACCCGGGCATCGTCCGCAATCGCCAGAAGGTCGCGGCGTTCATCGGCAACGCGAAGGCCTACCTCGCGCTGGTCGAGCGCGAAGGCGAGTTCGGGCCGTGGCTGTGGCGTTTCGTGGACGGCACCCCGGTCCAGAACCGCTTCACGACGACGCGGCAGATTCCGGCGCGCACGGCGGTCTCGGATGCGATGTCGAAGGAGCTGAAGGCGCGCGGCTTCAAGTTCGTGGGCTCGACGATCGTGTACGCGTTCATGCAGGCGGTGGGCATGGTCAACGACCACCTCGTGAGCTGCTTTCGCCACGAACCCTGCGCCAGGCTGGGACGAGCACGCCTGCGGCGCGGCTGACGCCCGCCGGGCGGCGGCGCCACGCCAGGACTGCCTGCTTCCGCCCGGCCGAGGGCGCCCGACCTGCGCGTGGAACGGCGGACGCTCACCTCGGGCATCCTGCCCTCGGTTCGCTAGGCGCTCGGGGCGCTTCGCCGATCCCTGGCTCTCGCGCCCCTCGCGACTCCGCCGTTCCACGCGCAGGTCGGGCGCCCTCGGCCGGGCTGCGTGTGAACGGCCGGGGGGGCGGCAGGCGGTGGTGGCTCGATACGCGAGTCGGTCGAGGCGGCGCGTGGGCCTGCTCTGCTAATCTCCGGCGCATGCGCTGCTGGCCATGGATGACCGTTGCTGTCGTCGCGCTTTCGTCTTGCGCGGTGGCGCCGGCGCTCGGGCAGATGGACGCCGATACGCTCGTGCGTGCGGAGAGGGAAGCCGGGGCAGCCGCGGAGGAGCCGTTTCCCGTCGTGCTCGGCAGCTTCACGACGACGCTGGCGGGGAGCCGGCCCGAGCGCACCGCGAACGTCCGGCTTTCGGCCGAAGCGCTCGACGGCGCGGTGCTCGAGCCGGGGCAGGTGCTGTCGTTCGACGCGCTCGTCGGGCCGCGCTCGCTCGCTCGCGGCTACCAGGACGCACCCGTCATCCTCCACGAGACGCGCCAGGTGCAGGTGGGTGGCGGCGTCTGCCAGACCGCCTCGACGATGTTCGTGGCCGGCCTGCTGTCGGGTCTCACGAGCGTCGAACGCTGGCGGCACTCCTCGCCGGTGGACTACATCGCGCCCGGCGAGGACGCGACCATCGCGTGGCGATCGAAGGATCTGAGGCTGCGGAACGACACGGGCCAGCGTGTGCGCCTGCGGATCTTCGTGCGCGGCGCGACCCTGAGTGCCCGGTTCGAGGGCGAGCAGCCCGCGGCGAACACCTTCGAACTCGCGACCGAGGAGCGTGACCTGCCCGCCGATCCGGGCGTCGAGGGCGCGCGGCCCGGCCGCGAGATCGAGCTCTACCGCGTGCGGACGGGACGGGATGGCGAGCAGTCGCGCGAGTTCGTGCACCGCGACGTCTATCCGCCGACGCGTGGAGCGCAGGTGCGGCCGTGAGGCACGCGCTGCTCCTCGGGGCGTCGCTGCTGGCGGCCGCCTCCGGCGCGCTGGCTCCCGAACTCGATCCCTACCGCGCGCTCTCGCACGACGGCGTCGCGAGCGCCGCCTTGCTCGACCAGGTGCGCGAAGGTCTCAGGGAAGCGGTGTGCGGGCCCGAAGACGGGGCGGGACGTGCGCCGGTCGCCGAAGCGGACTCCGGGGAAGCGAGCGCTGCGAGTGTTCCCCCGGCGCCGCCCGAGTGGCCCGGATCGCCCCGGCCGCTCTACGTGACGCTGGTGCGCGGGCGCGCGACGCGCGCCTGCGTGGGCTCCGACGTGCCTCCGGGCGGTTCGCTCTCCGCCTCGCTGCGGTGGCTGGGCGGTCAGCTCGCGACGAACGACCGCCGCCGCCCTCCCGTGCGGGCCGAGGAACTGGACACCTTGCGGCTGATCGTGGCCTTCGCGGGCGATCCCACGCCGGTCGCGGACCCCATGTCCGTGGACCCGATGCGCGAGGGACTCAAGATCGAAACGGGGAAGGGCACGGTGGCGTTCCTGCCCGGTGAGGCGCGCACGGTCGCATGGGCGCTCCGCGAAGCGCGTCGCATTGGCGTGCTCGCCGGGCCGGTCGCCGAGGCGCGCTGTTCGAGGTTCGATGTCGTCACGCTTCAGGGGCCCGCGACCACCCGGGCCCGCCGCCCGATGCCATCACACCCGTGAGGACCGCCATGACGCTCCCCATGACCTTCCGCACGCCGTTTCGCCGGTCGCCTCCGGGCTCGTGGCGCGCCGCGGGCGCTCTCGCCGCGACGCTCGCCGCTTCGTTCGTCCTGCTCGCGCCGCCGGCTTTTTCCGCGGGCACGCGGGTGACCGGGCAGGTCGTGGACGCCGAGACGCAGAAGCCCATCGCGGGCGCCGACGTCGAGCTGCAGAACTCGGGGGGCGGACCCGGCTACTACCGCACGACCTCCGATTCCAGGGGCGAGTTCGCGTTCGACGATGTCCAGACGAACCGCTGGTACCTGTTCACCGTCGGCGCCGACGACTACACGGACTGGGCGCTGGACGGCTGGCGCTTCCCGGTCACGCAGCGCGAGGTGCGTGTGGTCGCGCCACTCGACCGGGCCGGCCGGCTGGCGATCCGGGTTACGGGCGCCGACGGCCGCACGCCCGTCGGCTCGGCGCGGGTCACGATTCGCAGCGAGCGCGCTCCTGCATGGTACGAAGCCTCGCGCCGCGATCCCGATCCGCGCTGGACCGGCAAGGACGGAACCGTCACGTTCGACGGCCTCGGCGCGGGCTATTGGACGATCGCCGCGGACGCCGGAGGCCTGCGCGCGACCGAATCGCATCGCGTCCCCGTGCGCCGCGGCGAGACGACGCCGGTGGCGATCGCGCTGGCCCGGCCCGCCAGCATCGCCGGCGCGGTTCGTCTCGCCGACGGCACCGGCGTCGCGGGCGTCAGCGTGATCGCGCGCGGCGCGGGCGAGGCCACCACCACGACCGACGCCGAGGGCGCCTACGTGCTCGGCGAGCTGGCGCCCGGCCGTTACCGCGTCGAGGTCGCGCACGAAGGCTTCGAATCCGGCACGGGCCGCGAGGTCACGGGCCTGCGTGAGGGCGAGGCGCGAACGCTCCCGGACCTGGTCGCGACCCCGAAGGCCCCGGCGCTCTCGCTGGTGTTGCAGCGCGAGGTGTTCGCGCCCGACGAGAAGCAGCAGCTCGCCGTGCGCGCGTTTCGCGCCTCGCGCGTCGCGTTCACGCTGTGGCGCCTGCCGGAGGCGCGGCTGCTCGATTCCACCCGCGACTTCCGCGCGACCTACGTGCAGGGCGCCGACACGACGGGCCTCGTACGGATCGAGGCGTGGGAGCACGACCTGCCGGACGGTCCGCCGTTCGCGTGGCGGGAGGAGGAGATGCCGTTGCCCCGCGAGCAGCCGGCCGGGGTCTACGTGCTCGAGGCCCGCACCGGAAGGCTCTCGCGCCGGATCGTGTTCTTCGTCAGCGACCTGAGCCTGCTCGCCAAGCGCTCGGCTTCGCGCACCACGCTGTGGGCCGGCTCGCTCAGGACCGGCCTTCCGCTCGCGGACGTGGCGCTCTTCCGTGTCGCGCCCGTCGGGCTCGACGACGGCGCGCTCGCCGACGGGCAGAAGTGGACCAGTGTACTGGCCCAGGCGCGCGCCGGGCGCGCGCTGACCGACGCAGACGGTCTCGTGAGCCTGCCGACCGACCGCGCCGGCCGCACGCGCTGGCTCGCGGTGAGCGAAAAGCACGGCGTCGCGATCCTCGAATCCCCGCTCTCGGGCGAGGCCCAGGGCGGCGGCGACCGGCTGTTCCTGTTCACCGAGCGTCCCATCTACCGACCCGGGCAGACCGTGTACTGGAAGCTGTTCACGCGGCAGGCGAGCGGTGACGCCTGGTCGCTGCCCGCCGCGGGCGATCCGGTTACGCTGAAGCTTTCGGGGCCGGAGGGTTCCAGCCTCGACGTGAGCGGGGCGTCCTTGTCGGCCTCCGGCTCCGCCGACGGCAGCGTCGTGATTCCGGCCGACACGCCGCTCGGGGACTGGTCGCTCTCGGCCACCGCCGGGCGCGCGAGCGGGTCCGCGATCGTCGCGATCCAGCAGTACCGCAAACCCGAGTTCGGCGTGGACGTGACGCCCGACCGTCCGGTGTACGTGAACGGTGACGAAGTGCGCTTCGCGATCACGGCCAGCTATTTCTTCGGCGCTCCGGTCGTCGGCGCGACGGTGCGCTGGACGCTTTTCGAGTCGCGCCTGCGGGGCGGGAGCGACTGGGGAGAGGGCGGGGAAACCGGGGGCTTCGGCCGCATGCTCGAGTCCGGCGAGGCGCGGACCGACGTGGACGGCCGCGTCGCGCTGCCCTTCACGCCGCAACGGGTGTCGTACGACCGGCGGCTGTCGCTCGAGGTCGAGGTCGTGGACGGCTCGCAGCGCGTCGTCAGCTCGCGCGGCACGGCTCTCGTCGGCCGTGGACTGTTCACGTTGAGCGTCGTGCCCGTCTCGGGGCTGTTCCTCGCCGGCCGGCCCGCGCAGGTGGACGTGAGCACGAAGGATCTGCTCGGCCATCCGGTCTCGGCGGCCGTGACGGTCGAGCTCGACCAGGACGCGTGGAACCCGCTCGAACGCCGCTACACGCGCTCGAGCCGCCCGATCGCCAGCGTCGAAGCCACGACCAGCTCCGTCGAGGGCACGGCCCGTGTCACCCTCGCTCCCGGCCGGGCCCGGTCGGGCTACTTCACCGTGCGCGCCAGGGCGCGCGACGAGCGCGGAAACACGCTCGGCGACGAGGCGACCTTCTGGTGGTTCGACGACAAGGTCTGGTCGTATCCGTACCGCTACCCCGCGCTCGAGGTGCTCGCGGACCGCTCGAGCTACGCGCCGGGCGACACGGCCCGGCTGCTCGTCAACACCGACGTCAAGGACGCCGCCGTGCTGGTCAGCGTCGAGGGCCGCGAGATCCACGAGCTGCGCGTCCAGCACCTGTTCGGCAACAGCGGCCTCGTGCGCGTGCCGCTGCGCGCGGAGTACGCGCCGAACGTGTTCGTCGCCCTGCACGTGCGGCGGGGCCGCGAAGTGCACTCGCGCGTCGTCGAACTGAGCGTCAACGCCGCGCGGCACGACCTCGCGATCACGCTGACGCCCGACCGCGCGCAGTACCGCCCGCGCGAGGCGGCGACCATCGGCATCGAGACGAAGGACGGATCCGGCCGGCCGGTGCCTGCCGAGGTCGCCGTGGGCGTCGTGGACGAGGCCATCTACGCGCTGCGCGCCGACCGGACGCCGGACCCGCACGACGTCTTCTACGGCCGCCGGCCCAACTGGGTCACGACCGTCGTGAGCTTCCCCACGCTCTACTTCGGCGGCGCCGACAAGGGCGACCATGGCGAAGTCCGCCGCGACTTTCGCGACGTCGCGCTGTGGGCGCCCGTGGTGCGCACCGGAGCCGACGGCCGCGCGAGCGTGACGCTGAACTGGCCCGACAACCTCACCACCTGGCGTGCGACCGCGCGCGGCGCCACCGACGCGACGCTCGTCGGTGCCGCGATCGCGAAGACGCTCGTCAGCAAGGACGTCGTCGCTCGCCTCTCGGTGCCGCGCGCGTTCACCGCGGGCGACGAGGCGACGCTGGTCTCGGTGGTCGCCAACCGCAGCGGCACGCCGCAGACCGGCGTAAGCGAGCGGCTCGAGGTTTCGGGAGCGGCGAAGCTGGTCGGACCGGGAAGCGCGACGACGAGCATGGCCCGCGGCGGCGAGTCCCGCGGCCGCTGGAGCGTCGCCGTCGCGGCCGACAGTCCGCGCGACGGCGGCGACGCGAGCGCGAAGTTCCTGTTCCGGGTCAAGGCGAAGACCGACGCCGATGCGATCGAGCTGACGGTGCCGGTCGCACCCCGCGCCGTGGCGCTGCACCCGCACGGAGCAGGGGCGGTGAAGGGCGCGTCGCAGTCGGTGACCGTGACGATGCCGGCCAACCTCGTGAAGAGCGGCAGTTCGCTCACGCTCGAACTTTCGCCTTCACCGGCGGCGATGGCGCTGGCGGCGGCCGAGTACCTAGTCGCGTATCCGTACGGCTGCACCGAGCAGACCGCGAACGCGATCCTGCCGGCGACGGCCCTGCTCGCGGCCGCGAAGAAGGCGGGCGTGGCCGCGCCGGGCTGGGACGATCCCGGCAGGCGGCTGACGCCGTTCCTCGACCACCTCGCCTCGCTGCGTCACGAGGACGGCGCGTGGGGCTGGTGGCGCGGCGACGACAGCGACGCCTACCTGACCGCGCTGGCGCTCGACGCGTTCGCGCATGCGGCGCTCGCCGGCGTCCGCCGCGACCGCTGCCTGGCCGAGATCCAGCAGACGTTCTGGGCGCTCGGCCGCGTGCTGGCCGACGTCCGCGAGGTGGACGGCGAGGCGTACGTGGCGATGCACCTCTCGACGATGCTGCTGCTGCCCGAGGCCGCGAACTGGAAGGAGCAGCGGGAGGTGATCGTGACGCTGGCGCGCTCGGCGTACGAGCAGCGGGACCGACTCGGCACCGCCGGCCTCGGCTGCGCGGCGCTCGCGTGTTCCCGGCTCGGCATGGCCACCGAGGCGAGGACGCTGCTCGCGAACCTGATGCAGCGCGCCTCACCGGACGGCAACGGGCTTTCTCTGCCGCCCGACGATCCCGACGCCTGGTTCGGCGACACGGTCGAGAACTCGGGCTACGCACTCTCGGCCCTGTCGGCGATCGCTCCGGACGATGCGCGAGCGCCCGAACTCGTGCGCTGGCTGGCGGCCCGCCGCACCGGCCGCGGTTGGAAGAGCACGCGGGTGAGCGGCGTCGCGGCAATCGCGCTGGCCGACTACCTCGTCGCGCGTCCCGGCGAGGTCGCCGGCGCCGCGGCCGCGCGCGCGAGCTGGAACGGCGAGGTCGTGCACGACGGGCCTTTCGATGGCGGTCGCGGCTTCGGTGCCGGCGTCACCGTCCGTATTCCGGGCGGCAGGCTCGAGCCCGGCCCGAACACCCTGGTCGTCACGCGCGGGGGCGAAGGCGCCCTGCACTGGGCGTGGAGCGCTCTCGCGAACGTGCCGAGTCCGGGTCCGGCCGCGAAGGATCCGCGCCTCGCGGTCCGGCGCGAGTTCCTGCGTGCGACCCGCACCGCCGACCGCCGCGGCCGCCCGCGCTGGCTCGTCGCGCCGTTCGACACGGCGGAGCCGCTGCGTGTCGGCGACGCGGTCCTGGTGCGCCTGACGCTCTCGGCCCCCAAGCGACTCTCGTGGCTGATCGTCGAGGATCCCAAGCCGGCCGGCTTCGAAATCGACGACGTCCTGCCCGCCGGCGCCGACCGGCCGTACGGCACCTGGGCGGAAGCCCGGGACGACCGCGCGGTGTTCTTCGTCGGCTCGCTCGAGCCGGGCGACACGGTGATCGAGTACCTGCTCCGGCCCGAGATCGAAGGCGCCTTCACCGCGCTGCCGACTTCGGCCGGGGCCATGTACGATCCCGACCTGCTCGTGCGCGGCTCCGAAGACCGGCTGCGGGTCGCGCCGATGCCCTGATCCACGCCGATGCGCCGCGGCCGCGCGGCCCGGCACTCACCGACCGACGCGAGGAGAGACACCCGCATGAACCCCATCGCACTGCCCGCCGCGGACGAGTACGCGCCCTACTACGGCAGGTACGTCGCGCTCGTCGGCCCCGACGTGCTCGCCGCGCTGGAGTCGCAGGCGCGTACGACGGCCGCGCTGCTCGCGTCCACGCCCGAGACGAAGGGCGGATTCCGCTACGGCGAGGGGAAGTGGAGCGTGAAGGAGGTGATCGGCCACCTCGCCGACTGCGAACGCGTGTTCGCCTATCGCATCCTGAGCTTCGCGCGCGGAGACCAGACGAGCCTGCCCGGCTTCGACGAGAACGCGTGGATGCCGTTCACGACCTTCGACCGCCGCGCGCTCGCCGACCTGGCCGCGGAACTGGCCGCCGTCCGAGCGGCCACGCTGGCGCTCGTGCGCAGCCTCGACGAAGCGGCGCTCGCGCGCCGTGGCCGCGCCAACGACGCTCTCGTCAGCGTCCGGGGACTCGCGGCGATCATCGCGGGCCACGAAGCGCACCACGTGAGGCTGCTGCGCGAGCGATACGGGCTGACGGGCTGACCGCGAAGACGACCGGGGCCTTGCCGGGTCGCCCCTCTCAGGGGGCGACCACGAGGCTGCCCCGCATCGCCGGATGGAACTGGCACGAGTAGCTCAGGGCGCCGTCCTGACCGATCACCAGCGACCACGAGGAATCGGGCGCGAGACTCCCGGAATCGAACGCCCGGGTGGACGAGGTGACCGTGTGCGGAACGAGGTCCCCGTTGGTCCATCGCACGGTGTCGCCCCGGGCGGCACGCACGACCGCGGGTTCGTACTTCATGGCCCTGATGTCCACGCGATACGAAACCGGAGCGCGGTGGGGCGAAGGACCGCAGCCCGCAGCCAGGACGATCGCGGCGCCGAGGGCCATGGCGGTTCCGCCGGCGAGTCTCGCTCGCCGGCGGACCGGACTTCCATGACCTGCGGCGCGGCTCGAGTTCGCCGCGCGCTTCACTTCGACGACAGCGACGCCTGGATCATCTTGGCGTGCTCGAGATGGGCGACGAACGCCGGGCGGACGGCGACGAGCAGATCCTTGAGTTCCTGGTTCTCGACGGCGGGCACGATCGTCTTGTCCAGCATGTCGAGAACGGCCTGATGGTAGGCCACTTCGTTGTTCACGTACGCGCGGTCGAACGCCGATCGGGTGAGCTTGCGCATCGCGTTGCGGGTCGAGTCCGTGCTCGCGATCAGGGAACGGCTGGCCTGATTCGGCTGCGGGACGAGCTTCAACCGGGTGGCCAGGGCGGTCGCCTTGGCGTTGACCGAAGTGTGATCGGTCACCATCAACTGGGCGAACTCCTTCACGGACTTGTTCCGCGTCCGGGCGATCGCCAGTTCCCCGTTCTTGACGTCGATGGTGTTGGCAGCCAGCACGATCGCCGCGATGTTGGCATCGCTGAGTTTGGCGGTGTTCGCTGCCGAAGACGCAGGACTCTCAGCGCGTGCCGACGGCGCGATGCTCATTGCCGCACCCAGCGCGAGCGTCACCAGCACCCGTCGCGCACCGCTGAAGCTCATTCGGCCTTCATTTCTTTCCACCATGGCACCCTCCTGGGTTGAGTTGGGATCGCGTCTAAAACCAATGCATCGGATGTTTAGAGATGAGCCGCGATTCGGGTAGTTTTCCCGGGCCACTGCACCGATTCCTCGAACGGGTCGGAATCCATGGATACCAAGCACTTCGCCAAACAACTCCAGAGTCTGGCGGCCCTCGACGAGCCGGTCCGCCGCCGGCTCTACCTGTATGTCGTCCGGCTCGGCCGGGAGGTCGGGAGGGACGAGGCGGCACGCGCCATCGGGGCCTCGCGTGGTCTGGTGGCGTTTCACCTCGACAAGCTGGTCGAAGCGGACCTGCTGCGCGCTTCGTTTCGGAGGCTGTCCGGTCGCGCGGGACCCGGCGCCGGCCGGCCGTCGAAGCTCTACCGCCGCGCCGAGGGCCAGTTCGACCTCAGCGTGCCGCAGCGGCGCTACGAGCTCGCCGCGCACATCCTCGCGCAGGCGCTGGCGGCATCTCCGGCCGATGATCGGCGGGAGGCGCTCGTGCGCGCGGCACGGGAGTGGGGCGCCAGGCTCGCCGCGGACAGCTCCGAGGGCGGAAAGCCCGGGCCCGCGCTGACCCGCGCGAGCCGCGTCCTGCGTGTCTGCGGATTCGAGCCGCGCACGACGCCCGATGGCGAGGTCGTTCTCGGCAATTGCCCGTTCGATTCGCTCAGCGCGGACCGTCGTGAGCTCATCTGCGGCATGAACCTGGCCCTGATCGAAGGGCTGCTCTCGGGACTCGGCCTGCCCGGTGTGGAGGCGAGGCTCGCCCCGCGCGAGGGATGCTGTTGCGTCGCGCTGCGGGAGCGTTCCGCGAAGGGTTGACCGCGCAACGCGTCCACGACGGGCGACCGCCGGGTCCGCGGCGGTCCCGACGCCGGGGCGCGGCGGCGGGAAGCCCCGGCTCTATTCCCCGTACACCTTCATGCCCGCGGGAGCCTCCATGCCGTGCGCGCGCTGCGGCAGCTTCGTGTCCGGCTTCCACACGGCCGCGGTCGGCGCGTTCCAGCTCGCCTCGAAGATCTCGAGGCCCTGCGCCGCCAGCTTCGCGTTGCGGATCGTCAGTCCCACATTGCGCGTCGTCAGGAAGTAGCTCGGCTCCCAGTTGCTGGTGCCGACCCACAGCCACTCGCCGTCCACGCTCATGTACTTGCAGTGCTCGACGCGCGCGAACGGGATGTAGCCGCCGCTCCACTCGGGAACGCGCGAGATCTTCACCTCGACGTTGGCGTGCGCCGCGAGATCGCGAAGCGCGCCCTCGTTGCCCCCGCCGAGCGTCCAGTCGGCGGCGATGAGCCGGACCCTGACGCCCCGCGCGGCGGCGGCGAGCAGGGCGTGGTGCAGCGTCGAGTCCACGCGGCCGCGCGAGCCGACGCCGTACTGCATGACCTGAACGTCCACCTCGCGCCGCGCGGCGGCGATGCGCTGCGCGATGAGGTCGCGGTCCCACGGAATGCCGGCCGGGGTGGTGGCGCGCGGGCTCGCGCCGAACCACACTTCCGCGGTGTCGCCCGGAGCCTGAACGACCCGCCGCGGCCACGCCGGGCCGGCGTACGCGGCGGGGTGGAAGGCGACGGTCGTGTCGGCGGCGCCCCAGTCACTCTCGAAGACCGCGCCTGCCGCGGCCGCGAGCACCGGATCTGTGGCCCGCACCCCCAGCTCGTGGATCTGCGAGAGCGCGCGCCAGTCGAGGTTCTGGCTGCCGAGCCAAAGGTCGCCGCCGTCCACGATCATGAACTTGGCGTGCTGGACTCCGCCCGCGAGCCGGCGGTAGTCCACGCGGCGGAACTGCACGTTCGCGAGCCTGGCGAGCGAGTCCGCCGGCATCGGGTAGGTGCGATACATCGAGGCGTCGAGCAGCAACCGCACCCGGACGCCGCGCGCGGCCGCGCGGCCGATCTCGTCGAGCACCGGCTGCAACGCCTCGCCCGGACGATGGGAGAGGTAGAAGTGCTCGAGGTCGAGCGTGCGTTTCGCGCCGCGGATCATCTCGACCCAGACGTCGCGTGCCGCCGGGATGGCGGGATCGCCGAGTGAGGTCTCGAGCGGACGAGACTCGCCGAGCCGGAGCGCCTGGGCGCCCGCGATCGACGCGGCGGCGAGCGTGGCGACCGCGAGCAGCGGCAGGAGTAGGGTGGAGCTACGCATGGGGGCCTCGGGGTTCGCGGGTCACGGTTCGGTGAGTGCGCCGCAGCATACCGCAGGTTCCGCCGCCCGCCCGGCAGCGCGCGCGACGCCGGTGTCGAGCGGCGCGCGGGCGTGCTCGCGCCGGGCGAAGCGGCGCGTGGCTGCGGCGCGGGCGTTCGCCGCCGTGGCGAGTCTGGACGCCTTCGCGCTAGTCTGCGCGCGACCCGCGGCCCTGCGAATGGACTGCACGTCGGACGCGAACCGGGGAGCGTGACCGCCCGGAGGCGAACGTGAACCCGACGCAGACTCGGCCCAAGGCCCCGACCGATCACCGCCGAACCCGCACGAGGCCGCACCCCACGTGACCACCCACGCGCCGAACCCGATCGACTGGCTGCTGCTCGTCCTCCTCGCCCTCGGGCTGCCGCTGCGCGCCTGGCTGGCCATGCGGCGCCTGCGCGCGGCGAGCGAAGACGAGGCCGCACGCCTGCGCCCGCGACTCTGGCTGCGCGCGATCACGACCCAGTGGCTGCTCTCGGCGGCGGTGATCCTGCAGTGGCTGGTGACGCGCCGCCCGCTCGACTCGCTGTCGCTCTCGCCGGCGCTGGGCTGGGGCGCGGCGGGAGTGCTGCTCGGCGTGGCCGTCATGGCCGTCCTGTTCGGCGCGCAGCGCCGCGGCCTCGCCTCGTCGCCGGAAGTGGCCGCGCGCCTCTCGGAACGGCTCGCGCCCGTGAAACGATTGATGCCGGCCTCGCGCGCCGAGTGGCCGGGTTTCGTCGCTCTCTGCCTCACCGCCGGCGTCTGCGAGGAACTGCTCTTCCGCGGCTTCCTGCTGTGGCTCTTCGCGCAGTTCCTGCCGGCCTGGTGGCAGGCGGCGCTCGCGCAGGCGGCGCTCTTCGGGATCGCGCATGCCTACCAGGGCGCCCGCGGCGTGCTGCAGACCTTCGCGGTCGGCGTGTTCCTGACCGGAGTGATGTGGATCTCGGGCGCGATCTGGCCCGCGATGCTCGTGCACGCCCTGCTCGATCTGAACTCCGGCGACTTCGCGGTCCGCATCGCCGGGCTGCAGCGCTCGCGCGAGGTCCGGCCGGCTTGAGCGGTCCGGACGCGGGGCCCGACTCACTGCGCCTGCCGGTGCCGCGGGCGCTGTTCCGGCTCGCGCTGCCCATCCTCGCCTCGCAGGTCCTGCGACTCGCGTTCCAGTGGGTGGACGCGCTGTGGGTGCGGGGACTCGGCGTGGACGCGACGGCCGCCATCACGACCTCGGTGTTCGTGATGTGGGCGGTGCTCTCGCTGTACGACGTCTTCGGCTTCGGCATCGGCGCGTACGTGAGCCAGCTGGTCGGTGCGGGGGAGCGCCGGCGCGCCGGCCTCGCGGCCTGGAAGGGGCTGCGCGCCTCGGCGGCCATGGGCCTCGCGGGCGTGGTCGCGGGGCTCTTCTTCGCGCGGCCGATCTACTCGCTCGTCACGACCGACCCGGGCGTGGTCGAGGCCGGCGCGTCCTACCTGCGCATCGTGCTGCTCGGCACGCCGCTCATCATGATGTCGTTGTCGTGCGAGAGCGTGCTGCGCGCCTGCGGCGACACTCGCACGCCCTTCCTCGTGGACCTGTTCGCGGTGACGCTCAACGCGCTGCTGGCGCCGGTCCTCATCTACGGGCTGGGACCGTTCCCGCGCATGGGCGTGGCCGGCGCCGCGACCGCCACGGTGGCGGCGCAGGCCGTCATGCTCGGCTGCTACGCGACGTTCGCGCTGCGAAGGCACCCGTCGCTGCCGCTCGCGCGCTCGGCGGAGGGCCCGCCGCTGCGCGTGCTCGGCATGGCGAAGGTGGGGCTGCCCGCGGCGAGCATCGGCCTGCTCTTCTCGCTCGTCTACATCGCGTTCACCCGCGCGGCCTCCCAGTGGGGCCCGGCGGCGGTCGCGGTCGTCGGCATCGTCAACCGTGTCGAGGCGATCCAGTTCGTCGTCTCGGCGGCGATCGGTTTCGCCGCTGCGACGATGGTCGGCCAGTCGCTCGGCGCCGGAGCGTCGGCGCGCGCCGAGGAGACGATTCGCACCGGTCAGCGCTGGGCGCTGCTCTTTTCGCTCGCGCTGACCGCGCTCTACCTGATCTGGCCGCGCCTGTTCCTCGCGATGTTCACGCGGGATCCGCAGGTGCTCGCGCTCGGTACGCCCTACATGCGCGTCATCGCGCTCACGCTGGTCGCGACAGGGCTCGAGATCGTCACGGCCGAGGCGGTGATGGGTTCGGGCCACACGCTCGCCGTTTCGTGGATCTACACGATCGTCTCGCTCGCCCGCATTCCGCTCGCGATGCTCGTGCCGCGCTGGACCGGCGGCGGGCTGCAGTCCATCGCCTGGCTCATCACCCTCACCTGCGTCGTGCGCACCGGGGCCATTCTGATGTGGGCCGCGCGTGGCACCTGGAAGCGCGGCCTCGCGACGGAGCTGCACGGGCATGCCGCGACGGCGACGGCCGAGGACCCCGGCGCGGCGGTCTGACGGAGCGCGAGTCGCTCCCGCTGGCGGCACGAGGAGCGGCCAGTCTAGACTCCCCGCCCGACACCTCCGCACGACCCGAAGGGACCCCATGCAATACCGCTACGTCATCGTCGGCGGCGGACTCGCCGCCGCATCGGCCATCGAGGGCATTCGCTCGCGCGACCGCGAGGGCGGCATCCTGCTGTTCTCGCGCGAGAATCACCTGCCGTACCGGCGCTCGCCCCTCTCGAAGGACGCCTGGACGCCGGGCTTCGATCTCGGCGCGCTGGCGGTGCACCCCGACTCCTACTACGACGAGATGCAGGTCGAGGTCCGCCTGCGGCGCGAAGTCGTCGAGCTCGACCCCGACTCGCGGGTGCTGTGGGACGAGCGTGGCGAGAGCGTCGGATTCGACGAACTGCTGTTCGCGACGGGCTGCCGGCCCAGACGCCTGCACGCCGAGGGCGCGGCCGAATCGCCCAGCGTTCGTTACTACCGGGACCTCGAGGACTTCCTCGACCTGCAGCGCCGGATCGAGCAGCTGCAACACGCGACCGTGGTGGGCGGGGGATTCGTGGCGGTCGAGCTCGCGGGGACGCTGCGGGCGCGCGGACTGCAGGTCACGCTCGTGTTCCCCGAGGAGTGGCCGCTTTACCGGCAGCTGCCGCGCTCGCTCGGCACCGGGCTCGTGGAAGTGCTGCGCGACATGGGGGTCGAGATCGTCTCGGGCGAGACCCTGGTCCGGATCCACGAAGCGCACGGGTTCGTGCAGGCGCGCACGTACGGCGGCAACGACCTCACGACGCAGCTCGTGGTCGTGGACCAGGGCAGCGAAGCGCAGGTGGAGCTCGCCGACGCGGCCGGGCTCGACACCGACGACGGCATCGTCGTGGACGAGCACGGTCGCGCTTCGAAGCCGCACACGTGGGCGGCGGGGGACGTCGCCGAGTTTCCCTACCTCGCGCTCGGGCAGCTCATGCGGGTCGAGGGCGCCGACCACGCCGGGCAGCACGGCCGGCTCGTCGGCGAGAACATGGCGGGCGCGGACCGGACCTACGACCACCTGCCGCTCAAGGGGTTCCAGATCGGATCGCTGCGCTTCGAGGGTGTCGGCGAGCTCAGCTCGCGCCTCGACAGCGATGAGGTGTGGCCCGAGCCGGGACGCGAGGGCGTGATCTTCTACCTGCGGGACGACGTCGTGCGGGGCGTGCTGCTGTGCAACGTGCCCGACCGGCTCGAGTGGGCGCGCGACCTGATCCGCGCCGCGAAACCGATGTCGGCGGCGGAGCGCGCCGCGCTCCTGCCGGTGAAGGCCTGAACGGCGTGCGACGCGGGCTGTCGGCGCGCATGCTGATCGGCCTGGCGGCCGGGCTGTTGCTCGGAGCGGGCGCGCACCTGCTCTGGCACGACAGCGTCGCCCTCGAGCGGTTCGTGAGGCTCGTCTCCGAGCCGGGCGGCAGGATCTTCCTGCGGCTGCTGTTCATGCTCGTCCTACCGCTCATCGTTTCGGCGCTCGCGCTGGGCGTCGCGGGGCTCGGCGACCTGCGCAACCTCGGCCGCATCGGGCTCAAGACCTTCGCCTACACGGTCGTGGTCTCGCTCATCGCGGTGCTGATCGGGGTCGCGACCATCAACCTCGTACGCCCGGGCGCGGGACTTTCGCCCGGGCTGCGCGAGCGGCTCTCGGCGCTGGCGAGCGGTGCGCCGCCGCCCGCGCCCGCCGCGGGCGCGACCGGGGTGGATTTCCTCGTCGGGCTGTTCCCGAACAACCCGATCCGGGCGATGGCCGACGGCGACATGCTCGCGGTCATGGTCTTCGCGCTGCTTCTCGGCATCGGCCTCGCGATGACCCGCGGCGAGGCGGCGCGCAGGTTCGAGGACGCGCTGCAGGGGCTCTACGACGTCGTCATGCGGCTGCTCGGGCTGGTGCTTGAGGTCGCGCCGCTGGGCGTCGCCTGCCTCATGTTCACGCTCACCGCCCGGCTCGGGCTCGGGGTGCTGTGGCAGCTCGGCGCCTACGTGTTCGCGGTCGTGCTCGCGCTTTCGGTCCATCAGTTCGTCGTCTACCCGGCGCTGGTGGCGTGGCTCGGCGGGCGAAGCCCGCGGCAGTTCTTCCTGGCCATACGACCCGCCATGGTGACCGCGTTCTCGACCGCTTCGAGCAACGCCACGCTGCCGACGGCCCTGCTCGTGGCCGAGGAGAACCTGCGGCTGCCGCGCCACGTGAGCCGCTTCGTGCTGACGCTCGGCTCGACCGCGAACCAGAACGGCACCGCGCTCTTCGAGGGCATGACGGTGCTGTTCCTGGCGCAGTTCTACGGCGTGCCGCTGACGCTCGCGCAGCAGGTGAGCGTGGTGTTCATCTGCGTGCTCGGCGGCATCGGCACGGCGGGCGTTCCCGCCGGCTCGATCCCGGTCGTGGTCATGATCCTCGGCATGGTCGGCATTCCCGCCGAGGGCATCGGCATGATCCTCGGCGTGGATCGCTTCCTCGACATGTGCCGCACCACGCTCAACGTGACCGGAGACCTCGCCGCGGCGGTCGTCGTCGCACGCGGCGAGCCGGACGCGGCCGCCCGCTCGCTCGACTAGCGGCCCGGTGGCGACGGACGCGGCGCACGACGCCGCAGGACCTCGCTACGACTCGCGTGAGGCGGGGCCGGCGCCGGGAGCTTCGCCGCCGCCCGAAGGCAGCAGCATGTCCTCGAAGAAGAAAGCCGCCAGCTCGGCGCGGCCGGAAAGGCCCGACTTGCGGTAAACGCTCACCGCGTGCTGGCGCACCGTGCGCTCGCTCCTCTTCGTCAGGCCGGCCGTCTCCTTGTGGCTGTAGCCCTTGAGCAGAAACATCGCCGTCTCCTTCTCGGCGGGCGTCAGCGCCCAGTCGTCGAACTGGCGGTCCATCGCCTCGCCGAGGCCGCGCAGCGCGTTCTGCGCGACTGCCTGCCAGCGGTCGCGCTCGGCCTTGCGGGTGGCGAGCGCCGCGCGGACGCCGGCGAGCGAGCGCTCGGTGCTGAGCCAGCCGCGCAGGAGCAGGACCGCCGCGACCGCCACGAACACGATGAACGAAAGCTCGACGTACGCGTGGCTGCCCCGCCAGAGCCCGGGCGAATCCGTGACGAGGTCAATCGTGCCCGACACCGCCGCGCCGACCAGCAGCCAGGCGACGATGGCCCGGGTCCGGGCCGCGCGCTCGTTCGAAAAGGGATCGGTCATTTGCCGGGGGTCCACCGTAGCAACGACTTGAGCGGTCACCATACGGCATCTGCCCGATGCGCGCGATCTCCTCGGGGTCCTAGCCTGCGACGGTTCCGCGGTTCACGTCCCAACCTGTACCCGGAGGCAACGCCATGTCCCGTTCCCGCAAGCTCGCTCTCGTCGTGATCGTCCCCGTCCTGCTGTTCGCCGCGGTCCAGCTCGTGCCGTACGGCCGCAACCATGCGAACCCGCCCGACGGCGCGCTCGTCGCGTTCGACTCGCCCGCCACGAAACAACTTGCCGAACGCGCCTGCTTCGACTGCCACAGCAATCGCACGAAGTGGCCGTGGTACTCGAACATCGCCCCGATCTCGTGGCGCATCCAGCGGCACGTGGACGAAGGCCGCGGGGAACTCAACCTGACCGCGTTCGACCCGGCGAGCGAGGACATGGCCGACGCAGCCGGCGAGGCGGGGGAGACCATCACCAAGGGCGAAATGCCCCCCGCGGACTACCTCCTCGCACACCCGGAGGCGCGTCTGAGCTCCGCCGAGAAGCAGGCGCTGGTCGCCGGCCTCGACAGGACCTTCGCCGTCTTCGTCGAGCGCGAGAAGCAGTACAAGCTCGAGAAGGAACGCAGGAGCGGCAGAGAGTAGCGACACGGCATGGACGTGAGCGAAGGCCGGCCACGGAGCCGTTCGCGGGGCTGGAAATACCCGCGAGCGGCTCGCGTACCGAGGCCTTCGCTCACCGGGCCGGCGCGGGCGCCTCCCGGCTCCCATGTCGCCCCGGCTCAGCGCCCGATCACGACGACCGGGGTCGAGGCCTGTCCGTCGGCGGTGCGAAGGCGGGCGTGGTAGACGCCCGCGGGCAGCCCGGCTGAGTTCACCGCGACCTGGTGGCGCCCCGCGGCACGCAACTCGTTCGCGACCAGCGTGCGAACGCGCCGGCCCTGGACGTCGTGCAGCTCGAGCGTCACCAGGCCCGGCGCGGGCAGGTCGAACGCGAGCGTGCCGTGGCCGCGCAGCGGGTGGGGCGTCGGGCTCGCCAGGCGAACGCCGGGCCGGGTGTTTCGCGACCACGGCACCGACACCGTCGTGATGGAAAGATCCTGGATCGCCGCCAGGTGCGTGCGCGCCACGCCGGCGAGGCTGTTGAAGAGGCCGCCGACGTAGATCATCTGTCCGCCGCTCGCCAGCGCGTTGACCTGGCCGAAGTCGAGGTTCGCGGTCCACGGAAGCGCCACGGCGGTGGCGGAGTCCACGACCGCGAATCTCGAGCGCGACACGCCGCTGATCATCGTGAACGTGCCGCCGATGTAGACGCGCGAGCCGATGGGCAGGACCTCGTCGCACGGCGCGCTCGGGTTGGGGCGCCACGCCAGCGCCTGTCCGGTGATCGGATCCATCACCGCCACGCGCGGACGGTTGAAACCGCCGATGTTGAAGAACTGGCCCGCCGCGTAGACCCGGCTCGGCGTCACGGTGAGTCCGGTGACCGTTCCGTCGGCGCCGGGATTCCACGTCAGCACGGTTCCCGAATCCGGGTGGAGCGCGACGATGCGGTTGCGCGTCAGGCCTCCGACCGTGGTGAACGCGCCGGCGGCGTACACGCGCCCGTGTCCGAGCGCGAGCGCGTTGACCACGCCTCCGGAGTTCGGGTTCCACGTCCGCACGGCGCCCCCCGCCGTGTCCACGGCGGCGAGGCGGTTGCGGGCCTGCCCCCCGACGGTGGTGAACTGACCGCCGAGATAGACCGTGGTGTCGTTGGCGGCGAGCGCGTTGACGCTGCTGCTGGCGGCGGGATTCCACGGCAGCACCGCGCCGGTGACGGCGTGGACCGCGGCAAGGCGGCTGCGCGAGACGCCGCCGACGTTGGTGAACTGGCCGCCGAGGTAGATCTTGTCGCCGACCTTGAGCATGGTGTTGACCTCGCTGCCCGCGTTCGGATTCCATGAGGTGGCGACTCCGGTGCCGAGGTCGAACGCGGCGAGGTTGTTGCGCAGGAGCACGTTCATGGCCCAGAAGTAGCCGCCGACGTAGAGCGTGGTCCCCTGTGCCGCGAGGACGTCCACGCTCGCGCTGGCCATCGGGTTCCACGACAGCGGCGCCGCCGTGAGCGGATCGAGCGCGGCGAGAAAGTTCCGGGACTGACCGGCGATGGTCTGGAATCCGCCGCCGACGTACGGAACGCCCGCGACGACGGCGAGCGCGCTGACCGAGCCGCTCAGGTTCGGATTCCACGACGTGGCGATCCCGGTCGTGGCCGACAGTTCGGCCAGCGAATAGCGCGAGACGTTGCCGTTGACCATGTAGAAGTTGCCGCCGACGTACAGGTTGGTCCCGTTCGGCACGATGCAGCCGACCTCGCCGGCCACGTTGGGGTTCCACGCCGTGAGGGCGCCGGTCGTGGTGTTCACGGCGGCGAGCGCGTTGCGGATCGTGCCGAAGAGCTTGTTGAAGCGACCGCCGGCGTAGAGCGTGCCGCCGTCGAGCCGCAGCTCCATGACTTCGGGGAACTGGGTCACGGTGTCGGCGACGGCCGGATTCCACGCGGTCACCGATCCGGTCCCCGTGGTGTCGATGGCTGCGAGGCACGAACGGGGCTGGAGGCCGACGGTCGAGAACAACCCGCCGGCGTAGACGATGCCGCCCGAGACGACCACGGCATGGACGGTGGCGCTCGCGTTGGGATTCCAGCTCGTCAGCGCACCCGTCGCGGCGTCGAACGCCGCGAGCCGGTTGCGCGGAACACCGCCGGCCTGGGTGAAGAAGCCGCCCGCGTAGAGAACGCCGTGCGCGAGCGCGAGGGACTCCACCCGGTCGCTGGTGCTCGCGGTCCACGCGGCGACCGTGCCGTCGGCGTTGATCCGCGCCAGGTTCTGGCGCCGCAGGCCGCCCACCGAGTCGAACGAGCCGGCGATGAACCATCCGCCCGAGCCATCGGGAACGATCGCGTGCACGCTGCCGCGTACGGCGGCGCTGGCGAGGGGCGCATTGGCCCCGGCCGTGAAGCGCAGCGCCCCGCCCGTCCACGGCCCGACGTTCTTGAACAGACCTGCGGCGTAGAGCGTGTCGCCGGAACGGATGAGGGCGTTGACCTCGCCATCGGGAACCCACAGGTCGAGGCTCACCAGCTGGGCGAACGCCGGGGAGGCGCCCAGGGCGATCCACAGCGGTAGGAACAGCCGGAGCAGCAGACGGCCGGGCGCGGTGCGGAGCAAGGGTCGGCTCAAGGTGTTCTCCCGCAGGATGGGTTCGAACGGCTCGGCGACTCGGCGCCGGCGCGGAAATCGGACGGCGACGTCACGACCAGATATGCGCAAGAACGGCCGGAAAACCGTCAGGAGATTTCGCCGCCGGGGACGCCTTTCCTCCGCGGCCGGCGGTACGCCGGGTCCGTGCCGTCCTGCCGCCCTCGGCTGGGTGGGGGCGGATCCCGCGCGCCCGTACGTGTGCGAGCACCTCCGCCAGCCCTTCTTGGCCGGCCATGGCGGCCGCCCTAGACTCGGTCCGCTCATGCCGACCCCGTCCACCGACCCGACGCTCGCCGGCGAGGCCGCCGCGCTGATCGCCGACTCCTTCGCGCAGTACATGCGCCGCTTCCTCGCGCTCTCGCGCGTCGCGGGGGCGCACTTCTCGAACCGCGACTGGCACGCGATGCAGCGCGACTCCGGCCGCCGGCTCGACCTGTACGGCGACGCCGTGGGCGGCACGCAGACGGGGCTGCGCCTGCTGCTCGGCGCGCGGCTCGCCGACCGCGGCACGTGGACCGCCATCCGCGCGAACTTCGAATCCCTCGTCACGCCGGGGGCCTACGCCGAGCTCGCCGAGACGTTCTTCAACAGCAACGTCCGGCGCATCTTTCACACCGTCGGCGTGGATCCGGAGGTCGAGTTCGTCTCCGCGGCCATTCCGCGGCGGGAGTATCGCGCGCCGTGGAGCCACACGCGCACCGTGCCGTGCGACGGCGACCTCGCGCTGGCCTTCCGGCGCGTGCTCGAGGGCGCGGGGCTGCGCGCGGCATGGGACGACCTGCGGGGGGACGCCGAACGGCTCGTTCGCGCCGTGCCGCCCGAGGTTCCGGCGGCCCGCGTGCGGGCCATCGAGGTGGCGCGCACCGCGTTCTTCCGCGGCAAGGGCGCCTACCTGGTCGGACACCTGCACCTCGACACGGGCTCGATTCCGCTGGTGATCGCGCTCCTCAATCCCCGGGGCCGCGTGGTCGTGGATGCCGCGCTGTTCACCGAGAACGAGATCAGCGTCGTATTCAGCTTCGCGCGCTCGTACCTGTTCGCCGAGACCGGGCGGCCGCGCGAGATGGTGGACTGGCTGCGGACCATCATGCCGCGCAAACCGGTCTCGGACCTGTGGAACTCGATCGGATTCCACCGCCACGGCAAGACCGAGCTCTACCGCTCGCTGCTCGCTCACCTCTCCGGCACCGGGGAGAAGTTCGCGATCGCGCCCGGCAAGCGCGGCATGGTGATGTCGGTGTTCGCGCTTCCGGGCTTCGACGTGGTCTTCAAGCTGATCCGGGACCGCTTCGAGTACCCCAAGACCGTCACGCACGCGCAGGTCCGCGAGAAGTACGAGCTCGTCTACCGCCACGACCGGGCGGGGCGGCTGGTGGACGCGCAGACGTTCGAGCACCTCGATTTTCCGGCGGAGCGCTTCGAGCCGGCGCTGCTCGAGGAACTGCTCACCCACACCTCCGAGAGCGTGAAGCTGCGCGGCGACCGCGTGGTGATCGCGCACCTGTACACCGAGCGGCGGCTGCTGCCGCTGGACCTGTTCCTCGTCGGGGCCGCGCCCGAGGCGGCGCGCGAAGCGGTCGTGGACTACGGCCAGGCGCTCAAGGACCTCGCGGCGACCAACATCTTTCCGGGCGACATGCTGCTCAAGAACTTCGGCGTCACGCGCCACGGCCGGCTGGTCTTCTACGACTACGACGAGCTGTGCCCGCTGCTCCAGGTGCGCTTCCGCGACCTGCCGGCACCGCGCGGCGACGACGAGGAAGTGGCTTCGGAGCCGTGGTACTTTGTCGGCGAACACGACGTCTTCCCGGAGGAGTTCCGGGCCTTTCTCGGGCTCCGGGGCGAACTGCTCGAAGCGTTCCTCGCCGCGCACGGCGACCTGCTCGAAGCCGGCTGGTGGCGGCGCATGCAGGACCGCCTGCACCAGGGCGAGATCATCGACGTCTTTCCCTACCGGGCGGCGCGCCGCCTGCGGCCCGGCCCCGGTTGAATCCGCCGCACCGCCCGCCGAGCGCGGGCCTCATTCGAGGAGAACGAGAGCCATGAGCGTCCTTCAGGGCGAATCCATCACGCTGCGCGACGGCAGGCTCGTCGTGCCCAGCCATCCCATCCTGCCGTTCATCGAGGGCGACGGCACCGGACGCGACATCTGGCGCGCGTCGGTGCGCGTGTTCGACGCGGCGGTCGCGAAGGCCTACGGCGGCGGGCGGCAGATCGTCTGGAAGGAAGTCCTCGCGGGGCAGAAGGCGTTCGACGCCACCGGCAACTGGCTCCCCGACGAAACGCTCGACGCGTTCCGCACCCACCTCGTCGGCATCAAGGGCCCGCTCACGACGCCGATCGGCGGCGGCATCCGTTCGCTCAACGTGGCGTTGCGCCAGATCCTCGACCTGTACGTGTGTCTGCGCCCGGTGCGCTGGTTCCAGGGCGTCCCTTCGCCGGTGAAGCACCCGGAGAAGGTGGACATGGTGATCTTCCGCGAGAACACGGAGGACATCTACGCGGGAATCGAGTTCGCGGAAGGATCGGACGAGGCGAAGAAGGTGCTCGCGTTCCTGAAGGAGAACTTCCCCTCGATGCACAAGAAGGTGCGCTTTCCCGAAACGAGTGGCATCGGCTTCAAGCCCGTCTCGCGCGAGGGTAGCGAGCGGTTGATCCGCGCCGCGATCGAGTACGCGCTGGCGCAGAAGCTGAAGAGCGTCACCCTCGTCCACAAGGGCAACATCATGAAATTCACCGAGGGCGCGTTCCGCAACTGGGGCTACGCGCTCGCCGAGCGCGAGTTCGCCGACCGCGTGTACACCTGGGACCAGTGGGAGCGCACCCGGGCGGCGAAGGGTGAGGAGGCCGCGAACGCCGAGCAGAAGGCCGCCGTGGCCGCGGGACGGGTGATCGTCAAGGACGCGATCGCCGACATCACGCTGCAGCAGGTGCTGACCCGCCCCGAGGAGTTCGACGTCATCGCCACGCTCAACCTGAACGGCGACTACCTCTCGGACGCGCTGGCCGCGCAGGTCGGCGGCATCGGCATCGCGCCCGGCGGCAACGTCAACTACGTGACGGGCCACGCCGTCTTCGAGGCCACGCACGGCACCGCCCCCAAGTACGCCGACCTCGACAAGGTGAACCCGGGCTCGGTCGTGCTCTCGGGCGAGATGATGCTGCGCTACCTGGGCTGGAACGAGGCCGCCGACCTGATCCTGAAGGGCATGGACGGCGCGATCGGCAGCCGGCGCGTGACCTATGATTTCGCGCGCCTCATGGAAGGCGCGACCGAGATCAAGTGCAGCGAGTTCGGGGACAACATCGTCGCGCACATGTAGGCGGACGCGTCGCGGTGGCTTCGGCAGGACGGAACCGACGGTGGCGCGGAGCCGGCGCCGCGTCGTTCGTCACCAGCGTCATCCGCTCGGTGGTCAGCGAATCACCGAGAGTCGTCGTGTCATGCGCGCGGGGCCGGCGCACGGACGCACAAGCTACACCCCGGAAGGAAGTGATTCGGCCCCCGACACGGCGAGATCATGGTAACCGTCGCTTCACGCCCGTGCGGAAGCGGCGGCGGTACTCGGCGAGCAGCTCGGAGCGATGCGGGCTCATCGAGGGCTCGCCGGGAAGCTCGAGCAGCGCCCGGCGGACAACCTGCAGGTGCTCGAAGTACGTCGCGCAGGGCCTGCACTCGGCCAGGTGGGCATCGAAGCCGGGCAGCAGCGCCACATCGAGGTGGCCTTCGAGCGCCTCGCCCATGACGTCAATGGCTTCATGGCAGGTCATGCCGACTCTCCCGGATTCCGCCGTGCGAGCTGCGCCTGCGCCGACATCGCGCTCCGCAGGTGACGGTCGAGGGCCCGCCGGATGCGGGCGCGTCCGCGGTGGAGCAGCACCCTCAGGTTCGTCTCGCTGACGGACAGTATGTTACAGACCTCCTGGGCGCCGACGTCCTCGACGTCGCGCAGCAGGACGACCTGCCGCTGGACCGGCGGCAGGGACTCGACGGCTTCGCGAATGACGCGGGCGGCTTCGGCCGTCCGCAGCGCCAGGGCCGGATCCTCGAGCCCCCAGGGAACCGGCCGCTCCGTCCACAGGCCCGCCTTGCCCGCGCCCGGCACCCACTCCTGCGTCGGTTCGCCGTCGTCGCCGGCCTCGAGCGGCACCTCGGAACGCCGCGCCTCGCGCGCCGCGAGCGTGCGGGCCCGGCGGACGAGAATGCCGAAGATCCACGTTCGCAGCTTCGAGCGTTCCTCGAAGCCCGCGAGGCCCCGAATCACCCCCAGCCAGGTCTCCTGCACGATGTCCTCGGCCAGCGCCGGGGACGAAGTAAAGGTGCGGGCGAAGGCCAGCAGACGGCCGTGCATGGAGTCCACGAGCTCGGCAAAGGCCGTCTCGTCGCCTGAACGGAGCCTCCGGACCAGCAATCGCTCCCGGTCCGCCTGCATGTCCGACACGTTCGATCCTCCTGGCCGAGGCCCGGGTCGGCGTCAGCATACCCGACCTCGGCAGGGCGACCTGAAGGAGTTCGTCTGTAACACCGGCTGCGAATCGGGGACTACCCCGCAGCGGACGCCCGGCAGGCCAGGGCTCCGCGGGTTTTCCCCGCGCGCGGCCGTTTCGGGGGGTCCGCGGCGCTGACGACGATGAATAACGTCCGGGTGGGCCGGCGCGACACGGGGGGACACGCCGCGTTCGTGCTCACCCGGGCGTTCGACCTTCACCGATCGTCGAGTGCGAAGCCGGCGTGTCCCACCGGTCTCGCATGACCTCGATAGCCGTCCCGGAAGCCCGGCCCTCCCGTCAATGCAGCAGCACCACCCGCCGGCTTCTAGTCGAATCGCCCACCCGCAGACGATAGAAATAGACGCCAGAGGCGACGGGGCGCCGGGCCGCATCGGTTCCGTCCCACTCGGCCTGATATGGGCCGGCCGCGTACTCACCATCGAGCAGCGAGCGCACCGTGCGGCCCTGCAGGTCCAGCACCTCCAGCGAAACTCTCGCGGACGCGGGCAGGTCGAAGGAAATGCGCGAGGCGGCGCGGGTCGGGCTGGGCCACGGGGCCCCGAGCTGCAGCGGAGTCGCCACCGGCGGCGCGGGCTCGACCGCCACCCAGGATCCGGGTGTACGCAGATCGTATTCGCGCGGCCCGTTGCGAGTCGGGGCCAGCCACCGACTGGTGGGGAAGTAGAGCGAGCGTGACAAACTGCGAGCGCGCCACGAATAGGGTGCGCCCGTCGCGAGACCGCCGACGGTCTGGGAATAGACTGCGATGCTGCCCAGCGGGCCGGGAGGTGTCGTCTGCAGGAACGAGCCCTGAATACCCGAGTGCGATGCACTGGGGAACGCGACCGGGAGGTCCGCCTGCCACTGCAGGCGGACGCGCGTGCGTCCGGCGGCAGATCCGGTGATCCCGGCGAGCTTGAAGGATGCGGCATCCGCGAGCCCGTGGGGTTGTATGACCGTGCCGCTCGACCTGGAAGCCACCGCGATGCGCGTCTGGGCGATGCCCGCCGCTCCGAAGTAAAGATCGGAACGACCCTGCAAATTGATCGGGCCGGTGTAGTCAGGCGAACCGACTAGAAGGTCTGCCCAGCCGTCCGCGTTGACGTCGCCGGCAAGGGCCACGGACTCGCCGAAGTGCTGACCGTCGAACAAGCCTCCCGCGACCCACTTGAGCACTGGGGCGCCGGAACTGAGCGGGCCGAGGAAGACACGCGCCCCGCCAGCCTCTCGACTCCCGCCAACATCCTCGTAGGGCGAGCCCACGAGCACGTCGCTCAGCCCGTCGCCATCCACGTCGCCTGCGCTCGAGACGGAACTGCCGAAGCCAGCGGCGGGGTCGGTCCAGTACCGGAGCGACATCAGGTAATCAGACGGGCCGACCGTGAGTACCATTGCCATGCCGAAGGCGGGAATCCCCACGATGAAGTCGCCGCGGCCGTCGCCGTTGACGTCGCCTGCATCGGACATTACGGATCCCAACTCCTCCTCATCATAACCGAAGATTATCGAGAATCCTTCACTCAGTGGATTCGCGCCTGGAGCTCCCCGGTAGGCCACGAGCATTCCTGTATTGTAGTCGTTTGGAGGAAGATCGAGACCAGGTGAGCCGATCGCGAGATCCGAGAAGCCATCGCCGTTGAGATCCGCCCCCGCTACAAGCGCGGCACCGTAGCGGTCTCCGCTCCTGAAGCCAGCATTCTCAAAGACCGGTGTCGGATCCAAGCCGCCCGGGCCGCCGAGGTAAGCGAATGCGCTGCCCGGTAATTGACTATAGTCCTCGGCCGGCGCGCCCACGGCGATGTCGGCGAAGCCATCTCCATTGAAATCCCCCGAAGACAGAGCCGATCCATACAATCTGCAGTTGGACGGTCCGATCAGCTCCTGATCGGGCGCCGAGCCCGGCAGGAGGCCGCCGCTGCGGCCGAGCCATAGCAGCACCTTGCCGCGTCCCTGACCGGACTGAGGCGCACCGACGATAATGTCGCCATAGCCGTCCCCGTTGACATCCCCGGCTGCCGCAACCGCGGTGCCAACCCGGTCGTTCGGCAATCCCACGTAGGACCAATCGCTCAGGCCAGCCGTCAATCCGTTGAGCCCGCCGTAGTTCAGAAATACGCCGCCGTTGTTGAACTCTCCGGGAACCGCGATGTTGGGCAACTGGGGCGCCCCGGTGAGGACGTCATCAAATCCGTCCCCATTCACGTCCCCTGCGGCGGCGACCGACTGGCCGAGTCCGGGGCCGGACAACCCACTGGCGAAAGTCCAATCCGGTTCCAGTGAAGGTCCTTCGCCGCGGCCGGCAAGGACCAGGACCCGGCCCTCGCTCAATTCCGGGTTCGAGACGCCCGGGTCGCCCACGACTACGTCGCTGAGTCCGTCGCCGTTCACGTCGCCTGCGGTTCCAAACGAGAGTTCGAGCACGGAAGCGTTCACACTGGGGGGAAAGAAGGTGAGTCCCCCCGGGGCGCTGGCGGCGAGCGACAGGACTCCTCTCCGTCCGACGAGCAGGTCGCCCAATCCATCCCCATTCACGTCACCCGCGGGTGCGAGCCGCTGGCCAAAGAGGCCGTTCGATGGACCGCCGGCAGCCGTCCAGATCGGAGCCCCAGTCTGGACGCCGGTCGAACTGCCGGCGAACACCCGGACGAAGCCAACGTCCGCGGCCGTTGCGTCCCAGTCCTCGTAGGGTGAGCCGATCGCGATCTCGGCGAAGCCATCACCATTGACATCGCCCGCGGTGATCGCCGTGGACCCGAACCCCGAGCCGTCCTGGAACGACTCGATCACGTCCGCACCCGCCACGGTGCCGTAGGTGGGGTGGAGCGGATCCATCGGAAGGCCGCTCGCCGAGCCGTGCACGACGAACACCCGGCCTGCGCTCGGAAGCGAACTGATCCGTCGTGCGTACGGCGCCCCGATCACGATATCGTCGAAGCCGTCGCCGTTCACATCGCCCGCGGTCGCGACGGCGGCCCCGAACCAACTGTTAGCATCGACGGCAAGACATCCCGGTACGGTCCACACGTTGGTCGTCGTGATGCCGGTGACCGCCGCCCCGAAATAAACGTCCACCCGCCCCGAGGCACCAATTTCGCAGTAGAACGGGGCGTTGTCGGAGTGCGGGGAGCCGACGATGAGGTCGTCCACCTGGTCGCCATTGATGTCGCCGGCAGGGCCAACCACTTCACCAAACCCATCGAGATTGGGGCCGGACACGACGAACGGGTTGCCGGTGTCGAGCGTGCCCTTCCTGCTGTAGTAGATGCGGAAGCTGCCGCTGGTGGCGGTGGGGAAGCCGACCACCACATCCGCGAGTCCGTTGCCGTCCAGGTCGCCGGCGCCGCTCACCATTGAGGCATACGCCGGCAGGTTCGTGAAAGGAAAGCCCGGTGCCAGGGTCAGGCCCGTGGGGCCGCCGAAGAACAGATAAAGGCTCGTGGGTCCATTGTTGCGGACGCCCAGCGCGACGGCATCGCTGAAGCCATCCCCGTTCACGTCCCCGGCCGTGGCAACGCTGGTGCCAAGCCGCAGGCCCGCGATGCCGGACTCGAAACTCGAGAGCGGAGACGCTTCCAGCGTGGCGGGCAGGGGGCCAGGGCGTGCGTTGGCCCTGGACTGGCCCTCGACCTCGGGCTGCGAATCATTCGACAACCGCACGACTCCGGGCATAGCCATGGGACGCGATACGGCAATCGCGTTCTGGTGTCTGAGAAAGTCCTCGAGAATCCCGGCTCTCGCGGCCTGAGTCGCTGTAGCAAAGGCCAGGAGCACGATCGCGAATGAACCGACGGGGCAGGTAAACCGGTGCGCACGCATGGGGCCTCCGGTCGGAGAGGGCGGATCGGACGTGTGGTCACCGGGAAGAACACGGCAGCCCCGGAGAAATCACACCCGATCCGTCCGATTTATCCCCGCGGGGGACGGAGGCGCATTGTGGCGCCGCGGCTGGAGTCCGGGGTGCGCCGGGCGCGGGCCACTTCGGGGCATGGCGGCCGCGTGCTTCACGGAGGTTCAGCTCACGTCCCCGTGGTCGTGGGGATCGAGCGCGTCGCGCAGGCCGTCGCCCAGGAAGTTGAAGGCCAGCAGCGTCAGCGACAGCGCGATGCCCGGGAACGTGACCAGCCACGGAAAGATCGCCATCGTCCGCGCCCCGTCGGCGACGAGCGTGCCCCACGAGGCGTCGGGCGGCTGCACGCCGAGACCGAGGAACGAGAGGAACGCCTCCTGCAGGACGACCGCCGGCACGGTCAGCGTCGCGTAGACGATGACCGGACCGAGCGTGTTGGGCACGATGTGACGGGCGAGGATGGCACCGTCGCCGGCGCCCAGCGCGCGCGCGGCCTCGACGAACACCTGCGCCTTCAGCGACAGCACCTGCCCGCGGACGATGCGCGCCATGGTCAGCCACTGCACCAGGCCGAGGGCGACGAACAGCATGAGCAGCGAGCGCTCGAAGAACACCAGCAGCAGGATCACCAGGAACAGGTAGGGCAGCGAGTAGAGCACGTCCACGATGCGCATCATCAGCTCGTCGAGCTTGCCGCCGGCATAGCCCGCGACCGCGCCCCAGGTGACGCCGATCGCCAGGCTGACGAGCGTGCCGACGACACCGACCAGCATCGAGATGCGCCCGCCGAAGAGGACGCGAGCGAACAGGTCGCGGCCGAGGTCGTCGGTGCCGAACCAGTGCGCCCACGACGGTGGCGTCGCGCCGCGGGCCAGATCCTGCGCTGCCGGGTCCTGCACGAACGGGATCCACGGCGCCAGAGCGGCGATCGCACAGACGGCCACGAGGAAGAGCCCCGAGGCGACGGCGACGCGGTTGCGCCGCAGGCGCCGCCAGGCGTCGGACCAGAGCGAGCGCGAGGCCCGTGCCTCACCCGCGGGCTGCGCGACGGTCGCCGGGGGGGCGAGGCCGATGCTCACGAGAGCTCCACGCGCGGGTCGAGCTTCGCGTAGGCGAGGTCCACCAGCAGGTTCAGAACGAGCAGCAGCGCCGCGTAGAAAAGCACGATGCCCAGCACGAGCGTGTAGTCGCGGTTGAAGGCCGCGCCCACGAGCTGGCGCCCAAGGCCGGGGATGGCGAACACCTGCTCGATCACGATCGAACCCATCACGACGCGAGCCGCGGCGGGCCCGAGAAACGAAACCACCGGCAGGACTCCCAGCGGCAGCGCGTGCCGCGCGATCACGGCGGGCTCCGCGAGCCCCTTGGCGCGCGCCGTGCGGACGAAATCCTGGCCCAGCACCTCGAGCATGCCGGCGCGCGCGAGCCGGGCGATGAACGCGACGTACATGAGCGACAGCGCGATCACGGGCAGCACACGGCTCGCCGGCCCGTTCCAGAGCGCGGGCGGGAGCCAGTAGAGCGTCAGGGCGAAGATCAGCACGAGCAGCGGCGCGAGGACGAAGTTCGGCACCGACACGCCGGCCAGCGCGAGCCCCATGACGGCGTGATCGGCCAGCCGGTTCCGCTTCACCGCCGCGAGCACGCCGAGCGGAACGCCCGCCAGCACGGCGAGCAGCAGCGCCCAGCCGCCCAGCTCGGCCGAGACCCGGAAGCCGGCGGAGACGATCTCGCGCACCTGGCGCTGCGGATAACGGTACGAAACGCCGAAGTCCCCGCGCGCCGCGTTGGCGAGGAAGCGCACGTACTGCTCCGGGAGCGGGCGGTCGAGTCCGTAGGTTCGCATGAGCTGCGCCCTGGCCGCGGCCGGGATCTCCTTCTCGGACTGGAAGGGTCCGCCGGGCGCGAGCCGCACGATGAAGAACGACAGCGTCGCGATGACCCAGAGCGTGGGCACGAACAGCAGGATCCGGCGCAGGACGTAAGTGGTCATCGCCGCCCCGCTCCGCCCGCGGGAGAACGGCCGTCGCTCGGGGCGGGCGCGCCGGGAGCGCCGTGGGCCTCGTGCCGCCCGGCGCGCGAGGCGGGCGCCGCCGCGATGGCTTCGTGCTCGCGCCAGTCACGGTCGATCCAGACGCGCGTCAGCGGGTGCACGTCGAGCGCCGTGTGGTAGATGCCGCGCACGTAGGGCTTGACCAGCTCGTGCGTCGAGTAGTGATAAATGGGGATGAAGACGGCCGCGTCGAGCGCGATCTTCTCGGCCTGAGCCAGCAGCCGGAATCGCCGCGCCGCGTCGAGTTCCCGCGCCGCCGCGTCCAGCAGCGCGTCGTACCGCGGGTCGCTCCAGCCGGTGCGGTTGTTGCCGTCACCGGTGCGCAGGATCCCGAGGAACGAGTTGGGGTCGAGGTAGTCGCCGATCCACGAGCGGCGGGTGACGTCGTAGCGCAGCGCGACGGTCGCCTGCTGCACCGTGCCCCACTCCATGTTCAGCAACTCGACCGGCACGTTCAGCTCGCGCTTCCACATCGCCTGCACCGCCTCGGCGATGCGGCGGTGGTCCTCGCTGGTGTTGAACAGGATCGAGAACTTCGGGAAGCCGCGGCCGCCCGGGTAGCCGGCCTCGGCGAGCAGCCGGCGCGCCGCCCCGGGCTCGTAGCCGATCTGCGGCGGACCCTCGTAGCCCGGATAGCCCGAAGGCGTGATGCGGCCCCACGCGCGGCGCGTGCCCTTGAGCAGGTCGCGGGCGATGGCCTCGCGGTCGATCGCCAGGTTGAGCGCGCGGCGCACGCGCACGTCGTCGAACGGTTTGCGGGTGACGTTGAAGCTGTAGAAGTAGGTGCCCTGGTACTCGCCGGTCACGTAGTCCGAGTACTCGCGCATGAGCGGCAGGAACGGCGAGGGAATGTAGCCGCTCGGGTTCCAGTCCACGGAGCCGGACTTGTAGAGGTTGACGCACGTGCTCAGGTCGTCCACCGGGTAGGCGACGATGCCGTCGAGACGCACGTCCCCCGCGTCCCAGAAGCGCGGGTTCCTCGCGAACTCCAGGCGCTCGTTCTGGCGGTGCACCTTCAGCAGGAAGGGGCCGTTCGAGACGATGTGCCCGGGCGCCGACCACGTGCGGCCCCAGGTTTCGATCGCGTGCCGGGGAACGGGCAGGAAGGTCGTGTACGAGGTGAGGAACAGGAAGTACGGCGTCGGCGCGCGCAGCCGGACGACGAACGTGGAGTCGTCCGGCGCGGCGAGCCCCACCTGGGTCGAGTCGTCGAGCTCGCCGCGGTTGTAGCGCTCCGCGTTGACGATCGGGTAGAGCAGGCCCGCCGCGCGAGAGGCGCTGCGGGGCGCCAGCGCGCGGCGCCACGACCACAGGAAGTCCTCCGCGCCGAGCGGACGGCCGTCGCTCCACACCAGCCCTGGCCGCAGGTGGAAGACGTAGGTGAGCCCGTCCGCCGAGATCTCCCAGCGATACGCCTGCCCGGGGATGGGCTGCAGCGTCTGCGGGTCCGAGCTGGTGAGGCCTTCGAAGAGAATGCGGGAGACGCGGCTTTCGGTCTGTCCCGAGGTGACACCGGGATCGATCAGCTCGGGCTCGGCCCCGAGATTGAAGCGCAGGACGTTCGCGCGCGGCGGCGAGATCGTTCCGAACCAGCGCCTGCCGTGCGTGGCGAGCGTGGTCCCGGTGTGCGGCGCGCAGGCGCCGAGCGCGCCTGCCAGCGCCAGCGTGGCGAGCATGCGAAGGGTGCGGGCGGAACGGAGTGGCGTCACGGCGGCGGACGATAGCAGAAGGCGCACGCGCGGCGACGCGTGAGCGATGCGTGAACTCGAGGCCCGGCCGGCCCGCGGCGGATGCCGAATCGACGAAAGTCCTCTACAGTGCGTGCATGGCGCGCCCCCGGACGTCTTCCCGCGAGATCACCACCCGTCGAAAGCTCGAGCTGCCCGCCTCGGTCGGCGTTCCGCTGCCGCGTCTCGACGCCGCGGACAAAGTGACGGGCCGCGCGCGCTACCTGGACGACCTCAAGGTGCCCGGTGTGCTGCACGGGCGCACGGTGCGCTCGACGATCGCGCGCGGGCGCGTGACGCGGGTGACGCTGGATCCGGCGTTCGACTGGAAGGGCGTCACGGTCTGCGACCACCGCGACATTCCCGGCGACAACGTCGTGGCCCTCATCGAGGACGATCAGCCGCTGCTGGCCTCGGAGTTCGTCCGCCACGCCGAGGAGCCCATCCTGCTCCTCGCGCACGAGGATCCCGAGCGCGCCGAAGCCGCCCTCGCGGCGGTGCGCGTCGAATACGAACCGCTGCCGGCGGTGTTGACCGTCGAAGCTTCGCTCGCCGCCGAAACGCTCCTGTACGGCGAGGACAACGTCTTCAAGCGCATCCTCATCGAGCGCGGCGATCTCGCCGCCGCGTTCGCGGACGCCGACCTGGTGATCGAGGCCGAGTACCGCACCGGCCACCAGGAGCAGCTCTACATCGAGAACAACGCGATGCTCGCAGAGCGCACGGCCGAGGGAGGCCTGTGGGTGCGCGGGTCGCTGCAGTGTCCCTACTACGTGCACGAGGCGCTGATGCGCGCCTTCGCGCTGCCCGGCGAGAAGGTCCGCGTCACGCAGACGGTCACCGGCGGCGGGTTCGGCGGCAAGGAGGAGTACCCGTCCATCATCGCCGCGCACGCGGCGCTGCTGGCGTGGAAGAGCGGCCGTCCGGTCAAGATCGCCTACGACCGGCTCGAGGACATCGCCGCCACGACCAAGCGCCACCCCTCGCGCACCCGGCTGCGCGCGGGCGTGAAGCGCGACGGCACGCTGCTCGCGCTCGAGGCCGACGTCGTGCTGGACGGCGGCGCGTACGTGACGCTCTCGCCGGTCGTGCTCTCGCGCGGTGCGATCCACGCCGGCGGACCCTACCGCTGGCCGGCGGCGCGCATCGTCGCGCGCGTGGTCGCCACCAGCACGCCTCCGAACGGAGCCTTTCGCGGCTTCGGCGCGCCGCAGACGCTGTTCGCGCTCGAGTGCCACATCAACCGGATCGCCGCGGCGCTCGGCATGGATCCGGCCGAGCTGCGCCGGCGGAACGCGGTGCGCGAGGGCGACGTGACGCCCACCGGGCAGGTGCTGCGCGAGAGCGTCGGCGCGCACGCGGTGCTGGAGCGCACGCTGAAGCGCGCCGGCTGGCGGGCGACGCGCGCGCGACTCGAGCGGGCGAACGCGAAGGCCGCGGCCGCCGAGCGCTCCGGCCGCGCCACGGCGGGCGGTCGTCGCCTGCGCCGCGGGCTCGGGCTCGCCCTCGTCCAGCACGGCGCGGGCTTCACCGGCAGCGGCGAGGTCACGCTCGCCTCGCGGGCCGCGCTCGAACTTGGGCCCGACGGCTGGCCGTGCGTGAAGGTCGCGAACACCGAGATCGGCCAGGGCGCCATCACGACGTTCGCGCAGATCGTCGGGCAGGTGTTCGGACTGCCGGCCACGCGCGTGGCGATCCACGTGCCCGACACCGCGTTCGTGCCCGACAGTGGGCCGACCGTGGCGTCCCGCACGCTGATGGTGGTCGGCGGGCTGCTCGAACGCTGCGCGCGGCGCATGAAGGAAAAGCTCGAGCTGTTCGCCGAGCACGCCTGCTCCGGGGAACGGGACTTCCACGCGGTCGCGCTGCGCTGGCTGCGGGAGCGCGGAGCCCTGAGGATCGAGCAGCAGTACGAGAAGCCGGCCGCGGTCGAATGGGACGACGAAACCTATCGTGGCGACGCCTACGGCTGCTTCGCCTACGCCGCGCTCGCCGCCGAAGTCGAAGTGGACCTCGACACGGGCGAGACCCGGGTGGTGCGGGTGACGACGGCGCAGGACATCGGCCGCGCCGTTCACCCGGTGCTCGCCTCGGGTCAGATCGAAGGAGGCACCCTGCAGGGCCTGGGCTGGGCGCTGCTCGAGGAAGTGCGCTGGAAGGACGGGCGCGTGTGGAATCACCAGCTCACGAACTACATCATCCCGACTTCGGCCGACGCGCCGCCGCTCGACGTGGAGATCGTCGAGATTCCGTATTCGGGCGGGCCGTTCGGCGCCAAGGGCGTCGGCGAGCTGCCCATTGACGTGCCCGCGCCGGCCGTCATCGAGGCGATCGCGCACGCGACGGGCTGCCGGCTCGACGAGATCCCGGCGACGCCGGAGCGCGTCCTGCGCGCGCTCGCCGGGGACGGCGCGTGAGCGCGATCGCCTGCGCCGCCGGACCCGACTGCATCGCGACCCTGCGCGCCGCGGGCTTCGAGGGATTCGTGAGCGCCCGCGACCTGCGGCGCGAGGATTGCGCGGGCGTGCCGCGCGATACGGGCGTGTACGTCATGGTGCGCGAGAGCGGCGAAGCGCCGCGCTTCAATCCGCGCGGGACGGCCGCGTTCTTGCGGGGCATGGACCCGAACGTGAAGATCGAGGCTCTCGCGGAGAAGTGGGTGGCCGGCGGGTGCGTCCTGTACGTCGGGCGCGCACGGGGCCCTGGGGTGCGAAGCCTGCTGCAGCAGCGGATCAAGCGCTGGCTGCGCTTCGGCGAGGGCAGGAACGTGGCCCACTGGGGAGGGCGATACGTCTGGCAGCTCGCCGACGCCTACGCGCTGCCCATCGCCTGGAAACCGTGCGCGGACGCCGCGGGCGAGGAGGCGGCGCTCCTGGCGGCTTTCGAGCAAGCGTACGGCGCGCCGCCGTTCGCGAACCTGCGGCACGAGAGCGGCGTGGAGGAAGGGGAAGGGGAATGAACGGACGGGTGACCCTGACGTTCACGCTGAACGGCGCGCGCCGGCGCGTGTCCGTTCCGCCGCTCAAGCGGCTGCTCGACGTCCTGCGCGAGGAGTGCGGACTGACCGGCACGAAGGAAGGCTGCGGCGAGGGCGAGTGCGGCGCGTGCACGGTGCTGCTCGACGGCCTGCCCGTGAACAGCTGCCTGGTGCCCGCGGCGCACGCGGCCGGCGCGAAGGTGACGACCGTCGAGGGCCTGTCGCGCAACGGCCGGTTGTCGAACCTGCAGCGCTCGTTCGTGAACCTGGGCGCCGCGCAGTGTGGCATGTGCACGCCCGGCATGGTCGTGACCTCGGCGGCGCTGCTCGCGACGTTGCGCGGCCGCGTGCCGTCGCAGGACGAGGTGCGCGTGGCCCTCGCCGGCACGCTCTGCCGCTGCACCGGCTACCAGAAGATCGTGGACGCGGTGCGCGCCGCCGCCCGCCCGGCGAGGCCGGCGAAGTCGTCCGCCTCCGGGAAGCGGAAGCGGGCGGCCGCGACCCGGGCACGCGCGCGCGCCGCGGCAGGCCGGCCGCCGAAGCCGGCGGCCCGCGGGACCGCCGCGCCGAGGACGGGCAGGCGCGGAGCCGCCACGAAGCGGCGGCGGGCCGCGCGGTGAAGGCGGCGCTGTCGCGGCTTTCGCTCGAGCGGCCCGCCACGCTGGCGCACGCGCTGCGGCTGCTCGCGGACTCGTGCCGGTCCGAGCGGCTCACGCCGATCGCCGGGGGGACCGACCTCTACGTCTATCTGAACGCCGGCAGCCTGACGGCCACGCGCTTCTTCGACCTGTCGGGAATCCCCGCCCTGCGGGGCCTGCGCGTGACGCCCGGCGGCGTCCTGCGCATGGGCGCTCTCACGACGTTTCGCGAGCTCGGCGCGCACGCGAAAGTCGCGGCGGGCTGGCCGTCGCTGGCCGCGGCGGCCCGTGTGATCGGCGCGGCGCAGATCCAGAATCGCGCCACCGTCGGCGGCAACGTCGCGAACGCCTCCCCGGCCGGCGACTCGCTGCCGGTGCTGCTCGCCCACGACGCCCTCGTGCGCGTCGCCTCGGTGCGCGGCGAGCGGGAGATCGCCTTCGCCTCGCTCCACACCGGCTACCGGCGGCTGGCGCTCGAGCCCGACGAGCTGATCGTTTCGTTCGAGTTGCCGCCCGCTCCGCGCGGGGCCCCGGCGTTCTTCCGCAAGGTCGGAACGCGCGCGGCGCAGAGCATCTCCAAGGTGGTCTTCGCCGGGCTGCTGCACGCCGGGCGTGCGAGCGCGCCCGATCTCGTGCGCCTGGCGTGGGGCAGCGTCGCGCCCGTGCCGGTGCGTGCCGCCGGCGCCGAGGCGGCGTTGCTCGCCTCGCCGCCGTCCCGCGCGGCGGCGGCGGCGGCGCTGGCCGCGCTCGATCGGGACATCGCGCCGATCGACGACATCCGCTCCGACCGCGAATACCGCTCGGCGGTCGCGCGCAACCTGCTCGCGCAGTTCCTGCGAACCGCCCACCCGGGGTACTCCCGGGGCTGAAGGACCGCCGCCCGCATGCCGGTCGGCCGTTTCCGCGGTTCAGCCTTTCGGCGCCCGGGCCGATACCCGCTCCTGCATGGACCTCGCCGCCGCTCCCCGGAGGGGGAGGGCCGGGTCCGACAGCCCCGGAGCCGACGGTGTCGCCCTCCCAGCATCCCAGCCTGCAGGACATCCTCGATGCGTTCGCGCGCCTCGGGGAACGTGTCGCCGCATCGCCCGCCTCGCGGCTCGATCCGTTCGTGTCGATGTCGCTGCGCCGTGCCTGCGAGGAGCTGCGTTGCTACATCCCCGGCCTGGACTCCCCGCCCGATCCCGAGGCGGCCCGCTTCCTCGCCCGCGCCGCCTACTCGGCGATGGAGGACAACGACGCGCGCGAGGCGCTTTCGCGCGCGCTCCGCGGACTGTCCTTCTCGCCGCATCATCCGGGGCTGTTCTTCGTGGCGGCCACGGCGTGCTTCGAGTACGGCGCGGTCGAGGACGCGATCCGGTTGCTGCGTCACACGCTGTGGATCCACCCCGGCCACAGCGCCGCCCGCCGCGACCTGCAGGCGTTGAGCGCCTATCTGCAGGAGCGCTGGAACGCTCCCGGCGGCATGACGGCCGAGGAGGCCGCGGCCTGCGAGGACGCCCGCGCGGCGGGTCCCGAACTGGCTTTCGAAGATCTGGCCGAGATGGAGTCCGGTTTCGTCCCCGACGAGGACCGGTACGAAGACCACTACGACGAAGACGAGGATCGCGCGGCTTGAGGATTCTCCTGGTCGCCGACGGCTTCGAGGCGACCCGCCCGGAAGAGACCGGGAGCTGGCTGGAAGACCTGGCGGCCCGGCTCGCCTACCGTGGTCACCGAGTGACCGCGGTGCTCGCGCATTGGCCCGAGGACGACTCGCCCGCGCCGGAGGTTCCCGGGGTGGCCGTCTGGAGGCCGTCGTCCGGTGGCATCGAGCCGGTCATCTTCCAGGCGCTCGGCCAGAAGCCCGACGTGGTGCATCTCGCTTCGGCCGGCCCGTGGAGCGAGCCGGTCCTGCAGGCGCTGCTGGAATCCCCGCTGGTTCTGGACGCGCACGGCTACTGGCCGATGTGCGCGGCCGGCGACCTGATCCAGCGTCCCTCCCTGACGGCGTGCCCGCTGGCGCACCCGCATGAGCAGTGCGGCGCGTGCGCGGGCCTGCTGCACCTGCGCGCGATGGATGCACGGGCCCCGCTCGGCGGTGAGGCGCGCGTCGTGATCGCGCACACGGCCGCCGCGCGCGAGCGGCTCGAGGCGGGCCTCGGCCGCCCGGTGGATTGCGTGCGCCCGGGCGTGGACGCGTTCGCCTACACGCCGGAGCCGGGCGCGCCCTCTTCGCCCGACGTCGCGGCGCTGCTCGCGGGCGCGCGCCCGGCGCGCGTGCTGGTGCTGGGCAACGCCGGCCAGCACCGGGGAGCCGTCTCGCTTTCCGACCTGCTGGTGGCGCTGAACGCGCGCCTGCCCGGTGTCGAGATGATCGTGCCCGACAGCGATCCCGACGATCCGGCGGGCCCGCAGCTGCTGCTCACGGAAGCCCGCGAGATGGGGCTCGGCGCGCAGGTGCACGTGTTCAGCGGCCTGACGGCGGCCGACGCGCCCGCCCTCTTCGCCGCCTGTGACGTCGCCTGCCTGCCGGGCACCCTTCCCGAGAGCGGCGGCCTGCGGGTCATGCAGGCGATGTCGGTCGGCTTGCCGGTCGTCGCGCACGACGCCGGCTCGATCGGCGAGCTCATCACGCACGGCGTCGAAGGGCTGCGGATTCCCTCGGAGCCGGTCGGAGCCTTCGCGCACGCCATCGCCGCGCTGGTGCGCGATCCCGCGGGGCGTGCCGAGTACGCCGAACGCGGCCGGCTCGCGGCCATGGAACGGTTCGACATTGACCGGGCGGTTTACGCGCACGAGGAGCTCTACCGTCGCGCGCGCCGCGCCGAGGAATCGGGACCGGTCCGACGCGCTCCCCGCCGCCGCGCCGCCTGACCGGTCGCAGCCGCGCGCCGCGCGCTCCCGGGTCCCGCCCAGTGGAGCGGGAACCCGCGGCTGTGCGAGACTCCGGATCGCCATTCACCGGAGGACGCTCGATCCATGCGCTGGACGCTCCGCCTCGGCACCTTCGCCGGCATCCGCGTGGAGATGCACGTCACCTTCCTGCTGCTGCTGGCGTTCGTCGCGCTGATCAAGTCGGCGAGCCCGCGTGACGCGTTTCACACGGTGCTGCACCTGCTGCTGCTGTTCCTGTGCGTGATCCTGCACGAGTTCGGCCACGCGCTCATGGCGCGCCGGTTCGGCATCGCGACGCGCGAGATCATCCTGCTGCCGATCGGCGGCGTCGCGCGCCTCGAGCGCATGCCCGACAAGCCCGTCCAGGAGATCCTCGTCGCGATCGCCGGGCCGGCGGTGAACGTGGTGCTCGCCGCGATCTTCCTGCTGGCGTTGTCCACCTCGCACCTGGGCTTCGACGCGATCGTGCAGCGGGCCTCGGGCGAGGGCACGCTCGAGTTCCTGCTGTTCGCCAACGTGTTCATGATCGTCTTCAACATGATTCCGGCGTTCCCGATGGACGGCGGCCGCGTCCTGCGCGGGGCGCTCGCGATGTTCCTGCCGTTCATGCGCGCCACGCGCATCGCCTCGCTCATCGGGCAGGGATTCGCGCTGCTGTTCGCGGCCGCCGGCGTCTTCGTCTTCCACAACCTGGTGCTGGTGCTGATCGCGATGTTCGTGTTCATCACCGCCGCGGAGGAGCGCGCCGTCGTGCAGACCCGCAGCTCGCTGGCCGGGCTGCCGGTGAGCGCCGCGATGGTGACCGCGTTCGTGAGCCTCGAGACCCGGCACGAGATCGCGCACGCGGTGGACCTGCTGCTGGCCGGCGAGCAGCAGGACTTTCCGGTGCTCGAAGGCGGGCAGTACCTCGGCATGCTGAGCCGCGCGGACCTTCTGGGCGGCCTGCGGCGCGAGGGCGCCGACGCTCCGCTCGGCCGGCTGGTGCGCACCGACGTCGAGCCGATCGAGCTGTCCATGCCGCTCGAAGCCGCGCTGGTTCGCATGCGCGCGGCGCGGCTCAACGCGCTTCCGGTCATGGCGCGCGGGCGGCTCGTCGGGCTGCTCACGCTCGAGAACATCGGCGAGCTGCTGCTGGTGCAGGAGGCGAGGCAACGCCACTCGGGCGTGGCGTGATGCGGCGTTCGCTGCACGCCCGCTGGGTCCTGCCGGTCGTGGCGATCGCGGCGGCCTGGGTGCTGTGGCAGAACGGCCGCGCCCCGCACTGGCGGACGCTCCAGCCCGGGGCCGAGTTCGCGACCTTCACCGGCAGCCCGTACTGCCAGATGGGTTCCGCGACGGTCGCGGCGCTGCGGCTCGACCCCCGCCTCGTGCGGGTGCGCGCGCGGCACTGGTCGCAGCTCGGCCGCGCGAAGCCGCCGGGCGTGCTCGACTGGCAGCGCACCACCGGGGCGCTGGCCGTCTTCAACGCCGGGCAGTTCTACCCCGACCTGCGCTACATGGGGCTGTACGTGAGCGGTGGCGACACCATTTCCGCCCGCGTGCATCCGGGCTTTCAGGCCGCGCTGGTCGCCTCGGGAGGCAAGGGCCCGCGCGATGCGCGCGTGCTGGACCTCGCGACCTCGCCGCTCTCCCGCGAGAGCGGGTGGAGCGACGTGGCGCAGTCCTTCATGCTGTTCGATCGCGGAGGCGGCGTGCGCGTGAAGCGCACGACCCGCATCGCGAACCGCACCGCGGTGGCCGAGGACCCGGAGGGGCACGTCGTGGTGCTGGTGACCGAAGGCGCGTACACGCTCGCGGGATTCGCCGAGCTGCTCATGAAGTCGCCGCTGCGCCTGACGCACGCCATGAGCATGGACGGCGGCCTCGAAGCGCAGCTCGTCGTCGCGAGCGGCTCGTTCCACTATGCGAGCTTCGGGCGCTGGCCCAAGCAGGGCGAAGCCGGCGCGCCGGGGGCGCAGGTGCCGCTGCCCGCCGTGATCACCGTCGAGGCGCCGTGAAGGCCGGCTTTCCGTGCGCGCGCTGCGGGCGGCCGCTGAGGCGCAGGCCCGCGACCTCGAGCCGGCCGCGCCGGTTCGGCTGCCCGCGCTGCGGATTCCTGATCTACGACTACCCGCGGCCGTGCGCGGGGCTGCTCGTCGTCCGGGGCGACGCGGTGCTCCTGCTGCGACGGGCGCACCCGCCGCGGGTCGGTCGGCTCGACGTGCCCGGCGGCTTCGTCGAGTCGGGCGAAAGCCTCGAGGCGGCGGCGAGACGAGAGCTGCGCGAGGAGACGGGACTGACCCTGGGGCCGATCGAGCCGCTGTCGTTTCACTGGGACGAGTACGCGCTGAAGGGATTCGGGCGCTTCCCGACCATGAACTGGTACTGGGTGGGCGAGTGGCGTCGCGGTGAACCCGTGGCGGCCGACGACGCCGCGAGCGCCGAGTGGGTGCCGATGACGCGACTGGCGGCGCTGCGCCGGCGCTTCTCGTGGGCGCACATGCCGGCGCTCTTCGCCGCGCTGCGGCGCTGGCGGACCGCCGGTGTGCGCGGCGGATCGGCGCGCCGGCGCGACCGCCCCGCGGGCGACCCGGTGACGCGCCCGGCGCGATCCGCCGGCGCGCGAGCGCATCGCCGCGCCGCCGCGCGGTCGCGCGATCGCGCGCGCTCCGCTAGCGTGCGGAAGGCATGAGCCTGTCCCCCGAACCCGACACCCTCACGCCCGCGCCGGCCCACAGCTCGTGGGGGCGGCGCGCCGCGGCGATCTACCTCGCGCTGGTCGCGCTGGCCTTCGTGCTGCTCTTCTACGAACTCGCGAGCGGACGGCGCGGCCTGGGCTCGGTCGCTCTCTCGGTGCTGACCGCGCCGTGGTCGGCGGGACTCGCGCTGGTCGCGCAGGCCCTCGCCCCGCACCTGCCGGCCGGGGTCCTGCGCGCGCTCGGCTTCCTGCTCGCGGCGGCCGCGGCGCTGCTCAACGCGCGCATCCTGTACGGCGTCGCCGCGCGCGCCGAGCGCGACGCGCGCGGCGCGCGCTGAGCCGGGCCCGGCCGGACCACCGGCGCGAAACGCACCCGGGGGCGCCGGACGACACGCGACGGCCGGGCGCGCCCTACTGCGCCTTGATCGCCTCGACCAGCTTGCCGATGGCGTTCTTGGCGTCGCCGAAGAACATGTACGTCTTCGGGTTGTAGTAGATCTCGTTGTCAATGCCCGCGAAGCCCGGATTCAGGCTGCGCTTCACGACGATGATGTTGCGCGCCTTGTCCGCGTCGAGGATGGGCATGCCGTAGATCGGGCTCGACTTGTCGTAGCGCGCGGCCGGGTTGACGACGTCGTTGGCGCCGATGACCAGCGCCACGTCGCAGCGCTCGAACTCGGAGTTGATCTGCTCGAGGTCGAAGAGCTGCTCGTACGGCACGTTGGCCTCGGCGAGCAGCACGTTCATGTGACCGGGCATGCGGCCGGCGACCGGGTGGACCGCGTACTTCACGTCCACGCCGCGGGCCGCGAGCAGGTCGCCCAGTTCGCGCGTGACGTGCTGGGCCTGCGCCACGGCCATACCGTAGCCGGGGATGACGATCACGCTCTGCACGTTGGTGCACAGCATGGCCAGATCCTCGGCGCTGATCTCGCGGGTCGTCTTCGCCGGCCCGCTCCTGCCGGCGGCGCCCGTGGACGCCGGGGCGCCGCCTCCGACGCCCGCGAACAGGACGTTGGTGATCGAACGGTTCATGGCCTTGCACATCAGCAGCGTCAGCAGCGTGCCGGAGGCGCCGACCAGCGTTCCGCTGATGATCAGCGCCGGCTGCTGCAGCGAGAAGCCCGTCGCCGCGACGGCGAGGCCGGTGAAGGAGTTGAGCAGCGAGATGACCACCGGCATGTCGGCGCCGCCGATCGGCAGCACCATGAGAACGGAGAACAGCAGGGAGACGGCCAGCAGCGCGTAGAACGGCGTGGCGTCGTGGGCCGCCAGGCTCACGACGATCGTGCCGATCAGGGCCAGCGTCACCAGCACGGTGGCGATGCGCTGGAGCGGCGAGTTGATGGCCTTCTCGGCGAAGCCGCTGAGCTTGCCGAACGCCACCAGCGAGCCCCAGAACGACAGCGAGCCGATGACGCCGCCGAACAGCGTCGCGCCGAATCCGAGCGGGTCCACCGGCTGCCCGGCGGACTTCGCGCTCATGAAGTTCGCGAACTCGACCGTCGAGATGAGCGCCGCCGCGCCGCCGCCGCATCCGTTCAGCAGGGCGACCATCTGCGGCATCTCGGTCATGGCGACCCGCCGCGCCGCGAGCGAACCGAGGGTCCCGCCGAGCAGGATCGCGACGATGATGAGCGTGCCCGTGCCCGGGTGCCCCGTCAGCAGCCCGCCCCACCAGATGAAGATGAACGACGCGGCCACGGCGAAGGCCATGCCGATTCCCGCGAGCAGGTTGCCGTTGCGCGCGCGCCGCGGGTGGCTCAGGAACTTGAGCCCGATGATGAACAGGACGGCGGAGGTGAGGTAGGCGAACTCGGAGAGAACCTTCGGGCTCACGACTTGCCTCCGGCCGGCTTCTTCGTCTTGAACATCTCGAGCATGCGATCCGTGACCACGAACCCGCCGAACAGGTTCATGGCGCCGAGCACGACGGCGGCGAAACCCAGCCAGGTCAGCAGCGGGGTGGCCGCCTCGGCGAGCACGAGCATGCCGCCCAGCATGACGATGCCGTGGATGGCGTTGGTGCCCGACATGAGCGGCGTGTGCAGCTGGACCGGAACCTTCGAGATGACCTCGAAGCCGACGAACACCGCGAGCACGAAGATGTAGATGGCGTAGAGAATCAGGGTGGCTTCGTTCATGACGCCTTTCCGGCGGCCGCCGCGGGTTCGCCCGCCGCCCGCGTGATGCACGCGTCGCGAAGGATGTCGTCCTCGAAATCGAGGCGGAGCCTGCCTTCCTTGTCGATCATCAGCTTGAGCAGCGAATGCAGGTTGCGCGAGTACATCTGGCTGGCGTGGAACGGCAGCGTGGCGGGCACGTTGAGCGGTCCCATGATCGTGACGCCGTACCTGACGACCGTTTCTCCGGGCACGGTCGCCTCGCAGTTGCCGCCCGTCTCGGCGGCGATGTCCACGACCACCGAACCGGGCCGCATGCCCCGGACCATGGCGTCGGTGACGAGCACCGGCGCCTTGCGGCCCGGGATCGCCGCCGTCGTGATGACGACGTCCGACTTGGCGACGTGCGTCGCGAGCAGCTCCTTGACGCGCTGCTGGTCCTCGGCGGACAGCTCCTTGGCGTAGCCGCCCGCGGCGACGACGTCCTTCTGGGCCAGTTCGATCTGCACGAACCTGCCGCCCAGGCTCTCGACCTCCTCCTTCACCGCCGGGCGCACGTCGTACGCCTCGACCACGGCGCCCAGCTTGCGGCAGGTGGCGAGGGCCTCGAGCCCCGCGACTCCGCAGCCGAGCACGAAGACGTTCGCGGGCGCGATCGTGCCCGCGGCGGTCATCTTGAGGGGGAAGAACTTGCCGAGCGCGCCGGCGCCCCAGAGCGCCGCCTTGTAGCCGGCCACGCCAGCCATGGACGACAGCGCGTCCATGGACTGCGCGCGCGAGGTGCGCGGGATCATCTCCATCGAGAAGGCGGTGACCTTGCGGGCCGCCAGCTTCTGCACGGCCTCCGAGTTCCGGTCGCGGCCGAGGAACGAGACGAACACCGCCCCCTGGGGCACGAGGTCGGCCTCGTGCCGGCCGATGGCGGCGTTCTGCCGCGGCTCGTGCACCTTGAGGACGATGTTCGCGCCTTCGCAGGCGCTCGGCGCGCTGGGCGCGAGGTTGGCTCCGGCCTGGCGGTAGGCGTCGTCGGTGAAGCCCGCGGCCTCGCCCGCTCCGCTCTCGACGACGACCTCCTGGCCGGCCTTGACGAGGCGGGCCACGGTCTCGGGCACGAGCGCCACGCGCGTCTCGCGCGGCGTGATTTCCTTGGGAACGGCGATGCGCATGCGGCACCCTGAGAAGAAGGTTGCGTGACGTGTCGTGGGGCGGGCCCCACCGACCACGGAATCGCCTCCGGAGGCGACTCTCGTCGGACCAATCGGGGAATCTACTTCCTTTGTCGGCGCCGGGGGAAGTCGCTGCGACGGCGTCGCCTGGTGCGCGTGCGCGCCGCGGCTGTGACTGCCGCCCTCCTGCCGCGTTCATCAAGCAGTGAGTCCCCTTTGGGGAGCCAGGTTGAGGGTCGCATGCGGGGCGCAGTACGGCGAGGGACAGAAAGGAAGGCGAGCGCGGTGTTGGCTGGACGCGTCGGGGGACGGGCACATCCTCGCCCGCTCAAATGCCGGCCAGGCGGGCCGGGCGTTCGACGGCCTGCCCGGTCGACACCATCCGCCCCTCCGGGAACGGGCGCTTGTGCGCCCGCGGGCATCGGATACGCTGCGGTGCATGACCCCGCGTCCTCCGGACGATCGCGACGACGAGACGCTGATCCGGGAGTACCTGGCGGATCCGAACGGGCGCGCCGGCCGCCGGGCCGTGGATGCGCTGATCTCGCGCTGGTCGGGGCGCGTGCTGCGCTGGGTGCGCCGCGTGGTGCGTGACCGTGACGAAGCGCTCGACGTGGCGCAGGACTCCATGCTGAGAATGCTCGAGGCGCTGCCCCGCTACGAGCCGCGGGGCCGCTTCCCGGCATGGCTGTTCGTCATCGTCCACCACCGCTGCCTGACGGTCGCGAGGAGCCGCCCGCTGCTGCGGGATCCGGAGATCGATGCGGACACGCTGATCGCCGGCGACGCGGGGCCGGCGGACGATCACGAGTCGGCCGAGAGCCTGCGCCGGGTCGAGGCAGCCATGGACTCGGCGCTCGACGAGCGCGAGCGCACCGCGATCTGGCTGCGCGCGCACGAAGGCATGAGCGTCGCGGACATCACCGAAATCCTCGGGCTCGAGAGCGCGACCGGAGCCCGGGGCCTGCTGCAGACGGCGCGGCGAAAGCTGCGGGCGGCGCTCCGCCCGGCCGAAGGGGAGGGACGCACGTGAGGCCATCCGGGTATTCGCCCGCCGAGTTCGCGCGACTGCTGTCCCTGCCGGAATCGGATCCCGAGCGGATCCGCGCGGAGGGGACCGCGGAGTTCTCGGCTCTCAAGGCGATGCTGTCCGACTTCACGGGGGAACGCCGGCCGGCGGAGTCCGCGGGCGAACTGGGTTCCATGCGCCACGAACTCGAACGCAGGCTGCACGAGGCGCTCGAGGCGCGGCGCGAACCGGCTTCCGGAATGGCCGGCCATGGCGGACAGGGGCGTCGGCTCCCTCGGGAGTCGGCACGCGGGCTGTTCGACTGGTTGCGGGCGCCGGCCGGGCGCTGGGCGTTCACGTTCGCGCTGGTCGCGGTGGCCGCGGGCATCGGCTGGTGGGTGCGCCCGGGATTCCGCGGCGACAGGCTGCGCAGCGTCGAGGTCCCGTCAGGTTTCGAACTGCGGACCGTGCGCGAGGCCGGCGACGGCTTCGAGCTCGAGTGGCCGCCGCTGCCGGGCGCCGAGTCGTATCGGGTCGTGTTCCTCGACGCGACGCTGCTGCCGATCGCCCGGTTCGAGGCAGGCGCGGCGACCCGGCTGACGGTGCCCCGCGATTCGTTGCCCGCGGCCCTGCCACCCGACGCGCGGATGTCCGTCGAGGTGGAGGCATGGCGGGCGCGATCAGTCATCGGGACGACACCCGCACGCGCGATTCGGTTACGCTGAGGCCGCGGCGGCGCATGTCGCCGCCAGGCCCATGAAGACACTCACGCGCACACGAATCGCCGTCATCGTACTCGTCGCGCTCCCGGTGGTGATGACCTCCGCCGCGCCCGCCGCCACGCCGTCCGTGCGGTTCCGGCGCGAGTTCGCCCGCGCCGACTCCCTGGCGTTTCGCGGTCGCACCCCCTACCTGGCGTACATGGACTCGCTGATCGCCGTCGCCCGAAGGACCGGGAACACCGATCTCGAGATGGCGGCGGAGATCCGCCGTGCCGGAACGCGCGCGTTCCTGGACGGCAGCTTCGGTGAGTCGCAGGCCGAATCGCGGCGCTGGCTGCCGCGACTGCACGCTTCGCGCGACACGCTCCTCTGGTGCATCGCCCTGCGAACGATCGCCTACTCGAGTCTCTCGCGGCAGCAATTCTCCGAGGCGGGTTCCAGTTACGTCGAGATGCTGCGCCTCTCGCGTCTGGCCCGGCTGGGCGTCATGGAGGGCTATGCGCGGGTGGGCCTCGCGTTCATCGCGATGCGGGATGGCCGCGCGCGTGAGGCGGAGCGCGGTTACCGGCTCGCGATCGAGCGGATCACGGAGCCGGGGGAGGCGCACCTGGCCCGTACCGCCCGGGCGGGGCTCGCGAACGCGTTGCTCCAACAGGGCCGGCCGGCCGCCGCCCGCATCGAGTACGAGCGGGTGCTGACGGACTCGCGCGCGGCCGGAGACCTGCGCAACGCGGCCGACGCGATGAACGATCTCGGTGCCCTCGAGTTCGGTTACGGCGACCCTTCGCTGGCCATACCACACTACCGGGAGGCCGCGGCGCTGCAGCGCCGGGCGGGAAATCGAGCCAACGAGCTGATGGCGCTCGCGAACGTCGCCCAATGCCTGAGCAGCGTCGGGCACGTGGACGAGGCGGGCGCGCTGCTCGACACCCTGGTCACCGCGGCCGGTCGGGCGGGTGCGCGTGACGTGCTCGACAAGGCGCTCGTCAGCCTCGCCCTGCTGAGGATCGAGGCCGATCGATTTGCCGATGCGGATTCGCTCGCCGGCCGGGTGGTGGGGATGGGCGATTCCGTGAGATCGAGCACCTGGGCGGATGCCGTCGTGGCGCTCGCCCGCGCGCGTGCCTCCGCGGGCAGGCCGAAGGAGGGCATCGCCTTGATCGAGCCCGCGCTCGCGCAGCGGGGTGCACGCATGGAGACCGCCGTCCGGGCCGGCCTCCTGCTCGCCCTCGGAGCGTTGCGGACCGATGCCGGAGATCCCGCGACGGCGATTCCGCCGCTTCGGGAGGCTCTGGCCACCCGGGAGCGGTTCCGCGGGACGATCGGGGCGTCCGCCATCATGGGGGAGCGGGAACTTGCCCGGGCGTTCGTGGCGCTGGGGCGCAGGGACAGCGCGCTCGCGCACCTGCGGGCCGCGACCTCCGCCTGGGAGCGCAACCGTATCCTGCCCGGCGAAAGCTCCTGGCGCGAGGCCTTCGGCGGCGCGGCGGCGTCCCTCTTCGCCCAGTACGCGGCGCTCCTGCTGGATCCTGCATCGGGCGGAAGGGCGCCGGACCGCACGGCGTCCACGTTCGCGACCCTGCAAACGTTTCGCGCACGGGCGCTCGAGGATGCCCTCCGCGGCGGCGAGCGGACACGCGCCACGCCGCGTGTGACGCTGGCGGTGCTGCAGCGCCGCGTGCTGCGTCCGGGCGAGATCCTTCTCGACCTCTACATGGCGCCGGACACGTCGTTTCTGTTCGCGGTGACCCGCGATTCCCTCCGTGCCGTGGGTCTGGCAGGAGGCAGGCGCCTGTCGCCCGGCCTGCGTCGCTTCCGCGACCTTCTCGCGGCCGAGGATCCCGACGAAGCGCTAGTCGAGACCGCCTCCGCCGCACTCGGCGACCAGCTGTTCGGAAAAGTCGCGGATCTGCTGCGTTCCTCGCGAACCGCGCTCCTCGCGACGGGCCGTTCCGCCCAGTACCCGATCGGGATGCTCCGCATTCCGGGCGAGAGCGATCCGCTGTCGGTCCGGAGGCGTTGGGCGATCATCGCGTCGGCCACGCTGCTGGCGCGGACGCGGAGCGAGGCCGCTCCACGCCAAACGAAATCGCACGCGCTGCTGGCGCTGAGCCGCTCGACCGATGGACAGGGCCGGCAGCTCGCCGGAGTCGAGCGCGAGATCCGCTGGCTGATCCGAACCTTCCCCGATGCGGAATCGCGCGAGAACGACGGCCGGCGACCGCTCGACGCGATGCTCGCGCATCTCGGCCCGCGCGAGGTGCTGCACATCGCCTCGCACGTCCGGGGTTCGCCGGAAGCGCCCTGGCGGGCCGGCTTTCTGCTCGGCCGCGGCCGGAACGAGGAGGCCTACCTGACGGCTGCGCGCATTGCCGGGCTCGGGCGGACGGCCCGATTGTGCGTGCTCACGGGCTGTACATCCGCGGGCGGCGCGCTCGGATCCGAGGCCATGCCCGGGCTCGCCGCCGCGTGGCTGGCTTCGGGGTCCAGCGCGGTGATCGCCTCCCTCTGGCCGGTGGGCGACGAAGCCACCGCCGAGATGGTCCGCGACTTCTATGCGGAGCTCGCGCAGGGTCGGACCGCGGGTGATGCGCTGGGCGACGCGCAGCGCATCGCGCGTTCGCGGCGGCATTCTCGCCTGCGCGACTGGGCGGGCTTCGTCCTGATCGGCGACCCGGAGACGACGGTCCGGCTGATCCCGCGTGGGCCGCACAGGGCGCGGGCGAAAGCGTGGTCGGACGGCGGACCCTCCCGGTAGGGTTCCGGCACGGCGCTTCCGGCTGTGATTCGCGGACACCTCCCGGGTTCCCCTTCATGCAGGGCTCCCGGGGAATCGTTCCGCGGGGGCGCCTCGATGAGGGAGGCATTCGATGAGATCCATCGCCTGCCCGCTGGCCGGCCTGCTGCTCGCCGCCACGCTCGTGCCGGTGACCGCGCGCCCGTCCCCCGCCCCGGTGACGCCGACGTTCGAGCTCAAGTGGGGCTCACCCTATGAACTCGGCTCGGTCACGAACGTGGCGGTGGACGCGCTCGGAAACGTCTACCTCGACGAAGGCGGCATCCTGAAATACGACCGGATGGGCAACCGGCTCGCGAGCTGGAACATCATCTCCCGGTGCATCGCCCTGGATCCCGCGGGGAACCTGATCGCGGTGGACTACGAGGGAGACCGCGTGCGGAAGTACTCCGGTTCCGGCGCCCTCCTGCTCGAATGGGGAGCCAGCGGCAGCGGCAACGGGCAATTCAGCGGCCCCCTCGGAGCGGCCGTGGACCGGGCGGGAAACGTCTATGTCGTGGATTCGAACAACGCCAGGGTGCAGAAGTTCTCGAGCGGCGGCGTCTATCTGGGCCAGTTCGGAAGCATCGCCAACCTGTGGTGGCCGAGGGAGGTCGAGATTGATCCCGACGGCAATGTCTTGGTCTTCGATCCCGGCTTCTACACGAACGCGAAGGTCGTGAGGTTCGCCCCTTCGGGTGCGTACCTCGCGTCGTGGCCCTTGCCGGCGGGGAACTTCACGGGCGGGGGCTTCGGGCTGGATGCGGTGGGAAATGTTTACGTGGCCGACCACGATGGATCCCGGGTGCTCAAGTACGCGGCGGACGGCACGCTTCTGACCCAGTGGGGCTCCCTCGGATACGACGACGGACAGTTCAACGCGCCCTCGGATGTGGCCTGCGACGCGGCCGGAAACCTCTATGTCACGGACTACGTCGCGCGCCGGGTCCAGAAGTTCAGCGGCGCGGGCGCGCCCGTTGCCGAGGGGGCGCCGCTCCCCGTACTGACGATCGGCGCCTTCGGCGGCGGTGCGGGTCAGATGAACGGCCCGTGGGGCGTCGGAACCGACGACGCCGGCAATGTCTACGTGGCCGACACCCAGAATCACCGCGTGCAGAAGTTCTCGGCTACGGGCGCGTATCTCACCCAGTGGGGCGCCTTCGGCACGGGCAACGGGCAGTTCGACGGGCCACGCAGCGTCTGCGCGGACCACCTGGGAAACGTCTTCGTCGTGGACGGAAACAACAACCGAATCCAGAGATTCACGCGCAATGGCGCCTACCTGGGTCAGTGGGGAACGCCGGGCAACGGCGACGGACAGTTCGACTCGCCGGCAGGCATCGCCTGTGACGCGGCGAACTATGTCTATGTGGCCGACTACAGCAACTCCCGTATCCAGAAGTTCACGACCCTCGGCGCTTTCGCGCTCAAGTGGGGTTCTCCGGGCTTCGGGAACGGGCAGTTCAACGGCCCCTATGGCGTGGCGGTGAGCGCGTCGGGCCGCGTGTTTGTGGTGGACCAGATGAACAACCGGATACAGCAGTTCACCGACTACGGCAGCTTCCTCGGCGCCTGGACCACGGCCGGCACGCCGGCGGGATCGCTCGCCAGGCCGGCATCCGTCACCGCGGACGCGATCGGCAACGTGTACGTCGCCGACTACGCGAACCATCGCATCGTGCGCTTCAGCAGCGGCGGCACGCCGCTCGCGTGGTGGGGCGGATTCGGGGCGGGCGGCGGGCAGCTCAACGCGCCCATCGGCATCAGCGCCGACGCGGCGGGTAATGTCTACATCGCCGACACGAACAACTCGCGGGTCGTCAAGTACGCGATGCCCGCCTCCGTCGCGCTCGTCTCGGACGTGGGGAACGACCAGGGCCGGCAGGCGCAGATCCGTTTCCTGCGCTCCACGGCGGACGCGCCCGGGTCCGGGCTCACGATCACGGGCTATGAGATCTACCGCCGGAACGATCCGCTGCCCGGGCCCGCCGCTCGGGCGACCGGCGCAGGTTCCGCCGCGGCGCCCGCGTCCGCCCAGCTGGCCGGCTGGACCTGGGTCGCGACCGTGCCGGCGCACGGCGAGTCCGAGTACAACGTCGTGATTCCGACGCTCGCGGACGCCACCAACACAGCGCTCGAGTATTCGGCGTTCATGGTGCGCGCGGCCTCCGCGGACCCGTACTCGTTCCTCGATTCCGCGCCCGGACAGGGCTACACCATGGACAATCTCCCACCACCGGCGCCGGCGCCGTTCACCGCGAGCTTTTCGGGCGGCGCCACGAACCTGCACTGGGGCGTGAGTCCCGCGGCGGACTTCGCCACCTTCCGGCTCCATCGGGGAGCAACGCCCGATTTCGTGCCCACCCCCGGCAATCGGATCGCGGCGACGGCCGACACCGGATTCGCGGACACCGGAGCTCCGGGCGGCTACTACAAGCTGACGGCCGTGGACCGGAACGGGAGGCAGAGCCCGTTCGCGGTCGTCGGGCCCGGGCAGACGACGGACGTGGACGATCCGGGCGCACCGGGCCTCGAGTTCGCGCTGCGCGGATCGCGGCCGAACCCGGCGCGTGGCGGGCGGCTGAACGTGGAGTTCGCGCTCCCGTCCGCCGCCCCCGCGGTGCTCGAGCTGATGGACCTGGCGGGGCGGCAGGTTTCGAGGACGCCGGTGGGGGCGCTCGGCGCCGGACGGCACGTCGTGGACCTGTCCCGCGGCGGGGCCGTGCCGGCCGGAATCTACTTTCTGCGGCTGAGGCAGGGAGATCTCGAAGCGACGCGCCGCACCGTCGTGCTCGACTGATCCGCCACTCCGCGCTCCGTGCGCTCCCGCGGCCACCGCCGCCGGGGCGCACGAGTGCCGCCGCCGCTGCCCTCCCTTAGACTACCCGCGTGCGTTCCGATGCCTCGGGCCCGTGGGAGTCTTGTGCCATGAAGATCGTCGTCCTGGGCGGGGGCCAGATGGGCCGCGTCATCGCCGCGGACCTGGCGCGCTCGCTTCCCGAGGCGCGTGTGGAGGTCGCCGACCTCCGTGCGCCGCTCCTGCCGGACGCCGGCAACCTGGCGTGGGTCGAGACCGACTGCTCCGATCCGCTCGCCGTGGCCCGGCTGATCAGCGGCTACGACCTCGCGGTCGGCGCGCTGCCTTCGCGCTTCGGCTTCGCCACGATGCGCGCGGCGATCGACGCGAAGCGTCCGCTCGTGGACGTGAGCTTCGCGGCCGAGAACCCGCTCGCTCTGGATCCGCAGGCGCGCGCCGCCGGCGTGGCGATCGTGCCCGACTGCGGCCTCGCGCCCGGGCTCTCGCACCTCTCGGCCGGTCACGCCGCGTCCCAGGGCGCGATCGAGGAGCTGGTCATGGACGTGGGCGGTGTCGCGCAGGACGCGAGCCGGCCCTACGGCTACGTGGTCACCTGGTCGCTCGACGACCTGCTCGAGGAATACGTGCGGCCCGCGCGGTTCGTGCGCGACGGGAAACCGACGGTCGTGCCGGTCTTCTCGCAGGTGGAAAACGTGCAGGTGGACGGAGTGGGCGAGATGGAGGCGTTCGTCTCCGACGGCCTGCGCACGGCGATCGAGACCTTCGCCGACGTGCCGAACATGTGCGAGCGCACGCTTCGCTGGCCCGGGCACGTGGCCCAGGTGCGGCCGCTGGTCGAGAGCGGAAGGTTTCTCGAGGAGTTCCGGGCGCGGTGCGTCGTGCCGGAGCCGCGCGACCTGGTGGCGCTGGTCGTGCGCGTGCGCTGGAAGGACGGACGGCGCGAGCGGCTGACGCTGGTGGACCGCTGGGACGCCGCGACCGGGATGACCGCGATGGCGCGAACGACCGCGATGACGACCGCCGTGACCGCCGCGCTGCTGGCGCGCGGCGGAGCGCGCGAGCCGGGAGTCCACCCGCTCGAACACGTCGGGCGGAACGAGGCCGCCTATCGCTTCATCGTGGACGGACTGGCCGGACGCGGCGTGCGCATGGCCTGGCGCGAGGAGTAGGTGGACCCGGCCCCTGAGCGCGGGCTCCGGTCCCTGCAGGTCCGGCAGGGTCATCCGGACTTCCTCGACCTGCCCTGGCACCTGCCGCTCGCGCGCTGGGCGGAGGACTGCCGGCGCGTCGTCCAGCTGCCGCGCGGGCTTTCGCGCCACGAGGTGCTGTTCGTGAGCTACGGGCCGGTCGTGTACGCGTGCAAGGAACTGCCGGGCTCGGTCGCCGAACGCGAGTACGAGCTGCTCTCGCTGCTCGAGGAGCGCCGCATGCCGGCGGTGACGCCGGTCGGAAGGGCGCGCGTGCGTCGCGAGGACGGCGAGGAAGGCGGCGTCCTCGTCACCCGCTTCCTCGACGGCGCGCTTCCGTACCGCACGCTGTTCCAGAACCCCGGGCTGCACCGCTACCGCGACCGGCTTCTGGACGCGATGGCGGGACTGCTCGTGCGCCTGCACCTGGCCGGCTTCTACTGGGGAGACTGCTCGCTCTCGAACACGCTGTTTCGCCGCGACGCGGGCGAGCTGCAGGCCTACCTCGTGGACGCGGAGACGAGCGAGCATCACGAGGCGCTGGGCGACGGCGCGCGCCGGCAGGACCTGATGATCCTCGAGGAAAACGTCGCCGGCGATCTCGCCGACCTCGAGGCCTTCATGGAGGTGCCCGGCTCGCTCGACGCCGAGCAGACCGGCACGCGAATCCGCGAGCAGTACGAGGCGCTGTGGGCCGAAGCGACGCGCGCCGAGATGATCGGGCGTGACGAGCACTGGCGCATCCAGGACCGCATCCGGCGGCTCAACGCGCTCGGCTTCTCGGTGGGGGAGGTCGAGATCGAGACGGCCGAAGGCGGGGACCGCCTGCGCATTCGCGCCATCGTCACCGATCGCGACTACCACAGGCATCAGTTCCACGGACTGACCGGCCTGTCGGTCGGCGAGCGGCAGGCCGAGCAGATGCTGAACGAGATCAAGGAACTCAAGGCGACGCTCTCGCGCGAGCTCGACCGCAGCGTGCCGCTCTCGGTCGCGGCCTACCGCTGGCAGCGCGAGCAGTACGAGCCGGCGCTCAGGACGCTCGCGCCGCTGCTCGAGCACGTCGCGGACCCGGCGGAGCTCTACTGCCAGGTGCTCGAGCACAAGTGGTTCCTCTCCGAGCGGGCGCAGCGCGACGTCGGGTTGCAGGCCGCGCTCGAGGACTACGTCGCCAGGTTCCAGTCCGGGAGCTGAACGACCCGAACGACCTCGCGCTTCCTCCCCGGGCGCCCCGGCGATGTTGTGTCCACTCTTCGCCGAGTCGCATCGCACTAAACATCCCGCGGAAGAAGGCGAACGAAACCGCCGTGCGGCGCGTTCGGGCTCACAAGTTCGTTGCATCGAGTTCAGGCCGAGTTCAGACTTCCGGCGTCGTCATCGCGAAGCATCAGGCTGATCGTCGCATCGAGCAGGCGGCGACACCGCGATCCCCCGCTCTCCGGCGTCGCCCGGGCGCGATTCGCAGTTCGGGCGCCGGACGACCAGCTTGCCTGAATTGAGGCGCGCCACCCGCCCGCCGGTGCGCACGCCGAGGCCGCAACTCCTTCCGACGGGGAAGGAGACCCGCCCATGCGAGTGCCCGACTCCCCCCACGGAGCCGGCCGGTTTCGTCCTTGTCCGCCCTGTTCCGGGGCGGCGGGCGACGCATGCCGCGGCGAAAACTTCACGGCTCACCGACGCGCCCTGTCCCTCGGGGCGCTTTTCATTCCGACCGCGGGGCGCCCTCGGCCCCGCTTCGAACCGCCAGGGAGAGGTGCACGATGCACGTGACGAGGACGGTCCGGTCCGTGGCCGCCAGGGGCCGCGCGATCTTCACGCTGGGAGCGCTGCTCGCTTCGCTGTCTCCGGCGGGGGCGCTGGCCAACGCCATCTCGGACGAGAACCTCAAGCCCGGCAGCCCGCCGAGCGAATGGCAGATCCCGGGCGCGGGCGACCTCTCGATCCAGGGCTTCGCCACCGACATCAGCACCAATGTCACCCCGACGACGGGCGCGACGATTGACTTCAAGGTCAGCACCACGGCGGCCCAGTTCCGAATCGACATCTACCGGCTCGGCTGGTACGGCGGCGACGGCGCCCACAAGGTGACGAGCCTGGGGCCCTTCACCGGACAGGTGCAGGCCGTGCCGGCGGCCGACCCCGTCACCGGGCTCGTGGACTGCGGCGGGTGGAGCGTCTCGGCTTCGTGGGCCGCCCCGGCCGGATCGGTTTCGGGCATCTACATCGCGCGCCTGGTGCGCGTGGACGACGGTGGTGCCAGCCACGTCGTGTTCGTGCTCCGCGACGACGGCAGCACGTCCGATCTCGCGTTCAAGACCTCCGACGCGACGTGGCAGGCGTACAACGTCTTCGGTGGGAACAGCCTGTACGTCGGCGGGGTGAGCGGCTACCCGGGGGGGCACGCGACCAAGGTCAGCTACAACCGGCCGTTCATCACCCGCAATGGCGGCGGCGGCGGCGGCGCCGAGGAGGACTGGCTGTTCAACGCCGAGTACCCGATGGTGCGCTGGCTCGAGGCGAACGGCTACGACGTCACCTACACGACGGACGTGGACACCGATCGCAACGGCTCGCTGCTCCTGAACCACAGGGTGTTCCTCGCGGTCGGACACGACGAGTACTGGTCGGGAGGCGCGCGTGCCGCGGTCGAGGCGGCGCGTGACGCCGGCCGGCACCTCGCGTTCTTCAGCGGCAACGAGGTCTACTGGAAGACGCGCTGGGAGAGCAGCGCGTTCGGCTCCACGCCCTACCGCACGCTGGTCTGCTACAAGGAAGGCACGCTCGGCGAGAACACCTGCGGCGGCAAGTGCGACCCCAACACGACGGACTGGACCGGCCTGTGGCGCGACGGCTGCGCGTTCCCGCTCGCGGACGGCTGCCGGCCCGAGAACGAGCTGACCGGGCAGATCAGCTGGAACGGCACGACCGGCACGCTGCAGGTACCCGACGCCTACAAAGATCTGCGCTTCTGGCGGAACACCAGCGTCGCCCTGCTCGGAGCCGGCCAGACCGCGACGCTCACCCCCGGCACGCTCGGCTACGAATGGGATCCCGAGCAGACGGCGTACGGCGCGCACTACCCGCCGGGCCGTGTGTGGCTGTCGAGCACGAACGTCGGCGGCGACACGCACCACCTGTCGCTCGTGCGTCGGGCCAGCGGCGCGCTGGTGTTCGGGGCGGGGACGTGCCAGTGGTCCTGGGGCCTCGACAACAGCCATGACCGGGGCAGCGACGCGCCCAACCTGGCGATGCAGCAGGCGACCGTGAACCTGTTCGCCGACATGGGTGCGCAGCCGGCGACGCTGCAAACGGGCGGCGGACTGGTCGCGGCCACGGCGTCCGCGGACGCGACGCCGCCCGCGAGCGTCATCGGTTTCCCGGCGCCCGGCGCGTCGCTTCCCACCGGGACGGCCGTCACGATCAGCGGCACGGCTTCCGAGGCGGGCGGCATCGTGGTGGGCGTGGACGTGTCCGTGGACGGTGGCGCGACCTGGCAGGCGGCGACCGGCACGACGTCGTGGACCTTTTCGTGGACGCCGGCCGTCACCGGCAGCGTGACGCTCAAGTCTCGCGCGTGGGACGACCTCGGGAATCTCGAGGCGCCCGGCGCCTCCGGCCCGAACGTGGTCGCGGTCACCGTGACCGAGGGCTCGCCCTCCGCTCCTCCCACCGTGACGGCGACGAACCCCGGCAACAACGCGACCGGCGTCGCGACCAACGGCGCGATCATCGCGACGTTCAGCGAGCCGCTCGATCCCGCCACCGTCACCACGTCCACGTTCGAGTTGCGCGACGGGACGAACGCGCTGGTCCCGGCGTCCGTGGACTACGAGCCGGTGAGCCGGACCGCGACCCTGACGCCCGCCACGCTCCTGGCGGCGTCGGCGACCTACACGGCGCGGCTCGTGGGCGGCGTCACCGACCCCAGGATCAAGGACCTCGGGGGCGTCGCGCTCGCGACCGACTATTCGTGGTCCTTCACGACCACGGCCCCGGACGCGGTCGCGCCGACCGTGACCTCGACCACGCCCGCGAACGGCGCCGGCGGCGTCGCGCCCACCGCGACGGTGAACGCGACCTTCGATGAGGCCCTGAGCCCGGCGACGGTCACCAGCGCCACCTTCGAGCTGCGCGACGCGACGAGCGCACTCGTGTCCGCGAGCGTCTCGTACAACGTCTACACGCGCACCGCGACGCTGGTGCCGGCCGCGGCGCTCGCGAGCGGCACCTATACGGCGCGCCTCGCGGGCGGCGCGAGCAGCCCGCGGATCACCGACCTCGCCGGCAACCCGCTCGCGTCCGACGCGACCTGGACGTTCACCGTCGCCGGATTCAACTGCCCGTGCACGGTCTGGAGTGCCGCGACGCTGCCGGGCACGGCCGCGGCCGCGGACGCCCAGGCACTCGAACTCGGCTTCAGGTTCCGCGCCGCGGTGGACGGCTGGGTGACGGGGGTGCGCTTCTACAAGGGCGCGGGCAACACCGGCACCCACGTCGGCAGCCTGTGGACGAGCGGTGGGACGCTGCTCGCGAGCGCGACCTTCACCGGCGAGACCGCGACCGGCTGGCAGGAAGTGACGTTCGGCGCGCCGGTCGCGATCACCGCGGCCACCACCTACGTGGCGTCGTACCACACGAACACGGGGTACTACGCCGAGGACACGGGGTTCTTCGCGGCCGGCGTGGACAGCCCGCCGCTGCGCGCGCTCGCCGACGGCGAGGACGGGCCGAACGGGCTCTACGCGTTGTCGGCGAACCCGACCTTCCCGAACCAGACGTACATCTCGACGAACTACTGGGTGGACGTCGTGTTCGCGACTTCAGTCGGGCCGGACGTGACTGCGCCGGTGGTCGTCTCGCAGTTGCCCGCGAGCGGAGCCACCGACGTCGCCGCCGGCGCCGCGGTGAGCGTGGATTTCAACGAGCCGATCGATCCCGCGAGCGTGGACGGCACCTCGTTCGAGCTGCGCGACGGTTCGAACGCGCTGGTCCCCGCGACCGTGACCTACAGCGTCCCGTTGCGCCGGGCGACGCTCACGCCGATCTCCGCGCTGGCCTGGTCGGCGAGCTACACGGCGACCGTGAAGGGCGGCGCCGCCGACCCGAGGGTCCGGGACCTCGCCGGCAACGCGCTCGCCGCCGACGTGAGCTGGTCGTTCACCACCAGCGATCCGCCGCCTCCGCCGCCCACCGAGGGTCCGGGCGGCCCGATCCTCGTCGTCAGCGCCGCCGCCAATCCGTTCAGCCGCTACTACGTCGAGATCCTGCGCGCCGAAGGACTCAATGCGTTCACCGCGATGGACGTCTCGCTGGTGACCCCGGCGGTGCTCGCCGCGTACGACGTCGTGATTCTCGGCGAGATGCCGCTCGACGCGGCGCAGGTCACGATGCTTTCCGACTGGACGACCGCGGGCGGCACGCTGGTGGCGATGCGTCCCGACGCGCAACTGGCCGGGCTGCTGGGCGTGACCCCGGTCGGCGACACGCTCTCGAACGACTACCTGCTGGTGAACACCGCCTCGGCGCCCGGCGCCGGTATCGTCGGCCAGACGATCCAGTTCCACGGCAAGGCGGACCTCTACACGCTGAGTGGCGCCACGAGTCTCGCGACCCTTTACTCGAATGCGACCACCGCCACGCCCTACCCGGCGGTGACGACCCGGGACGTGGGCTCAAACGGCGGCAAGGCGGTGGCGTTCACCTACGACCTCGCCCGCTCGGTCGTCCTGACCCGCCAGGGCAACCCGGCGTGGAAGAACCAGAAGCGTGACGGCGCAATTCCGCCGATCCGTTCCGACGACCTGTTCTACGGCAACGCTTCGTTCGACCCGCAACCCGACTGGGTGGACCTCGCCAAGGTGGCGATCCCGCAGGCCGACGAGCAGCAGCGACTGCTCTCGAACATCATGACGCTCGGCAACCTGCACCGGATGCCGCTGCCGCGCTTCTGGTACCTGCCGAAGGGGCTCAAGGCCGCGGTCGTGATGACCGGCGACAACCACGGCGACGGCGGAATGCAGCCGCGCTTCGACATCTACCGGAGCGAGAGCCCGGTGGGCTGCTCGCTCGAGGACTGGGAGTGCGTGCGCGCCACCGGCTACGAGTTCGTCGGCACGGGATTCACGAACGCGCAGGCCGTCTTCTACAACAGCCTCGGCTTCGAAATCGCGCAGCACATCAACACGGGCTGCGCATCGGTGCCCGCGGCGCAGTACGAGTCGGACGCGATCGGCCAGCGCGCCGACTTCGCCGCCGCTTTCCCCGGCATCCCCCTGCCGCAGACCAACCGGACGCACTGCATCGCGTGGACCGACTACACCGCCGTTCCGGAGCTCGAGGCCCGGAACGGAATCCGGTTCGACACCAACTTCTACTACTGGCCGTACGCATGGTTCAACGGCGTGAGCGGACACTTCACCGGTTCGGGTCTGCCGATGCGCTTCGCGAAGGAGGACGGCACCCTGATTGACTGTTACCAGGCGAACACGCAGTTGACGGACGACTCCTACAGTTCCTTCACGACGCCGACCACCGAGCTCCTGAACCGGGCGCTCGGGGCCGAGGGCTACTACGCCGTCCTGACCGCGAACCTCCACTTCGACAACACCAACCACCAGGGCTCGAACGACATCGTCGCCGTCGCGCAGGCGCGCGGGGTGCCGGTCGTTTCCGCGAAGCAGATGCTCGACTGGCTCGACGGCCGCAACAACTCGTCGTTCGGGGGCCTGGCGTGGAGCGGCAACACGCTCAGCTTCACCATCTCCGCCGCGGCCGGCTCGAGGAACATGCGCGCGATGGTGCCGATGGCCTCGGCCATCGGCCCGTTCACCGGCATCACCCTCGGCGGGACGCCGGTCGCCTACACGACCGAAACGATCAAGGGGATTCCCTACGCGTTCTTCCCGGCCGTCGCCGGCAGCTACGTCGCGACGTACAACGTGGACGAAACCGCGCCGCTCATCACCAACGTGGTGGCGACGCCGCACGACGACGGCACGGCCACGGTCACGTGGACCACGACCGAGCCGGCCGACTCGCGCGTGGATTTCGCGACCGTGGCCGATCCGCTCGCGCTCTCCGGCACCGACGCCGGGCTCGTCACCAGCCACCTGGTGACGCTGACCGGCCTCGCGCCGCTCACGACCTACTACTTCCGCGTGACCTCGGCCGACGCGCAGTCCAACGCCGCGACCGAGCCGGCCCCGCCGGGCGCGCCGCTCACGTTCGCGACGCCCGCGTCCGTCTGCTTCCTGGACGACAGCGAGTCGCAGTTCACCGCCGGGACGCCCGATGCGGGCATCGTTGTCACCGCCACCGGCAACGGCGAGCTGAGCCTGCGGGCCGCGGCGGGCGCCGATTTCGCCGCGCTGCCGCCGACCGGCGAGTGGCAGGCGTTCCCGTTCGCCGCCGGCGGCGCCGCCACTGCTTCAGGCGGCCTGCTCGCGGTGGACGGCGTGCGCTTCAACACCGAGCCGGCCACGACCACCTGGGGCGCCGGCAGCTCCGTCGAGTTCGTCGCCACCTTCACCGCGGCCCCGCACCAGTATGTCGGCTTCGGCGGCGGCACCGACGAGGTCGGGGGTGGGGGAATCTTCAACGTTCCGCCGTGGGCGATGTTCGGCACCGGCACCGCGGGCGACCAGGTGTACGCGCGGATCAACATCGGCGGCACGCTCTACGATTCCGGTCTCGGCGCGGGCCTGCTCGGCTCGCCGCACCGCTATCGCGTGGACTGGAAGGCCGCGAGCGTCGAGTTCCGGGTGGACGGGACGCTGGTCCACACCGATCCCAACAGTCCGGCCACGCCCATGCGCGTGGCGATGAGCGACTACACGGTGGGCGGCGCGGTCCTGTCGGTGGACTGGATCCGCGTCGCGCCTCCCTTCGTCACGAGCGGCTCGTTCCTCTCGCGCGTCTACGACGGCGGCGCGCCGACCACGTGGGGCGAGATGACGTGGACCGCGACGCTGCCGGCCGGCACGAGCGTGCAGCTCGCGAGCCGGCAGGGCGACACGCCGGCACCCGACGGAACCTGGACGGCGTTCACCCCGGTGCCCGCGAGCGGATTCGTGGTCGGCGGAACGACTCGCTACCTGCAGTACCGCGCGGATCTCGCGACCGGCGACCCGGCGGTCGCGCCCGAGCTGGCGAGCGTGCACGTCGCCTGCGCGAGCGGCCCCGACGCGACGCCGCCCGCGATCACGAACGTCTCGGCCACCTCCGGCGTCGGCGGCACGAGCGCCGTGATCGCCTGGAACACGAACGAGCTGGCGAACTCGCGCGTGGACTACGGCACCGCGCCGGATGCGCTCACGCTGAGCGTCTCCGACGGCGCATTCGTCGGCGTTCACGGCCTGACGCTGCCCGGGCTCACGCCCGAGATCACCTACTACTACCGCGTCACCTCGGCCGACGTGTCGGCCAACTCCGCCACCGAACCGCCACTTGTCTCGGCGGCCGCCAGCTTCACCACCCAGGGCCCGCCGTGCGCGAGAGACGCGACGGCGGCCGAGTTCGCCGCCGGGACGCCGGGCGTGGCGACGTACGTCGCGGAGACCGCGGACGGCGAGCTGATCCTGGCGCCCGCGGCCGGCGCCGAGTTCTCGGGTGCCAGCCTGCCGGCCGGCTGGATCTCCGGACTTTACGGCGGCGCGGCTCCGGTCGTGGGCGGCGGCCACGTGAGCGTGGATGGTGCGTACGTCACGACCTCGGGCTACTACCCGCCCGGCCGCGCGGTCGAGTTCGCCGCGACCTTCGACGCCACCGCTCCCGGCCAGCACGCCGGGTTCGGCGACGACCTGAACGGCGCACCGTGGGCGATCTTCAGCACCGGCTCGGGTGGCGCGCTCATGGCGCGCACGAACGACGGCACCGAGCTGAACGAGGCGATTCCCGGCAGCTGGCTCGGCGCTCCGCACCGTTTCCGCATCGAGTGGGCGGCGAACGAGGTGCGCTACCTGATCGACGGATCGCTTGTCGCCACGCACGCGCGCACGATCGCCGCGAACATGCGCCCGATCGTCGCGGACGGGCCGGTCGGCGGCAACCCGCTGCAGGCCGACTGGGTCCGCCTGACGCCGTTCGCCGCGTCCGGATCGTATCTGTCTCGCGTCTTCGACGCGGGCGGCCTCGCGACCTGGGGCACCGCGACCTGGACCGGTACGCTGCCCTCCGCAACGACGCTCGCGATGTTCGAACGCCACGGCAACACGCCGGTTCCCGACGGCACGTGGTCAGCCTTCGCGGCGATCGCGTCCCCCGGGACGAGCATTGGCGCGTCCGCGCGGTACCTGCAGTACCGGGCCGACCTCGCGACCGGCGATGTCGCGACGACGCCCGCGCTGCTCGACGTGGCGATCGCGTGCACGGCCACGCCCGACGGCACGCCGCCGGCGATCTCGGCCGTATCGGCCACGCCGGGAGGCGATGGCGTATCGGCGACGGTGTCGTGGACGACCGACGAGCCGGCGAACTCGCGCGTGGACTACGGCACGTCGGCCGGCTCGCTCGGCTCGAGCGCGACCGACGGCGCGTTCGTCTCCTCGCATGCGCTCGCGCTCGCCGGGCTCATGGCCGGAACGACGTACTACTACCGCGTGACCTCGGCGGACGTGTCGGGCAACGGCGCCTCCTCGCCGGTCGCACCGGCGACGCTCACGTTCGTGACGCCCGCAGCGCCCTGCCCGGCCGACCAGACGGCCGCCGACTTCGGGCTCGGGACGCCCGACGCGAACACGATGGTGGCGCTCGAGGGCGACGGCGAAGTCGTGCTGAAGCCCGCGGGGATCGCGGAGGAGTTCGCGGGCACGTCGCTGTCCGCCGCCTGGACCGCGGCGAGCTATGGCGGCGGCAGCGCCACGGTCGCAGGCGGCGCGCTCACGGTGGACGCCTGGCACGCCTCGACCGTCGCGACCTTCGGCCCAGGTCGCTCGCTCGAATTCGTGGCGACGTTCACCTCGGCGGCCTACCAGAACGTGGGCTTCGCCGCCGACGATGCGTTCAACGCGCCGTGGGTCGTCATCGGCCAGAGCGGCTCGCCCGATGGTTCGCTCTACGCCCGCACCTGGGGTGGCGCGAACGTCGCGCTGGGTTCCGGACTGCTGGGATCGCCGCACCGCTACCGCATCGACTGGAACGCCGCGAGCTTCGACTTCTGGGTGGATGGCGTGCTGGTGACCACGCTGCCCGCCTCCGTCGGGACGAACTCCGTGGCGATGATCAGCGACGTCGGCTCCGGCGGCGGCACGCTCCAGGTGGACTGGCTGCGGGTCACGCCGTATGCCGCCTCGGGAGCGTTCCTCAGCCGCGTATTCGACGGCGGCGGCCCCGTGAACTGGGGTGCCCTGACCTGGTCCGCCGCGACTCCGCCGGGAACGGCGCTCGCGATGTCGGTGCGGACCGGCAACACGCCGGTGCCGGACGGGACGTGGACGCCCTACGACCCGCTCTCGAGCGGCGCGTCGGTCGGCGCCAACTCCCGCTATGTCCAGTACCGGGCCGACCTCTCCAGCACCGCGCCTGCGTACGCGACTCCCGTCCTGCGCGACGTGGCGATCGCGTGCTCGACCGGACCGGACCTCACGCCGCCCGTCATCTCCGGAATCGTCGCGACGCCGGCGCCCGACGGCGGGAGCGCGACGGTCGTGTGGAGCACGGACGAACGTGCGACCTCGCGGGTGGACTACGGGACGAGCCCCGACGCGCTCACGCTCAGCGCCACGGACGCCGCCTCGGTCCGATCGCACTCGCTCGTGCTGGCCGGGCTCTCGGCCGGCAACACCTACTGGTTCCGGGTTCGTTCCACCGATCCCGCGGGCAACGAAGCGATCGCCCCCGCGCCGCCGACGGCGCCACTCAGCTTCACGACGCCGCTGCAGCCGTGCCTGAGCGACGCGACCGAGGCCGACTTCGGCGCGGGCGCCCACGCCGGCACCATCGTCACGTTCGAGGCCGACGGCGAGGTCGCGCTCGCGCCGGTACTTGCCGCCGAGTTCTCGGGCGCGAGCCTGACTCCGGACTGGACCAGCGTGTCGTGGACCGGCGGAACCGCGAGCGTCTCCGGCGGGCAGGTGAGCGTGACCGGGGCGCGCCTGACGCCGACCAGCACCACGGGCTGGACGCCGACCGCTCCGGTTCCGGTGGTCCTCGAGTTCGTCGCCACCTTCGCGGGCGAGACCTTCCAGAACATCGGCCTCGGGGCGGGCGACAACACGACCGGCGGCAGCGGCATGTTCGCGAGCGGAACGCAGGCGTGGGCGATGTTCGGCACCGCGAGCACGCCGAACACCTTCTTCACGCGCATCAACGACGGCGCGACCACGACCGACATCGCGGTCCTCAACGCCGCCGGCTATCTGGGCAGCGCGCACCGCTACCGCATCGAATGGCGCCCGGACAGCGTGATCTTCGCGATTGACGGGGCGAGCGTGGATCGCAGGGCGGTGGCGCTGTCGGCCCCGATGCGGCCGGGCATCAGCGACTACGCGCTCGCCAGCCCGGTGCTGCAGGTGGACTGGCTGCGCCTGACGCCCTACGGCGCGAGCGGCACGTTCACCTCGCGCGTCTACGACTCGGGAACGAGCTCGTCGTGGGGAGCGATGACGTGGAGCGCCGACGTTCCCGCGGGGACTTCGCTGGCGATGTCGGCGCGAAAGGGCGACACACCCTCGCCGGACGGCACCTGGAGCGCGTGGGCCCCGATCGCGGCTTCCGGCAACCCCGTCGGCGGGGTGGCGCGCTACGTCCAGTACGCCGCGGCGCTGTCGGCCAACCCCGGGCTCGACCGCTCTCCGCTGCTGCGCGACGTCGGCATCACCTGCGGCGCGTGCAACGCGGGCGCGCCGGCGGTCATCGCCGATCTCGCCGGCATCGCCACCGCCAACCCCGGCTCGGGCCGCTCGCGCGTGCGGCTGACCTGGAGCGGGGTCACGGCGGGCGACGCGGTGGCCGTTTACCGCAAGGGATTCGGCGACTACCCGCTCTACCGCACGGATCACGGCGCGGTTCCGGCCGCGCCGGCGAATCCGGCGGCCGCCGCCGCGGAGGGCTGGACGCTGACGGGCGTCACGGCCTCCGGAACGGACGACTCGCCGCCGGTGCGCGACGCCTGGCACTACGTCGCGTTCGTCACCAACGCCTGCTCGGTCGTCTCCGGCCCGTCGAACGTGACGGGCGGAACGCTCGATTACCTGCTCGGCGACGTCAGCAGCGGCGCGGCGGTCTGCTCGGGAGCCGGCGAGGCCGGCGACGGCACGGTCACCATCGCCGACTTCACCGCGCTGGGAAGCGAGTACGGCCAGACCTTCGGCACGGCCGACTCGCGCATCTGCCTGGACGTCGGGCCGACCGCGGACTACGGGCTCCGTTCGCGCCCGACGCCGGACGGACGGCTCGACTTCGAGGACCTGGTGCTCTACGCGCTCAACTTCGAGGTCCCGCTGCCCGCGATCGCGGCGCGGGCGCAGCCGGAGCACGCGGCGTGGCAGGCCGACGAGCTGTCGCTGGAAGCCCCCGCGAACGTGCGGGCCGGCGAGTTCTTCGAAGTCCAGCTGCGCATGCGGGGCACGGGCGGCGTCCACGCGGTCTCGGCGCGCTTCGCGTGGGATGCCTCGGTCGCGCAGCCCGAGGGCATCGCCGCCGGGAACCTGCTGACCGTGGCGGGAGGCGGCCTGCTCTCGCCGCGGCCGGGCGTCGTGGACGCCGCCGTGCTCGGCCGGGCGGCGCCCGGCCTCTCGGGTGAGGGCACGCTCGCGATCGTGCGCTTCCGCGCCGTCCGCGACGGAGACCCGGGAGTCCGCCTCGCCGGCAGCCTGGCGCGCGACGCGCAGAACCACCCGGTGACGCTGGGCTCCGACTCGCCGCGGCCGCCCGCCGTTCCGGGGGCGACCCTGCTCGGAGCGGTGTTCCCCAATCCGTTCCGCGGCTCGCTGTCGGTCTCGTTCACTCTCGCGCGCGAGTCGCGCGCCCGGCTCGCCGTGTTCGACCTCGCCGGCCGCGTCGTGCGGCACCTCGAGGACGGTGCGCGACCGGCCGGCTTCCACGTGGTCACGTGGGACGGCCGCGGCGACACCGGCGCCGCCGTTCCCGCCGGGTTCTATCTCGTCCGCTTCGAAGCCGGGGAGGTCGTGCAGACCCGGCGCGTGCAGGTGGTCCGATGAAGCCAGCGAAGTTCGTGTTCGTCCGTTTCTTCACCCGTTCCCCCGGGGAGGTGTTTCCGATGCACGGCATTTCGAAGTTTCCGGTTCGCGGGGCGCTGTCGGCCCTCGCGCTGGCGGTGGTCGCCTTCGCGGGTCCCGCGCTCGCGCAGACGCCCGGGCTCGTGAACGCGGTTTCGCCCGGGACGACGATCGGGCCGGCGTTGCCGGCCGTGCAGGTGCCCGTGACCCTCAGCCGGGACGCCACCACGCCCGTGCTGGGCTTCAGCGTGCGCATCCAGCTGTCGGCGGAGTTCGACGCGCTCACGACCGGGGGCGGCGACCCCGACATCGTGCTCGGTGACTTCCTCACCGCGGGAGGACGTTCGACCAACCTGCAGGTCATCTCCAATGGCGGCGGCAACTACACCGTGGACGGCGTCACGCTCGGCGGCTCGTGTGGCCCGGCGTCGCAGACCGGCACGCTGTTCACCGTCCGCGTCCGCAGTTCGGCGGCGGCCGCAACGGGCACGGTCACGATCCAGTCGGTGACGATGCGCGACTGCAACAACCAGCCGCTTTCGGTCAACACCGGCTCCGTCGCGTCCGTGACGATTGACAACACGCCGCCCGTGGTCACGGTCACCGCTCCCAATGGCGGGGAAACCTGGTCGTACCAGTCCACCCACGCCATCACCTGGTCGGCCAGCGACGCTTCGGGGACCGTGCCGACCGTTTCCATTGACTACTCGACGGACGGCGGCTCCGGCTGGACCGCCGTCGCGACGGGCGAGCCGAACGACGGCTCGTACTCGTGGGCGGTGCCGAACACGCCGAGCACGACCGCGCTCGTGCGGGTGCGGGCGACCGATTCGAACGGCAACCCGGGCGCGGACGTCAGCGACGCGGTGTTCACCATCGTCTCCAACACCGCTCCGGTCCTCACGCCGGTGGCGCCGCAGACGGTCAACGAAGGAACGAACCTGCACCTCGTGCTCGCGGCGACCGACGGCGAGTCCCCGCCGCAGACGCTCAAGTTCTACCTGCAGGGTTCGCCGCCGGCCGGCGCGACGCTGACCGAGGCGGGCGTCTTCGACTGGAACCCGTCCGAGGCGCAGGGGCCGGGCTCCTACACGATCGACGTGCGCGTCGAGGACGACGGCACGCCGGCGCTCTCGGGCACCGGCTCCTTCGGGGTGACGGTCAACGAGGTGAATGTCGCGCCGACGCTCGACATCTCGACGGCGATGTCGCTGCCGGCGATTCTCGAGGACACGGGTCCTGCGGCGACGGGCGCGACGGTCGCGCAGATCCTCGCGAGCGGCGCGGGCGGCAATCCGGTCAGCGATCCGGACAACGGCGCCCAGCGCGGCATCGCGATCGCGGACGCGCAGGCCAACGCCGGAGGCGTCTGGGAGTTCTCCATGAACGGGGGCTCCTCATGGTCGCCGGTCGGGGCCGTCGCGCTGACCTCGGCGCTGCTGCTCGCCGACGAGCCGGGCAACCGCGTGAGGTTCCTGGCGAACGCCGACTGGAACGGCACGGTCACGCTGCAACTGCTGGCCTGGGACCGCACGAGCGGCAGCGATGGCGGCACCGCGAGCGTGACGACGCGCGGCGGCGGCACGGCGTTCAGTTCGGCCGTGGGGGTCGCGAACCACGTGGTCACGCCGGTCAACGACGCGCCGCTCTTCAACGCGCCCGCCGACCAGACCGTCCTCGAGGATCCCGGGACGGTGGACGTCAACTTCGGGGGCGTGTTCGCCGGCCCGCTGGACGAATGGGCGGGGCCGACGCCGCAGGTGCTGTCGTTCGCGGCGGTCTCGAGCGATCCGTCCATCGTGCCGAACCCGACGATCACGGGATCGGGCACCGCCCGCGTGCTGCACTTCACGCCCGCCGCGAACGCGAACGGCACGGTGACCATCACGCTGACCGCCACCGACGACGGCGGCACCGCCGATGGCGGCGTGGATGCGACCGTGAAGGTGTTTTCGATCACCGTCACGCCGGTCAACGACCGCCCGGACTACGACGCCATCGCGGACCAGTCCGTTTCCGAGGATCCCGGCCCGACGGCGGTTTCGATCACCGGCGTCGGCCCCGGCGGCGGAGCCGACGAGGCGGGGCAGTCGGTGGGCTTCGCGGCCGTTTCCGGCAATCCGGCGGTCGTGCCCGACCCGGTCGTCACCGGCTCCGGCGCGACGAGGACGCTGACGTTCCAGCCCGCCGCGAATGCCACGGGCACGGCGATCATCACGGTGACCGCCACCGACGACGGCGGCACGGCCAATGGGGGCGTGGACAGCCGCCTGCGAACGTTCACGATCAACGTGACGGCGCAGAACGACCCGCCGGTGCTCGCGAACGTGCCGACGGGCACGATCGACATCCCCGAACTGGTCGCGTACGCCTTCCAGGCGCTCGGTTCGGACGTGGACATCCCTTCGCAGCCGCTGACGTTCTCGCTGCAGGGCACGGTGCCGGCGGGCGCGACGATCAACCCGGGCACCGGCGCGTTCGCGTGGACGCCCGACGAGTCCCAGGGGCCGGGCGACTACCCGTTCACGGTCCGGCTCAGCGACGGCGTGGACTTCGTGGAAGCCTCCTTCACCCTGCGCGTGACCGAGGTCAACGTCGCGCCGGTGCTGGGTGGCGCGCCCGCGGCAGCGACGATTCCCGAACTGGTCGCCTACACGTTCACGGCGACCGGGTCCGATGCCGATCTTCCGGCGCAGACGCTGACATTCTCCCTTTCCGGCGAACCCGCGGGCGCCGCCATCGACGGCAACAGCGGCGTGTTCACCTGGACCCCCAGCGAGGCGCAGGGTCCGGGCGTCCATCCATTCAAGGTGCGGCTCGGCGACGGGGTCGCGACGACCGAGTTCGACGTCGTCCTGACCGTGACCGAGGTCTCGGTGGCGGCGATCACCGATCTGACCGCGAGCGCCGTCCGCACGGGGAACGACGGCGACGGCACCGAGCGCGTGACGCTCGGCTGGACCGCCACCCCCGGCGGCACGACCGTGCAGGTCTATCGAGCGCGCTACGGCGACTACCCGCTCTACGGCGACGGCAGCGGCTCGCCGCCGGCGCCGCCGGCGAGCGCGACGCCCGGTCCGCCCTGGGAGCTCACGGCCGTGACGGCGCCGGGTCAGACCGACGAGGTCAACGTTCCGCAGGTTCCGAAGAGCGCCGGCGGGCGCGACTACTGGTACTACGTCGCGTTCGTTCACGGAGCGGGCGCCAACGTCTCGGGACCCTCGAACCAGCCGGCCTCGCTCAACTACCTGCTCGGCGATTTCGCCGACGGCTCGCCCGAAGGGCTCGGCGTCGGCAACAATCGGGTGTTCACCGAGGACATCACGGCGCTCGGCGGCTCCTACGGCTTCACCGGCGCCGCGGTCGCACCGGTGCGCTACCTCGACGTCGGCCCGACGAGCGACTACTCGGTGAACGGCCTGCCGCTTCCGGACCAGGCGATCAACTTCGAGGACCTGGTCATGCTGGCGATCAACTTCGGCACCGGCCCGCAGCCGCAGTTGGCGGCGAAGCCGGCGGCGGGCGGCGCCGCGCGCGATGCGCTGATCATCGAGGCGCCCAAGCAGGTCTCGCCCGGGGAGACGTTCGCCGTGCGCCTGCGCGTCACGGGCGCCGGCCGCGTGCAGGCGCTGTCGGCGGCCCTCGACTGGGCCCAGGGCATCGCCGAGCCGGTCGGCGTGCATGCCGGCGCCTGGCTTGATCAGCTGGGAGGCGTCGCGTTCTCACCGAAACCCGGGGCGGTGGATGTGGCGTTGCTCGGCGCCCGCGAGAGCGGGTTCGCCGGCGACGGGGTCGTCGCGACGGTCGAGTTCCGGGCGCTCGCCGCCGGCGATCCGGCCATCGCCCTCGGTTCGGCCCGGGCGCGCGACGCCTGGAACCGGGCGGTGGATCTCGCGGGTTCGGTCGAGCAGACGGCGCCGGAGATTCCGGCGACGACCATGCTCTCGCTGCCCTTCCCGAACCCCTCGCGCGGCGAGGCGACCATCGCCTTCGGCCTCGCTCGTCCGGGGCCGGTGCGGGTGGTGCTCTACGGCGTGGACGGGCGCGCGGTGCGCACGCTCGCCGACGGCGCCCGCGAGGCGGGCGTCTTCCGCCTGACGTGGGACGGTCGCGACGACGACGGCCGGCCGCTCGCCGCGGGCATCTACTTCGTCCGCATGACCAGCGCGCAGGGCACCTTCACGAAGCGCATCTCGCACCTGCGATAGACCACCACAGCCACAAGCCGGCGGCGCCGGGTGGAGCAGCGCGACTGCTTCCGCCCGGCGCCAAGGTGTGTTCCGCACCCGGCCGCGGGCGGCGCCGGGTCAGGCCGGGGGACCGCCGCGTCCCGCGTGCGAGCCGCGCGGCCTGTGCAGCAGGGACGCGATGATGCTGGCGGTGAGTGTCGTGCCGACGAAGCCGAGGGCGACGATGTTGTCGATCTTCCACGGGGTGTGCGCCAGCAGCAGCTTGGCGCCCGCGAAGGCGAGCACCACGCCCAGCGCCGGCTTGAGGTAGCGGAAGGCGGTCACCGCGCGGGCGAGCAGGAAGTAGAGCGAGCGCAGCCCGAGAATGGCGAACACGTTCGACGTGAAGACGATGAACGGATCGAGCGTCACCGAGAACACGGCCGGAATCGAGTCGATCGCGAACACGAGGTCGGCGGCTTCGACGCTGAGCAGCACGATGAAGAGCGGCGTCGTGAACCAGCGACGGCCGCGGAACACGACGAAGCGGTCGCCGTGGAACCGCTTCGCCACCGGCATCACGCGCCGGATGAGGCGGACGATCGGGTTTCTCTCCGGGTGAATCTGCTCTTCCCGGTTCACCAGCATCCGGAACCCGGCGATCACGAGGAGCACGCCGAACGCGTACAGCACCCACTCGAACTGGCGCACCAGGGTGGTGCCGAGGAGGATGAACGCGAGCCGCATTCCGGCGGCGCCGAGCACGCCCCAGAACAGCACCTTGTGCTGGTACTTCTCCGGCACCGCGAAGTAGCCGAACAGCAGCGCCATGACGAAGACGTTGTCGGCGCTGAGCGAGAGCTCGAGCAGGTAGCCGGTGAAGAACTCGAGCGACTTTTCGGGTCCCTCGAGGCGCCACAGCCCGAGGCCGAAGAGCACGGCCAGGGTCGCCCACGTGAGCGTCCAACCGAGAGCCTCGTTCACCTTGATGCTGTGGCTGCGGCGGTGGAAGACGCCCAGGTCGAGGGCGAGCATGAGGAAGATGAAGATCGTGAAGCCGACCCAGGCGATGAGCGGCACGGATACCAGGAGGAACCTCGCGGTTGGGTGGAAAGGCGGGGCGCCGAGCGCCCGCGCCGGGTGTCGCGGCGAATATGTCCGCGCGGGCACGGTTAGACCATGACGACTTTTCTAATGAACGCTTAGGCGATACCGAATAGTCTGCGCGGGTGGCTCCTCTGAACTTCCACTACCTGCGCTACTTCTGGATGGTCGCGCGCGAGGGCGGCCTGCGCCGGGCCGCCGAGCGGCTGCACGTCTCGCAGCCGACCATTTCGGCGCAGGTCAAGGCGCTGGAGGCCCAGCTCGGCGAGAAGCTGACGCGCCGGGCGGGCCGCGGGCTGGCGCTCACCGATGCCGGCCGCCGGGTGTTCGACTACGCCGAGGAGATCTTCGCACTCGGCGACGACCTGGTGGAGGCCGTGAGCCGGGCCAGCGCGACGCGCCCGCGGCTCGTGCGCATCGGGGTCGCCGACTCCCTGCCCAAGCCGGTCAGCCACGCGCTCATGCGCCCGCTCTTCCGTCTCGGCGCGCCGGTGCGGGTCGTGGCGAGCGAGGGCTCGGCCGCCGACCTGCTCGGGCAGCTTGGCGCGCACCGTCTCGACCTCGTCCTCGCCGACGAGCCGGCGCCCAGCTCGCTCAACATCCGGGCGTTCAACCATCCACTCGGCGAGTGCGGCGTCGCCTTCTGTGCGACGGCGGCGTTGGCCCGCGGGGCGCGCGCCCGGTTCCCGCGTGTGCTCGACGGCGCGCCGATGCTGCTGCCGACCCAGCGCACGGCGCTGCGCCGCTCGCTCGACCACTGGTTCCAAAAGCGCGGTCTGCGGCCCCGGGTGGTCGCCGAGTACGACGACGGCGCGCTCATGACCATCGCCGCCGCCGACGGGCTGGGTGTCCTGCCGATTCCCGCGGTGGCCGAGCGCGAGGCGGTCGAGCGCTACGGCCTGGCGCGTCTCGGACGGACCGAGGAGTGCCGCGAGCAGTTCTTCGCGATCAGCGCCGAGCGGCGGCTGACGGACCCGGCGGTCGCGGCGATCACGGAGGGGGCGAAGCAGTCGCTGTTCGGCCGCCCGTCACCCGGGCGGCGCACGCCGTCCCGCGGCGCCTGAACGCGAATCGGGCCGGGAGTCGCCTCCCGGCCCGCTTCCCTCACCGCGGAGCGGTCCGCGATCAGCGCAGCCGCACGAGGCGCACGACCTGCGTGCGGTCGTCGGCGTGAAACCGCACGAGGTAGACACCCGGCGCCGAGGCGCCGCGCGCGTCCGCGCCGCTCCAGCGGAACGCGTGGCGGCCGGCCTGGAGCAGCCCCGAATGCAGCGAGGCGACGCGCCGGCCGGCGAGGTCGAACACGTCCAGCTCGACGCGCTGGTCGCGCGCGACGTCCACGGCGAGCGCGACGTCGCCGCGCGCCGGATTCGGCGACGGCGGCATCGCGAACGCGGTCACCCGCGGCAGCGCCGAAGGCGGCGTGACCGGCGGCTCGACGTCGAGCACCGCGCCGAGGTCGATGTCGCGGCGGTGGACGTCGTTCACGCGACCGCCCGCGGTCAGCCCGGCGAAGACGACCGCGACGTGGTTCGCGTCCGAAAGGACCATGCTGTGCAGCTCGCGCGCCGCCGGGCGGGTGCCCCAGTACAGGCGGCGCATCCAGCTCGTGCCGCCCCCGCCAGCCGCGCCGGTGAGCACGTAGCTGGTGTCCACGTAGCCGCCGCCCAGCGTGCCGCCGAACGCGTCGGTCCACTGGTACGCCGCGTCGTAGGCGTAGCGCGCGCGCGCCCAGCCCGCGGGCGCGGGCGACGCCGGCGAGAGCGCGGTCCAGGCGGCGGGACCGGAGACCCCGTTCGCGCCGTCCAGCACCCACGCTTCGGTGTTCGCCGCTCCGCACTCGTCCTCGCCGCCCGTGACGAGCAGGCGCGCGCTCGCCGCGTCCCAGGCGACGCCGGCGAACCTCCGTCCCGAGGGAGGCGTGCCGGCGGGCGAGAGTGCGGTCCACGCTGGGGCCCCGCCCAGCCCATTGGCGTTCTCCAGCACCCATGCGTCGGCGAGCGCGCCGCCGCAGGCGCCCGGCGTCGTGGAGCCGCCGAAGAGCATCATCCGGTTCGTGGCCGCGTCGTACGCGGCCCCGTGCCCGCTGCGTGCCGACGGTGGGGACGCGGGCGTGAGCGCGATCCACTGCGGTGCGCCGCCGAGGCCGTTCGCGTTGGTCAGCACGAACGTGTCGCCGAACGGCGCCGGCGTGCCGGCCGCGTCGTCACCGCCGTGGACGATCATGCGGTTCGTCGCCGCGTCGTACACGGCGCTCGCGTCGGCGCGCGCCGCGGGCGGAGTGCCCGTCGGAGCGAGCGCGATCCACTGGCTGCCGTTGCCCGACGTGGCGTGGGTGAGCACCCACACGTCGTTGAGCGGGCCCGCGTCGCCGCGGCCTCCGAAGACGATCATGCGGTCGCCCGCGGGGTCGAGGACGGCGGTATGACCGTCGCGCGCGAGCGGCGGCGTGCCGGTCGGGAAGACGCGCGTCCACGTCTGGTCCATGGCGAGCAGCACGACGTCGGTGTCGCTGTACGCGACCGTCCACATCTGGCCCGGGCCGTACGCGAGGCCGTTCACGGTCGCGAACGTGCCCGTGCGCGAGGCGAAGGTGCCGATCACGTAGCGGCGGCCCGGCGTGGGGAGGAACCCGTTCACGAGCGAGACGTTGAGCGTGCCGTCGAGCTGCGCGGCCCCGGTGATCGCGACCTGGTCGTAGCCGGTGCCCGCCGCGTCGCCGCCGACCTCGACGTTGTAGACGGACGTCGCGGCGCACGGCCAGTTCGTCGCGGTGAAAGCGAGGCGTCCCGGCGAGGCGCCGGGGCTCACGGTGCCCGACTGCGCGAGCGCCGTGGCGCCCGACATCGCGATCGTGCCCTCGCCCGCGAGGGTCCCGGTCGGGGTGTTCGTGAAGCTCGCGCCCCCCACGGTGAGTGTCTTCGTGGCCGCGACGTGCAACGTGCCGGAGTTGGCGTGCGCCGACGTGGCGCGGCTGAGGAACGTCGTCTGCTGCAGGTCGCACAGGCCCTGGTTGTCGAGCGCGCACAGCAGCTGCCGCGCGCCGCCGCCGTTCACCAGCGTGCGCAGCGTGCCCGTCGGCCCGTTCGTGAACGTGCCGTTCAGGCTCAGCGTCGCCGCGGTCGCGCCCACCGTGCCCAGTTCGAACAGGCCGTTGCTCTGCATGGGAACCGTCGCCGTGAGCGCCGAGTTCGAGGCCGAGAGGCCCATCAGGCGCACCGTGCTGCCCGGCGCGGACAGGAAGGCGCCGTTGAAGGTGCTGGTGCCGCGCATCTCGAGCGATCCGCCCCCGCGCATGTCGAGCAGCCCGTTCCAGTCGCAGCTCGTGGCGGTGAGCGAGCCGGCCGAGCAGACGACGGGGCCGTCCATCGTGGACGAGGTGAGCGTGGGCGCGCCGGCGTCCACGCGCAGCGTGTCGGGACCCTCGAGGACCGAGGTCGAGGCGGAGACGCCGATCGCAGAGGTCGCGAGCGGGCGGTTCAGGTGCAGCGTCGAGTTGAGCAGCGCCACCGTGCCCGCGCCGGCCAGCGTCCCGTTGTCGTAGAAGAAGTCCATCCCGGCGCCGCCGGCGACCACGCCCTGCAGCGTCAGGGTACGGCTCGCGGCGACGTTGATCGTGCCGGTCGTGGTCCACGACGGCGTCGTGCCCGAGAGCACGACCGTGTAGTTGCCGCCCGTCACGTTGATCGTGCCGCCGTTGGCGAGGTCCGCCGAGGCGCGGCTCGTCGTCAGGTTCTGCGAGACGTTGATCGTGCCCTGGTTGTCGTACTGGGCGTGCAGGTTGCGCGCACCGCCGGAGCCGGCGAGCGCGTTGATCTGCGCGCCGGGGGCGTTGACGAGCGTGCCCGAGGTGAGCGTCAGCGTCGCCGCGGTGGCCGCACCCGAGCTGGTCAGCTCGATCGTCGCGTTGTTCGTGAAGCCCGTCGCCACGGTGAGGGTGGCGCTCGCCGAGGCGGTGCCCGAGATGCGCAGCGTCGAGCCGCCGACGGTGGTGAATGCGCCGTTCTGGCTGCACGCGCCGGTGTACTCGACGAGGCCCTGATTGGTCACCGCGCCCGTGAAGTCCGAGCTCGCCATCTGCAGCGTCGCGCCCGCCTCGACCACGGCCGGGGCGTTGATCGTGCTCGAGGTCATCTGCACGGTCGTGCCGCCGCTGATCGTCAGCGTGGACGGCCCGTTCACGATCGAGGTCGTGCCGTCCAGGTGCGCCATGCTGCTGGCGATCCCGCTCGTCAGGTTGAGCGTCGAGTTGAGCAGCGCGATGGTGCCCGCGCCGCCGAACGTGCCGCCATTGTAGAAGTAGTTCATGCCGGCGCCGCCGGCGACCACGCCCTGCAGCGTCAGGGTACGGCTCGCGGCGACGTTGATCGTGCCGGTCGTGGTCCACGACGGCGTCGTGCCCGAGAGCACGACCGTGTAGTTGCCGCCCGTCACGTTGATCGTGCCGCCGTTGGCGAGGTCCGCCGAGGCGCGGCTCGTCGTCAGGTTCTGCGAGACGTTGATCGTGCCCTGGTTGTCGTACTGGGCGTGCAGGTTGCGCGCACCGCCGGAGCCGGCGAGCGCGTTGATCTGCGCGCCGGGGGCGTTGACGAGCGTGCCCGAGGTGAGCGTCAGCGTCGCCGCGGTGGCGGCGCCGGTGCTGGTCAGCTCGATCGTCGCGTTGTTCGTGAAGCCCGTCGCCACGGTGAGCTGGCCGTTCGCCGCGGCCGTGCCCGAGATGCGCAGCATCGAGCCACCGACCGTGGTCAGCGCGCCGCTCTGCGTCGAGGTGCCGGTCACGACGAGCGTGCCGCTGTTCGAGAGGGCTTGCGCGATCGAGGTGGATGCGAGGTTGAAGGTGCCCTCGTTCGCGATCGCACCGGCGCCCGTCACGCTGCAACTCGTCCAGTTCGCGACGCACTGCGCGCCGAGCGTGACGGGGCTCGAGAACGTGAGCGTGCGCGAGACCGCGGTCAGGGTCTGGGTACCGGACGCCGAGCCGTTCACGCGCAGGCCGGCGATCGAGACGTTCTGGTTGACGGTGATGGTGTACGTGCCCGGCAGGTCGACCACCGCGGTGTCGGTCGCGGTCGGGAGGTTCGCGGGCAGCCAGTTTCCGGGGACGTTCCAGTTGCCGCCGGCGGGGTTGTTCCAGCGCAGGGCCGCTGCATGGGTAATGGAGGGGGCCAGAATGGCGGCGAGCAGCAGGAAGAGTGTGGCGAAACGCAGTCGGCGGCACGACATCAGGGGCCTCGTGGAGATGTGGGAGACGAGGTGCGGGTACGCCCTCCCCGCTGGGCAAGCGGCGAAGAGGTCTGAGGGCGGCAAATTCTCCACCAGGCGGCCGGGCGGCTTCAAGATCCGAGTTGGGCCGGGCGCTTCTTTCGCGGCCTCCGCCAACTCCCTGCGGGCGTTGGCCGTGCCTCCCGGTCGGGTCCCAGGTTCGGGTGTCCGAACGGACCCTGGACCGGCCGGCCTTCTTCCGAGCCAGACATCGAGATTGCAGGGCTGGCACGTTGACGCAGCGGCCACGAACCCCGTAGGTTCCGGGTGGACTCTAACGTTAACGTAAGGGTTATGGGCGCCACCTCACAGACCATCACGACCGACCGGCAGGGGCTCCTCCGCGTCGGCGACATCGCCCGGGCAACCGGCAAGACCGTCCGCGCCATCCGTCTTTACGAAGAGCTCGGTCTGCTCAAGCCGGCGACGCGCTCGAGCGGCGGGTTCCGGTTGTTCGACGCCTCGGCCGTGGATCGCGTGCGCTGGATTGATTCGCTGCACGGCCTGGGCTTTTCGCTGCAGGAGATGCGCGAGGTGTTGCGCAACTGGTGGACGGCGGATCGAGGTCCGGCGGCGATGGCGGACCTGCGCGAGTTGTTCCAGCGCAAGCTCGCGCAGACGCGCGAGGCGATCCACCGCCACCGCCGGCTCGAGACGGAACTGGAGGAGGGGCTGCGATACCTTGAGACGTGCGAGAACTGCGATGCGCCGGGTCCGGTGCACGCATGCGTGAATTGCCAGCAGGACCACGGCGTCGTCTCCGCACCGTCGCTGGTCGTGGGGATCAGGAGCACCCCTGACGGCGCGCCGCGAACGAGCAGGCCCGCCTTCGTGCGGGTCGAGGGCATGAACGAAACGGCCGCGGGCTCCATGCCCGGCACCGAGGCCGCCGGAACCGCTTCACGAAAGGAGCAGTCCAGATGATCACGCTGACGCCCATCGCCGCGACCAAGGTGCAGGATCTGCTCGCGCAGCGCGGGACACCCGAGATCGGACTGCGCATCGGCGTGCGCGGGGGCGGCTGCTCGGGCAACTCCTACTTCATGGAGTTCTGCGAGGCGGAGTCGCCCGGTGACGAGGTGCTCGAGGCGAACGGCGTGAAGCTCTACGTGGACCTGAAGAGTGCCGTACTGCTCGGAGGTACCGAGATCGATTACGTCGAGGGCCTCATGGGCGCCGGATTCAAATTCAACAACCCGAACGTGAAGCACAGCTGCGCCTGCGGCGAGAGCTTCTCGGCCTGATCCCACACGACGACGCGCCGCACGCGCTCCACGCCGGAGCCGCTCGCGCCGCTCGCGAACGCGCGACCTTCGAAGGACGCGGGGAAACCGACGACATGAGCAACACTCCCGAACTGGTGGTGAAGGACCTCCACGTCTCCGTGGAGGGCAAGGAGATCCTCAAGGGCCTCTCGCTCGAGATCGCGAAGGGCGAGATCCACGCGCTGATGGGTCCGAACGGCTCGGGCAAGAGCACGTTCGCGAACACGCTGATGGGCCACCCGAAGTACGAGGTGACGTCGGGCGAGATCCTGTTCCGCGGCGAGAACGTCCTCGAGATGGAAACCGACGCACGCGCCCGCGCGGGCCTGTTCATGGCGTTCCAGTACCCGGTCGCGATCCCGGGTCTGACGTTCGCGAACTTCCTGCGCGCCGCGCTCAACGCGCGCATCGCGCCGACGGCCGGCGAGGACGGCAAGATGCCGAAGAAGAAGGGCATCCCGCCGAAGGAGTTCCGCGAGCTGCTGCGTCAGAAGATGGCGCTGCTCAAGATGGACGAGAAGTTCGCGAACCGGTACCTGAACGACGGCTTCTCGGGCGGCGAGAAGAAGCGCGCCGAAATCCTGCAGATGGCGATCCTCAAGCCGGTCATCGCGATCATGGACGAGACGGACTCGGGGCTCGACATTGACGCGCTGCGCATCGTCTCGGAGGGCGTCAACACGCTCGCCGGCCCCGACATGGGCGTGCTCGTCATCACGCACTACAACCGCATCCTCAACTACATCAAGCCGCACCGGGTGCACGTCATGAAGGACGGCCGCATCGTCACGCACGGCGGCCCCGAGCTGGCGCTGGAGCTCGAGGCGCGCGGTTACGACTGGGTCCGCGAGGAGGTGGGGACGCGATGAGCACCGAACAGAACCTCGACCTTCGCGAAGGCTACGCGGAGAAGTACGGCTTCCACGACGAGAGCAAGCCGGTCTTCAAGTCCCGCAAGGGGCTCGACCGCGGCATCGTCGAGGAGATCTCGAAAATGAAGGGCGAGCCGCAGTGGATGACGGACTACCGCGTCCGCGCGCTCGAGATCTTCGAGAAGAAGCCGCTGCCCACGTGGGGCGGCGACGTCTCGACCATCGATTTCCAGGACATCTACTACTACGTGAAGCCGACCTCCGAGGAGGCGAAGTCCTGGGAGGACGTGCCCGACGACATGAAGCGCACGTTCGACAAGCTCGGGATTCCCGAGGCCGAGCAGAAGTTCCTGGCCGGCGTCGGCGCGCAGTACGACTCGGAGGTCGTGTACCACAAGATCAAGGAGTCGCTCGAGAAGCAGGGCGTCATCTTCCTGTCGTGCGACCAGGGCCTGAAGGACCACCCCGAGCTGTTCAAGCAGTACTTCGGCACCGTGATTCCGTCCTCGGACAACAAGTTCGCCGCGCTGAACAGCGCCGTCTGGTCGGGTGGCTCGTTCATCTACGTGCCCAAGGGCGTGCACGTGGACGTTCCGCTGCAGGCCTACTTCCGGATCAACACCAAGGACATGGGCCAGTTCGAACGCACTTTGATCATCGTGGACGAGGACGCCTACGTGCACTACGTCGAAGGCTGCACGGCGCCCATCTACTCCAGCGACTCGCTGCACTCGGCGGTCGTCGAGATCATCGTCAAGAAGGGCGGACGCTGCCGCTACACGACCATCCAGAACTGGTCGAACAACGTCTACAACCTGGTCACCAAGCGCGCCGTCGCCTACGAGAACGCGACCATGGAGTGGGTGGACGGCAACCTCGGCTCGAAGCTCACGATGAAGTACCCGGCGATCTACATGATGGAGCCGGGCGCTCACGGCGAGGTGCTGTCCATCGCGTTCGCCGGCAAGGGCCAGCACCAGGACGCCGGCGCCAAGGCCGTCCACTGCGCGCCGAACACCTCGAGCAAGATCATCTCGAAGTCCATCAGCAAGGACGGCGGACGCGCCGGCTATCGCGGCCTGGTCAAGGTCGTGAAGGGAGCGACCGACTGCCGCTCGACCGTGAACTGCGACGCGCTGATCCTCGACGAGGACTCGCGCTCGGACACCTACCCGTACATGGAGATCGAGGAGGACAAGGTCACGATCGGCCACGAGGCCACCGTCTCGAAGATCGGCGACGAGCAGATCTTCTACCTGACGAGCCGCGGCATTCCCGAGGAGGAAGCCGCCGCGATGATCGTGGCCGGGTTCATCGAGCCGATCGTGAAGGAGCTGCCGATGGAATACGCGGTTGAAATGAACCGGCTGATCCAGCTTCAGATGGAGGGCTCGGTCGGATGACGCCCGCCACCCCGACGGTCCAGACCCGATTCGAAGCCGCCTGGGCGGAGTGCGCCGCCGGGCACGCCCGCGAGGCCCGCGAGGGCGCGTGGGCGGCGGAGCGCCGCCGCGCCGCGGCCGGCACGCTCTCCACCCTGCGTCCGCCACGGCGTGACGAGGAACTCTGGCGCCGCACCGACTTCGCCGCGCTGGAGCAGGCCCTGCCGGGGCTTGATCCGTGCGCGACCGGACCCGGCGCCCGCAACGTGGACGACCTGCCGGCGGCGGTGATCGAGCGCATCGCGGCCGAGGCGGGCAACCTCGCCCTCGTCGTCCAGCGTGACGGGGGCACGATGTTCGAGCAGACCCATCCCGCGCTGGCGCGCCAGGGCGTGACGGTGTGCTCGTTCGATCGGGCGACGCGCGAACACGAGGCGCTGCTCGCCGGCCGCTACGGCTCGCTGCTGCACGACGACTACGACTGGTACGCGGCACTGAACGCCGCGATCCATTCGGGCGGGGCGTTCGTGCACGTGCCCCGGGGCGTGCGCGCGGCGCTGCCCATTCGGCTCTTCCACTGGCTGAGCGGCGCCGGCGTGGTTTCGGCCCCGCGCTCGCTGGTGATCCTCGAGGAGGGAGCCGAAGCGACGGTGATCGAGGAGCAGCTTTCCGAGCCCGCGGAAGGGGCGGCGTTCCATTGCGGCGGCACCGAGGTGTTCGTCGGCGCGGGAGCGAAGCTGACGTTCGCCTCACTGCAGGACTGGAGCCGCAACGTGTTCCACTACTCGAACGCGCGTGCCGACCTGGCGCGCAACGCCGAACTGCAGTGGATCCAGGTCATGGTCGGCGGCCGCGCCACCAAGGCGAACGCGTGGTTCAACCTGAACGGACCAGGCGCGCGCGCCTACGTGCACGGCTTCATGTTCGGCGACCAGCGGCAGCACTTCCACCTGCACACGCTGCAGCGCCACCTGCAGCCCAACTGCACCAGCGACCTGCTCATCAAGGGCTGCCTGAAGGACAAGGCGCGCAGCGTCTACCAGGGATTGATCCAGGTGGCCGAGGGCGCGCAGAAGACCGACGCCTACCAGGCGAACCGCAACCTGCTGCTCTCCGACCAGGCGCGCGCCGACAGCATCCCGGGACTCGAGATTCTCGCCAACGACGTGCGCTGCACCCACGGCGCCACCATCGGCTACGTCGAGCCCGAGCACCTGTATTACCTCATGGCGCGCGGGCTGCCGCGGATCGAGGCCCAGCGGCTGATCGTGGAAGCGTTCTTCGAGCCCGTGCTCGACCGCATTCCGCTCGAAGCGGTGCGCGACCGGCTGCGCGACGAGATCGCGCGCAAGATCGGCTGACGCGATGAACGCGACGCGAACGGGAGCGGTCGCCGGCCCGCAGGACGCGCCGCCGGCCGCCGCGTTCGACGCGGCCCGTGTGCGCGCGGACTTCCCGATCTTCACCACGCCGCGCGAAAAGCCGCTCGTCTATCTCGATTCGGCCGCGACCTCGCAGAAGCCGGAGGCGGTCCTTGAGGCGATGGACCGCTACTACCGCACGTGCAACGCGAACATCCACCGCGGCATCTATCGGATCGCCGAGGAGGCGACGGCGCTCTACGAGGACGCGCGCCGGCACGTCGCCGGGTTCGTCAATGCCGCGAGCCCGCGGGAGATCGTGTTCACGCGCAACAGCACCGAGGCGATCAACCTCGTGGCGCACGCGTGGGGACGGGCGTTCCTGAAGGACGGCGACGCGATCGTCCTGACGCCCATGGAGCACCACTCGAACCTCGTGCCGTGGCACCTGCTGGCGGCCGGGCGAAAGGTGGAGCTGCGCTTCATTCCCATGACGGCCGACGGCCAGCTCGACCTGGACGCGCTGCCCGGGCTGCTCGCCGACGGCCGGGTCCGGCTCGTTTCGTTCGTGCACGTCTCCAACGTGCTCGGCACGATCAACCCCGCCGCCGAGATCGCGCGCATCGCCAAGGAGCGCGGCGCGACGGTGCTGGTGGACGCCTCGCAGAGCGCCGCGCACATGAAGCTCGACGTGCGCGCGCTGGGCGCGGACTTCGTCGCGTTCACCGGCCACAAGATGCTCGGCCCGACCGGCATCGGCGCGCTGTGGGGCCGCCGCGAGCTGCTCGAGGCCATGCCGCCGTTCCTCGGCGGCGGCGAGATGATCCGCGAGGTCTCGCTGACGTCCTCGAAGTGGAACGAGCTGCCGTGGAAGTTCGAGGCCGGGACCATGCCGATCGCCGAAGCGGCCGGGCTGGGCGCGGCGGTGCGCTATCTCGAGGCGCTCGGCATGGAGCGCGTCTTCGCGCACGACCGCGAGCTGGTGACCTACGCGCTCGACCGGCTCGCCGGGGTGCCGGGCCTGAAGGTGCTGGGCCCCTCCGCCGAGCGGCGCGGCGGGCTGGTCGCGTTCACGATGGACGGCATCCACCCGCACGACGTGGCCACCGTGCTCGACCAGCGCGGCGTGTGCGTGCGCGCGGGGCACCATTGCGCGATGCCGTTGCACGAACAGCTCGGCGTTCCGGCCTCGGCGCGCGCGTCGTTCCATTGCTACTCGCAGCGCGACGAGGTGGACGAACTGGTCGCCGGCCTGCACGAGGCGCGGCGCGTGTTCGTCCGGCGGGGGAGCGCATGAACGACCTGTTCCGCGAGAACATCCTCGAGCACTACCAGCACCCGCGCTGCCAGGGCACGCTCGAGGACGCGGATCTCTCCTGCGAGGACGCCAATCCGCTGTGCGGCGATCGCATCCGCATGGACGTGAAGCTGGATGGCTCGCGCATCGGTCAGGTGCGTTTCTCGGGCCACGGCTGCTCGATCAGCCAGGCCGCGGCCTCCATGCTGTGCGAACACGTCGAGGGCAGGACGCTCGACGAGGTGAAGAAGCTGACGCGCGAGGACGTGCTCGAAATGCTCGGCATCGAGCTCGGGCCGGTCCGGCTCAAGTGCGCGCTGCTGGCGCTGAAGACCCTGAAGTCGGGCATCTATGGGACCGCCCCGTGGCCCGGTGAAGACGAGGATGGTTCGTCGTGAGTGACGCTCTGGGATTCGTGACGGTCGCCCGCACCGGCGAGATCGCCGTGGGGGGCGTCAAGGTGACGCAGGTGTACGACACGATGGTGGCGGTGTTCCGGCTCGACGACGGCTTCTGGGCGATCGAGGACATCTGCACCCACGACGGCGGTCCGCTGGCCGAGGGCACGCTCGAGGGCGCGATCATCGAGTGCCCGCGTCACGGCGCGAAGTTCGACGTGCGCACCGGCGCGGTGAAGTGCCTGCCTGCCACCCGGCCCGTTCCGGCCTACGCGGTGCGGGTCGTGGGCGACGACGTGCAGGTGAGCCTGGATCCGGCCGCGCTGGCCGCCTCCCCGGTCAACCCGCATACCGGCGAGCGCACGCCCTGGGTGGAGCCGGTGGCGGCCGCGTCACCCGCGGCCTCCGCCCCGGGCGCGGCCGCGGACGCGGCGCCGCCGCCCCGCAAGCCGGTCGGGCCGCCGGAGTTCTCGAGCATGCCGTCGCAGCAGGAGATGGCCGTGCGCTCGGCGCTCGAGACGGTGATGGACCCCGAGATCAACCTGTCGGTCATTGATCTCGGACTGGTGCGCGAAATCCACTTCCTGCCGCAGCGCACGTTCGTGCGCATGATGCTGACGACGCCGTTCTGCCCGTACGCGCCGCAGCTCATCGCCGACGTGAAGGCGGCCACCGAGAGCGTCGTGGCGCAGCCCTGCGAGGTCGAGCTGATGCCCGACCCGTGGAGCCCGGACATGATGCCCGACCCGGGATTGCTGGGTTTCACGTACTGAGGGCGGCGCCTTCGGGAAGGCCCGGCCGCCGCTCGCTCAGCCTTCCAGCGCGCGCGGCAGCGGCTCGCGCATCCGCAGCCACTCCGGCGGGATGCGCGGATCGAGCAGCGCGGCGAGTCCGCCGACGATCGCGCCGAGCGCGTCGTGCGCGCCGGGCTTCTCGCACGCCATGGTGACCGCGCGCTCGAAGTTGCGGCCGTGCCGCGCGACCACCCACAGGCAGAACGGCACCGTGTCCACGCTCGTGAGCTGTCTTCCCGTGCCGAGCGCGGACGCCGCACCGTCGAGGTCCGCGGCCGGGTGCCGGACCGCCGCCTCGATGCCGGCGCGCGTGCGACTCTTCGGCAGGCCCGCGACGATCGCGCGCAGCAGCGGGTCGCCGCGCGGAGGGTCGGGCGTCGCCAGCATGGCCGCGGCGACGGCCACCGCGACCGCCCCGACGCGCCCCTCGAGATGCGAGTGGGTGACGACCGACGAGCGGTCGATCTCCATCGCCGCCCGCGGTGGATCGCCCGCGAAGAACGCGCCGACCGGGGCCGCGCGCTGGGCCGCGCCGCTTCCGTAGGAGCCCTGCCCGCCGAACAGCGACGGCGCGATGGTGCTCCAGTGCTCGCCGGCGAGCAGCCCTTCGAGCACCGCGACCGCGCCGACCGCGTAGCCGCGGTGCCGCTCCTGGCCGTAGCGGCGCGCCAGCGCCGTCGCCAGCGTGTCGGGATCGAGCGCGCCCCTGGCGAGCAGCGCCTCGACCACCGACAGGGCCGTGTGCGTCGCATCGGTCCACGGCCACGAGCCCGGATCCCCGCCGACCGGCATGCGGAACGCGCGCAGCACCCGCGACTGGCCGTACGCGTCGCCCACGGACAGTCCGCGAAGACTGCGCAGCGCTTCGGTGCGGCCCATTGCGGCGGCTCCTCCCTCCGCTAGTGGAAATTCCAGCTCAGGCCGGTGTTGAACTTGAGCTGGCGGAAATGGCTCACGCCGTGGTGTTCCAGCTCGACGAAGTTCGACAGGCGCTGGTTCATGGGGAACGTCACGCCGCCGTGCAGCGTGAAGCCGCCACGCACCGTGGAGTTGTGCTGGTTCGCGGCCTGAAGCTGCGACGAGCTGACCTTGTCCGAGAGGAAGTGCACCGCCATGCCGGCCCCGACGTACGGTTCCCAGTGCTCGCGGCGGAACGTCCAGCGCACCTGGCAGCCGAGGGTCGCGTCGTTGCGCGTGGTCTTCAGGTCGTAAATCGTGACGCTGCTCGTGTTCTGCCACATCTCCACCGCCGGCATGATCTCGATGGCCGGCAGAAGCGCGCTCGAGCGCAGGCGCAGCCGCAGGGCGATCCCCGAGAACGAGCTCTGTCCCTGCTGGAACACGGTCGAGGTCATGACGTCCACCCCCGAGACGCCGCCATGCTCCTCGGCGGGAATCGCGGCCGGCGTCGCGGCCGGCGTGGCCTGACCGGGAACCGGCGTCGAAGGATCACCGCCCTGTGCGAGCGAGGCGGCCGGGAGCGACACGACGAGGACGAGAGCGAAACCGATCACGGCGGACGGGCGAATGCGCACGATGTTCCTCCTGTGGGGTACGAACGGGGACGGGGCACACTGTAGTGGAGTTTCCGGGATCGGGCATCAGCCGGCGTGGAACGACTCGAAAGGGCGCCGGCCCGATCCGATTCACGGTCACGCGACAGCGCCCCGGTTGGAGTCCGACCGGGGCGCTGCCGATGACGGGTTTGCGGTCGTGTGTCGAACGAACACGGGTCCGAAGCGGACCCGAGTCTCAGGAAGCGCTCGGCTCCGCCAGCTGCTCGTCGAGCTCCAGAAGGTCCACCATCGTCTTGAAGATGTCCGATTCGGTCACCACGCCCATGAGCTCGCCGGCGGGGGAGACGACGGGCAGCCCGGAGACCCGGTGCTGAACCATCAGCCGGGCAGCTTCCTTGAGGCTCGAGTCCGGCGCGGTGGTCACGACCTCGCGGGACATGGCCCGCTCCACCTTGAGCTGTTCGGTCAGATAGCCGAGCTCCGTGCGATTGAGCGTCGAGACCTCGGACGGCCCCGCGCCCCGCACGTCGCCCAGCGTCAGGATGCCCACCAGCCGGCCGTTCTCCACCACCGGCAGCCGGCGCAGGTTGTGCTCGCGCATCAGCAGGTGCGCAGCGGTCAGCGCGCTCGAGGGGTCGGTGCAGACCGCGGGCGCCGACATCAGGTCCCTCACCTGGAGGGCACCCAGCCAGGAGATCTTGTCGCGACCCTGCTCGGGCCGCGGGTCCATCAGGCTCGCGATGGCGTGCTGGAGTCGGGCGGCATTCATGGGTCACCTCGAGATTTGGGAGTTCAGGACGCCCGCGCCGCGCGCGCGGGGCGTCGGGGTTCGGCGGAACGGCAGGCCGTCGTCGTGGCCGCCACGACTGCATCGGGCGGCGACCCGGACGACGGCGCGATCATGGCCAGCGGCCGTCGTTCGAACAAATAGAAAGTTGCGTTCGCATTCATCGGGAATCCCGATGGAAGCCGCCATCGCTCCGCGGGCGCTTCGAGCCGTGTCCGGCGGGCCGGTCCGTGGGAAGTCCGCGGCGCCGACTCGAGGTCAGGCGCCGCCGTCGCGGACGCGGTAGCGGACGAGCCGCGAGCGCAGCCACAGCACGCCGTTCAGGTCGGCCAGCCCGCGCCACAGGCGGTTTCCGACGCCGTACTTGGAGACGCCGTGCCGGCGGGGGCGGTGGGCCAGTTCGACCTCGGCGAAGCGCGCGCCGCGGAACACGCACAACGCGGGCAGGAAGCGATGCACGCCGACGAACATCGGCAGGCCCTCGAGGGCTTCGCGGCGGTAGGCCTTGAACGAGCAGCCGATGTCGGTGACCGGATCGCCGAGCACCGCCCGGCGCACGCCGTTCGCGACGCGCGACGAGACGCGCCGCATCCACGAGTCGTTCCGCTTCGCCCGGATCCCCGAGACGACGTCGGCGTTCGCCAGCGCGGCGAGCAGCTTCGGCAGGTCGGCCGGGTCGTTCTGCAGGTCGGCATCGAGCGTCACGACGATGTCGCCGCGCACGCGCGAGAGCCCGGCGGCCAGCGCCGCGCTCTGGCCCGCGTTCTTCTCGAGCACCAGCGGCACGAGCCGCGCGTCGCGTCCGGCCTCGGCGGCGAGGGCCCGGTCGCTGCCGTCGGTGCTGCCGTCGTCCACGACGATCAGCTCCCAGGTCCGCCCGATCGAGCCGAGCGCGGTGCGCAGCTCGGACAGCAGCGGCGAAAGGTTCTCGGCCTCGTTGTAGGCCGGAACGACGACCGAGATCTCGGGGCGCGGGTCCATGGCAGGCGGCGGAGAATGCCCGTCGCGCCCCCGCCGGGCAAACCGCGCCCGCAACACGGCGGCCGGCCCCGCGACGCCCGCGCGCAGGGCACGCCGCGTCCGCGGGGGCCGGCCGGGCCCGCGGCGCTTGCCCGCCCGGGGCGGGGGACCGCAGGATGCCCCGTCGCCCGTGGTGCCGGACCTCCGGAGGTGTGATGGCCATACGCGAAGCTCCGCCCGAGCGCGCACCCTTCGCTGTGGTTCCGCTCGCGCTCGTCGCGCTCGCGGTTCTCGCCGCGCACGCCCTGTCTCTCACGCAGTACGGCTGGTTCCGCGACGAGCTCTACTATCTGTCGTGCGCGAAGCGCCTGGCGTGGGGCTACGTGGATCAGCCGCCGCTCTCGATCGCGCTGCTCGCGCTCGTGCGCGCGCTGGCCGGGGACTCGCTCGCGGCGCCGCGCGCGGTGGCCGCGCTGGCCGGCGCCGGCGTGGCGCTGCTGGCGGGGTGGTTCGCGCGCGAACTCGGGGGCGGCCGCTTCGCGCAGGTCCTGGCTGCGGCCGCCGTCGGATTCACGCCGCTGCTGCTCGGAGCCGGGCACTACTGGTCCATGAACGTGTTCGACTTCGGCTTCTGGCTCGCGGGCACGCTGTTCGCCCTGCGGGCGCTTCAGCGCGGCGCGCCGCGCGACTGGCTGGCGCTCGGCCTCGTGCTCGGGCTGGGACTGCTGAACAAGTGGAGCGTCGCCTGGCTCGGCGCCGGCATCGCGGTGGCGCTCGTCGTCACGCCCGCACGGCGATCGCTCGCGACGCCGTGGCCGTGGCTCGGAGCCGCGCTCGCGGGCGTGATCCTCGCGCCGAACCTGGCGTGGCAGGTCGCGCACGGCTGGCCGACGCTCGAGTTCGCCCGCAACGCCTCGGCGCACAAGATGCGCGCGCTCGAGGCCGTTCCGTTCGCCGTGAACCTGCTGCTGGCGCTGGGGCCCGGCGGAGCGCCCCTGTGGATCGCGGGGCTCGCCGCTTCGCTGGCCCGGCCGCGCTGGCGGCCGCTGGCGATCGTGTGGTTCGTGACGCTCGCGATCCTGCTCGTGAACGGCAGCGCGCGCGCCGAGTACCTCGCGCTCGCCGCGCCGGCGCTGTTCGCGGCCGGAGCCGTCTGGTGGGAGCGACGCGGCGGCCTCGCGCGCGCGATCGTCGCCGTGCTGCCGTTCGTGTTCGCCCTGCCGCTCGTGCCGTTCGCGCTGCCCTGCCTGCCGCCCGCGCGATTCATGGCCTGGCAGCGGGCGCTTCGGTTGGAGCCGCGCAGCGAGGAGCGCCACCGCATGGGCGCGCTGCCGCAGCACTGGGCCGACATGTTCGGCTGGCCGGAGATGGCGGACTCGGTCGCCCGCGTCGCGGCGACGCTGCCCGCCGCGGAGCGCGCCCGGGCCATCGTCGTCGTCGGCAACTACGGTGAAGCCGGCGCGCTCGAGCGCTTCGGCGCCGGCCGCGTGCCGGCGATCGCCTGCCAGCACAACAGCTGGTTCTACTGGCCGCCCGCCTGGGACGGGGGCACCGCGATCTTCGTCGGGCGCGACAGCGCCGGGGTGGCGGGCGAGTTCCGCTCGGTCGAGGTCGCGGGCGTCGCCGGACACCCGCTCGCGATGCCTTACGAACGGGACCTGCCGATCGTGATCGGTCGCGGGTTCACCGGCGACTATCGCGCGGCGTGGCGCGAAGGAAGGCACTTCGAGTAGCCGCGACGGCCCAGCCGGGCAGTGCGTCCGCGAGTCGCGTCATTGACCGCGCCCCGCCGAATCCTGTTCACTGCCGCGCGATGCTTCGGCTCGCGTCGCTCATCGAACGGCTGGCCAGGGCCGCCCGCAGGATCGGGCGCGAGGGCGCCGCCATGGTGGCCACGCCGCTGCCCGCTCCGCGCCCGACGCGTCGGCGCCGGCCGTCGGGGCCCGCGCCGGCGCGCCGCCGCAGGCCGCGTGTCCGGCTGCTCGAGCAGACGGCGCTGGACCTGGGTCCGGCGCGGCCGCGCTGGACGTTCTCGCGCCTCGCCGAACGTTCGCCGCACAAGGCGCGCATGCTCGAACACCTCGAGTTCACGCGAAGGTTCTTCCCCGAGCTGGAGGGGGTGACCATTCATGTCGGGCTCGCGCAGAAGCGCGGCGTGCTCGGCTGGGGTTCGATGGACCCGGAGCGGCCCGGGGTATGGATCCGTCCGAGGCGTCTGTACCTGTTCACGATCGCGCACGAGTTCACGCACCTGTTGCAGGCACGCGGGCTGGTGCCGCGCGGCGAACGTTCGTGCGATCTGTTCGCGCTCGCCCGCTCGTCCATGCTGGTGGATCACGCGCCAAGCTACCTGAAGTTGCCGCGCGCGCTTCGCCGTCCGAAGCTGCGGCCGGGTCAGGCGCGGCTGCTCACCGACTGCGCGCGGCTCGCGCTCGCGGCCCGCGAGGCCGGCGACCGGCGCTACCTGCAGCGCTTCGAGCGGCTCCTCGAGGAGGCCGTGCTTGGCTGAAGCGCGCGCGACGAAGCGCGTGCGCGTCGTCGCCGCGGTGGTCTGGGACGGCCCGCGGCTGCTGATGACGCAGCGCCCACCCGGCGGACCGCTCGGCCTGCAGTGGGAGTTTCCCGGCGGCAAGCTCGAACCGGGTGAATTGCCCGAGGCCGCTCTCGTCCGGGAACTGCGCGAGGAGTTGGGCGTCTCCGCGTCGGCCCACGAGACGCTCGGCGTTCATTCGCACGACTACCCGCACGGCGTCCAGGTGGACGTCGTGTTCATTCGCTGTACGCTGGAGTCCACGTCGTTCACCCCGAGCGGCGCCGTGAACGCGTCGCGCTGGGTGGAGCCGCGCGAGGTGTCGCTCGCGGAGGTGCTCGAGGGCGACCGCGACTTCCTGATGGGCCTCGGGGCCCGTGCGCAGTAGAGCCGAGAAGGGGTGACTCATGGTCCTGCCGGACGGAATCAAGTTCCTGAGCCTCGGCTGGTGGGTGCTGCACGCGATCGCCTTCCTGCTGGTCTGGCAGTTCGGCTACAACAAAGGCCGCGCGGACGAGAAGCGCGAGTGGCGCGCGCGGGAGATCGAGAAGGGAAGGTAGGTGCGAGATGGACGAAACGCCCCGCTACTGGTTCCGGGCGAAGCGCAACGGCTGGGGCTGGGGGCCGCCGCGGACCTGGCAGGGGTGGGTCGTGCTCGCGGTGTTCTTCCTGCTTCTCGGCGCCGACGCGCTGCTCTTTCCGCCCGATCGGGAGATCGGCTACTTCCTGGGCCTCTCGCTGTCCATCGTCGTCGGGCTGCTCGTCGTGGTCTGGCGGACGGGCGAGCCGCCGCGCTGGCGCTGGGGCGGCGACTGAGCGCATGCCGCGGCTCCGCCGTGCCCGTCTCCGCGGAGGGTGGGCGCGCGCGGCGGGGTGCCGCGCGGCGCGAAACGGCCGGCCTCCCGCCGCTGAACCACGGTCGCGGGAGGCCCGCGTCTCAGTTCCGGCGCTCGAAGCGCGCGACCGCCTTCGCGACCGCGTCGGTCGCGAGGTCGCGGACGATGACCTCGGCCTCGTAGCGTCCGGGCGGCAGCCCGCGCAGGGGCACGCTCAGGAACTGGCGGCGCATCGCGCCCGCCGTTCTTTCGCCGCGGCTCATCGCGATCGGCGGCGGCGCTTCGCGCGGCGTGAGCGCCCGGCTCAGCCAGCCGCGCCGGTCGGCCGCCGCGGGCCTCACGATGCAGTCGTAGACGAAGTTCGCCTCGCCCCGCGGCGAGAGCGCGAGGTGGTAGATTTCGAAGTAGGCGTTCAACTGATCGCCGCCCGCGGGAAAGAGCCCCGTCTCGGGCTCGAGGCGCACGCCCGAGCCCGGCACGACGCTCTGCGACGGCGGGCTGCAGGTGACGACGAGATCGCTGAGCTCGAGCGCGCTCGTGGGCGGCGCGACGATCAGGTCGCGATGCGCGATGCCGCGCCGGCCTTGCCCGTCGCTCACCTGCATCGCGACACGCCAGCGGCCCGGCGAGAGCGATGGCGCGAAGCTCGCCGAGCGCGCCGCGTCCGCCCGGCAGGCCGAAGGCGACATCGGGGACTCCTCGCGGAACACGGGCGCGAAGGCGCTGTCGAGCACCGCCCAGCCGACCGTTAAGCGGTCGTCCGGTCCGCCGGGCGCCTCCGCCTGCGCGAGCAGGTTCGTCCTCTCGCCCGTGCGGAACCGCGCGAGCGCGAGCCGCGCGTCCAGGGCCTCCACGCCCGGCGGGAGCCGGTGAAAGACCGCCCAGCCGCGGTTCACCGCGTCCACCTCGCCGTGGCGCTCGAGCGAGTCGGGGAAAGCCTGCGCCCAGGTCGGCCAGCCCGAAACGCGCTCGCCGTAGCCGAAGTAGCGCGAGCCGGAGCCCATCCACAGCCGCATGCCGAGCCGCAGGTAGGACCAGGTCGTCCAGTCGCCGTTGTGGAGACGCTCGGGTTTCGAGATCGGGTTCAGCTCCACGGCGTCGGGGCGCCCGAAGCGGACGTAGTACTGCGCGCGCACGTCCCACTCGCCGGGCCGCGACGTGCCGTAGAGCGCGCAGGCCTGTGTGACGCGCGCCCAGTACTCGAGGCGCGCTTCGTTCGCCGCCGTCACCGGGTCGGGGTCGGCCTGCGCCCAGAAACGTTCGGTGAATCGTGCGCGCGCGTCGGGCTCCATTTCCTCGAAGCCCTCGACGATCCACGGCGGAAGCAGCGGGCCGATGTCCTCGTAGCGATGCCGCACGGGTGCGGGCAGCCGCGGCACCGACGCCCGGAACAGGCGGTCGGCGGTTTCGAGGTCGCCCGTGCCCTGCGCGAGCGCCGCCAGCATCACCTGCGCGGCCGCGTCGCCCGGCGACCGTCGTGCCGCGAAGGCCGCGGCGCGGAACGCGCCTTCGCTCTCGCCCGCGTCCACGAGCAGCGGCACCATCTCGAGCCAGATCGCGGCGTTCGCGGAGTCGAGCCGCGCGGCGCGCGCAAGGCAAAGGAGCGCCCGATCGCGCGGGATCTCGTCCTGGAAGAGCAGCCACTCGCGTCGCCACACGTGACCGGCGAGCGTCCACGCGCCAGCGCCCGCCGAATCGGAGCGGGTGAGCCGTTCGGCGACGCCCCGAGCGCTCGCGAGCAGGTCGGCCTCGAGGTAGAGCTGGCCGAGCAGCAGCGCGACGTCCGTTCGTGCCGGGTCCAGCAGGGCCGCGGCTTCGAGTTCGGCCCGCGCGAACTGGCGCTGTTCGTGCGAGCCCGCGGCGATGCGCCGGCGCGCGGAGTCGAGGAGCGCCTGGGCACGCCCGCTCCGGGCCGCGGCGGTGGGCGGCGCGGCGACCACGGAGACGGGAAAGACGCTCAACGTGGCGACGAACGCGAGTGCACGGATGAACGACCGGTGCTTCATGGCGGCCTCCTGCTCGCCCGGCAACCGGATTGCACTCCCGGCACCCGGCCGGGTCAACGGCGATTTTAGGCGGGGCCGGGCCGCCCGGACTGCGGGCCGCCGCACTCGCAGTCGAGGCAGCCGTGCGTCGCGCAGGTGCCGCAGCTCGCCTCGAGGCTGCGGCGCAGCGCCTGCCGCGCCCGGTGCAGCCGCACGCTCGCGTTGTTCGCGGTGATCCCCAGCTCGCCCGCGACCTCCGCGACGGGGCGTCCCCCGAGGTCCACGCGCCGGACGACCTCGGCGTACTCGGGCTTGAGCGTGGGAAGGAGCGACTCGAAACACCGGCACACGGTCGCGAGCAGCCCGGGATCCTCGGCGATCGAGTCGGCTTCGCCCGCCCCGGGATCGAGCACGCGCGCTTCGCGTCCCCGGCGGCGCCAGTGATCCACGAGGGCGTTGCGCAGCAGACGGTAGAACCACGCCACCGCGCTCTCTTCGTCGCGGATCGCGCCGCCGCGCTCGAGCGCCTTCACGAACGCTGCCTGCAGCACGTCCTCCGCCACGGCGCGGTCGCGGAGCCGGGCTTCGAGGAACGCGAGGAACTCGCGATGTGCGAGCACGAGCCGCGCGATCACCTCGGGCGAGGCGGGCCGGAGCGCGGCCGCGGGCGATGCGGCTTCGGACTCGTTCGCGTCGGAAGGGTTCATGCGGCCGACTGTAAGGCCGGCACGCACCTCTCGTCAGGCCGGCCGCCGCCACGGGCGTACGGGGGAGATCCGAAGGCGGGGCACGTTCGGGCGCTCCGGGCGGGCCGCGACCGCGTCAGCCGGCGATGCGGTTGCGCACGCTCTCGCGGCCGAGCGCTTCGAGCAGCGCCGAGAGGATCGTCGCAGGGCGCGGCGGGCAGCCGGGAATGAACACGTCCACCGGCGCGATCCCGCCCGCCCCGCGGTGGACCGCGAAGGAGTCGCGACAGAAGCCGCCGTCGCAGGCGCAGTCACCCACCGCGATCAGCAGCCGCGGGCGCGGCGTGGCCTCGTCGGTCAGCCGCACCGCCTCCTCGAGGTGGCGGGTGACGGGGCCCGTCACCAGCAGGCCGTCGGCATGGCGGGGCGAGGCGACCAGGTCCACGCCGAAGCGCTGCAGGTCGTGGAACGGGTTGAGCAGCGCGAGGAGTTCGCTCTCGCAGGCGTTGCACGAGCCGGCATCGAGGTGGCGCAGCTTCAGCGAGCCGCGAAACAGCCGCCGCACCTCGGTCCGCAACGCCTCGCCCAGCACTCGCACCTCGCCCTCGGGCTCGTGCGGAGCGGCTTCGAGCCCGGCGGGCAGCGACACGGCCGGCCGGCCGGCCTGGCTGCCGAGCTGCAGCGAACGGATCAGCGATTCCCACATACCGTCGGATCCTCCGTCACGCCCTACTTGTCGGTGCACGCATAGCAGAGGTTGAAGCTCTTGTTGATCAGCGGAAAGTCGGGAACGATGTTGCCGGGCATGACGTGCGCGACCGCGGGCCAGATCGCGTGCGAGGCCGAGCGAACGCGCCACGAACCGATACGACCGTGCGCGTCGGCGCGCAGCCAGTGCGAGGCGAGCCCGCGCGGGGACTCGACGAGCCCGAAGCCCCAGCGGCCGGGCGGCAGCTCGCCCAGGTGCTGCGCGATCGGTCCGCCGGGAAGGCGCAGGATCATCTGGTCCACCAGGTTCAGCGACTCGTGCACTTCCGCGAGGCGCTGCTCGTAGCGCGCGTGCACGTCGCCGGCCTGGCGGCCGACGACCTGGAAGTCGAGGTCGCGGTAGAACGCGTACGGATGATCGCGGCGGCCGTCCATCGCGAGCCCGCTGGCGCGCGCGGCGACCCCGGTGACGCCGAGGTCGCGCGCCACCCCGCCCGGCAGCACGCCCGTGCCCACGAGCCGGTCCATGACCGAAGGGTTCGCGGTCGCGAGCTGGCTCGCGCGCTGAACCTCGGCGCGCACCTCGGCGAGCGTGCGGCGCAGCCAGAGCTGCTGCGTGTCGTCGAGGTCGCGGGCGACCCCGCCGGGCACGCACACGCCGCGCAGGAAGCGGTGCCCGAACAGCGCGTCGCACGCCTGCTGGACGACCTCGCGCTGGCGCGCCAGGTCGGCCGCACCGACCCGCCAGGCGACGTCGGTGAGGATGCCGCTCATGTCGAGCAGGTGGTTCGCGATCCGTTCGAGCTCGCCCGCGAGCGAGCGCAGCGCCCGACCGCGCTGCGGAACCGGGGCGCCGGCCAGCTCCTCGGCCGCGAGGCAGAAGCCGAGGGCGTGCGAGTAGGCGCAGGTGCCGCACAGCCGCTCGGCGATCTCGAGCCCGCGCGTCAGGCTCGCGCCTTCGGCGAGCTTCTCGAGCCCGCGCCACGCCCAGCCGAGCTTGAGATCGAGCTTGAGGACCGCCTCGCCGACGCTCGAGAAGCGGAAGTGCCCGGGCTCGATCACGCCGGCGTGGATGGGACCGACCGGAATCTCGAAGACGCCTTCGCCCTCGACCGGGACGAACGAGAACCTCGGCGGCCAGGCGACGTCCGCGGGCGGCGAAAAATCCCGGCGCAGCGGGTGCATGCCCGCCGGCCAGCCGTCGTGCCCGACGAGCGGGCCCGGGGACGGGTGCCCGGCGGGCGTCACGCCGAGAAGCTCCGCCAGCTCGCGTTCGCACCAGTGGGCGGCGTGCACGGTGGTGGTGACGGCGGGGTAGGAGGGCGCCAGTTCGGGTACGGCTCCGACCAGCGTGAGGATCGCGTCCTCGGGCGCCATCGAGAACATGACGTGAAGGCGGAAGCGTCCCGCCTCGGCGCGTTCGTCGAGCGCGAACATCGTCAGGAACGTTCCGCCCCACTCGTTCGCGACGGCGCCCGCCACCTCGGCCAGCCGTTCGGCGGGGAGCACCACGAGGTGCTCGCGCATCGAGGTCCGGTCGGCGTCGATCACCGCGCCGGCGAAGCGGTCGCGAATGCCCCGCAGCGCCCGATCGAGCGGAAACAGCTCGCCGGCGATCGTCACGGGCGCACCACCTTCGCGGCCTGCTCGATCAGCGCCCGAAGCGGCGCCGGCAGGAAAACCCCGAGCACGAGCAGCGCGCCCGCGAGCGCCCACATCGGCGCGTGCGACGCGGCCGGCAGCGGGTCGGCGAAGTCCTCGCGCGGCCGGCCGAGCACCATGCGCGTCCAGTGAAAGGCGAGCCCCAGGAACGCGACGACCAGGGCGACCAGCGCGACCCGCGCGCCGGCGCCATGGCGGCTCGCGAATCCGCCCGCGAGCGCCAGCCACTCCGAGACGAACGTCGCGGCGGGCGGCATGCCGACGAGCCCGATGCCGGCGACGACGAGCAGCGCGCCGAGCGCCGGACTCGCCGTCAGCACGCCCGGAACATGATCCATCCGGCGCGAGTGGGCGCCGCGGCCGAGGCTGCCCGCGAGCAGGAAGGCCAGCGCTTTCGCGAAGGACTGGGCGAGGAGATGGAACAGTCCCGCGAACACGGCCAGCGGCGTTCCGAACCCGATCGCCAGCGTGACGAGGCCGGTGTGCTCGATGCTCGAGTAGGCGAGCAGGCGCTTGTACTCGCCCTGCACCAGCAGGAAGGGCACCGCCATCACCACCGAGAGCGCGCCGAAGAACGCGAACAGTCCGCCGGGCCACGCCGGCCCCGCGCACGCCGCGGCGATCGCGAAGAACCGCAGCAGGGCCGACAGCGAGGTCGCGAGCAGCGCGGTGGACATGAGCGCCGCCACCGGCGCGGGCGCCTGGCTGTAGGCGTCGGGCAGCCACCAGTGCATCGGCGCGAGGCCGGCCTTGGCCCCGTAGCCGGTGAGCGCGAACAGGAACGCCAGCTTCACGAAGCGCGGATCGAGCTGGCCGGCGGCGTCGCGCAGGCGCGTCCACTGCAGCGCGACCCCCTCCTCGCCGAAGATCCGACCGGCCGAATAGTAAAGGAGCACCGTCGCCAGCAGCGCGAGCGAGATTCCGACCGAGCACAGGATCAGGTACTTCCACGCCGCCTCGACCGCTCCGGGCCGCCGGTAGTAGCCGACGAGCAGGGCCGAGACGAGCGTCGCGCCCTCGATCGCGATCCACATGAGCCCGAGGTCGTTCGCCGCGGTCGCGAGCAGCATGAACGCCAGCAGCGCGAGCAGCAGCGCCTCGTAGCGGCCGGCGGGCCAGCGCGCGTCCGTCCGGTCGCGCCCGGCGACGAACGGCATGTAATGCGCTCCGTACCAGGCGCACGGCAGGGCCGTTCCGGCGACGGCGAGCGCGACCAGCGCGACCAGCGCGTCGGCGTGCAGCCAGCCGTGCGCGGCCGTGAAGGCGCCGCCGCTCAGCACCCGGCCGCTCAGCGCGAGGGCGGCCGCGAGCGTCGCGGCGGCCGCGGCGATCGCCAGGCGCCGCGGCCACGGCGAGCCGCCGAGCAGCAGGCAGGCGGCGCCGGCGAGCGGGGCGGGCAGCAGCAGCGGCAGGAGCCAGGCCATCGCGCTCAGCCCTTCAGCGAGGTGAGCCGCGTCGTGTCGGAGTCGCCCAGCGTCTCCTCGATGCGGCCGACGAACAGCCCGAGCAGCGCGACGCCGACCAGCAGGTCGAGCAGCACGCCCATCTCGACGAGCAGGGGCATGCCGTAGGTGAGCGAGACGGCGGCGAGGAAGATGGCGTTCTCGACGATCACGAGCCCGACCACCTGCATGAGGGCGCGCCGGCGGCTGACCATGAGGAACAGGCCCACGAGCGTGACCGCCACCGACACCGGCAGGCAGGAGGCGAGGATGCTCGAGCCGGCGCCGAACAGCGCGCGGGTCTGGCTGAACGCGATCACCACCAGCGCGCCGCACGCGAGCATGCCGGCCGGCACGCCCATGAACGGCTCGGCGAGCGTGTCGCCGCCGGCGCGCTGCACCTGTCGCCGCAGCAGGACCGGGATCGCGAGCGCCTTGCCGGCGAACACGAGAATCGCGGCGAGCGCGATGTGCCGCGAGCCGGTGACCACGGCGACCACCGCGGCGATGAGCCCGAGCGCGATCGAGTTCCACTGGTAGGCGGCGATGGCCGCGCGCTGGCGGCGCTGCGCGGCGGCGTACAGCGCCGAGAGCAGGAACGCCCCGGCGAGCAGGTTCACCGTGTTGCTGCGCGGCAGCCAGTCGGGAAAGGACAGGTTCATCCGCGCCCCAGCGTGTCGGAGGCCAGCGCGATGAGCGCGAGCAGGAACGCCATGCCGAGGAACTCGGGCACCCGGAACAGGCGCATCTTCGCGGTCAGCGATTCCGTGAGCGCGACGACCACCGCGAAGACCGCGAGCTTGCCGAGCCAGGCCAGCAGCGCGACGCCGAGCGCCCTCGGCTCGAGCGAACCGGCGATGCCCCACGGCAGGAACAGGTTCGCCACCAGCGTCAGCAGCACCAGCTGGCGCACCGACGCCGCCCACTCGAGCAGCGCGAGATGGTGGCCCGAAACGTCGAGCGCCATGCCCTCGTGGATCATGGTGAGCTCGAGGTGCGTGTCCGGATTGTCCACCGGCCCCCGGCCGGTCTCGGAGACGACCACGATCCACACGGCGGTCAGCGCCAGCAGGTGCGACGGCGACAGCCACGCCGCCGGCGCCGCGACGACGGCGGCGGCGATGCCGGCGAGGTCGGTGCTGCGGGCGTTGAGCGCGAGCGTGAAGACCGCGAGCATGAGCGCCGGTTCGGCGAGCGCCGAGAGCGCCAGGTGGCGGCTCGCCGACATGCCGCCGAACGTCGTGCCGGCCTCCATCGCGAGCAGCGCCAGCAGCACCCGCATCGCCGCGAGCAGCGCCACGGTCATGACGAGGTCGCCCGCGAACCCCATCCCGGGCCGCGTCGTCAGCACCGGGGTCCAGGTGCACAGCGTGAGCGCGGCGCCGAGCATGAGGTAGGGCGCCACCCGCGCCAGCGGCGAGGCGTGCTCCGAGAGGACCGTTTCCTTCCCGGGCAGCTTGAAGAGGTCGCGGTAGCGCTGCAGCACCGGCCGGCCGCGGCGCATTTGCAGCCGCGCCTCGAGGCGCGCGACGACGCCGCCCCACAAGGGCGCCAGCGCCACCAGCAGCGCCGTCTGCAGGACGAGCACGCCCGCGTTCATCGGGACCACAGCAGCAGACCCACCAGCGTCGCCAGCAGGTAGGCCAGGTAAAGGTGGAGGCTGCCGGTCTGCAGGCGGCGCGCCTGCTCGGAGGTCCACACGACCGTCTGCACGAACGGGCGGTACAGCCACTGCTCGAAGACCGCGGGCAGGGCCGAGCGGTAACGCAGGCGGCGCCCGAAGTAGGGCGAACCCTCCTCGAGCACCTCCACCTCGCGCCGCGCGCGCAGCACCGGTTCGAAGACGAGCCGCAGCGGCTTGGTCAGTCCGAGCGCGGTGTACTGGGCGCGGGCGTCGGGGAGCGTGCCGCACGTCCACGACGGGGCCCGCCGCAGCGCGCGCCGCTCGCCGCGCGCGACGCGCAGGGCCGCCAGCGCGAGCAGCGCGAACAGGCCGATCAGCAGCGCCACCACCGCGGGCGCGATGCTCGCCCCGCCGGGCAGCCCGGGCAGGAGCGAGAAGCCCGCGTGGCCGGCGAGGCTCGCGGCGTCGAAGCCAGGCAGCAGCGCGGCGAGCGGCGCCGCCAGCGTCAGCGTCATCAGCGGCGCGGCGACGCCCCAGGCCACCGGCAGCGCCGCGAACGCCAGCAGCGCCGGCGTGACGAGGCCGGGCGCATCGCCCGCCGCCGCCGCCGCCGCGCCGCGCGGCCGGCCGAGGAACGCGATGCCGTAGAGCTTGACCAGCGCCGCGACCGCCAGCGCGCTGGCCAGCGCCAGCGCCGCTCCCGCGAACGGCGCCAGCAGCCGCAGCTGCCCGGCGCCCGCCGAGTAGCCGAGGATCAGCGACTGGAACAGCAGCCATTCGCCCGCGAAGCACGGCAGCAGCGGCAGGCCGCAGAGCGAGAGCGTCGAGACGAGCGCGGCCAGCGAGGTCCGCGGCATGCGGCGCGCGAGCCCGCCGAGCTGGTCGAGCTGGCGCGAGCCGCCCGCGTGCGTCGCTTCGCCGACCGACAGGAAGGCGAGCGCCTTGGCGAGCCCGTGGCCGACCGCGTGGTAGAAGGCGGCCGCGAGCGCGACGCCCGCGATCGCGCGCTGGCCCGCCCCGGCGAGCAGCGCCGCGAGCCCGACCGCGAGCGCGAGCACGCCGGTGTTCTTGAGCGTGGACCAGGCGAGCAGACGCTTGGCGTCGGGCTCGACCGCCGCGTAGAGCGCGCCGGTCAGCATCGAGGCGATGCCGGCGACGACCATCACCGTCCCCCAGTGCGGCGGGGGGGCGCCGGGCATCGCCCACGCGAAGCGCAGCAGGCCGTAGAGCCCCGCCTTGACCATGACGCCCGACAGCATCGCCGAGACCGGCGCGGGCGCCTCGGGATGGGCCATCGGCAGCCAGACGTGCAGCGGCACGAGCGCGAGCTTGACCGCGAAGCCGGCGGTGAACCACCAGCCCAGGCGTGCCGCTTCGGCCACCGGCAGCCGCGCGTACGCCGCGGCGAGCGCCTCGAACTGGAACGAGCCCGCCCGCGCCGAGAGCGTGAACAGCGCCAGCGCGATGCAGGCGGCGCCGGCGTGCGAGAGGGCGAGATAGACCCACGCGGCGCTGCGCCCGCGCGAGCTGTGCGGATCGTGCGCGACGAGCGCCGCCGACAGCAGCGTCATCGCCTCCCACGCGACGAGGAAGAGCAGCGCGTGCCGCGCGCCGAAGGCGGCGAGCAGCGCGAGCGCGAAGCCCGCCTGCAGCGACAGCCGCGCGGACGCGCCCCGATCGGTGCCGAGCGGCGCGTGCGCGGCGAACGACACCGCTCCGACCGCGCCGAACAGCACCAGGAAGGGCGCCGAGAGCGCGTCGGCGGCGAGCGTGAACGGCTGGCCGGGAAAGCCGGGCCACCAGGCGAGGGCCGGCGCCTCGGCTCCCGCGAGCGCGCGCAGGCCGGCCGCGGCGGCGAAGGCGCAGGCGGCGGCCGCGATGGCGCGCGGCGCGGCGTGGCGCAGGGCGCGCGGAAGCGCGGGCGCGAGCGTGGCGACCACGGGCAGCAGCAGCGCCGCCACGAGTCCCCACACCGCGAGCGCCAGCAGTGCGCCGTCGAGGCCGGGGAGAGACATGAACCGTCCGTGGTCGGGGTCTCTGCGGCCGCGCCGGGGGGTCGGCCCCGCGCGCGGCGTGGGCGTGAACGTGTCGGCGCATTGGAGCACGCGGGGCGGAAGCCGGGCAAGGCCCGAGCGGCGGACGCCACGGCGCCCGCGCAAGGGCCCGGCCGCTGGCGGCCCGCCGCGCGCCCGGGCTAGGCTGCGCGCGCTCACGACGCCGGATCCCGATCCTTCACATTGAGGAGGCGAGCATGACGCAGCCGCGGCGATTCGCGGGCCGGACGGTGCTGGTGACCGGGGCGAGCAGCGGAATCGGACGAGCCTGCGCGCGGGCGCTGGGCGCCGAGGGCGCGAACGTGGTGCTCGCCGGGCGGCGGCGCGAGCGCCTCGACGAGGTGGCGAACGAGCTGGCCGCTGCCGCGGGCGAGACGCTCGTCGTGACCGGCGACACGCGCGACGCGGACGCCTGCGCGGCGTGGGTGAGCGCGGCCCTCGCGCGGTTCGGCGCGCTCGACGGGCTCGTCAACGCGGCCGGCGTGCTCGGCAACGGCACGGCGTTCGCGACGCCCCCCGAAGAATGGTCGCGAGTGATGGACGTGAACGTGACGGGCGTCATGCAGCTGACCGGCGCCGCCGCCGAGGCGCTGAAGGCGCGCAAGGGCGCGATCGTCAACCTGTCGTCGGTCGCGGGCATCCGCCCCTACGCGAACCTTGCGGCCTACTGCGTGAGCAAGGCGGCGGTCGAAATGTACACGCGCTGCGCGGCGCTCGACTTCGCGCCCTTCGGCGTGCGCGTGAACGCGGTGGCGCCTGGGGTCGTGGTGTCCGAGCTGCACACCGTGACCGCCGCGGTCGCCGACTACCCGGCCTTCCTCGAGCGCGGCAGGGTCACGCACCCGATCGGCCGCGTGGGCACGGCGGAGGAGGTCGCGGCGCTGGTGCTGTACCTGCTGAGCGAGCAGGCCGGCTGGATCACGGGCGCGAGCATGTCCATAGACGGCGGTCGAGCGCTCGCCAGCGCCCGCTGAGGGTTGCCCGCCGGTCCGCCCGATCCCCGCCCGGCCGGCGCCGGCGGGGCCGGTGCGGCCGCACCCCATGTAAAGGAGCCGGGGCCGCCGCCCGCGGGGCCGCCGCGCACCGAAGCGGCCGCGGAAACCGTGCTCAACGCGCGCTCCCCCGGGGCCGATAACTCCGGCGTCATGTCCGCAGGCTTCGTCGTCCCCGTAACCCCCGCCGGCATGCTCGCGGCGGCCGCGTGCGTGGTCGCGGGCGGCCCGCTCTTCGCGAGCGGGCTGCGCGCGCTGCGCCAGCGCCGCCTGCTGGCCGGTCTTTCACCCGCGCTCGCCGGCCCCGGCACCAACGGTCTCGTGCAGCTGGTGGGAACGGTCGCGCTCGAAAGCCCGCTGTTCTCGCCGCTTTCGCAGCGGCCCTGCGCCGGGTACGAACTCGTCGTCCGCGCGACCGACACGAACATGTCGGGCCGCGTCGGCCAGCGGCGAGGCTTCCGGCTCGTCTCGGGCGAGTGCGACGCCTTCGTCGAGGACTCGCGCGGCGCGTGGGTGCTGCCCGTGACGGCCGAGCGCGCGGTCGCGGCGGGCGAGCAGATCAGCGCCAACATGGCGGCCCTGCTCGATCAGGACGAGACGCTGCGCTGGCTGCGTGTCCGCCGCGCGCCGCTTCACATCGTCGAGCGCTCGCTCGCGGCCGGAGCGCGCGTCGAGGTGATCGGCGTCGCGCGTTCGAACGCACCGGCGCTGCCCTACGTCGCCCGGCTCGAGGCGACGGGCACCGACGGCGCCGCCTTCGCGGATCCGCCCGAACCGGCCGACCGGCCGCGCCTGCACGTCACGGGTCACGAGGCGCTGGATCTGCACGTCGTCGCCGACGGCAGCGCCAGCGCGCTGCGCTTCGCGCCCTCGGGCTGGCGGATGATCGGGGCGGCGCTCGGACCGTTGCTCAGCCTGACTGGACTGCTCTATCTCGCGCACGCGGCGGAAACCACGATCGCGGGGCGGTTCTGAGCATGCACCCGCTCGAGGTGGGGTTCGGGATCGCGTGCACCGCCGCCGGACCGTGGATGTTCGCCCACGGCTTCCGGGCGCTGCGCACCCAGTCGCTCATTCGCAACACGCCGACCGCGCGGGTGCGCTCGATGGCCATGGGCCTGGTCGAGGTCAACGGCACCTTGCAGCCGCGCAGCCGCGTGACCGCGCCGTTCTCGAGCCGGCCGTGCGTGTGGTGGAACGTCGAGATCCAGACGCTCGCGAACAAGTCGAAGAGCGGAACCCGCTCGTGGCACACCGTGCACCGCGCGGACTCGGGCCACCCGTTCTACCTGCGCGACGAGACCGGGGTCGCGCTCGTCTATCCGCAGGGCGCCGAGTGCAAGGTCGCCTTCGACGTGGTCGAGGAGACCAACGGCTTCGGCGTGCCGCAGATGTACACCGACTTCATGGAAAGCCGGGGCCTGGCGATGCGCCACCTGTGGTCGGTCGGGCCGATGCGCTTTCGCGAGCGCCGGCTCGAGGAGGGCAGCGCCGTGTACGTGCTCGGCCGCGCCAACCCGCGCTCGATCGCCCGCGTCGTGTCGTTCGACGAGGAGGCGCTCGAGGCGACCGGCACCGACTCCTACGGCGCGAAGCACGTGCGCACGCTCGATGACGAGGTCTGCGGGGTCATCCGGCGCGGCTCCAGCGACCCGGCGTTCCTGATCAGCACGTCGTCGGAGAAGTCGGAAACGCTGATGTACGGACTCAAGGCGTTCGGCGGACTCGTCGGCGGCCCGCTGCTGGGTGTCTTCGGGGTGTGGTGCCTGCTCGAGCTGGCGAAGTCGGGGCACTGGTTCGGTTGAGGTCGGGGCCGGTGGGACGACCGGCCATTCCATTTCATGCGAGGAGGTCGTGATGCACGCCGGTGAAATCCTGTGGACGGTCGTGATCGGGTTCCTGCTGGTGGGCTCGGTCGGCTACTTCCTGTCCATCTACAACACGCTGGTCGAGATGAAGAACAACATCGGCCGCTCGTGGGCGAACATCGACGTGCTGCTCAAGCAGCGGCACGACGAGCTGCCCAAGCTCGTGAAGGTCTGCGAGGCGTACATGCAGCACGAGCGCGCCGTGTTCGACAAGCTGAGCGAGGCGCGCGGCGCCACCGCCGCGGCGCGGACGGTCGGCCAGCGCGCGCAGGCCGAGAACCAGATCACGGCCGCGCTGGGCCAGTTCTTCGCGGTCGCCGAGAACTACCCGGACCTCAAGGCGAACGCGTCGTTCCTGGCGCTGCAGCAGCGCATCAGCGAGCTCGAGAACCAGATCGCCGACCGGCGCGAGTTCTACAACGACACGGTGACGATCTTCAACATCCGCATCCAGCAGATTCCCGACACCTGGGTGGCCGGCGGCATGAACCTGCAGCCCGCCGAGCTGTTCAAGATCGAGGAGCGCGACCGCGAGGACGTGAAGATCGAATTCAAGATGACGGCCTGATCCACCCTCCCGCACGACATCGTCCCGACGGGCCCGCGCCGACTGCCGGCGCGGGCCCTCGTCGTTGCCGGGGGGCGGGGCGCGATCACGAGCTCCGCCCGCGCGCGGTGCCGGACCCTGTGGCCCGACCGCGCCCGGCTCCATGGACGTGTCCCTGCCCGGGCGGTCCGCGGTGGGTCTTGCCGCGCGCCGTCCGCCCCTGTACGGTCGCGCGCGCCGCGGTGCGCCAGGGAGGCGTCGCGCGGCACGAACTCCATGGGCACTGCCCTCTCCTCCACGACGGATACCCAGACGGATGCCCGCGCGGCCGGGGCCCTGCGACTCGTCGTGCACGGGCTGGGCCGCGCCGGCATCGAGCACGCCATGGCGGCCGCGCGACTGCCCGGCTGCGAGCTGGCGGGATTCGTCGAGGCGCGCCCCGACCGGCGGCGCTTCGCGCGCGGAGTGGGCTTCACGGCGCCCTCGGCCGCCGGTCTCGAAGCGCTGGCCGCGACCACCGCGTTCGACGCCGTGATCGTCTGCGTTCCTCTCGCGGAACGTGCGGCGGCGGTCACGACCGCCCTCGGGCGCCGTCTGCCGGTGCTCGTGACCGGCGTGCCCGCGGCGAACGAGACCGAGGCCGCGGCGATCGAGGCCGCCATCGCCGCGGGCGGCCGGCTCTCCTGCGGCGTGCCGGCGCTCTTCCACCCGCTGTTTCGACGCGCGCAGGAGCTGTTCGCCGCCCGCGCCATCGGCCGGCCCGCGCGCGTGCGCGCCTCGACGTTCGTCTCGCGCGTGTTCGCCGCGGGCGCCGACCCGCGCGGCGGGGACGTGCTCGACTTCGTGATGGCCGACCTGCTCTGGCTGCTCGATTCACTGCTCGGCCCGACGCACGCGGTGCGGGCTTCGGTGCACCGCCTGTTCGGCGAGCGGCTCGACGAAGTGCACGCGACCCTCGAGCTTCACGAAGGTCTCGACGCCGCCGTGGACGGCTCGTGGAGCGTGCCCGGCTATCCGCGCGCGGCGCTGGTCGTCGAGGCCGAGGGCGAGCGGGGTTCGATCATCGCTTCCGACGACGCGCTCGAGACCCAGCTCACGATTCCGCCCGCGGGCTACGAGGCCGGCGAGTCCCGCCGCGTACTCGCCGAGGAGGCCGATCCGCTGCCGTTCGATGCCGGCGATGCGACGCCCGTGGTGATGGCGTTCCGCCACGCGCTCGCCGGCGCGCCCGAGCCGGCGCTCGACCCCGCGCGCGCGCTGCGCGTCGTGCGCGTGCTCGAGGCCCTGCGCCGCTCGGCGGCCGGTGAAGGCGTCGTCGGCGAGCGTGTCGAGGTGCGCCCGTGAGCGCGCCGCGGCTGCTGCTCGGCGCGACGTCGCTGGAGCTGCCGGCGGTCGCGACGCGCGACCGCGCGCTCGAAGTGGCCGCGCGCTTTCGCGAGCCGGAGTCGCTCGCGGTGACGCTCGTCAAGGCGCTCGCCGCCGGAGCCGACGGAGTCTATGGCCCGCCCTCGGCGACGATGCGGGCGGCGCTGCGCGAGCTGCGCCGGGGCGTGCCCATGGTCGTGCGGCTGCCCCTCACGCCGCCCGACGACGACGTACACGAGGCGCACTCGCTCGACGAGCAGGCCGACGGCGGAGCCACCCGGGCGTTCACGGTGGCGCGCGGGGGATTCGCCGGGCTCGCGCTGCTGCCCGCGGCGCTCACGGGCCACCTCGCGGCTCGGGCGGTCGCGCGTTGCGAGCGCGAGCTGAAGACCTTCACGGCGCGCGCGCCGCTGGGTGTCGCCTTCGCGGCCAGCGTCACCGATCTCGCCCTCGCGGCCGGCAACGCCCGGGCTTTCGAGCGCCTGGTTCGCTGGGGCCGCGCGCGATTCGGCGGGCTCGCGGGCTTCGAGACGCGCAACCTCGGCACGTTGCTCGCGCGGCTGCACGAGTGGGGCGTCGAGCCGGATTTCGTGATCGGCGCGGTCAACCCGCGCGGATTCGCGATGCGGCCCGATCCGGCGAGCGTGCTGGCGGCGCTCGGACGCCCGGGCATTCCCGTGCTCGCGACCGAGTTGTGCGCGGGCGGCACCGTGCCGCTCGAGGAGGCCGCGCGTTTCGCGCTCGATCACGGCGCAGGGGGCCTCGTGCCCGAGCTGATCGAGCTGGACGACGTGGCTGGCGAACTGCGCGGTCTGGCCGCGCACACGAAGCGCGCGGGCGGCTGAGCCGCGGCGCTTCTCAGGAGCCGGGCCGCGCCAACGGACGCGTCAGTACGCCTGCGTCCAGTCGTGCACGGTTCGCACGATCGTCAGGTTGGTCCGGCGGCAGGACTCGTCGTAAGCGCCGCTGTTCGGCCAGGAGTGCCGGCCGCATTCGCAGGCGATCCGGCCGCTGGGCTGCTCGACGATCCGGCATTCGTGGTCCTTGCAGAACGGGCACATGGGACGGGGCTCCTTTCGAGCGCGACGGGCAGAATAGCGATCGGCCGGCGCGACGCGCAAACACGACGCCGCCCGCGGGACCCGCGTCGCAGGGGCGCGGCGCACCGGTGGTGGCGCAGGGCCAGCCGCGGAACGAGGTCAGCGGCCCGCTTCGACCGCCGCGCGCGCGTCGGGCCCGAGCGCGTTGGCGCGGGCGATGCGGGCGAACACCTCGGCGCCGCGCGTGCGGCGGCGGGCGAGGGCCTTGTCGGCGAAGTCCACGGCGTAGAGCCCGAAGCGGCCGTGATGGCCGTCGGCCCACTCGAAGTTGTCGAGCAGCGACCAGTGCAGGTAGCCGAGCACGCGCACCTCGGCGGTCATCGCCCGGTGCATCGCCGCGACGAAGTCCACGATCGCGGCCGGGCGGAACGCGTCGCGCTCGTCGGCGAAGCCGTTCTCGGTGACCAGCACCGGCGCGCCGGTGAGTCGCGCGCACGCCTCGATCGCGCGCGTGAAGCCCTCGGGCCAGATCTCCCAGCCGAGATCGTTGCGGGGCGCGCCTTCGGGCACGACGTGCGCGACGGGCGAGAGCGAGCGCACGCGCCAGCGCGTGTAGTAGTTGAGCCCGATCCAGTCGAGCGCTCCCTTGAGCGCCGGCACCGTCCGCCGCACGGCGGTCGCGCCCGGGATCGCCAGCTCGACGCGGCCGTCCACGGCGGCGCGCAGCACGGCGTCGTCGAACACGCGCCGCTCGAAATGCGCCTGCAGCCGGTCGAGCGGGTGCCAGGCGCGCAGCGGCTCGAGCTGCACGTAGTGTTTCGCGAACCCGACGCGTGCCGCGCGGCCGTCGCCGTCGGCGTCGGTGCGGTCCTCGGTATGGATCACGCGGTAGGCGCGGCCGTGCGCCTCGAGCTGGTTCGCGATCACCGCCAGCGCGCGCGAGTTGTCGCGCACCGCGGGCGGCCAGACGCCCTCGGACCAGCCCCGGAACGCGAACACCTCGGGCTCGTTGACCGTGCACCACCAGTCCACCTCGGCCCCGTACTCGCGCGCGCAGAAGCGCGCGAAGCGCTCGAACGCCTCGACCGTCGCCGCCGACTCCCAGCCGCCCGCGTCGGCGATCCACAGCGGGTTCGTGAAGTGGTGGAGCGTCACGATCGGCGTGAGGCCGTGGCGGCGCAGCGACGCGAGCACCTCGTGATAGTGGGCGACCGCGGCGGAATCGAAGCGGCCGGGCCGCGGCTCGATGCGACTCCATTCGAACGACAGGCGGTGCGCGTTGTGCGCGTCGGCGGCCGCGAGCGCGAAGTCCTCGTCGAAGCGCTCGAAGTGCCGGCACGCTTCGCCGCTGCGCGCGCCGCCGCGAATCACGCCGGGAAGCTGTTCGAAGCGCCACCAGTCGTTGCGCGTGTTGCCGCCCTCGACCTGGTGCGCCGAGGTGGCCGCGCCCCACAGGAACCGCTCGGGGAAGCGAAGCGACGTGTCGGACATGCGAGCCGCAGGTTAGCCCGACCGGTGCGCGTCCCGCGAGCCGAAACGGCCCCGCCCGGTCAGCGTGCGGCGCCCGCGTCCACCGAGGGCGGCACCACCGGCCGCTCGCCGGCGGCGATCGCCCGCAGGCGCAAGGCCACCCACAGCGCCCCGCCCAGCATGAACAGCGCGCACACCGTGGTCGCGACCGGCGCCCCGAAGCGCTGCGCGAGCCCGCCGGCGAGCAGCGCGCCGAAGGGCGAGGTGCCCACGAACATGAGCGTGTACAGGCTCATCACGCGGCCGCGGAACTCGTCGGCCGTCGTCATCTGGATGAGCACGTTGGTGCTCGAGACGTAGAGGATGAGACCGAAGCCGGCGATCGCGCCCATCAGCATCATGACCGGCAGCGAGCGCACCCAGGCGAAGCCGACGAAGCCCAGCCCGCCCAGGGTGAGGCCGACGAGCAGGTGGCGGCGCAGGGCCCAGCGATCGAGGCGCATGGTCATGCGCACCGCCGCCAGCAGCGAGCCGACCCCGAACGCCGCGAGCAGCGCGCCGTAGGCCTGCGGGCCCTCGTGCAGCAGCGTGTCCGCGTAAACGGGCAGCAGGACGCTGTACTGGAACCCGAATCCGGCGCAGACGCCGAGCAGCACGAGCAGGTGCCGCAGCGACGCCGTTTCCCACGCGTAGCGCACGCCCTCGACGAGCGTGTGGGTGAGCGGCCGGCTACTGCGAACGCCGACCTGCGGCGGAACCTGCAGTACCGCGAGCGCGGCCAGCACGGCCACGAACGACAGGGCGTTGATCCAGAAGCAGCCCGCCACGCCGATGGTCGCGAGCATCAGTCCCGCGAACGACGGCCCGAGGATGCGGGCGGTGTTGAAGGCGGCCGAATTGAGCGCGATGCCGTTCGAGAGATCCTCGCGTCCGGTCAGGTCAATCACGAGCGCCTGGCGCGCCGGAAGGTCGAAGGTGTTGGCGACGCCGTAAGCGAACGCCAGTCCCAGCACCATCCACGGCTTGACCACGCCGAGGCTCACCGTCAGCGCGAGCACCGTCGCCTGGACGAGGAACGCGGTCTGCGTGCCGAACAGCAGCCGGCGCTTGTCGGTCCGGTCGGCGACGACGCCCGCCAGCAGGGCGAACGGCAGCACGGGAATGAACTGCATGAAGCTGAGCAGGCCCAGCATCCACGGCGAGCCGGTCAGCTCGTGCATGAGCCAGCCCTGGGCGACGCTTTGCATCCAGGTGCCGATGAGTGAGACGGCCTGGCCCGACCAGAAGAGCCGGAAGTTGCGGTGCCGCAGCGCGCGGAAGCCCGAGAAGACGCCTTCCGGCGCCGGAGCGGAACTCATGGGGCGCCGACGCTAGCACACGCGCACGCGGGAACGGCGCGGCGTGCGGTCAGGCGCGTGCCAGCAGCCGACGGGTGCCGGCGCGGCTGTGCAGCACCAGCAGGGAGCGGGCGGCGACGCCCCAGAGCCGGGCGCGCGTCAGCTTCGGACGCCCGCGCAACGGAAAGTCGGGATCGGCGTGCGCGAGATGGAGCGAGGCGCGCGCCCACAGCGCCGGCCACAGGCAGAAGAGCCGGTAGCGCACGTGGCGCGGCGGAACCGTGTCGAGGTAGTCCGCGACCTGGTCGAGCGCGGCGTGCGCGAGCGCTTCGAGCCGCAGCGCCAGCTCTCGCGCGGCGGGCGCGTCGCCGCCGGCGAGGTCGCCGGGCGAAAGGCCGAAGGGCGCGAGCCAGGCGGAGGGCAGGTAGCAACGGCCGCGCCGCACGTCGTTGGGCCAGTCGAGCAGGATGTTCGTCAGCTGCAGCGCCTCGCCGACGCGCGGCGCGAGCCGCCGCCGCCGCTCTCCGAGCGCCGCGTCGCGATCCGGGCCGGCGCGCCGCTCGTAGAGCTTCGTGAGCATCGCACCCACGCAGCCGGCCACGATCCAGCAGTACTCCCGAAGCTCGGCCTCGTCGTCCAGGTAGCAGACGCCCGGTCCGCGCCGCGCGGCGCGCGCGGCGTAGCGCCGCATGCCGGCCGAGAGGATGCCGACGCCCCCGGCGATGGCCTCGCGGTCGCCGGCCTCGAGCAGGCCGAACGCCCGCAGCACCAGCGGCAGGTGGGCGAGCAGCTCGAAGTCCGCTTCGAGCGGGGCCGACCCGCCGCGCACCGCCGCGGCCAGGCGCGCCGCCGCGCCCCCGTCGCCCGCGAGCGCCGCGTCGAAATCGGCGAAGCGGTCCCCGATCTCGCCCGCGCTCCCTGCCCAGCGGTCCTCGATCGTGTCGGCCGCGCGGCACAACAGGTAGGCGACGCGCACCGACTCGCGAAACGAGCCGCTCAGCAGTTCGATGTTGAGGGCGAAGGTGCGCGAGACCCGCGGCAGCGTGCGGCGGCAGTACTCGCGCGCCTCCGCCGGCGGGGGCAGGTCTGCCATCGGATTCCGTCCGGGACCGGGGGGGTGGAATGCGCGCCGGGCACTATAGCCGGAACCGGCGGAGCGGGCGGCGGCGCCGACCGTCGCCGGGCAGCGGGAGATCGTGGGCACGGCACGGTGCGGCCGGCCGCCGCGTCGCGGCGTGTGATGCGGTCGGCTCCCGATCGGCGGGCCGCGGTGCGGCCGGCTGTCGTGCGAACCGGCCGCTGTGCTAACTTGCGCCGCGGCTTTCCGGCCCCATCGCCGACTGCCGCCGGCGCGGCGCCCTGAAGGACGCCGAACCGGCGCACGCGAGCGCGGCCAACGTCCAACCGGCCAGCCGAGGTCCCCAGATGTCGTCCACGCGTGCGTTCCGCGCCGTCTCGCGGCTCGCCACCATCACCGCGGCCCTGATGTTCGCGCTCATCGTCGTGGGCTCGATCGTCCGCACCACGGGCTCGGGGCTTTCCTGCCCGGACTGGCCGCTGTGCCACGGCAAGCTCATCCCGCCGTTCGACTTCAACATCTGGATGGAGTGGTTCCACCGCCTGCTGGCGCTGCTCGTCGGCCTGCTGCTGCTGACGACCACGGTGGTGACGCTCGCGCGGCGCGAGACGCGGGCGAAACTGGGAGGCTTCGCGGCGCTGTCGGTCGCGCTCTACTTCTCGCAGGCGCTGCTCGGCGCGCTGACCGTCTGGAAGCTGCTCGACCCCTCGGTCGTGAGCGGGCACCTCGCGGTCGGGCTGCTGCTGTTCGCGACCTTCGTGACGATCGCGGTGATGGCCGGCATCGAGGCCGATCCCGCCGCCCTCGCCGCGGCGGGTCCGCGCGCGGCGGACCACCTGCCGTTGTTCTCGGCGACCACGGCGTTCGTGTGGCTGCAGGCGGTCCTGGGCGGCATGGTGAGCACCCACCACGCCAGCCTCGTCTGCCCCGACTGGCCGACCTGCCACGGCGAGTGGTTCCCGCCGCTCGAGGGACTTGTCGGCCTGCAGATGGCGCACCGCTGGGCCGGCTACGCGCTGGCGGTGCTCGTGGTGATCGTCAGTGTGCGCGCCGGCAGGGCTGGGGACCGCGTCGTGCGCTACGCGGGCCACCTGTTGCCGCGCCTGGTGATCCTGCAGATCGCGATCGGCGTCGCGAACGTGCTGATGGGGATTCCCGTGTGGGTGTCGGCGATCCATCTCGGCAACGCCACGCTGATCCTGGCCATCGCTCTGGTCGCGACGCTGCGGCTCGCGGCGCAGCCCGCGGCGCGCGCGGACGCGCCGGCGCCGCTGGCGGAGGCCGCGCGATGAGCGTCGCGCTCGGCGCTCCGACGCGTGCGGCCACGCTGCGAGCGTGGGTCGAGCTGACCAAGCCGCGCATCGTGATGCTCGTGCTGTTCACCGGGCTGCCCGCCGCGTTGCTCGCGGGATCGGGCTCTCCGCCGGCGCGCGTCTTCTGGGGCGCCGGCATCGGCATCGCGCTGTCGGCCGCCGCGGCGGCCGCGTTCAACCACTACTACGACCGCGACATTGACGGGCTCATGGTGCGGACCCGTTCGCGCCCGCTGCCGGCGGGCATCCTCACGCCGGCGCACGCGGCGACGCTCGGGCTGCTGCTGTCGTGGGCCTCGTACGTGGTGCTGGCCGTCTTCTGCAACCCGTTTTCCGCCCTGATCGCGATGGCGAGCATCTTCTACTACGCGGTCGTGTACACCATCTGGCTCAAGCGGCGCACGCCGCAGAACATCGTGATCGGCGGCGGCGCCGGGGCCACCGCGCCGATCATCGCCTGGGCCGCGGTGACGGGACACGTCGGGCTGCCCGCGATCCTGATCGCCGCGATCGTCTTCCTGTGGACGCCGCCGCACTTCTGGGCGCTGGCGCTCTACCGGCGCGAGGACTACCAGCGCGCCAACCTGCCGATGCTGCCGGTGACGCACGGCGAGCCCGAGACGCGCAGGCAGATCCTGCTCTACTCGATCGTGCTCGTGGCGCTGACGCTCGTGATCGGACCGTTCACCGGGCTCGGCGCGATCTACACGACGGCGGCGGCCGTGCTCGGCGCGCTGTTCATCATGGGCGCGGTGCGTCTGTGGCGCGAGAAGTCCGTGCCGCGGGCCATGCAACTCTTCCGCTTTTCCATCCTTTACCTGTTCGCGCTCTTCCTGTGCATGACGGTGGACGCATGGCTGCGGCTGCGCGCCGGCTGACGAGCGTCGCGCGGGCCGCCGGCTCGCGCCCGCTTCGGCCCGGGCGGGACGGACATGCGACTTCGCATCGGGGAATCGTCAATGTCGGGTAGTCACGTCCGCCGCGACCGTGGTATACACACCCGTCACGGTCACGACCGCCCCCGCGCCGGGGCGGGCAACTGTCCCTCGGGCAGCACCGTACCGTTCCGTTCCAGATCAACGTCGTCGTGGAGGTCGCCTTGCTGAACAAGGCCTATGCCGCCTTGATCGGAGCCGCGCTTTCGGCCGCGTTCGTCGCGGGCTGCGGCACCCAGCCGGCCGCTGAACGCAGCAGCCAGCTCTACGAGACCTGCATGCCGTGCCATGGCAGCTCCGGCGAAGGCAACCTCGCGCTGCGCGCGCCCGCCATCGCGGGCCTGCCGAAGTGGTACGTGCTCGCTCAGCTCGAGAAGTTCAAGAAGGGTGTGCGCGGCGCCCATCCCGACGACATGGAAGGCCACCGCATGCGGCCCATGGCGCGCTCGCTGCTGGGGCCGAACGATCCCGAACTGGTCGCCGATCACGTCTCGAAGATGCGGGCCGTCTGGGAGAAGCCCGACTTCGCGATGGCCGACACGTCCGCGGGCGGGACGACCTACCGGGGCCTGTGCGTGACCTGCCACGGCGAGGGCGGCGAGGGCAACGAGGCGCTCGGCGCGCCGCCGATCACCCGCCAGCACGACTGGTACATGGTCGCGCAGCTGCGGAAGTTCCAGTCCGGCATGCGCGGTTCGAATCCCGACGACATCACCGGCGCGCAGATGCGCGCCATGTCCCTCACGCTCGCCGACAGCGTCGCGATGCACGACGTCGTCTCGTACGTGAAGACCCTGCCGCACTGACCCCGCGGAGACCCGATGGCCGACCACGACGATCGTCCGTCCGAGAACTGGGGCCACGACGTGGCCAAGTGGACCTTCATCTTCACCGCCGTGCTCACGGTGCTCTACGTCGGCGCCGTGTTCGTCTTCATCCTGAAGTGAACGAGGGAGTCCGCGCCGATGCTTGACCACCTCATCGCCAGCGCCGCGAGTTTCTCGGGGGACGTGGACGGGTTGTTCGTCCTGATCACCGTGCTCGTGGGCGTCTGGTTCATCGCCGCCGAGGCGATGTTCTTCTGGCTGATCTTCCGCTTCCGCGCGAAGGACGGCGAGAAGGCCCAGTACGTCACGGGCAAGGAGAAGCACCTCAAGAAGTGGATCAACATTCCGCACGCGCTCGTGCTGGTCTGCGACGTCGTCATCATCGTCGCCGCGATCCGGGTGTGGGTGACGATCAAGCAGACGCTTCCGCCGGCGGACCGCACCGTTCGGGTCGTCGCCCAGCAGTGGGCGTGGACGTTCGCCGATCCGGGTCCCGACCAGAAGCTCGACACGCCCGACGACATCCGCACGACGGACGAGCTGCACGTCGAGGTCGGCAAGACGTACCACTTCCTGCTCGAGTCGAAGGACGTCGTGCACAGCTTCTTCGTGCCGGCCTTCCGCCTCAAGCAGGACGCCGATCCCGGCCGCATCTACACGGGCTGGTTCAAGCCGACGAAGACCGGCTCGTACGACATCCTGTGCGCGGAGATCTGCGGCATCGGTCACGGCGTCATGGGAGCGCTCCTCGTCGTGGACACGCCCGAAGCCTTCCAGGCCTGGGAGCAGGCGCACGCCGCGGAGGCGCCCGCCGAGACGCCCGCGGAAGCCGCGTCCGCCACCGAATCCACCCCGGCCCCGGCCGCCGGTCAATGACGGGGAACGACATGGCCCATCATTCGCACGAGGCGGCCCAAGTGGCCGGCGCGTCGCACGACGCGCGTCACCACCAGAACTGGTTCCAGAAGTACTGCTGGTCCACCGATCACAAGATGATCGGCATGCAGTACATGTTCACCGGCATGGCCATGGCGCTCCTCGGCGCCTTCATGGCCTACGTGTTCCGCATGCAGCTGGCGTTTCCGGGCCACGCGGTTCCCGGCTTCGGCCTGGTCTCGCCCGGCCAGTACAACATGCTGATCACGAACCACGGCAGCATCATGATCTTCTGGGTCGCGATGCCGGTGCTGATCGCCGGCTTCGGCAACTTCCTGATCCCGCTCATGATCGGCGCGGACGACATGGTGTTCCCGCGCCTGAATCGCCTCAGCTACCAGTTGTTCTTGCTCAGCGCGCTGGTGCTGATCGCCTCGTTGTTCGTGCAGAACGGCGGCTTCGGCGGCGCCTGGACGGCCTACCCGCCGCTGTCGGCGAACAAGGATTACAGCCTCACACCCTGGGGCTCGTCCTTGTGGCTGATCGCGGTGGTCTTCGAGTTCGTGGCCTTCCTGCTCGGCGGCATCAACTTCATCGTCACCTCGATGAACTCGCGCGCTCCCGGCATGAAGGCGTTCGACGTGCCGATCGTCGTGTGGACGATCGTGATCGCCAGCATCCTGTTCCTCGCCTCGGTCGGCCCGCTCGTCGCCGGCGCGATCATGCTGCTGTTCGACCAGCTGCTCGGCACGAGCTTCTTCAATCCCACGCGAGGCGGCGACCCGGTGCTGTGGCAGCACCTGTTCTGGTTCTTCGGGCACCCCGAGGTGTACGTCGTGATGCTGCCGGCGATGGGCATCGTCGCCGAGGTGATGACCGTGTTCGCCCGCAAGAAGCTGTTCGCCTACAAGACGGTGATCTACACGATCATCGCCACCGGCGTGCTCAGCTTCTTCGTCTGGGCGCACCACCAGTTCGTGGCCGGCATCGACCCGCGCATGGCGAACGTGTTCACGGTCACGACCCTGCTCATCTCGATTCCGGTCGCCGAGATGTGCTTCGTGTACATCGCGACGCTCTACGGCGGTTCGATCCGCCTGACGACGCCGATGCTGTGGGCGCTCGCGTTCATCGCCGAGTTCCTGATCGGCGGCGTGACCGGCATCTACCTCGGCTCGAGCGGTCTGGACGTCTTCTTCCACGACACCTACTTCGTGGTCGCGCACTTCCACTACACGTTCTTCCCCATCGCGATCATCGCCGTCATGTCGGGCGTGACCTTCTGGTTCCCGAAGATGTTCGGACGCCAGTTGAACGAGTTCTGGGGCAAGGTGCACTTCTGGGGAACGATCATCCCGTTCAACGGCATCTTCATTCCGCTGTTCATCCTCGGAGCGGCCGGCGAGCACCGCCGCATCTTCGACTACTCGAACTTCGAGCACATGTCGAAGCCGTGGATGATCGACATGCGGATCGCCGCCACCGTGTCGCTGGTCGTCATGCTGGCGTTCCAGATTCCGTTCCTGATCAACTTCGTGTGGAGCATGTTCAAGGGTCCGAAGGTGGGGAAGAATCCGTGGAACGCGAACACGCTCGAATGGACGGCCGAATCCCCGCCGCCGCACGGCAACTGGGCGGTCATGCCCGAGGTGCACCGCGGGCCGTACGAATACAGCGTTCCCGGCCGGGAGAGGGACTTCTGGCCGCAGGACGAGAAGGCTTGAGGAGGCCCGCGGCGTGAAGACCATCGCGACGACGCGCAGCGCCATGAACATCCCCACGGGCCGGCTCGCGGTCTGGTGGGTGCTCGTCTCCGAGATCGTGATCTTCGGCGGCCTGCTGGTTTCGTACGTCATGCACCGGCTCGGCCAGCCCGAGTGGGCCGAGCAGGCCGCGCACACCCACCTGTGGTTCGGCGCCACCAACACGTTCGTGCTGCTCACCTCGAGCCTCTCGGCGGTGCTCGCGCACCGCGCGGCGGAGGAGGGGAACGGCCCGAAGGCCGCGAAGCTGCTCCATCTGACCTGCCTCGGCGCGCTCACCTTCCTCATCATCAAGTCCGTCGAATGGACGGACGAGATCCGCGGCGGCTTCACCCTCCAGGACGGCGGGTTCTGGTCCTACTACTACACCGCGGCCGGGCTGCACGCGTTCCACGTCATCGTCGGCGCCGTGATCATGCTGTGGGTCGCCTCCTCGGCGCGTAAGAACCAGGACCTGCACCGGGTCGAGAACATCGGCATCTACTGGCACTTCGTGGACATCGTCTGGATCTTCCTGTTCCCCCTGCTGTACATCGCCAAGTAGGCCGGAGGAGAACATGTCCGCGCACGGAACCACTCAGACAGCGACGCAGGGGCATGGGGCCGCGGGGCACCATCGCAACTACGTGAAGATCTGGGCCATCCTCGTCGTGCTGCTGGTCATCAGCGTCGTCGGTCCGATGACCGGCATTCGCGTCGTCATGCTGATCACGGCCTTCGGCGTCGCGCTCGTGAAGGCCTATCTCGTCGCCAAGAACTTCATGCACCTCGACATCGAGAAGCCCATCGTCCACTGGGCGCTCGGCCTGGCGCTCATGTTCATGGTGCTGCTGTACGCGGGCGTCGCCCCCGACGTGCAGAAGAGCGAGGGCCAGCAGTGGAAGAAGGACGCCGGCTACCACCACCTGCCTCCGCAGCCGCTGGAAGTCGCGGAGCATGGGGGCGCGGGTGGGGGTCACGGCGGAGCACACGAGGCCGCGAGACCGTAGGAGCAGCGTGCAGACTCTCCCGGAATCCGCCTTCGCCGCCCGCCAGGGCAGGCGGTTCACGCACCACGCCACGATCGGCATGGCCCTGTTCGTGTTCGCCGAGGTCATGCTCTTCTCCGGCTTCATCTCGGCGTTCGCGATCGTCCAGGGCTCGGCGATGCCAGGCATGTGGCCGCCGCCCGGCCAGCCGCGGCTGCCCATCGAACGCACCGCGCTGAACACCCTGGCGCTGCTCGCGAGCGGCGTTTCGCTGTTCATCGGCGCGCGGCGCTTCCGGCGCTCGGGCGCCGCCGCCGCGCAGCCGTGGATGCTCGCCGCGCTGGGGCTCGGCGGGGCTTTCGTCCTGCTGCAGGGAGCCGAGTGGGTGGCGCTGCTGCGCCAGGGCCTGACGCTCACCTCGAGCCAGCTCGGGTCGTTCTTCTACGTCATCATCGGCACGCACGGCCTGCACGCGCTGGGCGCCATCCTCGCGCTCGGCTGGGCCGTGATCGCGATGCGCGCCCGGCGCCTGAGCCCGTCGGCGCTCGGGGCGGTCGAGATCTTCTGGTACTTCGTCGTGCTCGTCTGGCCGCTGCTCTACTGGAAGGTCTACCTGTGAGCGGGCCGCGCGGCCTGCGCTCGTCTGGCGTGGCGCTGCTCACCGCGGCGCTGGTCTCGCTGCCTTCGCTCGCGGCGGCCTGCGCGGCCTGCGGCGTCGGCAACGGCCGGAACAAGATGGCGTTCTTCCTCACCACCGTCTTCCTCTCGCTGCTGCCGCTGGCGCTGATCGGCGCCGGGCTCTTCTGGCTCGCGCGCAAGGGCCGCGACTTCGTCGCCAGCGAGTTCCGCGAGAGCGACGAGCCGCCGCCGGTCGCCGCACCGGAGCACGGGCCCGCGCGAAGCTGAGCGGAAGCGGGCGGGCCGAAGGGTCGCCCGAACGACAACGAGCCCCGGCGGGTTACCCCACCGGGGCTCTCAAGTTGGTAGCGGGGGCTGGATTTGAACCAGCGACCTTCGGGTTATGAGCCCGACGAGCTACCAGGCTGCTCCACCCCGCAACAGTGCCGGCAAACTAGCGGCCGGCACGCAGGGTGTCAAGGCCGCCCGGCGCCTGGCCGGGTGCCCGGCGATGCGGTCGCGGCGCCGGGAACGCGGCAACTCCGGCCCGGCCGTGGCGTTGCGCGGGCCCTGCCGCGCCGATATGCTGCGCCGTCTGACCGGGTGCACCCACGCTTCCTGAACATCCTGAACGTCACGTTTGCACGGAGGTTTCCGTTGATTCGATTCCGTCCTTGGGCCGTGCCGGGGGCCGTGCTCGTGTGCCTGCTGGCCCTGAGCGCGGGTCGGGCCCGGGCCGCGGCCGAGGTCCATCGGCTGAACTTGATGCTCTCGGGCATCCCGACGAGCGTCGCGGGTGGCGACTTCAACGACGCGATCGAGCGGTACAACAAGCTCAAGCTCGACCCGGTGGGCTACGAGCATCTCGAGAAGATCGCGTTCACGTGGGCGTTCGACGGTGAGCTGCGGTATTTCGTGCGACCGAACTTCGCGGTGACCGCGGGCATCTCGCACCTGCGCGCGGGGCAGCGCAAGGAATTCCTGCCCAGCATCACGACGGGCATCAACCTGCACACCGAGGTCCTCACCGTGCCCGTGCACGTGGGCGCCGCCTACTACCTGCAGCCCTACAACCAGGGCGACTTCCAGGCGCGCGCGTACTTCGGCGCCGGCATGGTTCAGTACACGCACACGCGCGCCCGCTTCGAACAGGTGTTGTCCATGGCCACGTTCGACTCGACCCTGTACGCGAACTCGGGCGGCACCCAGCGCTACTCGCTGACGCAGGACGCACCCGGCTACTACGTCGAGGGCGGCGGTCACATGTTCTTCGCGAGCCGTTTCTCGGCGATGGTGGGCGTCGTCTACCGCAGCGGCGTGCTGCGCGGCATGGTGCTCGACGCGGCCGACCAGGACGGCGTTCCGACTTCGACGCCGCGCTACACCGCGGTGCTCAATCCGGACGGCAGCCCGTACAAGCTGGACGTCAGCGGGATCGGCGTGAAGCTGGCGGTCGGCATCGGGTTCTGAAGCCGGCGCCGAAGGACGGCGGGGCGGGCGCCTTCGAGGGCGCCCGCCCCGCTTTCGTCTTCCCCTCAGCGCGCGAGCGAGTCCGCGTGGCCGTTCCCGAGGCGGTAGATGATCTCGTTGGGGCGCGCCAGGCCCTGCCGGCGCAGGACCTCCTCGGCGTGCTCCTGCCGCACGCGCGGGTCGTCGAGCCGCGCCTCGAGCTTGCGCGTCTCGGCCTGCACGCGCCGGGTCTCGACGTCGGTCTCGGTGAGTTCCTGGCGCAGGCGCACGATGCGCCACAGGCTGTGGTCCGAGAGCACGGCCGCCCACAGCAACCAGGCCGAGACGGCGAGCAGGGCCCAGCGGATCCACCGGCGCTCGCCACCACCGGGCAGGTAGGGTGAGCGCAGCGGCTTCTTCAGGACGCGTGCCGTGATGTCCCTGGGGCGCACGTTCGACCTCCCTGTCGGTTGCGCTGGCGCGCCGCGCGGTTCAAGGCGTGCCGTCCTCCGGCGGCGCCAGTCCGTGGCGCCGGTGCAGCGATCAGCGGAGCGCCCGAAACGCCTGCCGGCCGGGATAACGGGCGCTGGCGCCGAGCTGGTCTTCGATCCGCAGGAGCTGATTGTACTTCGCGACCCGGTCCGTGCGACACAGGGAACCGGTCTTGATCTGCCCGGCGTTCGTGGCGACCGCGAGGTCGGCGATGGTCACGTCCTCGGTTTCGCCCGAGCGGTGCGAGATGACGGCCGTGTAGTTCGCGCGCTGCGCCATCTGGATGGCGGCCAGCGTCTCGGTCAGCGTTCCGATCTGGTTCACCTTGACCAGGATCGAGTTCGCGGTCTTCTCGCGGATGCCGCGGGCGAGGCGCTCGACGTTGGTCACGAACAGGTCGTCGCCGACGAGCTGGATCCTGTTCCCGAGCTTCTGGGTCATGAGCAACCAGCTGGCCCAGTCGTCCTCGGCCAGCCCGTCCTCGATGCTGACGATCGGGTAGCGCGAGCACAGCCCCGCGTAGTAGTCCACCATCTCGGGGCCCGAGAGCTGCCTGCCCCCGTCGCCCGCGAGCACGTAGCGGCCGTCCTTGTAGAACTCGCTCGAAGCGGGATCGAGCGCGAAGCAGACCTGTTCGCCGGGCTTGTAGCCGGCCTTCTCGACCGCCTCGACCAGCACGACGAGGGCTTCCTCGTTCGACTTGAGGTTCGGCGCGAAGCCGCCTTCGTCGCCCACCGAGGTGGAAAGCCCGCGCTTCCTGAGCACCGAGGCCAGCGTGTGGAACACCTCGGCGCCCCAGCGCAGGCCCTCGCGGAACGTCGGGGCGCCGAGAGGGACGATCATGAACTCCTGCAGGTCCACGTTGTTGTCCGCGTGCTTGCCGCCGTTGAGCACGTTCATCATCGGCACCGGCAGCTCGTGCGCATGCGCGCCGCCCAGGTGCCGGTAAAGGGGCACCTCGAGGGCGGCCGCGGCCGCGTGCGCGACCGCCATGGAGGCGCCGAGCAGAGCGTTCGCCCCCAGCTTGCCCTTGTTGGGCGAGCCGTCCACCTCGATCAGCCGCGCGTCCACGCCGGACTGGTCGTAGGCGTCCATCCCGGCAAGGGCGGGGCCCAGCGTCTCGTTGACGTGCCGGACCGCCTCGAGGACACCCTTGCCCTTGTAGCGGGAAGCGTCTCCGTCGCGCAGCTCGACGGCCTCGTGTTCGCCCGTGGAAGCTCCCGAGGGGACGGCCGCCCGCCCGAGGGCGCCGCCGTCGAGCAGGCATTCGACCTCGACCGTGGGATTGCCCCTGGAATCCAGAATCTCCCGCGCATGCAGTGCCGTGATGGTCATCATGGCCGGCAGGCTACGAGGGGCACGATTCGAGCGTCAAGGCCCGCGCCCCAGGGCGTGCCCGGATGGGTTCGACGGGCGAAATGCACGCCATCGGGCCCCGGGGTCTTGACCGCGCCCTGACCGCCTCCCTAAGGTGCGCCGCCATGAAACATCGCCCTCCTCGAGCCCGTAGGCGGGCACAGGTCGTGGGAACGTGAGCGGCGAGGATGCCGAGCTCGTTCGCGGGGCGCTCGCGGGCAACCAGAAGGCCTGCCGGGACCTCGTACTCCGCTACCAGCGTCAGGTCTTCTCGGTGCTCATGCGGGTGGTGCGTAGCCCGCAGGACGCCGAGGACTTGACCCAGGAAACCTTCGTCCGGATGTTCCGGGCGCTGGAGCGATACGACCCGGAGAGGCCGTTCACGGCCTGGCTGTTCACCATCGCGACCCGCCTGGGCATCGATCACCTGCGGCGGCGGCGCGTGAAGACGGTCTCGCTGAACTACTCGGAACCCGGGTCCACGGAGGAGCGCACGATCGACGTGGAGGACCCCGGCCTTCTGCCGGACGAGCAGGCGGTGCACGCGGAGGAGGAGGTCCGGGCCAGGGACCTGATTGATTCGCTGCCGGAGCACTACCGGATCGTCGTGGTCCTCCGGCACCAGCAGGACCTGTCGTACGAGGAGATCGCGGAAGCGCTCAACATGCCGCTCGGCACGGTGAAGGCGAGAATCCACCGCGCGCGGGCGCTCCTGAAGGACCGGCTCGAAGGCCAATCGTCATGAATCGTCACCTCGACTTCGAACTCGTGCAGGACTACCTCGACGGCGAACTGAGCCACGAGCAGTCGCGCGAGCTGGAAGCGCACCTTGCCGATTGCGCGGAATGCGCCCGCGAGCTGGCGAGCTATCGGCTCGTATTCGAGCGTCTCGAGCATCTGCCGCTGTTCGATCCCGGCCCCGGGCTGGTGGATCGAGTGCTCGCCGAGGCGATGCCCGCGCATCCCTCACGCTGGGTCCGGCTCGCCGGCTGGGCATACGCGGCCAGCCTCGCGGTCAGCATCGGCGGACTGGCGCTCGCCCTTGCCGCTCCCGTGTCCCGCGCGTGGATCTTCACGCTCACGGCCGACGCGGCCCGTTCGCTCGTGCGCGCGTTCCTGTTCGTGATGCAGTCCCTCAATACCGGCCTCGTCCACGCCGTGGAGATGGTGAGCACCCGTGGCGAATGGCTTCGCTCGTTGCCGGCGCTGCAGGCCGTCCTCAAGCCTCTTTCGCAGCCGGCGGTTCTGTTCACGATCTGGGCCGCGCTGCTCGCGGGCGTGGCCCTGCTGTGGTGGATGCGCCCGCAGCGCGGGCGGACGACGGGAGGGAGCCGCCATGTCGGCGTCCTGGGCTTCTAGGAACTGGAAGCGCGCGGCCGCGGCCCTCGCGGTGCTGGCGGTCGTCTCGGGCAGCGCGGCCGCCGATGTCGTGGTCCATCGCGGAGGCGACTCGGGCGAGGTCGTTCGCCGGGTACGCATCTCGAACAGCGGCGTGATCGTGGTGAAGTCGGGCTCCACGGACGAGGACTCGGCCGCGGCCGCGGATTCGTCGGCGGACATCGCCCTGCACGGGGACGGCGGCGCCGGCATGGTCCGCCTGTTCTCCGACGCGAACGTTGCCGCCGGCGAACAACTGGACGGCGACGTCGTCGCGGTCTTCGGCAGCGTTCACGTCGCCGGCAACGTCTCGGGTTCCGTGGTCGCCGTGTTCGGCTCGGTGGAGTTCGAACCCGGCGCGAGCGTGGACGGGGACGCGGTCGCCGTCGGCGGCGCCGTCCAGCACACCGAGGGCGTGCGGATCGGCGGCCAGACGGTCTCGATCGGCCTGGCGCCGCTCAGCTTCGGGCTGCCGGGTGTGCCGGTGATGCTGGCGTTCCTCGCCCTGGGCTGGATCGTCACCCTGTTCTTCGGCTGGGTCTTCGCGGCCCTCTTTCCCGAACGGCTGGTGCGCGTCGCCGTCACTTCCTCGCGCCGCACGCTGCTGTCGCTGGTGCTGGGCCTGCTGGCGTTTCTCGTCATGCCGGTCGCGGCGATCCTGCTCATCGTCACCGTGATCGGGCTGCCGATCGGGATCATGCTGCCCTTCGTCTATGTCGCGCTCGTTTATGCGGGGCAGATCGCCGGCACCTACGTGCTCGGCTGCAAGCTCACCCGCCGTCCGCTCGATGGCCGGGGAGCGATGCGTCCGATCCTCGCCGGAACCTTGCTGGTCGGCTGCTTCTTCGCGATCGGTGTGCTGCTCTGGAGCAGCCCGGGCACGGCGCGCACCTTCGCGGTGTTTTTCCATCTCGTCGGCCTGCTCGTCATGACGGGTCTTTCGGTGATCGGCTCGGGCGCCTTCCTGCTCTCCCGGCTGGGCACCCGTCCCCTGACCCTCGGGGATGAGCCCGCGGCGGCGAACACAACCGCCGCCGGCGCGGCCTCCGCCATGCCCTGACGAACCCGCCCCGCTTCGTCGCCGCAGTGGACCCGAACCGCCCTGGGTGACCTGGCCCGGGGCGGTTTCGCGTCTGGGGCGACGAACCCGAAGAATCGCTCCTGACGGCGCATGCAACCAGCCCGAGCACGGAGGCGGGTCCCGGCCGGCGCGCCGAAAGCGTTGCGGCACAGGCCGTAACAGTGCCGTGGGTCGGGCGGCCCGGTGGCGGGCGAGACGCATGACCATGGCACAGGGCTCGCCATGAGAAACCTGCATGACGCCCGCCCGTCACCTTCGCTTCCTCGGCCTCGCCGCCTTCCTGCTGGCGTCCCCGGCGATGCCCGCATTCGCCAACGAGGTGGCCGCGAGCGCCGCCGCGCCCGGCATTCGCCTGCACACGGCGCAGGAGACGCTTCGGGACTACTGCCGCTGGGTGGACGGGAGCCTCGTGTTCAGTGTGCCCGGCGGCGCGAGCTGGGAACTGGTCACGAGCGTGGACGATCCCGCGATCTCGAACCGGGGCGACGGCCAGTTCCATCCGTTCGATCCGGCGCAGGTCGGTGTCGCGCTCACCGGCATCCGCTACCCGCTCCAGCACGTCTCCGCCGAAGTCTTCGTTCTGCCGTACCCGCGTCGGCTGGGCCTCGAGTCGGCCGCCGGTCCCGGCCTGATCCTGCTTTCGCCGGGCGTTCGCGAGATGGCCGCCGAACAGCAGATCGCCGAGTTCACGCACGAGCTCGGCCACGTCGTGCAGCATGTCGTCCTTCCCGACAGCGACACCGAGAACTGGAGCCGCTACCGCGAGCTGCGGGGCATTGACGACGCCGAGGTATACACCGGCACGTCGGCGCACGCCGACCGGCCGCACGAGATCTGGGCGGAGGACTTTCGCGTGCTCTTCGGCGCTCCACTCGCGAACACGGCGGGAACCATCGAGAACGCGGAGCTCGAGTACCCGACTCTGGTCACCGGTCTTTCCTCCTTCATGGCCTCGCTGGCCGCTCCGGCAGCCCGTCCGCTGGCGCTGGCGGTGCTCGGTACGGGCGGGCGTGGCGCCGTGCGCCTGGCGCGTGCGGGCTACTCGCCGGCGCCGCTCGACCTGTACGACGTGACCGGGCGCCGCCTGGCGACGGTGACTCCCCTCGCCGACGCGCTCGGCTCGACCTGGCTGTGGGACGGGCGCGACAACACGGGCCGCGACGTGCGCGCCGCGGTGGTCTTCGCACGCGTGCGCGACGGCTCGGGCGGCGTGACGCGCATCGTCCGCCTGCCCTGAGCGCGGCGGCCCGGGCGCTGATGCCCGGGCGTCAGCGGTCCGGCAGGCTGTCGGGCGAAAACTCCGCGCTCACCGCGCGCGCCCGCGCATCGCCCAGCCCGGCGATGTTGCGCACCGTGTCGAACAGCGCGCGTGGCAGCGCGGTCAACGCTCCGAACCCCGAGCCCTGCCGCCCGCGAACCTCACCGGAGAGCGCCTCTTCGACTTCCTCGGCGTCCTCGACACTGAGCGGCTTCACCGTCGCCGACAGCACCACGAAGTAGCTGGCCGACGGCGCGAGCCGATCGGATCGCGGAAACGACATCGCGAACGGGCCCGAGAGCGCGGAGTCGAGCGAATCGAGGGAAGAGACCGTGATTGCCGGGAGCCCGGCGCGTTCCAGCAGCCAGGCGTTCGCCCACACGTCCCTGCGCAGGCGCACGGTGGCGTCCATCGAGCGCTCGACGCGGTCGAACCAGCCGTTGCGGCGGCGCCACAGCTCCGCATGCAGCGCGAGCGTCACCGGCATGCCCCGGGACAGGCTCTGTTCGACCCGGGTTTCCAGCGGATCGCCGAGCCGGAACGAGATGCCGATGCGTCCCTCCACGTCGCGATGGGGCCGCAACGAGGCGAACTCGATCGCGCCCGCGGGCGCGGCCGAGAGCAGCACGAGGACCGCCGCGACGAACGCGGACACGGGGCGGGCGGGGGCGGGGAGCCGGGGAGTCAAGCGGTCCTTGTTCGGCTAGAAGGGTCGGTTCAAGCGGAGTCCCACCACGAAATCGGAGCCCGGATCCTGGAGGTTGCGGGCGAAGGTCACGCGCACGTCGTCCTCGGAGGTGGACAGGCCGACGCCGCCGTCCACGGCGAAGTGTTGCCGGCCGACGTCCCAGGCGCCGCCGGAGCCGCTCCATGCGGTGCCCGCGTCCGCGAACACGATCGCGTGCAGGCCGCTCTCGAAGCCGCCCTCGCGGAACCGCCACAGGCCGACCGTGTACTCCGCCTGCGCGAGCGCCATCCGGTCGCCGCGGAAGGCGCCGATGGGATGCGCGCGCAGACCGTCCACGCCGCCGACCGCGAACCGTTCCTGGGCCGGCAGGGTGCCGGCGAGCCGCGAGCCGCCGACGGCGCGCAGCGCGAGCGTAGTTGCCGGTGAAAGGCGCACGACGCTGCGCAGGTCGGCGAGCGCGCGCGTGTAGGTGAAATCGCCTCCGAGCTGGCCACCCGCGCGCTGCAGTTCGATCCAGTGATAGAAGCCGCCGCGCGACAGCTGCGTCCGGTGGGCGAGCCGCTCGAGGCGGACGAGCGCCCGACGGGCCACCCCTTCGTCGATCGCCGGGTTCGGGCGCAGCGGCCGATCGGTGTGGAGCCAGGAGCGGACGTGGCGGCTCGAGGCGAGCGAACGGTACTCGTCGCCGCGCAGGTGGACGCTGACGGTGGAAAAGTCCGGCACGCGCCACGACAGGTAGGCGCCGAAGCCCTCGCGCTCGAAGTAGTCGCGCCAGTCCTCGTGCGCGACGAGCAGGGCGAGAGAGTTCTCGAGGTCCTCGACCTGCTGGAGGTCCGGGTGGTCGGTCCGGCGGATCATCCCGACGCCCAGCACGAAACGGGCGGTCGGCAGCAGCGGCTGCTCGATCTGCACGCCGTAGAGCACGCGCCGGCGCCCGGTGGCGTAGTCCAGGCGTGCGCCGAGCCGTGGGTTCATGGTCTGCGGCTGCTGCGCCTGGAACCACAGGCCGTAGCGCAGCAGGTCCACGCGGTTGTAGTCGAGAGACAGGCTGAAGTCCGTGGCGCGCCGGGCGTGAGCGTCGCGCCAGGGCTCCGGCGCCGTGAGCAGGGCATCCCCGACCGGCGCACGCAACCAGTCGCCCTCGCTGTCGCCGCGAAGCGGGAGCGAGCGCTCTTCGAGGACGGGTTCGGCTCCGGCGCTGTCGCGGTAGCCGCCGAACGGGCGGAAATCCATGCTGTCCGCCGCGGCGCCCTGGCTGTGGGCTGGCGGCGCGGCGAGCAGGGCGAGGAGCAGGACGATGGGCCAGCGATTCACGCGATGCCTCCAGGGCGGGCAGGGAACGGACGACGCGCCCCGGCAGAAGGCAATGCGCATACCAGCGCCACGGCCCGAACACGGGCGCGGGCCCGCGCCGGACGCGGAGTTGCGCGGCCGCCCGGCGCACCGCCGCGGCGAACTGTCGCGCACGCGCCACAGTGCTGTGGCCGCGACGCGCTCATCGCCGGGCGATGCCGTACTTGCGCATCTTCCGGTGCAGGTTCGTGCGGTCGATGCCCAGCCCGGCGGCGGCCTGCGTGACGTTCCAGTCCGCGGCCTCGAGCGCCCGCCGGATCGAATCGATCTCGCTGCGCGCGACCCGCCCGCGCAGCCCGGCCTCCTCGCCGTCGCCCGGCTGGCTTTCGAGCCAGGGCAGCAGGTCGGCGGGCGTGACCTGCTCGCCCTCGACCAGCACGACCGCGCGCTCCATGAGGTTTCTCAGTTCGCGGACGTTGCCGGGCCACGGATATTCGGCGAGCAGTTGCTCGGCCTCGGGCGTGAGCCGCAGGCCGGTGCGACCCTCGATGGCGGCGAACTGGGCCAGGAAGTAGCGAGCGAGCGTGCCGATGTCGGCGCGCCGCTCGCGCAGCGGCGGAACCTGGACGGGCAGCACGTTGAGCCGGAAGTACAGGTCCTCGCGGAACTCGCCCGAGCGCACCTGGTCGGCGAGGTCCTTGTTGGTCGCCGCCACGAGCCGGACGTCCACGCGGGCGGTTCGCGTGCCGCCGACCCGTTCGAGTTCGTTCGTCTCGACGACGCGCAGCAGCTTGGCCTGCGCCTCGGGGGCGAGATCCCCGACCTCGTCGAGAAACAGCGTGCCTCCGTCGGCCAGTTCGAGCCGGCCCTTCTTGCTCTGCACGGCTCCGGTGAACGCTCCCCGCTCGTAACCGAACAGTTCGCTCTCGAGCAGGTCCCTGGGGATGGCGGCGCAGTTGAGCTTCACGAACGGCCCGGACGAGCGCTTCGAAAGCGCGTGCACCGCGTGCGCGACCAGTTCCTTGCCCGAGCCGTTCTCGCCCGTGACGAGCACCCGACCCGACGAGGGGCCGACGCGCCGAACCTGCTCGCGGAGCCGGGCGATCGCCGGGCTGTCGCCGACCATGCCGAGCGTCTCGTCGCCGGCGGGAGGCGCGCCGCCGGCCGGCGGGCGGGGAGCGCGACGCAGTCGCGAGACGCGCACCGCTTCGGCCAGGGTCGCGAGCAGGGCCTCGGGATCGCGAATCGGCTTCTCGATGAAGTCGAAGGCGCCGCGCTGGCCCGCCTTGAGCGCGTTCTCGACCGTGCCCTCGCCGGAAACGATGAGAACGGCCGTGTCCGGCGCCTGTTCGGCGATGCGCACCAGCGCGTCGAGCCCGTTCTCGCCGGGCATGCGGATGTCGAGCAACACGACGTCGAATCGCGCGGCCTCGAGCTCGGCGTAGGCCCCGGCCGCGTTCGGCGCCTCCCGGACGACGTGCCCCTCGTCTTCCAGCACGCCGCGCAGCTGGCGGCGGATCGCGGAGTCGTCGTCCACCAGCAGGATCTGGAAGGAGTCGTGCCTGGCCATGGGTTCGATCATCCGTTCGGAGTTTGGAGCGGGAGCGAGAGCCGGGCGCACGCCCCGCCGCCCTCGCGGTTCGACAGCTCGACGTGGCCGCCGTGCTGGACGGCGATGTCGCGTACCAGCGAGAGGCCGAGTCCGCTGCCGCGGTTGCGGGTGCTGACATAGGGTTCGAAAACGCGTTCGGCGAGTTCGGCCGGAGGACCTGGTCCGCGATCGAGCACTTCGAGGCGCGCCTGCGCGCCCTCCGTGCCGACGCGCACCTCGACGGTGGCGCCCGCCGGGCTCGCTTCGCACGCGTTGAGCAGCAGGTTATGTACGGCGAGCGACAACAGCAACCGGTCGCCGCGCACCGGGGCGCTGCCCGCGCAGGTGACCCGCACCGTCAGGCCTTCGGGCTCGTGCAGCGCCGCCGCCGAGCGCGCCACCTCGCCCAGGTCGAGCCCTTCGAGTCGCGGCTCGGGCAGCCGGGCGTAGTTCGAGAACTGCTCCGCGAGCCGCGCGAGATGCTCGACCTCCTGCAGCAGCGCCGCGAGGCTGTCGCGCACCGCCGCCCGCTCCCGCTCGGGCACGGCGTCGGCTCGTTTCTGCAGGCGGTGAAGCGACAGTCGCATGGGGGTGAGGGGGTTCTTGATCTCGTGCGCGAGCCGGCGCGCGACGTCGCGCCATGCGGCCTCCCGTTCGGCGCGGGCGAGTCCCTCGCGGGCCTCGGCCAGGCGTGTCGTCATCGCGTTGAACGAGGACGCGAGCGCCCGCAGCTCGGGCGCGCCCGCTTCGGCCACCCGGGCGCCGAGGTCACCCTCGGCCACCCGCCCGAACGCCGCCGTCAGGCCCACGAGCGGTTCCGACATCTGGCGCGACAGCGTGCGGGCGAGCAGCACGGCCGTGACCGCGACGAGCACCGACAGCGCCCCGACCAGCAGCCACACCCAGCGGTGCTGCAGGTCCACGAGCACCGCAAGCCGGCCGTAGTAGCCGCGCGCCTGGCCGATCTGCTCGACGCGCGCGAAGAAATCCGGCGTGAGCCGCACGCCGGTCACGATCGCCGCGTCGGGCCCCATGGCCGCGACGGCGGCGAGCACGCCACGCGGCGAGCGCAGCAGGCGTGAACCCTCGAGCGCGGACGCGATCTCGGGAGCAAGGTCGAGCGTGTCGGCGGCCAGAACGCCGCCGGGCACGATCTGCTCGGCGACGTGCCAGCCTCCGTTCACCCGCACGCAGACGAGGACGAAGTCGAGCCCGGCGTCACGAAGTCCGTCGCGCAGCCGCGAGCGGCGGGCGGCGTCGAGCGGCAGGGGCTGGAGTTCGGCCGCCCACGAGTCGGCGCGCTCGAGCACCGTCGCCTCGAGCCGGGTGAGCGCGGTGCGAGTGACCTCGACCGCGGACTCGAGCGCCTGGTCCACTCCCGGCCGGTACCATCGGTCGGTGGACCGGTTGAGCTGGTCGATCGTGAAGACCGCGAAGCCCAGCGTCGGCAGGAGCGCGAGCGCGAGGAACGCGACGAGCAGCCGGGTCCGGAGACTCACTCGGGAGCGCCGCCCGTCACGTCTGGGGCGAGAGGCCTCCGAGCTGCCCGCAGGCCGCCCAGATCTCGCCGCCCATCGTGTTGCGGACCGTGACGGCCGGCGCCCGGGGGTAGAGCCTCGCGGCGAACTCGTCGATCGCCCGCGGGCCTGGCCGCTTCCATTCGAGGCCCGGCACCGGATTGTAGGGAATGATGTTGATCTTGCTCGGCAGGGCGCGGGCGAAAGCCGCCAGCCGGTCCGCGTCCTCGGGAGAGTCGTTGACGCCCCCGATGAGCGTGTACTCGAGCGTCACGCGTCGCCCGACCGTGGCGCCGTACTCACGGGCCGCATCTAGAACTTCGGCGATCGGCCAGCGGCGATTGACCGGCATCAGCCGGTCCCGCACCTCGTCGGTCGTCGCGTGCAGCGAGAGCGCGAGCCCGACCTGCAGGTCGAGCCTGGCGAGTTCGCGGATCTGCGGGACGAGTCCGGAGGTCGAGACCGTGATCCGCCGCGCCCCGAGGTTCAGGCCGCGCTCGTCGTGCAGGATGCGGATCGCTTCGCTCACCGGCCCGAGGTTCGCCAGCGGCTCCCCCATGCCCATGAAGACGATGTTGAAGCGGTCGTCGCGCCACTGGTGCAGGTCGCCCATCACGAGCACCTGCGCGACGATCTCCTCGGCGCGCAGGTTGCGCAGCAATCCCATCCGTCCGGTCGCGCAGAAGGCGCACTTGAGCGCGCATCCGACCTGCGACGAGACGCAGAAGGTGAGGCGTTTCGGCGTGCGCATGGACACGCTCTCGACCCGCGCGCCGTCCTCCAGCGTGAACACCAGCTTGTGGGTGTCGCCGTCGGCGCTGGCGAGCACGTGCGCGGGCGGAAGCGCCATGTCGAGGATGGCGCCGACTTCCTGCCGGAGGCTGGCCGGCAGGTTCGTCATCCGGGAAGGCTCTCGAACCTGTTTCTGATAAACCCACGCGAACAACTGGTCCGCCCGATAAGCCGAAAGCCCCATGCGACCCAGGTGTCCGGCGAGGCGCGCTCGCGCGAACCCGTAGAAACTTGGGGTTGAATCGTTCGAAGGCAGGATTGGGATCGCGGATTCCATGCGGGTTCCAGGTGATGGTGCGTTGGGGCGCGACGGGCCGCAAAGTACCACAGCATTCGACGTTGCGACCACGGCCAGCGGCATGATATGCATGGCGATGCAATGAATGAAGCCGCCTCGGATCTTCACGCCATGCTCGCCTCGCTGGGGCATGCTTCACGCTTTCGCATCGCCCTCAGCCTCATCCAGGGCGAGCGGTGCGTCGGCGACCTCGCGCTCGCCATCGGGCTTTCGCAGTCCTGCACCACTCGGCACATCCAGGCACTCGAGCGAGCTGGCCTGGTGAGGTCGCGGCGCGACGGTAAGCGCGTGCTGGTCGGGCTCGACCGGGAGCGCCGCGGCGTGGCCCCGTTGATCGGCTGGCTGCTGTCGGGCTCCGGGACGGCGCCCCGCGACGGTGGCATCGGCAAAGGCCCGCGGCCGAGCCCGTCGAGGGCGACCCGATCCATTCGAGCCACCAAAGCCGTGGACGAGCAACCACGCGGAGCGCCCCTTGGCGCTTCGCGAACGCCAGAGCCGGAGGCCGAAGCATCCGCCCCGGAGACTTCCGTGGGAGGTGACGCGGAAACGCCTCACGACTCCGGCCGGGCATCTGGTACATCTGCGGATTCCAAGCAAGATTCGCGGCCCGGCTTCCGCCGCCCTCGAGAGTCGCTGGAGGATTTCCTGTTGTAAACGTCGAAGGACCCGAACATATGCGTTTCGGTGCAATAGATATCGGTTCAAACTCCGTGCGACTCCTGGTTGGCGGTCTGACCGGCGACGACCCGTGGGCCCCTGACCTCGAGTCGGTGGCGCGCGCCGGCGAACCTTGTCGACTTGGCAAGGGGTTGCACGAGTCGGGCGTCATCGCCGGCGAGCTGATCGACCGGGCGGCCGCCATCGCACAGGAGTTCGCCCGAAGGGCACGCTCGCTGGGCGCCGCTCACGTAATTGCCGGCGCGACGGCGGCGCTGCGAAGCGCCGCCAACGGGCAGGAGGCGGCCGAGCGCATCGCCACTCGGGCAGGGTTGCCGGTCCGCATTCTGAGCGGCGACGAGGAGGCGCGGCTGGTCTACCGGGCGGTGGTTCTGGGGCTCGGAAGTCGGTCGCGCGCGAGTCAGTGCGTGATCTTCGATCTGGGCGGCGGCAGCACCGAGGTGGTCAGCGGGGTCGGCGCCAGCGCCGGACGCTGGAACAGCCTGCCATTCGGTGCGGTTTCGGTTCACGAGCGCGCCCTCTCTGGCGATCCCCCGGACGATGCGACGATCCGTTCCGCAAGTGACATCATCACCCGTGAACTTATGCATGGCTGTGCACAGTTGCCCGAGCGCAGTACGTTGCTGGCGGGCGTTGGCGGAACGGTGACGGTGCTCGCGTCGCTCGACCGCGGCCTGACCGATTACGACCCGGCCATGCTCGAGGGCTGGTACATCGAGCGTTCGCGCGCGCAGGCGCTCATCGATCGCATCGTCCGGCTGTCGCTCGCCGAGCGTCGCAATCTCCCCATCATGGGGGAGGGCAGGGCGGACATCATCGGGGCGGGTGCCCTGATCGTCCGGGCGCTCATGGAGCGCTTCCAGGCGCCGGGGCTTGTGGCCTCCACGCAGGGCCTGCGCTACGGGCTGGTCCGCCTCGCCGCCGAGGAATGGCTCTCGGGCCGTCGGACGGGCAGTTAGCCGTTGACGATTCTTTTGCAGGCGGCGGATACTTCCCGCAGGCAACCGCTGGTCCCCACTCCATTTTGTTCGCTGCCGTCCCGGCGTCCTCCAGCCGGGCGGTGTTGTTCGTCACTTCTTGCCAGTGCTGGAGGGAGCGGGATTCGCATGACCAAGCTTCGCAGCAGACTCCTCGTCTCACTGGTCCTTGCCGCGGTGGCGATCGCCATCGCGGGGATCGAGGCCGCCTCGGCCCGACCTTCCGAGCGCCGTTCGCTTCCGGCTCCGACGTCGTTCACGTCGTCGCGTCCGGGCGCCGGTTCGTTCGGTGGGGAACCGGACCCGACCGGCAACGGTTCTCCTCAGCCTTCGGTCAAGCCCGCTTCGCTGGTCGGGCTGCCGAATTTCTGGCTGCTGGACTACTGGATCAAGTGGCGGATGCGGAGCCATCACGCCCAGCGACACGCGAGACGCTGACTTTCGGTCTTCACGTGGCTCGATGACGTGCAGGTGCAAGGGCAAGGTGGTCCGAGCACCCAACCGGGTTTGTGAATCGTCGAGGACTTGACCGTGCAGAGAGCGATCCCCCCCGATCAGCCTGAACGGGTTCTGCTGCCGCGAGACGGCTTCGGACAACGCGAGGCGGTCGGAGATCTGAATCTCGCCGCGGACAACTACGCGGGCGCCGTCGAAGCGTTTGGAGCGGCCCTTTCGGCCACCGACGCGCACGACGTGCCGTCGCGCGTTCGCCTGCTGCTCAAGCTCGCGGAGTCCGAATACCACCGGGGCGCGAGCGACGCCGCCGAAGTGGCCGCCCGCAGGGCGCGGGTCGAAGGGCGCGTCCTGGAGGACGGGCGCGTCCGTGCCGCCGTCGCGGCGCGACTCGCCGCGGTTTCGTTCGACGCGTCGAACTACCGGCGGTCGTTGCGCTACGCGCGCTACGCCTACGCCGTGCTTCGGGACACGGACGAGCACCGCACCGTCGGGAACATCGCGCTGACGCTCGGCAGCAACATGCAGCGCCTCGGTCAGCCTCACGCCGCCATCGAGTGGTTCCAGAACGCCGCGGCGACTTTCCGCCGCATCGAGCACGCCGAGGGCCTCGTCATCGCCCTCAACAACCTCGGCATCACATACAAGAACCTGCGCGAATGGCGCGAGGCGGTGCGCTTCCTGGAGCAGGCGCTGGCCATCGACGAGCGCAAGGGGCTGTACGCCCGCATGCGTTCGCACCATCAGAGCCTCGGCCTGATTCGCTATCGGCTCGGGCAGTGGGATCTCGCGGACGAGCACTTCCGTCACTCGCTTCGCATCGCCCGCGAGGTGGGCCACCCGACGAGTGAAGCGCAGGCGCTGCTCGCACTCGGCATGCTCTGCCGCCGCCGCCGCCAGTACGAGCGCGCGGGCGAACACTACTCGCGAGCCCTCGAACTCGCGCGCCAGACGGGGGCGCAGCGCGAATCGCAGTTGGCCCGCGAGTTCCTCGCCGAGATCGAGCTCGATCGGGGCCAGGGCGCCGCCGCGCTGGCGCTGCTCGAGCCCGCGCTCGAGGAGGCGCGCGAGTCGGCGCCGCACGGCGACATGACGATGGAGCTGGAGACGCGCGTCGGTCTGGCGATGCAGTGGATCGGTCGCCTCGACGAAGCGCATGCGCACGGCATGAAGGGGCTCGCGCTGGCCGAGCGACTGGGCGACCGCGTCGAGCACGCCATCGCCCTGCGAACGCTGGCTCGACTCGAGGCCCTGCGCGGGCAGGCGGCCGCGATGGAGCGGCACCTGCGGGACGCGATCGAGGCGTTCGACCGGCTGGGCGAGTCCTACGAGCACGCGATCACGCTGGCGGAATGGGGCGAATACCTGCTGCTGCTGCCGGCGAGCTCGCGGCTGCGCCTGGCGCTCGAGCCGGTCAGCGACGCCGCGCGTCGCGCCTCGGCCATGTTCCGCCAGCTCGGGGTCGTTTCGCTCGCCGCCGAAGCGCTGCTGACGCTCGCGCGGCTCGAATCCGAGCGCGAACACTACGACCAGGCGCTGTCCCTGCTCGAGCAGGCCGAGTTGTGGCTGACCGAGTGCACCGATTCCGGCACCGAGGAGCGGCTGGCCACGCTGCGGCGCGACATCGAGCGCCAGTACGTCGCGGTTTCGCTCTCGACGTGCAACGAGTTCCGGGCGCTCGAAGAAGCCAACCGGCTATTCCGCGAGACCAACGACATGGAAGGTCTGCTCGCCCAGATCGTGAAGCTCGCGGTCGAACACTCGGGCGGCGACCGGGGGTTTCTCGCCTTCAGCTCGACGGGGGGGCGCCTGGACGTCGTCGCTCAGCACGGGCTCGGCCGGGATCGTGCCCGCCGCGTGTTGCGCGTGCTCGAAGAGGTGGGCGGCGCCCGTCTCGCCGAGAACGGCCCCACCTTCTCGAGCCGTGTCGCCGCCGACCCGCGGTTCGGAGCCGCGCTCACCGAGGCGCTCGAAGGGGTGGGCTCGCTCGTCTGCGTACCGCTGAACTTCCCGTCGCAATCGGTCGGGCTGGTCTACGTGGACCGACTCAACGACAACCTGCTCGGCGCGTTCCGCCAGCGCGAACTGAACATGCTCGCGGTGCTCGCGAACAGCGCCGCCGTGGCCATCGTCGAGGCGCAGCGCTCGCTGCTGCTGACCGAGAACCAGCAGCTCCGCGACAAGCTTCGCCCCAGCCCTGGCACCGAGCGCATCGTTTCGATCTCGCGCGAGATCGCCGACATCCTGCTGCTCCTGCGGAAGGTCGGCGACAGCAACGCCACCGTCCTGTTCATGGGCGAGACCGGCACCGGCAAGGGCCTGTTCGCGCAGGTCGTGCACGAGACGTCGAACCGTCGCGACCATCCGTTCGTGCAGGTGAACTGCGCGGCGCTGCCCGAGCAGTTGCTCGAGAGCGAGCTTTTCGGCTACGTGCACGGAGCGTTCACGGGCGCGACCCGCGACAAGACCGGACTGTTCGAGGAGGCCGCGGGCGGCACCATCTTCCTCGACGAGATCGAGAAGATTCCCGAGGCCATGCAGGCGAAGCTGCTGCACGTTCTCGACCGCGGGGAAATCCGACCCGTCGGCGCGACGCGCACGCGCAAGGTGGACGCGCGTGTCATCTGCGCGACGAGCAGCGACCTGCGCGAGCGCATTCGCGAGGGACGGTTCCTCGAGGATCTCTACTACCGGCTCAACGACATCACCGTGCGCGTGCCCTCGCTTCGCGAGCGGCGCGAGGACATCCCGGTGCTGGCTCAGCATTTCGCCGCGCTTTACTCCCGGCAGATGGACAAGACCCTGCGAGGCTTCACGCCGGAAGTCATGCGCACCTTCCTTTCGCACGAGTGGCGCGGGAACGTGCGCGAGCTGGAAAAGCTCGTGAAGCGAATGGTCGTGCTGGCGGACGAGGGCGACACCCTGGGATTGGAGCTGCTGCCCGCCGAACTGCGCGACGTGCGCGCGAGCGAGCCGGCAGCCCGGGCGCCGAGCGGGCCGCCCCTCGAGGGGCCGCCGGGTGGCAGGACGCTTCGCAGCGGCGTCTCCGAACTCGAGAAGCAGATGATCGCCGGCGCGCTCGCCCGGCACAGGGGCAACAAGGCTCGTGTGGCGCGCGAACTGGGGGTGAGCTACCCGACGTTGCTCAACCGGATCCGTACCTATCGCCTCGAGGCTCCGCAGGAGGAAAGCCGGGGCTAAAAGAACTTTCCGAACCGGAACCCGAAGATTGTTTTACAGGCATGTTGGCCCCGTTCAGGCACTTAGCCAGAACGGGGCCTTCGACTTTGAAAGCTGTTTCTACATCACGCGAATCCGGCATGCCGAAAGGCGGATTCGAACGTCGCTCGATCTGTCGCGTAACCCGCTTGCACGGCACCGATTGAAAGAATGTCCGGCAGTTGTGCGCGCGCTGGCACAGCGGCTGCTTTGTCATCGGGCCGGAGGGGGGGACCTCCACACAACCGGCGGAACATCGCCGGGCACATCTGGGCTAGCCGGCTGCGCGGGGACTGGTCGAGGGTACGAGCCCCGTCTAGCAGACAACGCATCGGAATCCGCCACCGGCTAGCTTGGAGTTTCAGATTTGAAGCAATCCTCTGGTCGTTCGGTGATGGGACGGCCCCGGGATGAGGAGCGAGAAGTACCCGGTCAGGCTCTTCGTCTCGCGGGAGTACGCCGGGCCAGAGGTTTCGGACACCGGTTATTCGCGGCTTTGGCCAACACTGGGGGATGTCTAGGCTGTAGACGCGATGAAGCTCGACCGGTGTCCACCCTGTTCAGCCGGTGTGGCGCCCTTTGCACACCTGAGTCCGAGGCGCACACCGCACCGCCGCCGGTTCCTCGAGCCGGCGGCGGTCTCAATTCTTCCAACCCGCAGGGGGATCACGCGGTAGCTTTGAACCCGCCGGGGTGGGAACGTCCCGGTGCCCGGCGCGTCCATCTGGCACGGGCATTGCCGTGTAAGTCCACGGGTAACGGATTGCGTCCCATTCGAGCGGAGATCGTGTCATGCGTACCGTCCTCCTGCTTTCCGCCTTCGCGCTGGCGTTCCTGGTCGCCGGCTGCAACGAGACTTCCGCGCCTCGCGACGTGACCCCTCCGGCCGCGCCGCGCGGCCTCTACTCCGTCACGGGAGATCAGCAGGCCACGCTGCACTGGCTGGCCAACACCGAAGGCGACGTCTCCGGCTATCGCATCTACACCGCTTCGCTCGCGGACGGCGCCGACGGGCCCTACTACCGGGTCGGCACGACGACACAGACCAGCTTCGTCGTCGCCGGAATGACCAATGGCGTGACCCGGTACCTGGCGGTCTCGGCGGTGGACAACGCCGGAAACGAGAGCGAGCTCTCGTACGACACCGTCTTCGACACCCCGCGCCCGGCGGGTTTCGGCGCCACGCTGTCGAACTTCCTCGACGGGGTGACCGGCGCCGGCTGGGATTTTTCGGCCGCCTCGACGCGGGCCTCCAACGATCCTGCCACGGACATCTTCTTCGGCTACAACGGCAGCGTGTTCCAGATGTTCACGCCGGACGTCAACACGGACATTCAGGACATGGGTTGGACTTCCAATCTGGACGCCATTGACTTCGCGCCGCCCGCCGGCTGGTCGCCGACCGGGTCGGTGGAACTGATCCCGGGCCACGCCTACGTGGTCTGGACCCGCGACAACCATTACGCCAAGTTCCGGGTCACGAGCCTCTCGGCCTCGGCGGTGGTGTTCGACTGGGCCTACCAGACCGACCCGGGCAACGGCGAGCTCATGGTCCAGCGCACGACCCGCGAGGGCGAGGCGGGCCGGCCGATCGCCTGGCTGAGGTGAAATCAACGTGAAGCGGGCGGACTTCGGAGGCGGCTGCGCTAGGATAGTGCCCGCGCGCAACAGGACGCGGGGAGAAAGGTCCTGTCTCACGGGGTACCTGTAGCGAAGGAGTGACGGCCATGCTGCGCACGAACTGGGTTTCCGGAGTCGCCGCCACGATCGCGGTGCTGCTCGTTTCGGCCACCGCGGCGATCGCCCGCCCGCTCTCGGTCGAGGTCTGGACCGACCGGGGGGACGACGCGGTCTACACCGCCGGTGACGCCATGCAGGTGAAGGTGCGCGCCAACGACGACGCCTACCTGCTCGTCTACGAGATCAACTCCGACGGTCAGGTCACGGTGCTGTTCCCGTTCCGGCGCGCCTCGGGCATGGTCGAAGGTCGCAGCACGCTGCGCCTGCCGCCCGAGGACTCGCGCTACGAGCTGACGGTCGAGAGCGACACGGGCCTGGGCTACATCGTCGCGCTGGCGTCGCGCCGGCCGTTCCGTGAGCTGCCCTGGTACCTGCGACCGTTCGACCCGCAGGGCGAGAGCGTCGGCTACGAAGGGCGGCACGACGACACCGACGGCTTCGACGACGACGGCCGCGTACTCGGTGACCCGACGGTCGCCATCGAGCGCATCCGCCGTGCGGTGCTGGGCGATCCGGGAGACCTCGACGATTTCGCGACCTCCTACACGACCTACTACGTGGGTCACGAGGTCCGCTATCCGCGCTATCTCTGCAACGACTGCCACCGGCCGGGATCCTGGTCGTGGTGGGATGGGTTCGACCCGTACTACGCGTCGTGTTCGGTGTTCGACTTCCGCGTGAACTGGAACTGGTGCTGGGGGCCGTGCATGTGGTCGAGCCACGTGCCCTACTACTACTACGTGGTTCGCTCCGACTGCCCGCCCCGCTATCGCGGCTGGTACGACCGCCACGATCGCTGGTCCTCGTGGGACGGATCACGCACCTGGAGCAATCTCTGGGGTGGCCCGCTCGTGCGCCACAAGTCGGCGCCTCCCGTCGGCTACATCCCGCCGCCGGTCAAGGGCAGCGATGCGCCGCGCGGGTTGCCTCCCGGATTCATCAAGAGCGCCGGTGGCCCCGGCGGCCGCGGGTCGGTTCCCATCGGACGAAATCGTCCCGACGTCGGCCAGGGGGATCGGCCGGGAGGCCAGGTCTGGCGCACACCGCCCGGCGCAGGCGGCACTCCGGGAGTGAAGGCGCCGGATCGCGCCGGCACGAGGGAGCAGCCGCGCTTCCGGCCGCCGAGGCCGACGACGCCCGACCGCGACGACAAGGGGTACCAGCCGCGGCAGGATCAGCCGCGCCGCGAGCCGGCGCGCTACGACCCTCCGCGGCAGGATCAGCCGCGCCGCGAGCCGGAGCGTTACGATCCTCCGCGGCAGGATCAGCCGCGCCGCGAGCAGCCGCGCCACGACCCGCCCAGGCAGGACCAGCCGCGCCACGAGCAGCCGCGCTATGACCCGCCGCGGCAGGATTCGCCCAGGCAGGAGCGGCCGGAGCAACCGAGGCGAGAGCCCGGCGGCTCCTCGGGCGGAGGCAAGCACAAGGGCGGCGGCCGCTGACGACAGCACCCGGGTGTAGCGTATACTGCCGCGCCTGATTCGCGGGCAGCGGGGCCGGAGTCACCGGCCCCGCTGCCTTGTGCGTTCGATTCCCTGGAGTTTCGAGACGTGATCCGACGCAGGTCCCTGCTGCTCCCTCTTGTCAGCCTGCTGGTTGCTTCGGCCGCCCCTGCCGCGCCGCCCGGTTTCGCCTTCCTCGAAGTGCCCGCGGGCGCCCGGGCTTCGGCGATGGGCGGGGCGTACCTTGCGGTGGCGGAAGGGGTGGAAGGGGCGTTCTGGAACCCCGCGACACTCTCGGGGGTCCAGGGCACCCAGCTCGTCGCGACCCACTACGAGTTCTTCGAGAGCCTGCGGCACGACCAATTCGCGCTCGCCGGGCAGCTCTTCGGCGGCGGAATGGCGGCCTCCGTTCGGGCGATGTACACCGAGCCGATCGAGGAGCGCGACGAGCTCGGCAATCTCATCGGCACGTTCGGCGCGCACGATCTCGAGATGCAGCTGGGCTACGGGCGAAAGGGCGCCGGCGGCACGAGCGTCGGCTTCGCGGCGCAGCTCGTGCGGGAGCGCATCGCCAGCGAGTCGGCGATGACCTGGGGCATGAGCGCCGGTCTCGCATGGCTCCCCGAACGCTGGCGTGACCTGCGCGCCGGCCTGGCCGTGCAGCACCTCGGCCCCGCGGCGCACTACGAGTTCGACGGTCAGCGCGGCGCCCCCGTCGGCCTGCCCCTCGCGCTTCACGGAGGGCTCGCCTGGCACCGGGCGCTCGGGCGGGGCCTTGCGCTGACCCCGGCGCTCGACGTGCGCGCGACGCGTGGCCGCCAGGCGGTGGTCGCGCTCGGCGGCGAGCTCGAGTCGGAAACCGGCGCGTCGCTTCGCGCCGGGCTGCGACAGGGCGACGACATCGCGAACTTCAGCGCCGGCCTCGGCTGGCGCTACCGCGGTTACCGCGTGGACTACGCCTGGGTGCCGTCGAAGCTCGATCTCGGCGACACGCACCGCTTCTCGTTCGGCGCTCAGTTCTGAAGCCTGCGCCGGGCGTGCCGCGGCCGGCCGCCGCGGTCGCGGTCAGGCCGGAGCCGGCCAGGTCTTGAGCGTGATCCGGCCGTTCTCCATCTCGGCGTACGTGAAGCGCTCGATCCAGTCGCCGAGCACGAAGAACTCGCGGCCGTTCTCGCGTCGCTCGTAGGCGTGGTGGAAATGCCCGACCAGCACGCCGTCGTAACCTTCCGCGAAGCGCGGCCCGGCGATCTCGCGCCACAGCCGCTCGGGCTGCAGCGGCGGGTGCCCGCGCGAGCCGCGGGACCAGCCCGAGACGACGTGGGCGAGCGGGATGCCGAGGTCCGGATGGAGCAGCTGGTAGAGCCCGATGCTGAGCGGACTGCGAATCACGCCGCGCAGCATGCGGTAGCCGAGGTCGCCGCCCACGAGGCCGTCACCATGATGCACCCAGAGCCGACGGCCCTGCTGCTCGATCGTCACGGGCCGGTCCGTCGTGCGCACGCCGAGCGTCTCGCGCAGGAAACTGCCCAGCCAGAAGTCGTGGTTGCCGTTCAGGTACTGGATGTCGATCCCGGCGGCGCGCAGTCGCTGCAGGACGGCCAGCGTGGGGAAGGCGCGGCGTGGGATCGCGGTCCGGTATTCGAACCAAAAGTCGAACAGGTCGCCGACGATAACGAGGGAGGATGCGCGTCCGGGCAGCGTGTCGAGAAGGCTGTGGAGCCTGGCCTCGCGCGAGGCCTCCCGTTCCCTGGACTCGGCGCCCAGATGTGCGTCCGAGAGAAACACCACCGTGCCGGTGTGCATGCCGGCGCAGTCTAGTCGTCGTACAGGAACCGCGCCAAGCGTTGCCGGGCGCGTCGGGTGAGCCCGGCTCCTCCGGTCGGCCGCGCGGCGGCGGACCACACGTCAATGCTTCATCAGTTCTCGAGTCGCACGCGCAACCGTCGCAGCATCCGGCGCGTCTGACCCCATAGCGAGCGCCGGAAACCACGAAGCCAGCTTTCGCGCGAGGCCCTCGGGTCGGACGCGCACGCGGCCAAATTGACGGCCGCTGAACAGCATCGGTCTATCGGATCCCGGCCCTCGCGGCCTAGTCTCTCAAGGACATGCGGAGAGGCCGCCCGCCCCTCCGGTGCCGCATCGCCCGTCTCCCAAGTCAAGCACGGAGGAGTCAGATGGACGGAAGGTCGGTCATTCGCCCGCGCAATTACTTCATCGGTGCCGTCGCGCTCGTCGTCGCCGGACTCGTGGTGGGCCTCGGTCTCAGCGCGGGCCTCAACCTGCAGCGCGCCTCACGCGCGGCGGACGCGCAGGTCGCGTCCGTGGCCGCGCAGAACTCCGCGGCGCTGCCGGAGAGCCCGTTCGTGAGCGTCGTGGAGCGCGCGCTCCCGGCGGTGGTGTTCATCGACGTACAGAAGAAGGCCTCCGCCATGGGAGATCCGGGGGCGGACGACTTCATGCGCCGCTTCTTCGGTGACCAGGCGCCGCGCCGCCCGCAGCGCACCCCGTCGTCCGGTTCCGGGTTCATCTTCGATTCGCAGGGCCACATCCTCACGAACAATCACGTGGTGAGCAACGCCGACGACATCACGGTCACGCTCAACGACCGTCGCTCGTTCAAGGCCAAGGTCGTGGGCGCCGACCCCGAAACCGACGTCGCGGTCATCCAGATCTCGGGCAGCAACCTGCCTGTGCTGCCGCTCGGCGACTCCGACCAGATGCGCGTCGGCGACTGGGCGATCGCCATCGGCAATCCGCTCGGCCAGCTTCGCGGCTCGGTGACCGTGGGCGTCGTGAGCGCGCAGGGCCGCACCGACCTCAACATCTATGGCGGCACCCCCGAGTACCAGGATTTCATCCAGACGGACGCGTCCATCAACTTCGGCAACTCGGGCGGACCGCTGTGCAACATCCGCGGCGAGGCGATCGGCATCAACACCGCCGTCAACACGAGCGGCCAGGGCATCGGCTTCGCGGTTCCGATCAATCTCGCCAAGCACGTCGCCGATCAGCTCGTCGCGCACGGGCAGGTGCGGCGCTCGATGCTGGGCGTCCTGCTCGCCGACTTCACGCCCGAGCTCGCGGACGGCTTCGGCCTTTCGGGCAAGGAGGGCGTGCTCATTCAGCGCGTGCTCGACAACACCCCCGCCTCGCGCGCCGGCCTTCAGCGCAACGACCTGATCGTCGAGTACGACGGGCAGCCGGTGAACGATCTGCAGAAGCTCCGCCTGAAGGTGGCCGATACCCCGCCGGGACAGAAGGCGTCGCTGGTCGTGCTGCGTGGTGGCAAGCGCCTGACCTTCAACATCACGCTGGCGGACAAGGACACGCAGGTCGCCTCCAACACGCCCGCGGTCACGGGCGCGGACGATTCCGTGGACCTGGGCGGCATCAGCGTCCGGGACCTGCGCCCGGACGAGCTGAAGCAGCTCGGCATCCAGGCCGGCGTTCGCGTGACGGACGTGGCGGACGGTAGTCTGGCCGAGGAACGCGGGATCCAGCCGAACGACGTGATCGAACAGGTGGGGCCGACGTCCGTGAAGGACGCCGCCTCGTTCACGAAGTTGATGGACTCCGCGAAGAAGGCGGGACGCCCGGCGGCGCTGCTCGTGAACCGCGAAGGCGCCTCGAGGTTCGTGACGCTGAGACTCGGCAACTGATCGCTTCCCGGCTCGACACGGAATCACGGGCGGGAGGCGGCGCAGGCCGCCTCCCGTCGTTCCATGGACGGAAACCGACGACGATGCTCAAGTCCCTGAAGACCACATTGCTGCTCGGATGGGTGTGCGCGGCGTTCGCCGCCGCGGGGACGGCCCATGCGGACACGCCGGCGCCCCCGACGCTGGGCGGCATCCGCGCCTGGTCCGCGCCGTCGAACACCCGGATCGTGTTCGATTTCTCCCAGCCCGTCGCGCCGGTCATGCCCGACTCCGGCTCGGCGCGCCAGCTCGTCGTCTCGGTGCCGGCGCCCGGCATCACCGCCGCGGCCGATGTTCCCGCGACCCTCGCGGTGCGGGACACCGCGGTGGACTCGGTCGTCACCGTGTTCGACGAGTCGGGGGTCCGCTTCATCCTCATGCTGGCGCCCGGCGCTTCGTTTCGCGCCTTCGTGCTTCCCGCCGACGCCGAGAAACCGTTCCGCGTCGTCGTGGACGTCTTCAGCCTCGCGGCCCGCGAGGCCGAGAGCAGGCGGCTCGCCGCGCTCGCGGCGGCCAAGAAGCGCGACCGGGTCCGGCTCGTCGTCGTGGATGCCGGTCACGGCGGTGACGACACGGGCGCGCGCGGCCCGGGCGGCGTGCTCGAGAAGAACGTCACGCTCGCCATCGCCAGGGCTCTGGCCGACGAGCTCAACAAGGTGGCCGGCATTCGGGCCATCCTGACGCGGGACTCCGACTTCTTCATTCCGCTGCGCGAACGCTACGGCATCGCCGAGAAGGCCCGGGCGGACCTGTTCGTGAGCATCCACTGCAACTCGAGCCGGCGGCGCGGCCGCGGCAGCGGCACCGAGGTCTACTTCCTGTCGCTGAAGGGCGCGAGCGACCAGGCCGACGCGGACCTCGCCGACCTTGAGAACGCCGCCGATCTGGTGGGCGGGGTTCCGCCGCAGGCGCAGGACGACGTGGTCGGCGTGCTGTACGACGTGAAGCGCAACGTCGCTCTCGAGCGCAGCCAGTTGCTCGCCGAGACGCTGCTCGACCACATCGCGGCCGACCGCCGCGTCGAGTCACGCGGCATCAAGCAGGCGGGATTCGTCGTCCTCAAGTCGGTCGAGTTCCCGAGCGTGCTGGTCGAGACCGCCTTCATCAACAATTACCGCGAGGTGAAGCTGCTGAAGGACCCGGCCTTCCAGAGGCAGATGGGCAAACAGCTCGCCAACGGGGTCGTCGCCTACTTCAAGCAGGCGGGCGTCCCGCTGGGTGGGTCACCCGCCGAGGCGGCCCTCCCGCCTTCCGCGAATCAGGGCCGGTAGCGGTCCGGCGGGCGGGCGCCGCGTCAGCGCCCCGCCTCGGCGATTCGCCCGTCCGGCCGGATGTCGAGCACGCCGCCCGCCTTGCATCGGTCGCGAACCAGCGCTTCCATCGCGCCGCGGATCAGCAGGCCCGTGTCGGTCTTTTCGGCCCCGGTCGCGAGCACGTTGTAGTTGTCGCCGCCGGTGGCCATGAAGTTGTTGACCGCCACCTTGTAGAGCTTCGCCGGGTCGAGCGGCGTCCCGTCCGCGAGCGCCAGAGAGACGACGCGGCTGCCCTTCGGCTTCGACAGGTCGAGCGTGTAGCGAAGCCCGCTCACCTGCGTGATGCGCTCGTTTCGCAGTCCCTGTTCGAGCGCGAGCTTCACCTCGTCGCCGGTCAGTTTCTCGGTCACGATCGTGTTGTCGAACGGCATGATGTCGTAGATCGCGCCGCGCGTGATCTCGCCGGCCGCGAGGTTCGCCCGCATGCCGCCCGGGTTCTGCATCGCGATGTCCACGCCCGAAACGAACCGCATGGCGTCGGAGATGAAGTCCCCGATCGTCGCTTCGGGCCGGCGGCGGTCGAGCGCGACGGCGGCGCGCCCGATCACCTCGGCGGCGATGGGCCCGACGCTCTCGTTCCAGCGCTCGACGCGCCCGAACCACGACGAGTCCACCGGGGCGTCGCCCGCGATCACCGGAATCATGCGCTGGCGCTTCTCCAGCACCTGCCGCTTCACGGGATCCACGACCATGTCCACGACCGCGAGCCACTGGCCGAGCGCTCCCGCGATCATGACCGAGGCCCCGTTGATCCGGTCGTCAATGACGTTGTGGCTGTGGCCCCCGAGCCAGGCGTCCACGCCCGGCACGCCGCGAGCGAGCCTCGCGACGTCCCCGTGCGCGCCGCGCGTCGAATCCGTCTCGCCCGGAATGTGCCCGACCGCGATCACGATCGCGCTCCCTTCCTTGCGCAGGCGGGGGACGATCGGGGCCGCCGCGGCGGAGTCGTCCCCGAACTTCAGGTGCGCGACGTTCTCCGCGAGGGTCACCCGCGGCGTTCCGGGATAGGCCAGCCCGAGAATGCCGACCCGCACACCGCGGCGCGTGACGATCGTGTCGCTGCGCACCCACCACGGCCGTCTGCCGGTCCTGCGCTCGGTGATGTTCGCGCCGAGGGTCGCGAAGCGCATCTGCATCGCGCGCGCCTTGAGCGTGTCGGCGGTCCAGTCGTAGTCGTGATTTCCGATCGCGTGGGCCGTGTAGCCGAGCAGATTCATCTGCTCGACCACCGGCCGGCCGAACTGGAGGTTCGACAGCATCGAGCCCTGGAACGTGTCGCCGCCGTCCACGAGCACCGTGCCCGCGGGATTCTCGGAGGTCAGTTGCTCGATCGCCGACGCGAGGTAGACCGTGCCGCCGGTCGCGCGCCCGCTGCGACGGTCGCGCGCGGTCGAGATCACCGCGCCGTGGAAGTCGGTGGTCTCGATGACGCGCACCTGCGGAAAGCGCAGGTTCGAGACCATGCCCAGCCACTGCGCGCGCGTCAGCCCGCCGCCGAGCGCCGCGGCGTCGAGCGACGTTCCGCCCGCCAGCGACAGGCCGGTGAGCAGTCCACGACGGTAGGCGTCGTCGCCCGCACGGCCGGGAGCGAGCGCGAAGCCCGCGGAGCGCGCCGCCCGCTCGCACCAGTCGAGCGCCGTGCCGACCGTCGCCGGCTGGAAGGGCTTGAAGCTCTCGCCCTGTCCGTCGCGGCCGAGCACGCCGCGCGAGAGGATGCCGTCCACCCAGACCTGTACCTCGTCGGGCACGTCCCCGAACGCCCCGGAGGGGCGCTTCGAGCGCAGGTTCAGCGCCCGCCCCAGCCCGTAGGCCAGATCCACGCGCCGGGCCGGCTCCTCGGGAATCAGGTGGCGCACTTCGGCGGCGGGAACCAGCCCGAAGCGCACCAGCCGGTCGATCAGCGGACGCTCCGGCATCGCCGCGTAGTCGGGCAGCAGCGTCCAGGCCGGCTCGATCTTCGCCGGCACGTCCGGGTGGCGGCGGACGTAGTCGAGGAGCGCGGCGGGGGCGCTGAGTGCCGGCCGCCCGAGGACGCGCGCCCGGCGGATCATCGTGAAGTCGCCGCCGCCCGCGGCGCGGTAGCCGTTGACCGCGACCCGCAGCTTTCGCGAGGGATCGAGCGGCCGGCCATTCAGCGACAACTGGAGGATGCGGTCGCCCGCGGGCCGGGTCAGGTCCACTTCGCAGGTCACGCCCAGGGGCATGTCGAAGTTCCAGGTGGGCATGCCCGGAACGGTGAGCGGTTGCTGGTCGTCGTACGTGTAGTCGGCGAACAGCCGCGCCGAGTGCTCCAGCGCCTCCTTGAGGTCCGCTCCGCTGAGCTCCACGGTCACGAGCGTGTTCTCGTAGGGGTAGAGCCGCATCAGGTCGCGCACCGTGACGGGTCCGGCGGGGATCCGCTGAGTCCCGTCGAACAGGGTCGCGAGAGAGACGTCGGCGCCGGTGGCGTCGAGCTGCGCACGCTGGACCAGCTGGAGCAGCGCGTTGTCGGCGTAGCGTCCCCCCGGAGCGCCGAGCGGAGCCGCCGCGTGACCGACGACCACGTCGAGCGCCACCTTCGTACGGGCCGCGTAGCCGGCAAGGGTGTCGGCGAGCGCCAGGTCGGTCGCGACCGTGTCGGCGATGGCGATCACACGCGCGCGCCGATCCGTCAGCTTCCAGGGACTGGTGTCGGTCGCGCGCGTGAACGTCAGGTCCACGCGGCCGACGGCGTCGCCGGAGTGCCCGGCCTGGGTCACCAGGGTGCCGTCCACCATCACCGAGGGCACGATCGTGTGCGTGTGCCCCAGGATGACCACGTCCAGACCGACCACCTCGTGGGCCAGCCGCCAGCCGAAGTTCTCGTTCGGCACGTCTCCCAGGCGCGGCTGCCCGGTGCGGGTGTCCTTCTCGAGCCCGGTATGCGCGAGCGCGATCACCACGTCGCAGTGCTCGGCGCCGCGCAGTCGGTTCACTTCACGCTGGGCGATCTCGATGGGCGAAAGAAACTGGTAGCCCGCGCACTGCGTCGAATCCACGAGCCGGGGCACCGCCGGGGTGGCGAGCCCGATCACGCCGACCCGCACTCCGCCCGGGTACTCCCGGACGACGGAAGGCGGGAACGCCGGCGAGCCGTCGGAGCGCACGACGTTCGCCGCGATCCACGGGAAGTTGGCGGCGGCGCGGGTCGCTTCGAGCACCGCGGGCCCGTAGTCGAACTCGTGGTTGCCGACCGCCATCGCGTCGTAGCCGAGCGCGTTCATCGCGCGCGTGACCGGCTCGGGCTCGCCCGCATGGTCGCGCTGCCAGACCGAAACGAGCGCGCTGCCCGAGGTCGCGTCGCCCGCGTCGAGCAGCATCACCGGCGTGCCGCCGCCGCGGATCTCGGAGACGATCGTGGCGATCTTCGCGAGTCCGCGGGCCACCGGCTGGTTCCGCAGGTCGTCGAACGGCAGCAGCGCGCCATGCAGGTCGGTCGTGTGGAGGATGGTGACGCGGGTTTCCTCGGCGCGCGCCGGGGGAGGGAGGAAGGCGAGAACGAACAGCGCGGCGAGAATGGAACGACGCATGCGCGGACAACCTCCAGACGCACGCCGGCGGCCGGGGCGCGCGGGGCTTCGGGGTGGATTGCGGCCGCGAACCGTAGCAGCGCGACGCGGGCCCCGCCAGCATGCGCCCGCCCGGGGAAGCGCGGCCTCGTTCCGCGCCCGCCGCTTGAGACGGCGGAACGCGCGCCCCTATAGTGTCGCTTCCCCTGCCCGGCCACGAGCCCGCGGAGTCCCGACATGCCCGAATCGCTGCGCTGCCCGAGCTGCGGCCACCTGAACGAGAGCACCGCCGAAGGATGCGCGCGCTGCAACTTCCCGCTGCGCCCGGTCGCCGACGCTCCGCCACCTTCCGCCGGCACGCCGGATCCGGCGGCCCAGCAGCCGACGCCCGAGCCGCAGGTCCGCGGGTTCGATCCGTCCATCCCGCGACTGCGCCCGATCCGGCCGCGCCGGCCGGCCGGCCCGGCGCAGCAGCTCCAGACCCAGCTGTGGGTGATCCTCGGCGCGCTCGCCGTGCTGATCGTGCTCTTCACCGCTTTCCGGGGGTTCCAGAAGAACAACGCGCCGGTTCCGGTCGAGGGAGCGCAGACGCAGCAGCAGCAGATCGCCGACCTGGCGCGGGCCGAGCTGGCCAAGGACTCGACCAACGTCGTGGCGCGCATCGCGCTGGCCGACGTTCTCTACGACACCGGCAACTGGTCGGAGGCCATCATCCACTACCGCGCGTCGCTGCGGATCGACCCGCAGCGCGTCGAGTCGCTCGTGGATCTGGGCGTGTGCTACTTCAACCTGTCGCACCCGCAGGAGGCGGTCGAGCTCTTCAAGAAGGCGCTGGAGATCGACCCGCACCATCCGGTGGCGCTCTTCAACCTCGGCTTCGTCGCGGAGTCCCAGCACGAGCCGGCGGTCGCGCTGCAGTTCTACGAGCGCGCGAAGGCGTCGAACCCGCCGCAGGGCATGGGACCGCCGCTCGAAGAGGCGATCCAGCGCGTGCGGGCGCAGCGGGACGGCAAGGCGGAGGGCTCCGGCCCACGCTGAGCCCCGCGGCGACACGCGGCCGCTCCCGCGATGGCCCCTGTTGACAGGGGCTGCGCGAGGCTCAAGAGTCGCGGTTCCTTTTCGCTTCGCACACGCCGGGCGCACCCGGCCCGCTCCATTCCCTTTCGCACGGACGACCCGCCATGTCGAAACCGCACTATTCACTCGTCGTCGTGGGCACCGGCCCCGGCGGCTATGTCGCGGCCATCCGCGCCGCGCAACTGGGCCTGAAGACCGCCGTCGTCGAGAAGGACGAACTGGGCGGCACGTGCCTCAACTGGGGCTGCATTCCGACCAAGGCCTGGATCGTGACCGCGCACCTCTACGAGACCATCAAGCGCGCGAAGGAATACGGCATCGAGGTCGGGGAACCGAAGATCCACTGGCCGTCGCTGCTCGAGCGGAAGAATCGGATCGTCAAGCAGCTGACGGGCGGCGTGAAGTCGCTGCTTTCCGGCCGCGGCGTGGACATCCACCGCGGCGTCGCGCGTCTCGAGAGCGCCAATCGTCTGTCGGTGACGCCGCCGGCGGGAGGCGCGCAGGAGATCACCGCGGACCATGTGATGCTGGCGACCGGCGCCTACGCGTGGACGCCGCCCGGCTGGGATCTCGATGGCGAACGCGTGATCGGCAGCAAGGAGGCGCTCGACCTGACGAAACAGCCGAAGCGCCTCGCGGTCCTGGGCGGCGGCGTCATCGGCTGCGAGTTCGCCTCCTTCTTCGCCGCCCTCGGCACGCAGGTGACGCTGATCGAGATGCTGCCGCGGCTCGTCATGGCCGAGGACGAGGAGATCTCGGCCGCGCTCGAGCGGGAAATGAAGAAGCAGAAGATCGCGCTTCACCTGGGCGCCAGGGTCGAGGACCGCAGGGACAACGCCGACGGTTCGCTGACGCTGACGCTGTCGGGCGGCAGGACGGTGGACGTGGATTGCGTGCTCGTCGCGACCGGCCGGCGCCCGTACAGCAGCGGACTCGGGCTCGAAAAGATCGGCATCGCCAACACCGATCGCGGAAAGATCGCCGTCAACGACCGTCTGCAGACCAGCGTGCCGGGCATCTACGCGATCGGCGACGTCACCGACATCAAGCAGCTCGCGCACTTCGCGAGCGCCCAGGGCAAGGCCGCCGCCGAGATCATCGCCGGCCACGCGGCACAGACGAACTGGCGCGCGGTGCCCGCCGCGACGTTCACGAGCCCCGAGATCGCGAGCGTCGGCCTGACCGAGGCCGAGGCGAAGGCCGAGGGACGCGAGGTCAAGGTCGGTCGCTTCCCGTTCCGCGCCCACGGGCGCAACATCGCCGACGGCGAGACGGCCGGGTTCGTGAAGCTGGTCGGCGACGCGCGCACCGACCAGGTGCTGGGCGCGCACATCATCGGCGCCAAGGCGAGCGACCTGATCCACGAGTGTTCGCTGGCGATCGGGGCCGACCTGAACATCGCCGACCTCGCGCAGGCGATTCACGCCCACCCGACCATGACCGAGGCGATCGGAGAGGCCGCGGAGGATGCCGACGGGCTGGCGATCCACCTGATGCGCATGGAAGCGAAAGCGGCCGCGAAGAGCTGACCGGGCTTCACGGCTCGCAGGGAGGCAGGGCGCCCGCGGAGGGAGCATTCCCGCGGGCGTCACGCGTTCTCCGGCTCGCCACGCGCCGCCGGCTCGGCTAGCCTTCGCGTCATGACCGCCAAAGCTCCAGCGTCACCCGGAAAGCCCCGCCCCGAAGTCTGGCTTCGCGGCCCCGTGCCCGAGCTGCCGCCGGCGCTTCAGCCGGTCGCCCATTCGCTGCTGCAGGTGCGCGAGGATCTGCCGCCCCTGCTGGCGTCGCTCAGCGACGAACGCATCTGGGCCCGCCCCGGCGGCTCGGCGTCCATCGGCTATCACGCCGCCCATCTGGCTGGCAGCCTCGTGCGCCTCGCCACCTACGCCCGCGGCGAATCGCTGAGCGCGGCGCAGCTCGCGGAGCTGGAGGCCGAACGGCGCGTGGACTCGTCGCGACCGGAGCGCGCCGAACTCGTCCGGCGGGTGAACGAAGCCATCGAGTCCGTCCTGCACGACCTCTCGACCTACTTCGAGGACGATCTGTTCACGCCTCGCGAGGTCGGACGCGCGAAGCTTCCCTCCACCGTGATCGGCCTGCTCTCGCACGCCGCCGAGCACACCGCGCGCCACGCCGGTCAGATCGCGACGCTCGTGCGGGTGACCAGCGCCTCGAGCGGTGGCTAGCGTCCCGGGCGTGCACCGCAGCCAGACCTACACGCTCGCTTTCGCGCTCGTCGCCGCGCTGGTCACGGCGCTCGCGGCGGCGCTCGCCTACCGGGGCCTCAGCGCCGCGTTCGAAGGCGAGTTCCGTGCGCGCGTGGCGCGGGTCGCCAACATCGCCGCGACCCAGGTCGCACCCTCCGCGATCGCCGAGCTGCGGCAGTTCGGCGCCGAGACGGGGGGCTTTCTCGAGGTGCAGGCGCAACTCGACATGCTTTGCGCCGTGACCGGATTCGAGGACTTCCAGCTCGTGGACACCACGCGGGCGGTGCTCTACGACGTGCGCCGCGCCGAGGAGGGAATCGGCGCGATCAGCATGTGGGACTCGCTCGCACGTCCCGCGCTCGAACGCGCGATCGCGGGCGAGGCGACGAGCGGGCCGCCCCTGACGCGCGAAGGAAGCGAGGTGCGCACGGCGTTCCATCCGGTGATCGACAAGGGCCGTGTCGTCGCGGTGCTGGTCGCCGAGGCTCATCCCGAATGGGCGGGAGAGCTGCGGCGATTGGGGCGGCGCCTGACGCTCGTCGCGCTGGTGAGCCTGCTCGCGATCGCCGTGCTGGCCGGCATCCTCGTGCGGGGAATCGGCCGGACGCTCGCGCTCGAGCGGCAGCTCACGCGCGCGGACAATCTCGCGGCGATGGGGCGCATGACCGCGACGCTCGCGCACGAGATCAAGAATCCGCTGGCGATCATTCGCGGCTCGACCAAACGGCTCGGCAAGCTCGAACCGGAGGCGCAGCGCATGGCCGATTCGGTGATCGAGGAAGTGGACCGGCTCGGCCGCACGGTCGGCCGCTACCTGCAGTTCGCCCGGATCGAAGCGAACCCGGGCGAGACCGGCGACCTCGCCAACGCGCTCGGCGCGACGTTGGACCTGCTCGAGGGCGAGGTGCGGGCCCGCGGCTGCGTGCTCGATCGCGCCGGCGACCTTGCCTCGCCGGCCGTCGTCCGCCTCGATCTCGAGTCGCTCAAACAGGTCTGCCTGAACCTGGTGCTCAACGCGCTGGAGGCCTCGCCGCCGGGGGGCAGGGTGCGCGTCGCCCTCGAGCGTCACGGCGGGCGCGCGGCGCTGTCGGTGCGCGACGAGGGCCCGGGCATGGCGGAGGATGTCGTCCGCAGGCTCGGCGAGCCGTTCTTCACGACCAAGGCGAGGGGCACGGGGCTCGGATTGTTCCTCTCGAAGCGGCTCGTCGAGAGCGCCGGTGGCCGGCTCGCCGTGGCCAGCAGCCCCGGCGGCGGCACGAGCGTGAGCGCGACGTTCCGGCTCCTGCCCGTCGCCCCGTCGCAGCCGCGCCCGGGCGCCGGCGGTTGATGCGAAGCGTTCGGGAAGGCTAACGTCTGCCGCGGTTGCCGACGCACGAAGCCGTGACTTTCGAACGGAGAACCTCGTGAAGCGAAAGCTCGCCTTGCTGCTCCTGCTCGCCACCGCGCTGGCCGGCTCGCTCGCGACCGGCGGTTGCTCGAAGCGCTACCGGATCGAGATCCAGTCGGACACGTGCTGGGACGGCCAGATCGACGAGGGGCAGGGAATCTTCGACTGCGGCAATTCCTCCTACAAGGTCATCGGCGCCCTGCGTTGCGTGCGCGTTCAGAAGAAGACGGCCGCGGGGTACGTGCGCGTGCGCATCGACAGCGGACCGTGGGCCGAGACCAGCGAGCCCAACGGAATCGTCCAGGTTTGCCGCTGAACCGGGCGCAGGGGAGGGACGCGTGAAGGTCCTGGTCGTGGACGACGAGGTCAAGAACGCCGAACTCGTCGCCGCCGAGCTGCGCGACGCCGGCTTCGAGACCGCCTTCGTCAACGGCGGGGCCGCCGCGCTCCGGCGCCTCGAGGAGTCGCGCTTCGACGCCGTCGTCACGGATCTGCGCATGGCGCCCCCCGACGGGATGGCGGTGCTCGCGGCCGTTCGCGAACGCTGGCCCGAGACGGTCGTCGTCGTGATGACCGCCTACGCCGCGCTCGAAACCGCGCGCGCGGCGCTGAAGCTGGGCGCGTGGGACTACGTCGAGAAGGAGGGGGACTTCGGCGAGGTGATCGCGCTCGCGCTCCAGTCCGCGCGCGAGCGCGCCAGCCTGCGCGGCGACGTGCGCCGCCTTTCGGCGACGGTCGAGGGCCTGCGCGCGGCCGCGCTCCCGGTGGTGGGCGAGGCGCCGGCGACCCGGCGCGCGCTGGAACTGGCGCGCAAGGTCGCCGCCACGGACTCGACCGTGCTGTTGCGCGGCGAGAGCGGCACCGGAAAGGACCTCTTCGCGCGCACGATTCACGCGCTCAGCCGCCGTTCGGGCGGACCGTACGTGAAGGTCAACTGTGGCGCGCTTCCCGAGGCGCTGCTCGAGAGCGAGCTCTTCGGCCACGAGAGGGGCGCGTTCACGGGCGCGGTGCGCCAGAAGCCGGGCCGTTTCGAGGACGCCGCGGGCGGCACGCTGTTCCTCGACGAGATCGGCGAGCTGCCCGTGTCGCTGCAGGTCAAGCTCCTGCAGGTGATCGAGGAGAAGACGTTCACGCGCGTCGGCGGCAACGCCCCCATCACCGTGGACGTGCGCATCCTCGCGGCGACGAACCGCCCGCTCGAGGACATGGTCCGGGAAAGGACGTTTCGCGAGGACCTGTTCTTCCGCCTCAACGTCTTTCCGATCGTGCTGCCGCCGTTGCGCGAACGTCCGGGCGACGTCGCCCGGCTCGCGGCGCACTTTCTGCGTCGCCAGGGCGCCGCGCCCGAGAAGCTGAGCGCCGACGCCACCCGCGAGCTCGAAGGCTACGCGTTCCCCGGAAACGTTCGGGAACTCGAGAACACGCTCGAGCGGGCTCTGATCCTGGCCGGCAGCGACCCGATCGAGCCCGCGCACCTGTCCTTCGCGCGCCCCGAACAGCGCGTCCAGCGGTCGTGGGTGCCCGAGATCCCCGAGGAGGGCCTGTCGCTCGAGACCATCGAGCGCGAGCTGATCCTCAAGGCGCTCGAGCGCGCGGGCGGCAACAAGAGTCGCGCCGCGCGGCTGCTGGGCCTCACCCGCCGGATGCTCTACTCGCGGCTCGAGAAGCACGGACTTCACCGGCCCGGCGAGGGCGAGGACGAAGCCGACGGAGCGGAGTAGCCCGGGGCCAGCGGAGCCTTCCGCGCCGCCCGCCCGCCGCGTATGCTGACCCGGACATGAACGTCCTGCGCGGCTGGCTGTTCGACAATCTCGGGCTCAAGTTCACCGCCCTGCTGCTGGCCGTGGCCGTGTATCTCAACGTCTACACGGACCGCAGCACGACGATGCTGCTGTCCTTTCCGGTCGAGTTCACCGACCTGCCCGATTCGCTCGCGCTGAGCGGGCCGGCCCCCGCGGTCGTGCAGGCGCAGATGCGCGGGACCTGGAAACAGCTGATCGGCATGCGCGTGCGCGAGCCGCGACTCAAGCTGTCGCTGCTGGGAGCGGGAACCGGGCGCTTCAGCCGCGCGCTGACCCCCGCCGATCTGCCGATGTCGGAGCAGGGCGTGACGGTCGAGAATCTCATCGGTCCGCGCATGATCGAGATCGACATCGACGGCCGCACGACGCGGGAGCTGCCGATCGCGGCGCGCGTGGTCGGCGTTCCCGCCGCCGGCTTCGAGTTCGGCGGATTCGTCCGGCTGGATCCGCCCTTCGTGAAGGTGACCGGCGCGGCGAAATCGCTGGGCGGGCTGGACTCCCTCGTGCTCGCGCCGCTCGACATCAGCGGCCGGCGCGACACGGTCCGGGCGGAGCTGGCGATCGCCGACCTGCCGGACTGGTGCACGAGCGATCCGGCCACCGTGCACGTGAAACTGGCGCTGGTGCGGCGCTGACGCCCGGGCGACCGGGAGGCGGACCGCACGAACGACTACGCCGGCCCAGGGAGAGCCGGCGCGTCGTACCGGAAGACCTCGCGGGGGCGCAAGCCACGCTGGAGATGGCAGGCTCGGATGGTAGGACGCGACTCACGCGCCCCGCACCGGAGCATCGAGCAATGGCGATGCCACGCCCCGCCCGGCCGGCGATTACGCGCTAGCGACCTGAAATCGAAGCTGCTAGCCGGCCGGCCGCAGGACGGCTCCGGACCCTGCTGCCGTGCCCCGGCTGCGAAGCGCACGCGCCGTGCGGGCGGAGTTGCACGACCGGCGAGGCCTCCTTGGACCTGCGGAGCCGGCGGGCACCCGCCGACAACCGGTGACGCCGGGGCGAAAAGCCCCGCGAATCGATTCCCGTTCTTGACACCGCGCCGCGCACCTCCCTAAATTTCACCCGTCGTTCAGGCGCACCACGCCAGCCACGCGCCGCCGACCACGGCCCCGCCCCGCGGGCCCCGAACGCCAGCCTTCCCGATCCCCGCATCCCAGGAGCCGTTCGACCGGTCTCACCGGTCCCAGCCGATCCGTTTCACGCTCCCAGCCACGAGGAATGTCTCCGCAGCATCCGGTTCGCGCCCGTCGCGGACCCGTTCGCGCACCCGAGCCGACCACGAGGCCAGCGGCCCAGCGCCGTCCACGGCCACACCGCCGCACGCGCGCCTTCGGCGTGACGTGGGGCGGCGCCCACTTCCAGCCAAGGCGACCGCGCATGGAACCCCAGGAGATCCCGGCAGCGCCCGAGACCGGCGAAGCCCCCGCGACCCCGTCCGTCGGCACGGCACCGGGCGCGCAGACGCTCGAGCTGCAGGCGCTCAAGGGCAAGACCATGTCCGAGCTGCTGCGCATCTGTCAGGAGCTCGAGATCACCGGCACGAGCGGCCTGCGCAAGCAGGAGCTGATCTTCATGATCCTCGAGGGCCAGACCGAGCGGAACGGCCTGATCTTCAACGAGGGCGTGCTCGAGATCCTGCCCGAGGGCTACGGTTTCCTGCGCTCGGCGCAATACAACTACCTGCCGGGGCCCGACGACATCTACGTCTCGCCTTCGCAGATCAAACGCTTCGACCTGCACACGGGCGACACCGTGTCGGGGCAGGTGCGGCCGCCCAAGGAAGGCGAACGCTACTTCGCGCTGCTGCGCGTCGAGGCCGTGAACTTCGAGAGCCCCGAGTCGGCGAAGGGCAAGATCCTGTTCGACAACCTGACGCCGCTCTACCCCATCGCGAAGCTCAACCTCGAGACCAAGGACCGCTGCCTCGAGACGCGCATCATTGACCTGCTTTCGCCGATCGGCAAGGGCCAGCGCGCGCTGATCACCTCGCCGCCCAAGGCGGGCAAGACGGTGCTGCTGCAGAAGCTCGCCAACGCCATCGCCGAGAACCATCCCGAGGTGGTCCTCATCGTGCTGCTGATTGACGAGCGCCCCGAGGAGGTCACCGACATGCAGCGCTCGGTGAAGGGCGAGGTTGTCTCGTCCACCTTCGACGAGCCCGCCGAACGCCACGTGCAGGTCGCCGAAATGGTGATCGAGAAGGCCAAGCGCCTCGTCGAGCACGGCCGCGACGTCGTCATCCTGCTCGATTCGATCACGCGCCTGGCGCGCGCGCACAACACGGTCGTGCCGCACTCGGGCAAGATCCTGTCGGGCGGCGTGGACGCGAACGCGCTGCAGCGCCCCAAGCGCTTCTTCGGGTCGGCGCGCAACATCGAAGCCGGCGGCTCGCTCACGATCGTCGCGACCGCGCTCATCGAGACCGGCTCGCGCATGGACGAGGTGATCTTCGAGGAGTTCAAGGGCACCGGAAACTCCGAGCTGGTCCTGGATCGCAAGATCGCCGACAAGCGCATCTTCCCGGCCATTGACATCAACCGCTCCGGCACACGCAAGGAAGAGCTGCTGCTCGCGCCCGACGTGCTCTCGCGTGTCTGGATCCTGCGCAAGTTTCTCAACGAACTGAACCCGGTCGAGGCGATGGAGTTCCTCATCACGCGCATGAGCGACACCAAGACCAACAAGAAGTTCCTCGAGAACATGAACTCCTGATCCTTCAGCGGCTCCGCGCGTACCGGCCGGCGGCAGGAGCGTGCGGGCACCCGGCACGCCGTACCCGACCTGCTTGCGAAGTCCCGCGGGCTCGTGCTGCTATCCTGCGTGCGGTGCCCGTTCCGCCCGGAGGATCCATGAAGGAAACCGCACGCATCGCCGACCAGCTTCACCGCAGCCTCGCGGGGCCCGCCTGGCACGGCCCGTCGGTGCTCGAAGTGCTGGCGGGGCTCACGCCGAAGCAGGCCGCCGCGAGGCCGATCTCCGGCTGGAAGAGCATCTGGGATCTGGCGCTTCATCAGATCGTCTGGCAGGACGCGGTGCGTGCGCACCTCGCGGGTCGCTGGCCGGTCATCAAGCTCGGCGGGCCGAAGGACTGGCCGCGCGCTCCGAAGCCGACCCTGGCCGCCTGGAGGGCGACGGTCGCGAAGCTCAGGCGCTCCAACGCGGCGCTCGTCCGGGCCGCCCGCGCGTTTCCCGACTCGAGGCTCGACCGGCCTCTCAAGGAAGGCGCGTCGAGCGCGTACGTGCAACTGCACGGCGCCGTGCAGCACAACCTCTGGCATGCGGGCGAGATGGCCGCGCTCAAGCGGGCGCAGGGTCTGCCGGTGCTGAAGCCGAAGGCGTGACGCGCCCCGTGCCCGCGTCGCCGGGGCCGATCGCGGAAGGGAGCGCGTGCGCGCGGCGCGGCGGGTGAAGTTCGCACGCGTCGCTCTTGCGCTGGCGGCGTTGCTCGCCGGTCTGGCGGTGTCCGTCGCGCCGCAACCCGCCGTTCCGTCCGCGCCGGCGACGCAGGCCGCGCCCGCCACGCCGCCGTCGTTCCGGCAGGACGTCGCCTGGTCGCCCGACGGCCAGACGATCGCCTGGTCCGAGTACTCGATCGTCGAGCCGGACAGCTCGCCGAGCTGGAGCATCTGGACCTCGACTCCCGCCGGCACCCGGCGTATGCGACTCATTCCGAACGCGCAGTGGGTGGACTTCTCGCCCGATGGCCGCCGGCTCGTCTACGGCGCGCAGGTGGACGGCAACTGGGACGTGTACAGCGCCCGGCGGGACGGGTCCGACGCCCGGCGGCTGACGCGCGACCCGGCCGCCGACCGCGAGCCGGCATGGTCGCCGCGCGGCGACCGGATCGCATTCACCTCGAACCGCGACGGCGCGCAGGAGCTGTTCGTGATGAACGCCGACGGCTCGAACGTGCGAAGACTGACGAACGATTCGACCGACTCGCACAATCCCGCCTGGTCGGCCGACGGCACGAAGCTCGTCTGGTACGCACGTGACGCGGGCGGCGATCGCCTGCACGTCGCGAGCGCCGACGGCTCGAACGCCGCGGTCGTGCCCACGACCGACGCGGGCGCGATCCATCCCTGTTTCCTGCCCGACGGGCGGCTGCTGTTCGCCGGGCTCACCCCGGCGGGCCGAACGCTGCTGACCACCATCGCGACCGACGGCTCGAACCAGGTCGTGCTGGGAGGAATCGAGGCCTTCTACGCCCGCCCCTCGCGCGACGGCCGCCGCATCGCGTTCCTCGCCGGCGCCTGGCCGCGCTCGCGCATCTGCGTCGCCCGCTCCGACGGCAGCGCCGCGCGCGTCGTGATCGGCGATCCGCGTGAGCAGCCCACGTCAGTCCGCTGATTCGCCGCGCGGCGTCGGCGGACGCCCGGCGTCGTCGTCGATCACCTCGGCGTGTGAGTTCCCCGCTGCCGGGGCGGGAACCGCGTCCTTCGTGTCACCGCCGAGCCGCCGGCGACGGTCGAGCGCGATGATCGAGACGGCCAGCGTCCAGGTGGGCGCGACGTTCGCGACCGGAATCAGCTCGGCGACGAGCGCGGGCAGCAGCGCGATGTGCCAGCCGAGCATGCCGAGCAGGACGGCGCAGACCACGACGTCGAGGGCGTCGTTGAGCGGCGAGAGCGCGCCCTCGATGAACAGGGGCAGGATGCCGAACTGAACGAGGTCGGCGAGCACGGCCACGACCCACGCGGCCTTCGGAACCGGACCCCGGGCGGGTCGGGCAGGGGGAAGCTTCGCGGCGGTCATGACCCGAACGCTACGCCCTCGGCCACCCGCCCGCAGCCCCGAATCCGGGCGGCATCGCGGCTTCGGGCGGCCGAAGCGTCCGGGCTGGACGGCCTGACGGCCCTTCGGGCATACTCGCCGCCCTCTTACCACCCCTACCCAGGCGGAGCGCCCGGCACCATCCGCAGTCCCGCGTCGCGTGAAGCGGCGCCGGCCCGGACGCCGGGGAACGCCGCCGCAGCGGAGAAGCACCCAGATGAAGGCAGGCATTCATCCGATCTACGAGATGCGCCCGTTCCACTGCTACGGCTGCGGAGCGGAGTGGAGCACGCGCACCACGCTCAAGCCGCACTCCTCGGACGGCAAGGTTCACCTCGACATCTGCTCGAGCTGCCACCCGTTCTTCACCGGCAAGCAGAAGCTGCTCGACAAGGCCGGCCGCGTGGATCGCTTCCGCAAGCGCTACGCGAAGGTCACGGCCGAGAAGGCGGAGAAGTCCGAAGCTTCGAACGGCTAGCGACGCACACCGGGCCTCCGCATGCCGGCCGCACGGCCGCGCGCGGGGGCCCGAGTCTTTGTCCGCGGAGTTCCCCATGCCCTTCCTGCCGGTCGGCGGCCAGGCGGTCGTCGAAGGCGTCATGATGCGCGCACCGTCGAAGATCGCGGTCGCCGTCCGCCGCGCGGACGGCTCCGTCACGTTCATGGATCGCGCGTTCGAGTCGGTGACGAGGCGCCATCGCTGGCTCGGCCTGCCGGTCGTGCGCGGTGCGGTGTCGCTCTTCGAGACGATGTACGTCGGCGTCCTCGCGCTCAACTTCAGCGCCGACGAGGCGGTGAAGGACGAGCCGGTGAAGGACGCGGCGCAGGGCGCGAAGGGCGGGCGGGAAGGAAAGGGCGGACTCGGCGCCCTGGTGCAGGGCCTGACCCTGCTGCTCGCGCTGGCGTTGGGACTCTTCCTGTTCGTGGTGCTGCCCGCGCGGCTCACGAGTACGCTCGGCTTTCACGGCCGCGTCGCCTTCGGGCTCGTGGACGGGCTCTTCCGACTGCTCGCGTTCGTCCTCTACCTGTTGCTCATCTCGCAGTGGAAGGAGATGGCGCGCGTGCTCGGCTATCACGGCGCCGAGCACAAGGCGATCCACGCGGTCGAGGCGGGCGTCGAGCTGACCCCGGAGAACGTCCAGCGTTTCCCGCGCCTGCACCCGCGCTGTGGAACGACGTTCCTGTTCCTCGTCGTCGTCATCAGCATCGTCGTGTTCACGTTCGTGGGGCGGCCGACGAACGTGGCGATGCACCTGGTGCGCATCGCCTGCATGCCGCTCATCGCCGGCGTCGCGTTCGAGTTCATCCGGCTTTCGGGCAAGTACTTCGATCGCCCGTGGGTGCGCGCCGTCACCTGGCCCGGCATGCAGTTCCAGCTGCTCACGACCCGCGAGCCCGACCTGGCGATGTGCGAGGTGGCGATCCGCTCGCTCGAGCGCGTGCTCGACGACGCGACCGTGGTGAAGATGCGCGCCGAAGGCGGCATGAAGGAGCTGAGCTTCATCCAATGATGGACGCGAACATGGCCGAGGCGCTGCGGCGCGTGGAGGAACGTTACGCCGAGCTCGAGACGCTGCTCTCCGACCCGGCGGTGGCGACCGACCCGCGCCGGCTGCGCGACCTGTCCCGGGAGCGCGCGCGGCTGCAGGAGACCGTGAACCGTTCCGCCGAGTACCGTGAAGTCGCGAGGACGATCGCCGACGACGAGCAGGCGGCGGCGTCCGGCGACGCCGAGCTGGCCGAGCTGGCCAACGCCGAACTCCCGGGCCTGCGCGAGCGCGAGGCCGCGCTGGGCGAACAGCTCAAGAAGCTGCTGCTGCCGCGTGACCCGGACGACGACAAGAACGTGATCGTCGAAATCCGGGCCGGCACCGGCGGCGACGAGGCGGCGCTGTTCGCCGGCGACCTCTACCGCATGTACTCCAAGTACGCCGACGCGCGCGGCTGGAAGCACGAGGTGATGAGCCTCTCCGAAGCGGCGGTGGGCGGCTACAAGGAAGTGATCTTCACGCTCGAGGGCGAGAGCGTCTACCGCGAGATGAAGTTCGAGTCGGGCGTGCACCGCGTGCAGCGCGTTCCGGCCACCGAGGCGTCGGGCCGCATCCACACCTCGGCCGCGACGGTGGCGGTGCTGCCGGAAGTCGAGGACGTGGACGTGGACATCCGCGAGGAGGACCTGCGGGTGGACGTTTATCGCTCGGGCGGCAAGGGCGGCCAGGGCGTCAACACGACCGACTCGGCGGTGCGCATCACGCACCTGCCGACCGGCGTCGTCGTGACCTGCCAGGACGAACGCTCGCAGATCAAGAATCGGGCGAAGGCCATGAAGGTGCTGCGCGCCCGTCTCTACGACGCGAAACTGGCCGAAGCCCAGGCGAAATACGCGGCGCAGCGCAAGTCGCAGGTCTCGACCGGCGACCGCTCGGCCAAGATCCGCACCTACAACTTCCCTCAGGGCCGCGTGACGGATCACCGCATCAACTTCACGCTGCACTCGCTCGCGAACTTCATGGAGGGCGAGATCGGCGAGATGACCGAGGCGCTGGTGGTGGCCGATGCCGCCGAGCGCCTCGCGGCGCTCGCCGGCGGCGGCTCCTGACCGCGGCCCGGATCGTCGTGCCGCCGGGCGTCCGTCCCCGCGGGTGACGCTTCGCGCACGGCGCGCACGCCTCGCGGGTGCGTGATGCAGCGGATCGCCCGCGGTCGCTTCCGGCACGTCCCGTGCTGACTCCCCGCACGGGAGGGTCGCTCGGATGAACGAGCCGCTGATGCTCGAGGACTGGGACGGGGAGGAGCCCGCGCCGCGGAAGCGGGTCGCGTTCTGGCCGCTGTGGTGGTGGCCGGTGCTGTTGTGGCTGCCGCTGGACGGCTGGCACTCGCGCTTCGCGCGCGACCTGCCGCGACGGTTGCCCGCGCCGGACGCGCACGCGTGGCCCTCACCGGAGGTGCTTGCGTGGGTGGCGACCGCCGCGGTGCTGCTGGCGGCGCTGGCCGAGGCCGGCTTCTATGGCATGCTGTGGGCCGCGCGCGGGCGGCGGCTGCCGATCGCGGCGGCCACGGTGGCGGTGGTGCAAACGGGCGTGCTCGAACTGCTGGCGCTGCAGGTGCTCGACGCGGCGCGGCACGGAGCCGGGCCCTGGGTGGCGGCGCTCGCGGGATCACGTGCGTTCGCACCCGACGGCGCCGCCGTGGGCGCCATCGCGATCGCGTTCGGAGGCGCCGGGCTGCTGGCGCTGGCGCGTTGCGCGCTGTGGGCGGAGTTTCAGTCCGCACTCACGGGCAGCCGTTTTCGCGAAGCGTTCGCGCTGACGTGCGCGGTGTGGTTCGCGTCGCACCTCGCGCAGTGGTGGCTGATCGAGTTGTGGGTGGGGAGCGCCCTTCCGGGCCGCGGCCCCTCCGGATGAAGGAGCCCGCGTGGCCGAGACCCTCGTGACCCGGATCAACCGCCTCGCGCTCCTGCTCGCGCTGGTGTTGTTCGTCGGGCTCGGAGCGATGTGGTGGAGGGAGCGTACGCGCCACTACGAGACGCCGCGCTGGCCGGACGCCTCGCTCGCGCGCCTGGTGGCGCCGGGGCCCGGCGCGCCCGCGCGGCGCTGGATCGTCGCCGTGAACCCGGAGTGCCCGCACTGCACGGCGCGCCTCGCCGAGCTGCGCCGCGACGGAGCGGCCGACCACGACGGTGCGGCGCTCGGCGTGCTCCTCGTGGACGTGCCGCGGCGGCCCGATTCGCTGGTGGTCGGCGCGGGCCTGGCGGCCGGCGTGTGGTGGGACTCGGCCGGCGCCTGGCGCCGCCGCTGGGGCCGGCGGGTCTACGGCGAGACGCTCGTCTTCGGACCCGACGGAACGCTCGATCGCGTGCTTTCGCCGACGGAGGACCTCGCGCCCCCTGCGCGCTGACGCTTGCGGTTCGCCCCCGCGTGTTCATGGAGAGGGGGTGATCCACATGCGGAAGACTTCCCGCCGCTGGCTCGCTGCGGTGACGATGGCGCCGCTGCTGTTCGCTCCGGTGGCGGCCGTTGCGCTCGCTGACGACGGCGAACCGGAGGTCGGCGCGGGCCCGAGGCAGTTCGTCAAGTACTCGTCCTGCGCCGGCGGGCTCGCGCTCGCGCCCAATCCGGGCGCGGCGTTCGCCGCGTTCATGGTGTGTCTGAAGATGTTCATGGACGAGCCGCTCTGATCCACCCGCCCCTCGAGGAACCTGTCATGTCCCGTTTCGATCGTTCGCGCCGCGCCCTCGCGACGCTCGCCCTCGGCGCGCTGCTTCTGGCCCCGCTCTCGACCCGGGCGCTCGCCGGGAGTGAACCGGACACCGGCGAATCCAAGGCCGGCGTGGTCTTCGCCGTCATCTGCGGAGCGAGTGTTTCCATCAACCGCATGGCTCCGGGAACGCCCATCGTGGTCGCCGTCGGAGCGTTCTCGTGCGCGATGATGGTCGCCCTCGCCTGGGCCGAGCCCGACGTGCCGTGACGCAGGCGCCTTTCGCGGGGCCGGCCGCGCCCCGCGGGCGGCGCGTTCGACTATGCTGCCCGCATGATCCCTCCGACCGTGGCGGCCGCGCTGCGTGCGGCCGAGGCGCGCCTGGCGCACGGCAGCGAGTCGCCGCGCTCCGATGCCGCCGAACTGCTGAGCCGCCTGCTGGGCACCGGCCGCGGTGAACTGCGCGCGCTCGGCGGACGGGCGCTGGGCGAGGCGCAGGCCACGACGCTGGAAGCGTGGCTCGCGCGCCGCGAACGCGGCGAACCGGTCCAGTACATCACCGGCCGCGCGGCGTTCCGGCGGCTGGACCTCGCGGTGGATCGCCGCGTGCTCGTGCCGCGGCCCGAGACGGAGGGCCTGGTCGAGGCGGTGCTCGACGCGCTCGCGGCCGAGCGCGACCGCTGGCCGGCTCCGCGGGTGCTCGATCTCGGCACGGGCTCGGGGGCGATCGCGCTCGCCATCGCGGATGAACTGCCGGCGGCCGTCGTGACCGCGACCGACGCCTCGGAAGCTGCGCTCGCGGTGGCGCGCGAGAACGCCGCCTCCTGCGGGCTCGCGGCTCGGGTCGCCTTCGCCGAAGGCCGCTGGTTCGGCGCGGTCGCGCAGGACGAACGCTTCGAGGTCGTCGTCTCGAACCCGCCGTACATCGCCGAGTCCGAAGCCGCCGAACTGCCGCGGGACGTTCGCGAGTGGGAGCCCGCGGCGGCGCTTTACTCGGGCGGGGGCGGGCTCGAAGACCTGCGCGAGATCGTGGACGACGCCCCGCGGCACCTGGTCGCCGGCGGGCTGCTGGCGCTCGAGCTGGCCGAGAATCGCGCGCGCGAGGTCGCGGCGTGGTTCGAGGGCGCGCACGACTGGTCCGGCGCGCGGTTGCTCGACGACCTCTCCGGGCGCCCGCGCGTGCTGCTCGCGCGGCGCGAGCGCGGCCCCGCCATCGCTCCGGCGCAGTGGGACGAGGAGCGATAAGCGAAACTCAACGCGGCGCGCGTCACCGCGTGTCCAGCATCGCGAGCCGGCGGGAGGTGCGCTATCGTGCGTGCCCCGGGTCGCACGCCCTTCATCGGTTCCCCGGAGGCGTACTTCATGAGCGACATCTCGCAGCGCGGCTACGCGCACCCCGACGTGCTGGTCAGCACCGACTGGGTCGCGGCGCACCTCGCCGATCCCGGCGTGCGCGTCGTCGAGTCCAACGAAGACCCGCTGCTCTATCCGTCCGGACACATTCCCGGCGCCGTCGAAGTGGACTGGGCCGCCGATCTGAACGATCCGGTGCGCCGGGACTACCTGGACCGCGGCGCGTTCGAGTCGCTCATGTCGCGCATCGGCGTGACGCGCGAGACGACGGTGGTCTTCTACGGCGACAAGAGCAATTGGTGGGCGTGTTACGCGTTCTGGATCTTCCAGCTCTTCGGGCACACGCACGCCCGCGTCATGGACGGCGGCCGGCTCAAGTGGGAGCGCGAGGGCCGCACGCTGACGCGCGAGAAGCCGGCCATCGCTCCGACTTCGTACACCGCGCCCGAACGCGACGACACCCACATCCGCGCGTTCCGCGACCAGGTCCTGCGCCATCAGGCGGCGGGGCTGCCGCTCGTGGACGTTCGCAGTCCGCAGGAGTTCAGCGGGGAACGCACGCACATGCCCGAGTATCCGCAGGAAGGCGTGCTGCGCGGCGGCCACATTCCCGGCGCGAAGAACGTGCCCTGGGCACGCGCCGCGAACCCCGAGGACGGGACGTTCAAGCCGGCGGGCGACCTGCGGCGGATCTACGAGGGCGAAGCCGGTCTCGGAAGTGGCGACGACGTCATCGCCTACTGCCGCATCGGCGAGCGCAGCAGCCACACCTGGTTCGTGCTCACCTACCTGCTCGGCTACCCGCGCGTGCGCAACTACGACGGGAGCTGGACCGAGTGGGGCAACTCCGTCGGCCTGCCGATCCAGCGCGGATGAACGGCGTACCCGCCATGCCCGCCCCGCTCGCCGCGCTCGCGGCCGAGTTCGAGCGCATGGACCGCGGCCTGCGCACCGAATCGCTGATCGACTACGCCGACCAGTTCGAGGAGGTCGCTCCGGAGATCGCGAGGCGGCCCTTCCCTGAGCTGAACCGTGCGCCCCGCTGCGAATCGGAAGCGTACGTGTTCGCGACCGACCGGCCCGACGGAACGCTCGACTTTCACTTCGCGGTCGAAAACCCGCAGGGCCTGTCGGCGAAGGCGTGGGCGGTGATCGTGCGGGAGACCTGCTCCGGCCAGCCGCTCGAACAGGTGGTGGCCGCGCCGCAGGACGTCATCTACCGCATCTTCGGCCGCGACCTGTCCATGGGGAAGGGTCAGGGCCTGATCGGCATGATGGAACTGGTGCAGCACGCCGCCCGCGTGCGCATCGAGTGGAAGCGGCGGCACGCGGCCGGGCTCGAAGGCTGACGTCGCGCGGCGCGCACCTCAGGCGACGAGCCGCGCCCCCCAGACGATCAGCAGCGCCGCTCCGTGCGCGACGGCCCACGCGCGCAGCCAGGCCCGCGGCGGACGCCAGCCGCGGACCAGCGCGAGCGGCGCGAGCAGCCACAGCAGGGCGGCTTCGGCCGCCAGCGGCGCGGCGAGCGGATGCTTCGCGAGCGAGGCGGCCGGCCGGCCGTGCGCGAGCAGCGAGAGCGCCCGCGTCATGCCGCAGGTCGGACACTCGACGTGCGTGACCCGACGGAACAGGCACACGGACCAGGCGGCGTCCTCCGGCGGAGTCCAGGCCGCGAGCAGCAGCCAGGCGCCGAGCATCGCCAGCCCGGCGTTCCGCCACGACCGCCAGGCCCGCCCGCGCGCCGCGGCGCACGGGCCCGCGCAGGCCAGCGGTGGGGAGCCGGCGGACATGCGCGTCAGTGCCCCGCCATGTGCGGGTTTCGCGCTCCGGCGCGAATCGCGACCGTGACTGTGTTCGAGCGGGTCGGAATCGGGCAGTTGTAGTGGTCGCTGAACGCGCAGGCCGGGTTGTAGGCGAGGTTGAAGTCGAGCAGCCAGCGCCCGTCGCCGAGTGGCTCGGGGTCGAGGTAGCGGCCGACGCCGTAGGACTCCCGCCCGGTCGTCGCGTCGCGGAAGAAGATGCTGATGGAGTTCTCGTCCACGCCCGGCTCGAGCAGGCGCTGCGCTTCGAAGCGGCACGGCTTGCCGCCGACGAGCAGGTCGAACCAGCCCACGCGCAGGGCGCGGCGCTCGTTGCCCCGCGTCGAGAGGATCACGACCGTGTCGGCCTTCGGGTCCGGCACGAGCGGGGCGACGAAGCGGTAGGCGAAGTTCACCGGGAACCACGGCATCGGCTTGTAGTCCGCGAAGCGGGGGCTCTTCGGGTCGAACACGATGATGGCCGGGTAGCGCTGGTGCGACAGCCGCACCGACCAGCGGCCGACGCGCAGCATCGAGGGCGGCAGGACCACGTCGCGCACCGCGTCGTGACCGGCGGTGACGACGCCGACGGGATCCAGGGCCTCGACGTGGAACGAGTCGCCGACCACGGTCGCGCGCAGCGCGTGCGCGGGCATCTCGGGGTCCGCGATCCGCACGTCGCAGTCCGCGGCGCTGCCGACGACGAGCGCGCTCCTGCGCAGGTAGTCCACGCGCTGGACGGTCGCGAGGTACGAAGTCGGGCTGGTGCGGAGCGCTTCGTCGTCCTCGGCGCGGCCCTGCTCGATCCGCCGGGCGAGCGAGTCCCGCTCGGCGGCGGACAGGCGCTCGGGCCGCACGGGCTTCGCCAGCGCGGCGGGGGCCGTGAAGACATGGACGGCGAACAGCAGGGCGAGCGACGCGACGACTTCGCGGCCCGCGGCGGGCACTCTCATGCGATCTCCTCGGGAATCCGGCCGGGTGGGACGGCGGGAAGCATAGAGGCCGGCGGCCGCGGGACGAAACCCGTCGCGAACCCGTGAGGCCGGACCGTGGGTCCTGGCGGGCGCCCCGCCGCGGGCGTCGCGTGCGCCGCCCGCGGCCGCGGAGAACCTCCGGCGCGGGACGGTTGCGCGGGCCCGTCCACCTGCCGATAATCCCGCCGACTTCCCTTCACGGCGATTCGCGAGGCCCGGGACGGCCGCGTTCGGATCGCCGACCTTCCCAGGGGCCAGCACATGGACGTCGCCTCTTCGCGCCCGCAGCGCAGGGCCACCGATTCGGACACCGGAACCATGGACGCACTCGTCATCCAGGGCGGCCGCCCGCTGCACGGCCGCGTCGCCGTCAGCGGCGCCAAGAACGCCGCGCTGCCCGTCATGGCCGCGACGCTGCTCGCGCCGGGCGTGCACCGGCTGCGCAACTGTCCGCAGCTCGCCGACACGCGCACGTTCGGCCGGGTGCTCGAGACGCTCGGCGCCGGGGTTTCGTTCGCGGGCGGCACGTGCACCATCGACACGACGAACGTCAGCAGCGTCGAGGCGCCCTACGAGCTGGTGAAGACGATGCGCGCCAGCATCTACGTGCTCGGGCCGCTGCTCGCCCGCTTCGGCGCCGCGCGCGTCTCGCTGCCCGGCGGCTGCGCGTGGGGGCCGCGACCGGTGAATCTGCACCTCACCGGGCTGCAGGCCATGGGCGCGCAGCTCGACATCGAGCACGGCTACATCGTCGGCAAGGGCGTCGCGCTGCACGGCGCGAACTTCAACTTCGACGTGGTCAGCGTCGGCGCGACGGCGCAGCTCATGATGGCCGCGACGCTCGCCGAGGGCACGACCGTGCTCGAGAACGTCGCGATCGAGCCCGACATCACCGTGCTCGGCGACGTGCTCGTCGCCTGCGGCGCGCGCATCGAGGGCCTCGGATCGCGCCGGGTGACGATCCACGGCGTCCGCTCGCTGCGGCCCATCGACACCGCGATCATCGCCGACCGCATCGAGGCCGCGACCTTCGCCGCGGCGGCGGCGATGACCGGCGGCTCCATCACGCTCGAGAACGTAGTGCCCGATCATTTCGAGGCGTCGCTCAGGAAGCTCGAGGAAACGGGCTGCTCGATCGTGCGCGAGCACGACGAGGTCACGGTCAGCGGACCGAAGCGGCCGCACGCGGCCGACGTCACGACCGCGCCGTTCCCCGGCTTTCCCACCGACATGCAGGCGCAGATGATGGCCGTCGCGGCCATCGCCGACGGCACGAGCGTGATCACCGACACCATCTACCTCGACCGTTTCTCGCACGTGCCCGAGCTGGGACGCATGGGCGCGGACATCGACCTCAAGGGGAACGTCGCGGTCGTCAAGGGCGTCGGGCGATTGTCGGGCGCGCCGGTCATGGCGACCGACCTGCGCGCGAGCGCCGCGCTCGCCCTGGCCGCGCTGGTCGCCGAGGGCGAGACGAAAATTTCCCGCATCTACCACCTCGATCGCGGCTACGAGAACTTCGACGCCAAGCTGACCTCGCTCGGCGCGCGCGTCGAGCGCATCCGAGAATGACGCCGCGCGGGCCGTCGCGCGTGCGCGAGCGGCGGAGCGCGCGGCGCGGCCGGCCCGCGCCGGCGGGGCGACGCGGGGAGCCGGGCGCCGAATCCGGCGACAAGCGGTACGACCAGCGATACTTCGATCACTGGTACCGCCGTTCGAAGCTGGGCGTCGGCGCGCGCGAGTTCGTCGCGCGCAAGGTTCGCCTCGCGGTCGCGGCCGCCGAGTACGTCCTCGCGCGGCCGATCCGCACGGTGCTTGACGTGGGCTGCGGCGAGGGCGCGTGGCGACCGATTCTCGCCCGCATGCGCCCGGGCATCGAGTACACGGGCTTCGACTCCAGCGACTACGCGATCCGACGCTTCGGCCGCCGCCGCAACCTGCACCGCGGTTCGCTCGGCGAGATGGGCTTCGTCGGGCTGCGAGGCCAGTACGACCTGGTCGTATGCGCCGACGTGCTGCACTACGTCCGCTCGCCCGAGCTGCGTGCCGGCCTCGCGGCGCTGGCGCCGCACGTCGGCGGCGTCGCGTTCATCGAGGCCTTCACGAACTCCGACCAGATCGAGGGCGACCGCGCCGAGCTTCAGGACCGTACGGCCGCCGTGTACCGGCGGTTCTTCGAGGAGGCAGGACTCGCGCCGCTGGGTTTGCACCTGTACGTGACCCGCCGCGCGTTCGCGAAGCTGGCCGAGCTGGAGCGCGGAGCCGCCGGGTAGGGTGGACCGGGTGCCCGGCCGCCGCGGCGCGATTCCGCACCGCCCCGGGGATCGAAGCCGCGCCATCGGTCACGCCGCGGTCAATCCTCGCGGCCACGGCGGTTCGGGCCGTTGACGCTGCCGCGGCCCGGCCGATAGCTTTGTCGGCCATGTTCTCCCTCGCCCGCCGCCTGAGCGCCTCCCTTGCGCTGTTCGCGTTGGCCCTGTGCTTCCCGCAGGGCAGCCTGATGCTGTGCGCGAGCGAGGGCGGGCACCTGGCGCTCGAAGCGACCTGCGAGGCCGGCGACCTGCCGGTGCACGCCGATGCGCACCCGGCCACCACGCAGGAGCACTGCGACGGCGACGGCGGCTGCGGTCCCTGCCAGGACGCGCAGGTCGGCACCGAGCTTTCGGCCGGCCGCGTCCGCGACTTCGGGCAGGCCGCGCACCTGGTGGCCGCTCCGGCTCCGGTGACGTCGGCGTTCGCCTTCACGCCCGCGCCCGCGGGCCAGTCCGCGCGCTCCAGCGCGACGGCATTGCCGCCGGATCCGTTCTCGCGGGTCCAGGCCGGCAACCGCCTGCGCCTCTGATCGTCCTCCGCGGTCCAGTCCGAACCCCGTGACCTGCCGCGGCGCGAGCGCGCCGCTGGCTCCGGCTTCGTTCCGCAGGAGGAGTTCCCGTGTCCGCATCGCCCCTGGCGCGCCCGTGCGCCCGCCCTCGTCCGCCGTTCGCAGCGGCCGCTCTGGCCTGCGCGTTCGCCCTGTGCGCCGCCTCCGTCGCGGCGGGCCAGCCGCCGCGGGTCCTGACGCTCGATGAGGCCGTGAGCGCGGCGCTCGCGCGTCATGCGTCCATCGCCGCCGCACGCCTCGACGTCACCGCCGCCGAAGCGCTGACGCGTGAAGCATCCCGCCGGCCGCCCCTGACATTCTCGGCGCAGGCCGAGAACTTCGGCGGAACGGGAGCCGGGAACTCGCCGGAGACCACCGCCGAGCTCGGCTGGAAGCTCGAGCTCGGCGGCGACCGCGCCGCGCGGCGCGCCGCGGCCATCGCCGGCGGCGATGTCGCCCGGGCGACGCTCGCCGAACGGGCGCGCGGGCTGCGCGCCGAAGTGACCTCGGACTTCGCACGGGCGTGGGCCGCGCAGGAGCGCTGGCTGGCGCTCGCCGAGGCGGCCGCCGATGCGGCCGCCTCCGTGGAAGTCGCCCGCGAGCGCCTGCGCGCGGGAGCCGCTCCGTCGCTCGAGGTGGCTCGGTCCGAGAGCGAGGCGGCGCGGGCCCGGGCCGAGCTGGCCCGCGCCGGCGCGGCGCTCGAGTCGGCGCGGCGTGCGCTGGCAGCGCGCTGGCGGGACGAAGTCCCGGCCTTCGATTCGCTGGCGCTCGCCTCGCCCGAGACGGCCGATACGCCGCCGACGGACGTGCCGGCGACCCACCCGGTGCTGGCTTCGGCCGAGGCCGCCCAGCGTGCGGCCGAGGCGGACGCGCGCTCGGCGCGCGCCCGCCGCATGCCCGACCTCGACCTTGGTGTCGGCGCGAGGCGCTTCCGGGAGGACGGCGCGACCGGACTGGTCGCGGGGCTTTCGCTGCCCTTTGGCGAGGTGGGCGCGGGCGAGGCCGCCGCGGCCCGCGCGCGCGCCACGCGGGCCGCGCTCGAGCGTGACGCGGCCGCGCGCACGCTGCGCACGGAGGCGGGCAACGCCGCCGCGAACCTGCAGGGAGCGCTCGCGGCCTGGCGCGAGCTCTCGCGCATCGCCGCGCCGCGCGCCGAGGAGGCGCTGGAACTGCTGCGTTCGGGTTACCGCGCGGGAAGGTTCGGCTACGTGGACCTCGCCGAAGCCCGCCGCGCGGCGCTCGAGTCGCGCATCGCCGTCATCGAAGCCGCCGCCGACGTGTGGCGCGCGCACGCGGAACTGGAACGCCTCACCGGTTCGGCGCCGCCGGACGGAGCGATGGAGGACTCACGATGAACGTCCGCACGAGTGTTTCGTCCGATGTCGCGCGGCCGCCCGCCGCACGGGTTCTGGCCGCGGCGCTGCTCATTGGGCTCCTGGTCGTGACCGGCTGTGGTGGCCGCCCGGGCGCCGGAGGTGATGCGCACGAGGCGCCGGCCGCCGGCGGTCACGCGGACGGACCTGCCGGGGAACACACCGACGAGCACGGCCACGACGAACACGGCGCCGAAGGCGTCGTCGAGCTGACCGCCGCCGCGGCGCGCAACGCTCATCTGCGCGTGGCCGCGGCGGGCCCCGCGACCATCGCCACGCTCGTCGAAGCGCCCGGCGAGATCCACCTGAACGCCGAGCGGGTGCTCGAGATCCGGCCGCGTTTTCCCGGCGTCGTGCGCGAGCTGCGCAAGCGCGTCGGCGACGCGGTGCGGGCGGGCGAGGTCGTCGCGGTCGTGCAGAGCAACGAGAGCCTCACCGACTACGAAGTGATCTCTTCCATGACCGGCACGGTGCTCGCCCGCCCGGCGGTGACCGGTTCGGCGGTCAGCCACGAGTCGAGCCTGATGACGCTGGCCGACCTCTCGACCGTGTGGGCCGATTTCGCCATCTATCCGCAGTGGGTGGGCCGCATCCGCGCCGGTCTCGAGGCGACGATCGTCGCGCAGAACCGTCCGGATCTGTCGGCGCGCGGGACCATCCGCTACGTCGGGCCGCTGCTCGAACAGGACACGCGCGTCTCCAGCGCCCGCGTGGTGCTCGACAACCCGCACGGCGCGTGGACGCCCGGACTGTTCGTGACCGCGCGCGTCGCGGTGGACCGTGCGCGCGCCGCGGTCGCCGTGCCCGACGAGGCGCTCGTGCGCATGCCCGACGGACCGGCCGTGTTCGTCGCCGAGGGTCTGCGCTTCGAGGTCCGGCCCGTGACCACCGGCCGCTCGGACGGCAGGCTGACGGAGATCCTCACCGGGCTCGCGGCCGGGGACAGCGTCGTCGTCGCCAACGCGTTCGTGCTGCGCTCCGAGCTCTCCAAGGGCGAGGCTGGCCATGAGCACTGAACCGCGTCCCGAAGCTCCGCTCGCCGGGCACGACACCGCCTCTGGGCCTTCAGCCGGCGCCGACGTTCCGCGCGGCCCGCTCGCGGGCGTGCTGCGTTTCTCGATCCGCCAGCGCTGGCTGGTGGTGCTCGCGACGCTGGCGCTCGCGGCGGTCGGCGCCTACGACCTGAGCCGCGTGCCGATCGACGCGGTGCCCGACATCACCAACGTGCAGGTGCAGATCAACACCGTGGTCGAGGCGCTCTCGCCGGTCGAAGTCGAGAAGCAGGTCACGGTGCCCATCGAGAGCGCCATGGCGGGCATTCCCGATGTCGAGCAGGTGCGCTCGCTGTCGCGCTACGGCCTCTCGCAGGTCACGGTCGTCTTCCGCGACGGCACGAACCTGTATTTCGCGCGCCAGCTCGTGAGCGAACGGCTGCAGCAGGCCCGCGAGGCGCTGGGGCCCGGCCTCGGCGACCCGGTCATGGGCCCGATCGCGACCGGCCTCGGCGAGGTCTTCATGTGGACCGTCGAGGCGAAGCCCGGCGCGCGGCGGCCCGACGGCGGGGCCTGGACGCTGACGGACCTGCGCGAGGTGCAGGACTGGATCGTCAAGCCGCAGCTTCGCGGCGTGCCCGGCATCACCGAGATCAACTCGATCGGCGGTTACCGCCGCCAGTATCACGTCACCCCGGACCCACGCCGACTGCAGGCCTACGGGCTCACCTTTCACGACGTTCTGCTCGCGCTCGAGGCCAACAACCAGAGCGCCGGTGGCGGCACGCTCGCACACCGGGGCGAGCAGTACGTGGTCCGCACCAGCGGCCGGATCCACGACCCCGCCGAGATCGGCGAGATCGTGGTGGCGACGCGCGACGGCGTGCCGCTGCACGTGCACGATCTGGCCGGCGTGGGCGACGGGCAGGAGGTTCGCTCCGGCGCGGCGACCGAGAACGGCGAGGAGGTCGTGCTCGGCACGGCGTTCATGCTGGTCGGGGAGAACAGCCGCACGGTCGCCGAGCGAGTGGCGAAGCGCCTCTCCGAAGTCCAGCGCTCGCTCCCGGAAGGGGTGATCGCCCGGCCCGTCTACTCGCGCACCAAGCTCGTGGACGCGACGCTCGAAACGGTGCGCGCGAATCTGCTGGAGGGCGCCGCGCTGGTCGTCGCGGTGCTGTTCGCGCTGCTCGGCAACTTTCCGGCCGCGATCATCGTCGCGCTCGTCATTCCGCTCTCGATGTTGTTCGCCGCGACCGGCATGGTGCACGGAAAGATCAGCGCCAACCTGCTGAGCCTGGGCGCGATTGATTTCGGCATCATCGTGGACGGCGCCGTCGTCATGGTCGAGAACATGATGCGCCGCTTCGCCGGCCGCCAGCACGAACTGGGCCGCCCTCTCGACGTGCACGAGCGGCTGCACACCGCGTTCGCGGGAGCGTACGAGGTCGCGCGCCCGACGCTGTTCGGCGTCGCCATCATCATGGCGGTGTACCTGCCGATCCTGACGCTGTCGGGCATCGAGGGGCGCATGTTCCGGCCCATGGCGCTGGTCGTGCTGCTCGCCCTGGCAGGCTCGCTGTTGTTCGCGTTCACGGTCGTGCCCGCGCTGGTCGCGCTGCTCCTGCGCGGACGGGTGGCCGAGTCCGAGGGGCCGCTCGCCGGCCCGCTGCTGCGTGCCTATCGCCCCGCGCTCGACTGGGCGCTCGCGCGGAGGCGCATCGTCGTACTCGCGGTTCTGGCGTTCGTCGCGGGGACCGCGTTCGTCGCCACACGGCTGGGCACCGAGTTCGTGCCCACGCTGGACGAGCGCGACATGACCATCCAGGCGCTGCGCATCCCGAGCACGAGCCTCGCCCAGTCGGTGGCGATGGACCACGACCTCGAACGGACGCTGCGCGGATTTCCCGAGGTGGCCAACGTGTTCTCCCGCCTCGGCACCGACGAAGTGGCCAGCGACCCGATGCCGCCCAACATCTCGGACATGTTCGTGATCCTCAAGGATCGGCGCGACTGGCCCGACCCGCGCAAGCCGCGCGCGAAACTGGTCGAACAGATGGAGTCCGCGCTCGCCGAACACCCGGGACAGGCGTACGAGTTCACGCAACCGATCGAGATGCGTTTCAACGAGCTCGTCGCCGGCGTGCGCGGGGACGTCGCGATCAAGGTGTTCGGCGACGACCTCGACGGCATGCGCGAGAGCGCCGAGAGGATCGCCGCCGTGCTGCGCTCGATCCGCGGCGCCGCCGACGTGCGCGTCGAGCAGGTGAGCGGGCTGCCGACCCTCGACGTGGACATCGATCGCGCGACCGCCGCGCGCTACGGGCTCAACGTCGCCGACATCCAGGGGGTCGTGCGCACGGCGCTGGCGGGGACCGAGGCGGGCGAGGTGCTCGTGGGCGACCGGCGCTTCCCGATCGTCGTGCGCCTGCCCGAGCACGTCCGCCAGGATCCCCGGGCGCTCGCCGACCTCCCGGTGCCGGTCGAAGCGCGCCCGCGCCGGCTGCTGCCCACCGCGCTGCCCGCGGCGCACGAGGACGCCCGCACCGAGTTCGTGCCGCTCGGCGCGGTCGCGGCCGTGCGGCTCACGGAGGGCCCCAATCAGGTGAGCCGGGAGGACGGCAAGCGCCGCGTCGTCGTGCAGTGCAACGTGCGCGGGCGCGACCTCGGGAGCTTCGTGGCCGAGGCTCAGGAGCGGGTGGCGCGCGAGGTGCGCCTCGCGCCCGGCGACTGGCTCGGCTGGGGAGGGGAGTTCGAAAACATCCTCTCGGCGCGTGCACGGCTCGCCGTGGCGGTGCCGCTGTCGCTGCTGCTCATCTTCCTGCTGCTGTTCGCCGCGCTGGGCTCGCCGAAGGACGCGCTGCTGGTGTTCTCGGGCGTGCCGCTCGCGGTCTCCGGCGGCGTGCTCGCGCTGGCCGTGCGCGGACTGCCGTTCTCGATCACCGCCAGCGTGGGGTTCATCGCGCTCTCGGGCGTGGCCGTGCTCAACGGCCTCGTGATGCTGTCGTTCGTGCGCAAGCTGCGCGAGCAGGGCCTGACGGTGGGGGAGGCGCTCCGCGGCGGCTGCACCGCGCGCCTGCGGCCCGTGCTCATGACCGCGCTCGTCGCCTCGCTCGGATTCGTACCCATGGCGCTCGCGACCGGCACGGGCGCCGAAGTCCAGCGCCCGCTCGCCACCGTCGTGATCGGCGGCATTCTGTCGTCCACGCTGCTCACCCTGCTCGTGCTGCCGGTGCTCTACCGGCTCGTCCACCGCGACGTCGAACCGCCGGCGGAACCGTAGAGAACGCCGCGGCGCCGCGGCGCGCGTGGGCCGCGGCCCCGATCGGCGCGAGGCCCGGCATCCGGGACGCTGGAAGGTCCGGGCCGCGCACCCAACCTTTCGAGCCCTTCGGCCCTTCGGGAAGCCGTTGTGAGCCATAGTTGTAACGTGTTCCATCGTCTAGACTGCGATCGGCCGCCGCACAACCCCCCGAGTTGATACTGACCCAACGCAAGGAGCGCGACCGGCGCCCCCGCGCCGCCGTGACCAGCCAGCGCTTGACCCCAGCGACCCTGGACCGTCCGGCCATCGTCGGAACCGCCGGGCACATTGACCACGGCAAGACTTCGCTCGTCCGCCGCCTGACCGGCGTGGACACGGACCGCCTGCCCGAGGAAAAGCAACGCGGCATCAGCATTGACCTGGGGTTCGCGCCGTTCGTGACGCCCGCCGGGGTGCACGTCGGCCTCGTGGATGTGCCCGGGCACGAGCGGTTCGTGAAGAACATGCTCGCCGGCGCCGGCGGCATGGACCTCGTGCTGCTCGTGGTCGCGGCCGACGAGGGCGTCATGCCGCAGACCCGCGAGCACCTCGCGATCGTCCGCCTGCTCGGCGTCCAACGCGGGATCGTCGTGCTCACCAAGCGCGACCTCGTGGACGCCGACTGGACCTCGCTCGTCACGCGCGACGTGCGCGCGCTGCTCGCGGGCAGCGCGCTCGCCGACGCGCCCGTCGTCGAGTTCAGCGCCACGACCGGCGCCGGAGAACACGAGCTGCTCGCCGCGCTCGACGCCCAACTCGCCGGCATCGCCGCGCGCTCGGCGGGCGAGCCGGCGCGACTGCCCGTGGATCGTGTCTTCACCATGGAAGGATTCGGCACCGTCGTGACCGGAACGCTGTGGCGCGGTGCGATCGCCACCGGCGACGCGCTCGACCTACTGCCCGAGGGCCACAACGTGCGCGCTCGCCGCGTGCAGGTGCACGGCCACACGGTCGAGCGGGCCGTGGCCGGCCAACGCACCGCGGTGGCGCTGCACGGCGTGAGCCGCGACCAGGTCGCGCGTGGCGACTGGCTCGTGACGCCCGACTCGATGCGCGAGTCGCGCGTGCTGGACGTGCGCTTCGAGCTTCTCCCCGAAGTTCCGCGCGACCTCAAAGCCGACACCCGCGTTCGGTTTCACCTCGGGGCGAGCGAGATCATCGGGCGGCTCGTGCTGCTCGAGGGCAACAGCCTCGCCCCCGGCGGCAGCGCCATCGCCCAACTGCGCCTCGAGCGCAGCGCCGTGGCCGCACGCGGCGACCGATTCGTGATCCGCAGCTACTCGCCGCCGCGAACCATCGGTGGCGGCGCCGTGATCGAACCCGTCGCGCAGAAGCGCCGCCGCGCCGCCGCCGGCCTCGAGCAGATCGAAGTGCACGAGCGCGGCAGCGTGGAAGCGCGAGTGCTTGCCAAGCTCGGCGCGCACGCGCATCCCGCCAGCGTGGACGCGCTCGCGCAGGAGGTGGGCGAGCCCGTGACCGTCGTGCACGAGGCGCTTGCCCGGCTGGCCTTGCGCGGCGAGGCGGTCGCGTCCGGGCTGCGCTGGGTGGGAGGCGAGCGCTGGGGCGCCGCCCGGGCCGCGATCCTCGAAGCCGTGCGCCTGTTCGTCGAGAAGCATCCCGCTCGCTACGGGATCATGAAGGGCGAGCTGAAGAGCGGGCTGAGGGCCGCGACGGACAGCGCGCTCTTCGACGCGGCGTTCGAAGCGCTGGTCGCCGCCGGCGAGCTGGAGCAGCGCGGCGAGCGCGTACGCACCGGCGGCCTGCCGTGGGAGCCGCCCGCCGCGACGCTCGCGTTGCTGGAGCGCGTCGAGTCGGAGCTCGAAGCGACCGGATACCTCGTGCCGGAGGCCGCCGCATGGCAGGCGAAGCTGGGTGCGGCGGGGTCCGAAGTCGTCGCGCTCGGGTTCTTCCTCGGCCGCCTCGTGCGCGTCTCGCAGGAGCTGACCTACACCGCCGCCCAGCTGGAGCGCCTGCGGACCACGCTGTCCGCGTGGTTCCAAACGCACCCGACGCTGACCGTGGCCTCGTTCCGCGACCTGACCGGGGCCTCGCGCAAATACGCCGTGCCGCTGCTGGAGCACACGGACCGCCTCGGCTGGACGGTGCGAGTGGGGGATGAGCGGAAGCGCGGCGGGTAGGGGGGGGAATGAGCGAGCAGGCGGGCAGGGGAGCGCCCTGGAGCGAGGGGGAGAATCAGCTCGTCGTCGCGGACTACTTCGCGATGTTGGCGGAGGAGCTTGCAGGCAGGACGTACAACAAGGCCGCGACGCTGCGTGCATTGGCGCCATTGCTCAACAACCGCAGCCGAAGTTCGATCGAGTTCAAGCGCGCCAACATCAGTGCCGCGCTACACGAACTCGGCTTTCAACATCTCGCCGGCTACCTGCCGAGAGGCAACTTCCAGAGATCGCTATTGGATGCCGTAGTCGAGGCGCTAGAGCGGACGGGACTTCTGAGCCCACTGATCGAAACCGCAGAACGGGTGGTAAGTTCAGGAGTGCAAGCCGCAGCGGGTGTTGTCGACTTCGATGCCCCACCAGAGCCACTTGTGCGTGATCGAGGACGAAGGCGCGAGTCCTGGCTCTACCTCCCACGAATCGCCAACTTCCCGGAGCGCGACGCCGGCAACCGCGAACTCGGCGCGGCCGGCGAATCGTGGGTGCTGGGTTTCGAACGAAGCCGGCTGCTGCGCTCGGGCCGGGACGACCTGGCGGGTCGCGTGGAATGGACCGCGCGCGATCGTGGAGACGGGTTTGGTTACGACATCCTCTCCTTCGACCCGGACGGTCGGGAACTCTTGGTCGAAGTGAAGACAACGAGGATGGGCAAGCGATGGCCGTTCATCGTCACGCGTAACGAACTGCGTGTCTCCCGAGAGCGGCGGGAGAACTATCGGGTCTACCGAGTGTTCCGTTTCGGTCGCGACTGTAGAGTGTACCGTCTGGCCGGAGCAATCGACGAAGTCTGCGAGTTGGAGCCGAGGACGTACGTGGCTCAGGTGGGGTAAGGATCCAAGTGGCGTCGAAGAATTGCTTCACCCAACCACATGAAATGATCGTGCTACCGCCTCTGATGTCGTGCGTACTGACCACCGTCTTCAAACTCGACGAACCGAGACTGGAGAACCTCCAGGACCCGGTGGGGCTTGCCGAGGGTCAACTACTGCCCACATGGGCATTGAACAAGGTGTCGTCGTGTGGCACATTCCGGATCCTGAGCCGGTCGAACTCAGGGACGAAAGGCTGACATGACGCGCTTCCGCTCCGCTCGCTCGCTCGGTAGGCAGACTTCCTCGACGCCACCGCGAGCAATGGCCACGAACTCGCGGCCGAAATCCCGTTCTCGAATCGAACTGTTGACCCGCCCCCGCGGGACGAAACTCATGAAGAACGCCCAAGCTTCCAGTAGTAGCGCGAGAACCTTGGTGTGCGCCGGTCTTTTCGCAGGCATTGGTGGCATCGAGCACGGGCTTCATCGCCACGGCCATCGCACGCACTTCATGTGCGAGAACGAACCTTCTGCCGTCAAAGTGCTGGAAACGCGATTCCCCGGAGTCCCACTGTGGGCGGACGTCCGGGAACTCAAGAGGATCCCGTCGGGCACTGAACTGCTGACCGCTGGATTCCCCTGTCAAGACCTCAGTCAAGCGGGCATGACACGCGGAATCAGCGGTTCGCGCTCGGGGCTGATCCTCAAAGTCTTCGAGTTGCTGGAGTCGCAGCGACGGCGCACTCCGTTCGTGCTCCTCGAGAATGTCCCTTTCATGCTGCAGTTGGGATCGGGACGAGCACTTCAAGTCATCATCTCCAGGCTCGAGAAACTCGGCTATCGCTGGGCGTATCGCGTTGTGGATTCCCGCGCTTTCGGGTTGCCCCAGCGTCGTGAGCGGGTGTTCTTGCTGGCGAGCCAAGACGAGGATCCCGCACGGGTGTTGTTCGCGGATGAAGCGGGAGAGCCACCCGAGCCTACGGTCAGTTTGGAGCGGGCTAACGGGTTCTACTGGACCGAAGGGCTGCGTGGTCTGGGCTGGGCCAACGACGCCGTGCCGACGCTCAAGGGCGGGTCGACCATCGGCATTCCGTCGCCCCCCGCGATCCTTCTGCCGGACGGAGAGATCGTGAAGCCCGATATTCGCGATGCCGAGCGCATGCAAGGGTTCTCCGTCAACTGGACAAAGCCTGCCGAGCGCGTCGTGAAGCCGGGATTTCGCTGGAAGCTCGTGGGGAATGCGGTGTCGGTCGATGTCGCTGCCTGGGTTGGACGTCGACTGGCCTGGCCGGTCGAACCAGTAGTGGGGCCCGGCGCGCCGATTCGAACCGGCAGGTCTTGGCCGAGGGCCGCGATGGGTGCATACGGGAAGCGAAGCGAGGTCACGATCAGTGCTTGGCCCGCGTGCACGCCCCGAGAATCGTTGGAGGCGTTCCTCCACTACCCCGTGCTGCCGTTGTCGCTCAAGGCCATCGCTGGCTTCCACTCTCGCATTCAGCTCAGTTCGTTGCGTTTCCCTGCAGGATTCCGCGAGGCCGTCGCGGCGTATCACGCGCGGGCTACGAGTCAGGTCGAGCTCGCGGTCTGATTGCGTGAAGAAGCGACGCGGCGTTCGCTCGCAGCAGTTCTCCGGGGCTGGCTGGGTCACGGACCAGGAAACATCGGTGCGCATGAGCCGGCAGCGTCAGTTTGGGACATCGGCTGAGGTCATCGCGCGCGCTTTCGTGCGGGAAGCCGGTGGCCACTATCGGGTTCACAACCGCGACCTGCCAGGCTCCCCTGACATCGCGAACAGACGCGGCAAGTGGGCTATCTTCGTCCACGGATGCTTCTGGCATGCCCACGCAAGATGCTCACGAGCATCTCTTCCAAGACGCAATCGGCTGATCTGGAAGGCGAAGCTGGCTGAGAATCGTCTGCGAGATCAACGGGTGCGTCGCGGCCTCAGGCGACTCGGGTTTCGGGTCGTGACCATCTAGGAATGCCAGATCCGCGACTCGCCAGCACTTGTCCGCCAACGTTTGGCGTTTGTTCGAGGATGACATGAAGCAGAGATCGCGGCGGTCGCCGCTTCAGACATTTCTGACCGAGCACAAGATCGACAGTTTCGCAGACGCCTTGGCGGCGTCTCAGCCGAGACCCGACGAGGGCGCTGCACGTGGAGAGAAGAAGAATTACGCGGAACGGCTGTCCGATGCGTTCGCAGTTCTCATCGCGGAGTGTCTGCGAGAATACTTCCCGAGCATTCTTCCGACATCTGACGGGGGCGGAAACGAATCGCCAGCGCGCACCGGCAAGGGCGTGAAGATGCTCGACGTCAACTACAGCACTCCTCAATTGGGCCTGGGTCTCGGAGTGAGTATCAAGACTCTGAACTTCAAGGATCCGAGGACGAAGCGGTACACGAAGAATCCGACGCGGATCGACAACGAGCTACGCGCCGAATCGATGGACTATCACGACCGACAGCCGTTCTCGGTGTTGGTTGGAATCGTGTTGGTTCCCGCCGATGCGGCGGATGACGGCAACTCCTCGAACAAACGAGGCAGCTGGTCCTCCTTCGCGCAGATTGTCAACGTCCTTCGTCATCGAGTTGGTCGTCGTGGGCCGAAAGACGAGGTACAGTTATTCGAAAAAGGATTTGTCGGGCTATACGAGTACAAAGGGGCCAAGCAGGGTGAGGTTGTGTTCTTCGACATTGAGGACGTGCCACCTCAATTCGGGCGTCCAAGCGGGCTTTACGACTTGAATGGACTAGTGCGACACATCGTCCTGGCGTATGACGCCCGCAACAACATGAAGCGAGCTTGGGAAACGAAGGAAGAAGAGGTTGTGCCCTTCGCTAGACTGCTCGCTGAGGACCGAATCCCCTCGACAGAGGCCGAGGATGACGATTCGATCTAGCCTGACCTCATCGCGAAGCGTGCACAGACGTTCGCTAAGTGACCTTCCATGATTCGGATTTGGCTGATTGGCGTGGGATTCGAGGGTGTTCCGCGTCACGAGGTTTCAGAACGGCCACGCCGGCGCGCCACCGGCTGACGGCCGGGGTCGGGACTGAGCGGTTGCCCCTCGTTGATGCCGAATCGTTGAAAGCCATTTAGGTCGCCCGGTTCCTTCGCAGCGTAGTGGCCCGCCTACTTCGTCACCTTCACCGCTCCCCCCGGCACCATCCACCCGGCTCCCTTCCCCGTCCACGATTGCTTTTCAACCGGGATGTGGCCCGTGTCGCTGTAGGTGGCCAGCCGGATCACGCCGTCCGGCGACACGGCGAACGCGGTGATCGAGCAGTTTCCGATCGTGAAGCGACGCCACAGGAGCGGGTCGAGACCAAGGGACTTGCAGAGCAGCCAGCGAATCACGTTGCCGTGCGCGACGAGCACGTCGTACGTGTCGGCTTCGGGCGTCGGGACGAAGTATTTCGTGAAGGCGGCCTCGAGGTTCGCCTCGCATGCGAGCATCTCCTCGTCGCTCGCGATGCGCCTGTAGTTCGGGCGCGACTCGAACCGTGGCGTGCACTCGTGGAGCAGCGTGTCCACGACAGGCGTCCTGTTCATCTCGCGGCCCATGTCCTGCGCGGTCTCGAGCGCCCGCAGGTACGGGCTGGCCACGAACGACCGCACGTGCACGGGCAGCCCGGCGATGCGCCTGCCGACGAGCGTGGCCTGCTCGTGGCCGAGGGCGTTCAGGCGATTGCCCTTCGAATCGTCGGTCACGGTCGAGTCGTTGTCGTACATTCCGTGGCGGATCAGATAGAGGTGGTGAGTGCCGGTCGGCCGTTTCGCGGCGGGCGCCACGATCGCTGCCGGCGACTGAGCGCCTGCCGGCACGAACCCCGACGCGACCATGATTCCGACCGCCGCGACACCCACGAGCCCCCGCAGAAGTGTCCTCACGATTCTTCTCCCGGCCGCGCGTCCTCGACGGGAGCGTCGGCCATCTGCTCCCTGGGAGGCTCCACGGGCCGCACCATGAGCGCCTTCTCGCGCTCGATGTAAACGAGCCCCGCCTTGGCGCCACGGGGCTTGCGAACGTACTTCTTCAGCGTCCAGTGCACGCTCACCTTGCCGGCGGTGCGTGCCTTGGAATGAAACGCCGCCCAGCTCGCGACCTCCTCGAGCGTGGCCTTGCTGGGCTCGTTCGGTCCCTTTCCGCGCCGCAACACGACATGCGATCCGGGGCAGCCGTGCGCGTGAAACCAGTAGTCCTCGGGTCGCGCCATGTGAACGGTCAGGTGGTCGTTGCCCTCGCTGCTGCGGCCGATGAGCACATCCCAGCCTTCTCTAGTGCGGAAGCGCCACGGTACGAGCTTGCCGCCGGGTTGCTCGGGCGCGCCGCGTCGTACGGCGGGGGTTGTCGGCGACTTGGCGGCGGACCGCGGCGTATCGGCCACCAGCCCGAGCGCCCGGCGCGGCAGCGGCTGCGGCGCCTTGATCTGCTCGCGCACGGTGGTGCCGAGCCGGAACAGCGTGCGCTCGAGCTCGAGCATCGCGCCGTCGCGCGTGTCGCCCTCGGGCGCCCCGGCGTGCGCGGCCAGCAGCGCGCGCAGCTCGCCGGCCTCGCGCGTCACGGCTTCGATGCGCGGCGGCACCTCGCGCTGCCCGCGCTCGGCCTTGGCGGCGCGCTTGAAGTAGCGCGCGGCGTTGGCGGGCGCGCCAACGTTCGGGTCGAGCGGAATCTCGAGCGTGCGCGAGGCGTCGGCGACGTCGGCGAGCGTCACGTTCCTTGCGCGCGCGGGCACCTGGTGTGCGTACGCCAGCAGGGTCTCGCCGAAACGTCGGTACTCGCCGGCCCGGTCGGCTTCGGCCAGATCCTCGCGCAGGCCCTCGAGCTTGCGCTCGAGTTTGCCCGCGTAGCGCTTGAGCGCCCGGCGCACGGCATCCGTGCGATCGCCGGCGTCCTCGCCCGCCTCACCTGAGTGCCGTGTTTCATGCTCGGGAGCCATGACGCCGCAGGTTAGGCGGCGCCCGAGCGCGGGCGCAAACGAAGGGAGGCCGACCGACGTTCCGGGCTGGTACTCGCGCACGGCTGGACTATGCTCTCGGGCCGGAACTTCCCGGCGACTGGACGGACCCCGGGTCCAACGCCGCCGGCCAGGGCGCTTCGTCGATCGGAGGTCGCACAATGCGCCAGCTCATCCTGCACCTGTCGAAGCTGCTTGCTGGCCTGAGCTGTCTGATGCTGCTCGCCGGTACGGCGGCGCATGCGCAGATCGCCGCGCCGGGCGACATCTACTATTCCGTCCACTGCGTGCAGAAGTTTCAGTACTACGCGTTCTCGACCGACATCGTGCCGTGGGAGGACTTCACCGACGACGGCACGACGCTCTATTTCGTGCAGATCCGATCGGGCGGCCGGGTCGCGACGACCAAACTCGCACGGACGGACTAGGCATCGCTGAACCACGGGGCGAAGCGGGCGTGAAGTTGCTGCCTTTCGCACCGCGAAGGGTCTCGTGATCACCCAGCGCGGTCGCCCATCTCCTCCGGCAGAGGACCGGGGTGACGAACGCCATGCTCTCGAATCCGGAGGATCCATGTCGCGGCTCGTCTGCCAGACCTGCGGCGCGCCCGTGCCGTTTGATGAGCCGGTCCCACGCGACAGTGAGTGCGTGAAATGCGGGACCGACCTGCGATGCTGCCGCAACTGCCGCCACTGGGATGTGCGCCACGGCAATCAGTGCACCGAGCCGGACGCCGATCTCGTCCGGGACAAGACGCGGCGGAACTTCTGCGAGTTCTTCTACTTTTCGCGGTCCGCGTTCGTCGACGGGGATGGCCCGAGTGGCGCCGGGGCGAGCCGAGACCGGGCCGCTGAGGCCCGGGCGAGGCTGAATGAGCTTTTCAAGAAGAAGGGGGGAGAGGGTGAGGGGGTGCGCTGACCCGAACCCGTTCAAACGTTGCCGCTGGGAGGCCGAAAGCCCTTTACGGGCAACGGGGTGGCGGGGCACCCGGCTGCGCCGAAGGCGGCTCCTGGCTATGACCCCTGGTGGCTACTCCTTCCAGGACCCCGCCTGGCTTAAGGCAGGTTGGGAAGAAGTTTGATATCCGACTTGGAATTTCGTTGACGCACGTTCGGCATGCCTTCTAACTTTCCCGTGTCCCGCAGTTCGACCGATTCGGTCAGGAAACAACATGCCCCGACTCCCCCAGCATCCGAGCCGAACAGGCGAAGTCGGACCTGCCGCCCGCGGCCAACGTAGTCGTCGGGCGTTTTTTCCTGCTCACCGGCCAGCATCCCTGAACGGGACAGGGTGCCCCCGAATGCGCCGGCGAGCCGAGGGGGGAACGAAGTGATGAGCAAGACGCGAAGCTGGCTGGCGCTCGTGCTGATGGCGACGCTCGCGATCGGAGTCCTGGCACCGAGCGCCGCACACGCCCGCCGCAGCGACCGCCCAACCGACACACCCGACGGCCCACCGTTGCAGTACGGGGATCCGGATCCGGGTGCAGGGGCACCGCAGCATTGGGAGTACCTGTCGGCCTGGAGACAGGTCTTGGCTGCGTCCATGCGCATTCGATTCATCGTCCCGATCGGACCCGTGCGCACGAGCAGGCCAACATCAAGCAGTACTTTCGAAGTTGCTCAACGAGGCGCGATCCGGTGAAGCACTTGCTTGCGCAGGCCGCGGCGCTGAGCGGATTGCTCGAGTCCCGCCCGAGTCGCATTCTTGCGGCCGAATCTGCGGCAGCGGCATGGGACTGCGCGATGGCGCTGCTGGAGCACGGACAGAGTTTGGAAGCGCTGAGGCTCGCACGCGAACTGAGACATTTGGAGCCTGATCTCGGTAACGAATGGGCGTCGAAAATCCCACTGCTCGAGTCTCGTGCGTTGTTTTACGCGAATGAGCCGGTTCGCTGTCACGAAGTGGCCGAAGAGGCTTTAGCGCGATTTGGTGAGCAATCGAACGCAGCTATTCAGATGCTCCGTGTCTCACAAGCTGCTGGCCTCTGGCGCGCTGGGCGGGCATTGGAGGCCGTTGAAAATCTATCTGCGTTGCGGACGGAGCTCCTTTCCCGACCTGACTCAACCGTGCTTGCGGCATGTGCGCTGTATCTGTCGAGCGCACTCAACGCGACCGGCCGACGTGCACCGGCGAGAGAGATGGCATTAGAGGCGTGGGTTTCTGCTCGAAGGTGCGCGAACTTGTATTGGCAATCGCTTGCTTGCCAAGCGCTAGCCACCATCGAGCGTGAGGCTGGTCGGTGGTTGTACGCAGAAGACTCGGAGAAGCAGGCGCTGGCAGGATTTCAATCGCTCGGCAACCTCTATCAGTCAAGCCAAACCCGCCGCTCGCTCGCGATCACGCAGTGGAAGCGTGGCAAGCTCGCCGAAGCGCTTGCGACGCTGCAGGCGAGCGTTGCCGAGGCGGAAGAAGTCGGCACCTGGCTTCAGAAGAAGTACGGCGCGATGCTCGAAGCCCTGATCCGCATCCATCTCGGTGAGCACGACAAGGCCCGGGCCATCCTGAGCGAGGTCCGCGCCTCGCTTCGCCCGGCCGACGATGCCCGCTCGAAGATGCTCGTGCTCGAGTACCTCGGCGACGTGGACCTCGAGCAGGGCAAGGCCGAGCCGGCGCTGGCGCTCTACCGCGAGGCGCTAACCCAGGCGCTGGCGCTGGTGCCGCGCGGCGACATCGTTGCGGAGCTTCGCCGCCGCATCGCCGAGTGTCACCTGCTGATGGGCAGGCCGGCCGAGGCGAAGTCCGAGGCGGCCGCCGCGCTCGAGCTGTGCCGCGAGATCCAGGAGCGCTACGACGAAGCGGCCACCTATCGCGTGCTGGCGCTGGCGTGCGCGAAGCTGGCGCAGCCGGCCGAGGCGAAGAAGCACTTTGCCGCGGGCTTCGCCACCTTCGACGAGATCGAGACGCCGTACGAGTGGGGCAAGCTGTGGATGTCGTACGGCGACTGGCTCGCCGACGAGACGGCGCCGGGATTCGGCAACGCGTCGCACGCGCTGGAGGCGTATCGCACGGCGGTGGAGCACTTCGAGCGTCTGGGCGCGGCGTCGCGGCTCGGCGAGGCGCAGGCGAAGCTGGAGGCGCACGAGCAACGCATGCGCAGCGAGCACGAACCGTACGTGCCGAGCGAGCGGAAGGCCCGGCCGGCACGGCGGCCGAAGCTCAACGCGGAGCGGGTGCGGCGCGCGCAGTGGGCGCTGGACACGTTCGGCATGGTGACGCGCAGCGAGAGCATCCTGGAGATGCTCGAGGACGTGGCGCGCGTGGCGGTGAGCGACCTGCCGGTGCTGGTGCTGGGCGAGTCGGGCACGGGCAAGGAACTGGTGGCTCAGGGCGTGCATCGGCTGTCGGGGCGGGTCGGCGAGTTCCTGGCGGTCAACGCGAGCGCGGTGCCGGAGTCCATGCTCGAGTCGGAGTTCTTCGGGCACATGAAGGGCGCGTTCACGAACGCGCTGGCCGACAAGGTGGGACTGTTCGAGGCGGCGCACGAGGGGACGATCTTCCTCGACGAGATCGGGGAGATGTCGGTGGACCTGCAGGCGAAGCTGCTGCGCTACCTCGAGACCGGTGAGCTGCGGCGCGTTGGCGGCACGCGCGACCTGCACGTCAACGCGCGCGTGGTCGCGGCGACGAACCGCACGCGCGAGTCCATGTAGAAGGGGAGCGGCTTCCGCAGCGACCTGTACTACCGGCTGGCGCACGCGGTGTACACGCTGCCGCCGCTGCGCCAGCGCGGCGACGACGTGGAGTTGCTGCTCGAGCACTACCTGGCCGGGTTCAATCGCCAGGCGCACCGCGAGGTGACTCTTTCGGAGGCGGCGCGGGCGCGACTGCTGGACTTCGGCTGGCCGGGCAACGTCCGCCAGTTGCGAGCGGTGATCCAGAAGATGGTGATCGCGGCGCCGAACGACGGCCCGCTGACGCCCCGCGACGTGCCGCTCGATGCGACGGACGACACGCCGGGCAGCGTGACCGAGGAGATGGACGCGCAGCTCAAGGCGAGCATCGAGCAGGCCCTGCGCGACGCGAACGGCAACAAGACGAAGGCCGCCGACATCCTCAACCTGCGCCGCACGTCGCTGATCACCAAGATGAAGCGCCTGGGTCTCATGCCTTGATCTGAGGCCGTCCCGAGATTCCAGGGCTCACGGGCCCGCCACGCTTCCCCCGCGCGGCGGGTCTCCGTGTTTCTGGCGGGAGAGTGGTGCCGCGGGGTCGTCCGCCGGACGGCTCCAGCACGCGCGCGCAGCGCGGAGCGAGCGCAGCTCCGGTGAGCTTCCCGCATCGCCGCGTTCCGCCGGATTCTCCACATCGGCCGGTGCGATTCCGGTGGAAATCGCAGCGCGCGCTCCAGCCTCCGAAAACGCGAAACAGCCGCGATTGGCGCGGGCCTCTTTGACTTCGCGAAGCCCGCTCCCGTACCTTCCGCCGTCCCCGCCATCCCACCGGAGGTTCCCCGCATGATCCGCAGCATGACCGGCTACGGCATGGCCGAAATCGAGCGCTCCGGACAGCGCCTTTCGGCCGAGATCCGCTCGGTCAACCACCGCTTCTGCGAGGTCTCGGTGCGGGCGCCCAAGGTGGCGCTGCTGTTCGAGGATCAGATCCGCCAGCTCATCCAGGACCGATTTTCTCGGGGCAAGTTCAACCTCACGATCACCTGGGCGGGCGCGGGCGAGCAGGGCGAAGTGCTCAAGCTCAACGAGGGCGTCGCCGACCGCTACGTCGGGCTCATGAAGCAGCTTCGCGACCGCTACAACCTCGGGGGCGAGATCGACCTCAACACGATCTCGACGCTGCCGGATCTGTTCACCTGGGAGCACTCGACGTTCTCGGACGAGGAAACCTGGACGCTGGTCAAGGCGCTGGTCGAGAAGGTCTGCGACAGCATGAACGGGATGAAGGCGCGCGAGGGCTCGGCGCTCGCGGCCGACCTCGAGAAGCGGCTCACGATCATCCGCACCGAGCTCGAGAAGGTGGCCGCGCGCGCGCCGCTGCGGCCCCTCGAGGCCAAGGAGCGGATGATCTCGCGCATCAAGCCCCTGCTCGACGACATCGAGCTGGACCCGATCCGGATCGCGCAGGAAGTCGCGATGCTCGCCGACCGGCTCGATTGCACCGAGGAGTGCGTGCGGCTCGCGGCGCACCTCGACCAGTTCCGCTCCCTGATCGAGGGTCCCGAACTGGCCGGTCGCAAGCTCAACTTCCTGCTGCAGGAAATGAACCGCGAAGCGAACACAATCGGCTCGAAGGCCAACGACGTCGAGATCGCGCACGCGGTGATCGTCATCAAGGAAGAAACGGAGCGCCTGCGCGAGCAGGTGCAGAACGTGGAGTGACGGTGACCGCCGCCGCGCAACCGACCTCGCCGGCCATGCCGTTCGGCCTCGTGCCGGGCGGCTTCCTGCTCGTGGTGACGGGTCCCTCGGGCGCGGGCAAGGGCACGCTGGTCGAGCGGCTGCTGCAGGCGCGCCCCGAGTGCGTGTTCGCGGTCTCGTCCACGACGCGGCCGAAGCGCGACGGAGAGCTCGACGGCGTGCACTACCGGTTCGTCTCGCGCGAGCAGTTCGAAAAACAGGTCGAGCAGGGCTACTTCCTGGAATGGGCGCACGTCCACGCCGACCTCTACGGCACGCCGCTGCAGGACGTGGACGCGCAGGTCCGCGCCGGCCGTGTCGTGGTGCTCGACATTGACGTGCAGGGCGGCGCCAGCGTGCGCGCGAAGCGCCCCGACGCGGTGAGCGTGTTCGTCGCGCCGCCGTCGCTCGAGGCGCTGCGCGAGCGACTCGCGGGCCGCGGCACCGAACCGGCCACCGTGATCGAGCACCGCATGGGCAACGCCCCGGGCGAGCTCGCGCAGTACGTCCACTACGACTACCTGGTGGTCAATGACGACCGCGAGCGCGCCGTCACGCAACTGATCGCCATTCTCGACGCCGAGCGCACCCGCGTGCGACGGTTGTCGCGACGCACCTGAAGCTTCGCGGCGCGCGCCCCGGCGGGTGAGCGCGCTCCGCGTCCCGTTCCACCCGCCGCTGGCAGCAGGGAGAAACCCATGAAGCTTTCGTCACTCGTTCCGCCGCCGGGCAAGAGCAAGTACGAGCTGGCCATCGTCGCCGCCCGGGAGGCGCGCCGCCTGAACGACTGGATCCGCCGCAGCGGCGAGACGCTGCCCGGCAAGGTCACCGCCGTCGCGCTCGGGCGCGTGATCCGCGACGAGGTGCCGTTCTACTACGAGGACCTCTCGGTCATCATGGCGGCCGAGCAGCCGCTCGAGCTGCCCGCCGAGTAGCGCCGTGCTCCGGGATCGCGTCGTCGTCGTCGGCATCTCCGGAGGCATCGCGGCCTACAAGGCGTGCGAGCTGGTGCGCCGGCTGCGCGAGCGCGGCGCGACCGTGATCGTGGTGATGACGCCCGGGGCGTGCGAGTTCGTGACGCCGCTGACCCTGCAGGCGTTGTCGGGCAACCCGGTGGTGACCGGGCTGTGGGGTGACCAGCAGCCCCGCTTCGATCTGCCGCTGGAGTCGCGAGCCAGGGTCGGGGGCAGAATCGAGCACGTGGACGTGGCCGAAGTGGCGGACTGCCTCGTGATCGCACCGGCCACCGCCGACCTCCTCGCGCGCCTCGTGCACGGCGTCGCGCCCGACGCGCTCACCACCGTCGCGCTCGCCTGCCCCGCGCCGCTCGTGCTCGCGCCCGCGATGGACCTGCAGATGTGGCGTGCGGCCGCGACGCAGGCCAATGTCCGCGCCCTGCGCGCGCGCGGGGCCCGCATCGTCGGGCCCGCGTCGGGCCCTCTCGCCTCCGGCCTCGCCGGGCCCGGCAGGCTGGCCGAAGTCGCCGACATCGTGGCCGCGGTCGAAGCCTCGGTGACGCGTTCCGCGAGCCTCAAGGGCGTGCGCGTGCTGGTCGGCGCGGGGCGCACGGAGGAGCCGCTCGATCCGGTGCGCGTGCTGACCAACCGCTCGAGCGGGCGCATGGGCTTCGCGCTCGCCGAGGCCGCCCGCGACCGCGGCGCGGACGTGACGGTGGTCGCGGGGCCGGTGAGCGTGGATGCGCCCTACGGCGTGACGCTGGTGCCGGTGACGACCGCGGCGCAGATGCTGCGCGCGATGCGCGCGGCCTCGGAGGGCGCCGACGTCGTGCTGATGGCGGCCGCGGTCGCCGACTATCGGCCCGCCCGGCCGTCGGCGAGGAAGCTCAAGCGCGGCCCGGGCCCGCTGACGCTCGAGCTGGCGCCGAACGCCGACATCCTGGCGACGCTCGCGGGCGCGCGACGCGCGGGACAGGTGTTCGTCGGCTTCGCGCTCGAGACCAACGACGGCGTCGCGAACGCGCGCGCCAAGTTGCGGTTCAAGGGAGTGGACCTGATCGTGCTGAACTCCCCGGCCGACGGGCTCGGCGGGGACACGAATCGCGCGACCCTGGTGGACGCGCGTGGGGCGACGGCGCTGCCGAAGTCGTCCAAGCGCGAACTCGCCGAGGCGCTGCTCGACCGGGTCGAGGCGCTGCGCGCGGCGGGCCCCGCCTCGGCGAAGAAGGCGCGTTCCGCCGCGAAGCCCTCACCGACCGCCGCGGCTGCGCCGCGGCGCGCCGTCCGCAAGGCGAAGCGATGAGCGGGCGCCGGCCGCACGAGGATGCCGCCGGCATCGCCCGCGCGGCGCGCCGGCTGCTCGAGCGCGAGCGCGCACGCGGCGGCGGGGAGCTTCTCGCGGCCGGCGTCGTCCGCGCGCGTGCGAGGGGCGCGGGGGAGCGATCGGTGTTGGAGGCCGGTCGGGCCGCCGAGGTCGCGCCGGTGCCTGCCCCGGCCGTCGCCGTCGCGACCGCGTTCGAATCGCCCCCACCCGCGAGGACCGCGGCGGCCGACACGCCGGCATTCACGCTCGATCCGCCGGAGCCGATCGCGCCCGTGACACGCCAGGAGCCCGGTCCCGCCGCGACAGGCACACCCGCCGCTGCTGCCCTGCCATCCTTCGCCGACGACCTGAACCCGTCGGCGCTCGGCGAGGGCCGCGCCGCGGTCCTCGCGGAATCGCTTCCGGTCCTCGGCACGATCGCGAACGAGGCGCGCGCATGCGAGAAATGCGGCCTGTGCCGCACGCGCATCCAGGCCGTTCCCGGCGTGGGCTCGGCGGGCAGCGGCATCGTGTTCGTGGGCGAGGCGCCGGGCGCCGACGAGGACGAGCAGGGCGAACCGTTCGTCGGCCGGGCCGGACAGTTGCTCACGCGGATGATCGCGGCGATGGACGAGCGCCGGCTGATCCCGGGCGTGAAACTCGACCGCACGACGGTGTACATCTGCAACGTGCTCAAGTGCCGGCCGCCCGAGAACCGCAACCCGCTGCCCGGCGAGATCGAGGCCTGCTCGCCGTACGTGATTCGCCAGCTCGAGGCGCTGCGGCCGCGCATCATCTGCTGCCTCGGCAAGTTCGCGGCCGAGCTGCTGTGCGGCATCAAGGGCTCGGTCGGCAGCATGCGCGGCCGCACGTACCGCTGGCGCGGCGCCAAGCTCATCGTGACGTACCATCCCGCCTACCTGCTGCGGAATCCCCGTTCCGACGGACCCAAGGCGGAGGCCTGGAAGGACCTGCAGCGGCTCGCGCAGGAATATCTGACCGACTGAAGGACCCTCATCGCTCCAGCTCGAGCGAGTTGCGCATCGTCCGAGCGCACCCGGCATGCGGGCGCCCTGGCAGGCGTCCGGGAAGGGAATCGCCATGACCGACAACACGCCGGGCAATGCCGGCGCGGGCCCGCCGGGGCTGACGCCTCCGCAGGCGCTCGAAGCCGAACGCTCCATCCTCGCGGCCATGATGCTCGACCCTGGCGCCATCGGAAGGGCGGTCGAGAACATCGACTCGAGCGCGTTCTACCGGACCTCGCACGCGAAGATCTTCGCCGCCCTGATCGCGCTCTACGAACGCCAGGAAGCCGCCGACCTCATCACGGTCGCGGAGGAACTGCGCAAGCGCGGCGATTTCGAAGCCGCGGGCGGTGCGGCGGCGCTGGCGCAGGTCATGGAGTACGCGACCACCACGGCGAACATCGAACACCACATCCGGATCGTGCACGAGAAGGCGATCCTGCGCAGGCTGATCCGCGCGACCGGTGAGATCCAGCAGCAGTGCTACTCGGGGCAGGACGAGACCGCGTCGCTGCTCGATCAGGCCGAAGCCCGCATCTTCGAGATCACGGACCAGCGCATTCGCCAGGGCTTCACCAGCATCGGCGACCTGATGATGCCCTCGATGACGCAGATCGAGGCTCTCTTCAAGCGCAAGTCGCAGGTCACGGGCGTTTCGAGCGGCTGGGACGATCTCGACAAGCTCACGAGCGGCTGGCAGCCCGGCGACCTGATCATCCTCGCCGGCAGGCCTTCGATGGGAAAGACGGCGGCCGCCATGAACATGGCCGAGAACGCCGCGGTCCGCTTCGGCGTGCCGGTGGCGGTGTTCTCGCTCGAAATGAGCAAGGAACAGCTGGCGCTGAGGCTGCTGTGCTCGCAGGGCGAACTGTCGCTGTCGCGGTTGCGCACCGGATCCCTGCAGCCCGAGGACTGGCCGAGACTCACCGCCGGGGCGGGAATCCTGAAGAAGGCGCCGATCAACATCGACGACTCGCCGGCGCTGTCGGTGCTCGAGGTGCGCGCGAAGTGTCGCCGCCTCAAGGCCGAGAACAAGCTCGGCCTGGTGGTCGTGGACTACCTTCAACTCATGCGCCCGAGTTCCCCGGTCGAGAATCGCGTCCAGGAGATCGCGCAGATCAGCCGCGGGCTCAAGGCGCTCGCGAAGGAGCTGAACGTTCCGATCATCGCTCTCTCGCAGCTCTCCCGCGCGGTAGAGACGCGCGGCGGCCACGGACGCCCGCAGCTTTCGGATCTGCGCGAGTCGGGATCGCTGGAGCAGGACGCCGATGTCGTGCTGTTCGTGTATCGCGAGGTCGTGTACAAGCCGGACACGGCCGAGCCCGGCAAGGCACAGCTCATCATCGCCAAGCAGCGCAATGGTCCGACCGACGACGTGGACCTGACCTTCATTCGCCAGTGCACCAAGTTCGTGCCGTACAGCCCCGTGATGTCGGGCGAGACGGAGCCGGGATACTGAGCCGATGAGAGGCCTGGCGAGCCGCGGGCATTTCTTCCTCTGGCGGCGCATCGGTGACCGGTTCGCTCAGGTCGGCCGGCTGGCGCTGTTCGTCGGGGACACGTTCCGCGCCCTGCCGCGCGGCCTGCGGGCGCCGCGGCTGCTGGTGGACGAGATGCACGCCATCGGCGTGCAGTCGCTGCTGCTCGTCGTCGTGGTCTCGCTCTTCACCGGCGCGGTGGCGGCGGTGCAGGCGGCCTACCAGTTCTCGACCGTCGTGCCGCTCAAGTACATCGGCTCGGTCATCCTGCGCTCGGTGATCATCGAACTCGGCCCCGTGCTGACGGCGCTCATCGTCGGCGGCCGCGTCGGCGCCTCCATCGCCGCGGAACTGGGAACGATGCGCGTGACCGAGCAGATCGACGCGCTCGAGGCGATGGCGATCAACCCGATGCGCTACCTCGTCGTGCCGCGGGTGGTGGCGGCGGTCGTCATGGTGCCGGTGCTGGTCGTGCTGTCGGACGCGATCGCGATCTTCGGCGGCTACCTCGTCTCGGTCATGAGCCTCGGCGTCAGCTCGCACGTCTACATTCTCGGACTCAAGCAGTTCTTCCACATGAAGGACCTGTGGTCGGGCATGGTGAAGTCCGTCTGTTTCGGCGCGATCATCGGCTGGATGGGCTGCTACTACGGCTTTCGCACCGAGGGCGGCGCCGAAGGCGTCGGCCAGGCCACGACGCGCGCCGTGGTGGCCACCTGCGTGCTCGTGCTGATCAGCGACTACGTGCTCGCGACCGTCCTCTTCCGGTTCGTCTTCGCGTCATGATTCGTATTCGCGGCCTGGCGAAGCGTCTGGGCTCCCGGCAGGTGCTGACCCGCGTGGACCTCGACATCCCCGACGGGCAGACGGTCGTGATCATGGGCCGCAGCGGCACCGGAAAGAGCGTCCTGCTCAAGCACATCATCGGGCTGATGCAGCCGGACGCCGGCGACATCGAGGTGGACGGCGAGTCCATCGTCGGGCTGGGCGAGGCCGAGCTCAACCGGGTGCGCAAGCGGTTCGGCATGCTCTTCCAGGGCGCGGCGCTGTTCGATTCGCTGACCGTCGGCGAGAACGTCGGACTGCCGCTGCGCGAGCACACCCGCCTCGGCGACGACGAGGTGCGGCGCCGGGTCGCCGAGCGGCTCGAGTGGGTCGGCCTGCAGGGGGTCGAAGCGATGAAGCCCGCCTCGCTCTCGGGCGGCATGCGCAAGCGCGTGGGGCTGGCGCGCGCGCTGGCCATGGACCCGGCCTACATTCTGTACGACGAGCCGACGACCGGGCTCGACCCGATCATGTCGGACGTCATCAACCGGCTCATCCGCTCGCTGCAGAAGCGAATCGGGGTCACCAGCGTCGTCGTGACGCACGACCTGCGGAGCGCCTACCATGTGGGCGACCGGATGGCGATGCTGAACGACGGACACGTGGTGTTCGCCGGCACGCCCGAGGAGCTGCGATCCTCGGACGATCCATTCGTGCACAGGTTCATCGAGGGTTCGAGCGAGGGGCTCGAGGAGTCGCTGTGACGGCGGGGGGAGGCGCGTGAAGAGAACCACCGAGATCCAGGTCGGCGTGACCGTCGTCGTCGCGCTGGTCGTGCTCATCTGGGGCGTGACCTGGCTGCGCGAGTTCAAGATCGGGCGGCAGGTGCGCCTGTGGACCGTGAGCTTCCCGCAGACGGGCGGGCTGGGCCCGAGCGACGAAGTGCAGGTGAACGGCATCCGCAAGGGGTCGGTTTCGTCCATTGATCTGGCCGGCGACCACGTGGTCGTGCACCTGGCGCTCGACAAGGATCTGGAGCTCACGCACGACAGCCGCGTCTCCATTCGCAACGTCGGGCTGATGGGCGAAAAGGTGATTGCCGTGGACCTGCATCCGACCGGCGAGCGCTACACGGCCCGCGACACCATTCCCGGCGTCTTCGAACCGGGGCTGGGCGAGTTCATGGCCAGTGCGGGGCCGTCCTTCGACGCGATGAACCGCGTGATCGTGGCGCTCGACCGCCTCGCGACGCGCCTGGATCGCAACGGCGAGGTGGACCGGACGATCGCGAACCTGCGTCAGACTTCGGACGAGCTGCTCAAGGCGACGCGCGAGAACCGCGCGATCGTCAACGAAACGCTGCGCAACGCGCGCGACGTCTCGAGAACCGCGAAGGCGCTGACCACGGACCAGGAGGCGCATCTGCGCGAGACGATCGCGTCGCTGGAGCGCGGCACCCGCAACTTCGAACGGCTCACGACGCGCCTGGATTCGGTGCTGGCGGTGACGAAGCAGGTGGCGGACAAGGCGAACGGCGGCGACGGCACGGCGGCGCTGCTGCTCAACGATCGCAAGCTCTACGACGACACGCGCGCGACCGTGCAGTCGCTGCGCGAGCTCATCGAGGACATGAAGAAGAACCCCAGGAAGTACGTGAACCTCAGCATCTTCTAGCCCGGCCCGGCCGGGTGTGCCGTGCGAGTTCGGACCGCCCCCGGCGGGAGTGACGACCATGACGCGCGCCGTGAAACCTGCGAAGTCTCCGAAGACGAACTTCTACTGCACGGCCTGCGGCAACGAGCAGCCGCGCTGGTTCGGGCACTGCCCGCAGTGCGGTGAGTGGAACACGGCCGCCGAGGCGCCCGTCGCCGGCGCGCCCAGGAGCGCGGCCGTCCCGCGCGGGGCGGCGCGCTGGGTGCCCGCCGGCGAAGGCCGCTCGCGGGGCGCGCGGCCGCTCGCGCAGGTCGAGGTCGAGTCGGCCGAGCGCGCGCGCACCGGGCTTCGCGAGCTGGACCGCGTGCTGGGCGGAGGCCTCGTGCCGGGCTCGCTCGTGCTGGTCGGCGGCGATCCCGGGATCGGCAAGAGCACGCTGATGCTGCAACTCGCCATGGCGCTCGCGCGCGAGGGCCGGCGCGTCCTGTACGTGACGGGCGAGGAGAGCGAGCAGCAGATCCGCCTGCGCGCGGCCCGCCTCGGCGAGCTGCCCGAATCGCTGCTCCTGCTGTGCGAGACCGACCTCGAAGCGGTGCTCGAGGCGGCGGCCTCCGTGCTGCCCGAGGCGATGGTGGTGGATTCCATCCAGACGCTCTCGCGCGCCGACCTCGAAGGCGGGCCGGGCACGGTGACGCAGGTGCGGGAATGCGGCCTGGCGATGCTGCACTTCGCGAAGGGCTCGCGCACGCCGGTCTTCCTGGTCGGGCACGTGACCAAGGACGGCGCGGTCGCGGGGCCGCGCGTGCTCGAGCACATGGTGGACGCGGTGCTCTACCTGGAGGGCGAGCGCTACCAGCACTACCGCGTGCTGCGCGCGGCGAAGAACCGCTTCGGCTCGACGAACGAACTGGGCGTCTTCGAAATGCTCGAGTCCGGCCTGCGCGAGGTCGCGAATCCGAGCCAGGCGTTCCTGTCCGACGGCGCGCGCGCCGAGCCGGGCACGGCCGTGGTCGCGAGCCTCGAGGGTTCGAGGCCGCTGCTCGTCGAGGTGCAGGCGCTGGTCTCGACGTCGTTCTACGGCACGCCGCAGCGGGTGACGAGCGGCTTCGACCCGCGCCGGCTCGCGGTGCTGCTCGCGGTGCTCGAGCGCCGCGTCGGCCTGCGGCTCGGGCGGCACGACGTGTTCGTGACGGTGACGGGCGGCCTCAAGCTCGACGACCCGGGCACCGATCTGGGCGTCGCGCTGGCGATCGCGTCGAGCTATCGCAGCCGGCCGCTGCTGGACCGCACGCTGGCGCTGGGCGAGGTGAGCCTCTCGGGCGAGCTGCGGCGCGTCGCGCGGCTCGACGCGCGCCTGCGCGAGGCGGCGCAGCTCGGCTTCGTGCGCGCCGGCTTTCCGAAGGCGCAGGCGGCCGACGCCGAGGGCAGCGGCCTGCAGCTCGTGCCGCTCGGCACGGTGCGCGAGGCCTTCGAGGCGATGCTCGGCGAACGCGTCGCGCCACCGCGCGCCGCCGAAGCGGAGCGCGCCGCGGGCGCCGGGCCGGAAGGTCGCTCGTGAACGCGCCGGCTCCGGGCGGTGCGCTCAGCGAGGCGGCGCGGCGCGTGCAGGACGCGCTCGTGGCCGGCGGCTTCGGCAACCGCGTGATCGAGCTGCGCGAGCCCGTCCGAACCGCGCAGGCCGCGGCGGACGCCGTCGGCTGCGAGGTCGGTCAGATCGTCAAGAGCCTCGTCTTCAGGCGGACGGGCCACGCGGGCGAAGGCGGAGGCGTGCTCGTGCTCGCCAGCGGCGCCAGCCGCGTGGACGTCGCCAAGCTCGCGACGCTCCTGGGCGGCGGGGTCGAGATGGGCGACCCGAGGTTCGTGCGCGCGGTCACCGGCTTCGCGATCGGCGGCATCCCGCCGCTCGGTCACGCGCAGGCGCTCGAAGTCGTCATGGACGAGCGCCTGCTGGCGCACGAGGCGCTGTGGGCCGCGGCCGGACATCCGAACTCGCTCTTCCCGCTGACGCCCGACGAGCTGCGGCGGATGGCCGGCGGGCGCGTGGCGGACGTGACGTGAGCGTCGTCGCCCTCCTGCTCTGCGCGGGTCGCGGCGAACGGCTCGCGGCCGGCGTGGCCAAGGCCGCGGTGCCGCTCGCCGGCCGGCCGCTGTTCACCTGGAGCCTGGAAACGCTCGGCCGCTGCGCGGGCGTGGAGGCGATCGTCGTCGTGGGCCCGGTGCGCACGCTGCGCGATCTGCTTTCGGCTTCCGGGCTCGCGGCACCCAAGGTGGTCGCGTGGGTCGAAGGCGGCGAGGAGCGCCAGCATTCGGTGGCGCGCGGTCTCGCCGCGCTGCCCGCGGACTGCGATCTCGTCGCCGTTCACGACTCGGCGCGCGCGCTCGTGAGCGAAGCGGTGGTCGCCCGCACGATCGAGGCGGCCCGCCAGCACGGCGCGGCGATCGCCGCGGTGCCGCTCGCCGACACGCTCAAACGCGTGGACGACGGCGTGATTCACGGGACGCCCGCCCGCGCGGGGCTGTGGTGCGCGCAGACGCCGCAGGTCTTTCGCCGCGACTGGCTGGCGGCGGCGCACGCCGCGGCGACGTCGGCGGCGACCGACGACGCGGCGCTGGTCGAAGCGCTCGGGCACCCGGTGCGCGTCGCGGCGGGCGATGCGCTCAACTTCAAGGTCACGACCCCCGGGGATCTGGCGCTCGCCGAGCGCTGGCTCGCGGGGCGCGGCACGGCGCACGAGGAGGCGGGACGATGACGGCGCGTGTGGGTTTCGGCTACGACGTGCACCGCGTCGCCCGCGGGCGGGCGCTGGTGCTGGGCGGGGTGCGTCTCGAGTCCGAGTGGGGGCTCGAGGGGCACAGCGACGCCGACGTGCTCCTGCACGCGATCGGCGACGCGCTGCTCGGCGCCGCCGGGCTCGGCGACCTGGGAACGCACTTTCCGCCCGGCGACCCGAAATGGAAGGACGCCTCGAGCCTCGATCTGCTCGAGCGCATCCGCGCGCTGCTCGCCGGCGCCGGCGCGCGGATCGTGAACGTGGATGCGATGGTGGTCGCCGAGGCCCCGAAGATCGCGCCGCACCGCGCGGCGATGTGCGCGAACGTGGCGCGGGCGCTGGGCATCGCCGCCGATCTCGTCTCGGTCAAGGCCACGACCCACGAGCAGCTCGGCGCCCTCGGCCGCGGCGAGGGGCTCGCGGCCATGGCGGTGGCGCTCGTCGAGCGCTGAGCGCGGGGAGGCTCCGGCCGCGTTGCCCGGACGCTTCGCCCCTGCAATGATGCCCGGCCGCCGGCGCGCCGCGCGCCGGCCCCGCTGACTTCGATTCCACACCCGGGACCGAGACGGAACAACGTGAGCGCCGAACCCATGCCGACCGCCGTTCGCGTGCGCTTCGCGCCGAGCCCCACCGGCTGGCTGCACGTCGGAGGGGCGCGCACCGCGTACTTCAACTGGCTGTTCGCCCGCCAGCACGGCGGCCGGTTCGTGATCCGCGTCGAGGACACCGACGCCGAACGCTCGAGCGGCGAGAGCGAGCGCGGCGTGCTCGACGACCTGCGCTGGCTGGGACTGGCGTGGGACGAAGGGCCCGACGGGGGCGGCCCGTACGGCCCGTACCGCCAGAGCGAGCGGCTGGCGCTTTACCGTGAGCAGGCCGACCGGCTGCTGGCGTCCGGGCGGGCCTACCGCTGCTTCTGCACCGACGAGGACCTGGAACGGCGACGCAACGCGGCGCTCGCCGCCGGGCGGCCGCCGCACTACGACGGGCGCTGCCGCTCGCTCGCGGCCGGCGAGTCGGCGAGCCGCGCCGCGGCCGGCGAGCCGGCCAGCGTGCGCTTCCGGGTTCCGGATCGCGACTGGACGCTCGAGGACGCGGTGCGCGGCACGGTCACGTTCCCGGCCGGCATGGTGGGCGACTTCGTGCTGCTCCGCTCGAGCGGGCTTCCGACCTACAACTTCGCCTGCGTGGTGGACGACGCGGCCATGCGCATCAGCCACGTGCTGCGCGCCGAGGAGCACCTGGCGAACACGCCGCGACAGCTCATGCTCTACGAGGCGCTCGGCGGGACGCCGCCGCGCTTCGCGCACCTCGCCCTCATCCTGAACCGGGACCGCACCAAGATGAGCAAGCGCGCGGGCGAAGCGGCGGTCGCCGTCGGCGACTGGCGGCGCGCCGGCTACGTGCCGGAGGCGCTGCTCAGCTATCTCGCCCTGCTCGGCTTTCACCCGGGCGACGATCGCGAGATCCTGTCGCGCGAGGAGCTGCTGGCCGCCTTCACGCTCGAACGGCTCGGCCAGAGCGGCTCGGTGTTCGACGCCGCCAAGCTGGCGTGGGTGAACCGCCATTTCCTGCATCACGCGAGCGGCGCGCAGCTCGCGGCCTGGCTCGCCGCGGGGCCCGGACCGGGAACGGAGCCGGACGCCGACTGGCGCGCGGCGGCCGGCCGGCTGACGGCGGATCTGCCGGCGGTCACGGTGGAAAGGCTGCTCGAGGGGGTGCGGGGCAACGTTTCGACCCTGGCGGACCTGCCGGGCGAGCTCGAGGTCCTGACGGGGGGAGCCCTGCGCTTCGAGGCCGAGGCCGAAGCCGCCCTGGCCGCGCCGGGCGCGCCGGCACTCTGTGGTGACCTCGCGCGGGAGGCCGCCGGACTTGCCGAATGGAGCGGGGAAGCCTTTAAATCCGCCGTCCAAGTGTCCGGGAAGCGGCAGGGGCGCAAGGGCCGTGACCTCTTCATGCCGGTGCGCGCCGCGCTTTCGGGCCGGACGCACGGCCCCGAGCTGCCGCTGCTCGCCGAGTTGCTGGGCAAGGATCGCTGCATCGAGAGGCTGCACGACGCGGCCCGTCGCGCGGAAGGTCCCGCGTGACGCTTCGGAGGAAGCCATGAGAATCGCCGTCCTGATGGGCGGAAGGTCGTCCGAGCGGGAGATCTCGCTGCGCACCGGGCGCGGCTGCGCGCAGGCGCTGCGCAACCTCGGGCACGAGGTCACGTCGGTGGACGCCGCCGACGGCGCCGTGCTGCCGGCCGGACAGGAGGAGGAAGCGGCCCGCACGCTCGACGCCGTCCGCTCGCTGCCACGGGCGGCGATGCTCGACGCGCTGCAGACGGCGCCGGTGCGCGATGCCGACGTCGTCTACCTCGCGCTGCACGGGCGGTACGGTGAGGACGGCACCGTGCAGGCCGCGCTCGAGCTGGCCGGCAAGGTCTACACGGGCTCGGGCGTGCTGGCGAGCGCCATCGCGATGGACAAGGCGATGTCCAAGCGCGTCTTCGAGCGCGAGGCGATCCCGACTCCGCACTGGATGCTCATCGAAGCCGGTGTCTCGGGCCGGGCGCTCGACGTCAAGCTGCTCGGCGGCTACCCGCTGGTGGTCAAGCCGAACAGCGAGGGCTCGACCTACGGCCTGACGATCGTGCGGCAGCCGTCCGAGCTGCAGCCCGCGATCCAGAAGGCCGCCGAGTACGACACCCACGTCCTGGTCGAGCAGTACATCGAGGGCCGCGAGCTGACCGTGACGATCATCGGCGAGATGGCCTACCCGGTGGTCGAGATCGAGCCGCACAGCGGCTTCTACGACTACGCGGCCAAGTACACCCGGGGCGCGAGCGTCTATACCTGCCCCGCGAAGCTGTCCACCGAACTGGCCCGGCACGTCCGCGAGCTCGGGCTCGAAGCGGCGCAGTCGCTCGACTGCAGCGGCGTCTCGCGCGTGGACATCCGGCTCACCGAAGACGACGAACCCTACGTGCTCGAGGTGAACACGCTCCCGGGCATGACCCCGACCAGCCTCGTGCCGATGGCCGCGGCGGCGAAGGGCATGTCCTACGATCAACTGGTGGCCCGCGTTCTCGACCTGGCGCTCGCCGACGCAAGCGCCCGGCACGTCGAACAGCGAGGCTGACCGTTCCACCCACGGGGAATCGAATGGACCGCACCCAGCAGTTCCTGAAGGACCTGGTCGAAGCGAACGGCGCGCCGGGATTCGAAGGCGACGTCTTCGAGGTCATGAGCCGGGCGCTGAAGGGCGTGGGCGCGATCTCGAAGGACCGGCTCGGCAGTTTCATCTGCGAGAAGGTCGGCGACCCGAAGGGTCCGCGGGTGATGCTGGGCGGCCACCTCGACGAAGTCGGCTTCCTCGTCAAGTCGGTGACCAAGGAAGGCTACGTCCGCTTTCTCGGGCTCGGCGGCTGGTGGGGCCACGTGGTGCTGGGCCAGCGACTGGTGATCCAGACGCGCAAGGGCCCGGTGCTGGGCGTCGTCGGCTGCAAGCCGCCGCACGAGCTGCGCGACGAGGATCGCAAGAAGGTGCTGGAGCTGAAGGACATGTTCATTGACGTCGGCGCGACCGGCGACTGGGACGTGAAGAAGAAGCTCGACATCCGGCCCGGGGACCCGATCCTGCCCGACTCGTCGTTCCAGGTGATGGCGAACCCGAACCTGCTGCTCGCCAAGGCGTGGGACAACCGGCTCGGCTGCGCGCTCGCCGCCGAAGTGGCGCTGGCGCTCAAGGGCCAGAAGCACCCGAACACCCTGTTCGCGGTCTCCACGGTGCAGGAGGAGGTCGGGTTGCGCGGGGCGCAGACCTCCGCGTTCAAGGTGAAGCCGGACGTGGCCATCGCGCTCGACTCCGGCATCGCGCACGACACGCCGGGCACCGAAGGCGACGAGAAGCTCGGCGGCGGCCCGCTGGTCGTGATCTACGACGCGTCGGTGATCCCGAACCGCAAGCTGCGCGACCTGGTCATCGAGACCGCCGCGAAGCTGCGCATTCCGTTGCAGTTCGAGAGCGTCGAGCGCGGCGGCACCGACGCGGGACGTTTCCACCTTTCGGGCGAGGGCGTACCCAGCCTCGCCATGGGCATCGCCGCACGCTACATCCACAGCCACAACAGCATCATTGACCGCCGCGACTTCGACATGACGGTCCGGTTGCTGGTGGCGATCGTGAAGCGCCTCGACCGAAAGACGGTCGAAGGCCTCTGCTGAACCGGCGCGGGCCGCTCGGGATCGCCGTTCCCGCGCGGCCCGCGCGTCCATTTCGGAACCCATGCTTCGAGATCTGACCACTTCCTGGCTGCCGGCCGAGACGAGCCTCGTCGTGCGCGTCATCGTGGCGGTCGCGGTCACGCTGGCGGCGGGCTGGCTGCTGCAGCGGCTCGGCTTCCTGATCGTGCGCCGGAGCGAGCGCTGGATCCTGCGCTCGACTCACGGCAACGACCACGCCGTGCAGCGCGCGCACACGCTGGCGCAGTCGGGACGCCACCTCGTCACCTCGATCGTCGGGCTGGGCGTGTTCTTCCACCTGCTCGAAGTGCTGGGCTGGGACCTGCGCCCGCTGCTCGTCGGCGCCAGCGTTCTCGGCGCCGCGCTCGCGTTCGGCGCGCAGACCATGGTGAGGGATGTCATCGCCGGAGTGTTCATCCTGGTGGACGACCAGTACTCGGTCGGCGACACGGTCGAGGTGAACGGCCAGGCCGCCACCGTCGAAGCCGTGACGCTGCGCTCGACGCGGCTGCGGGACTGGCAGGGCCGGTTGCTGTTCGTGCCGAACGGCGAGATGAAGATCGTCGTGAACAGCAGCCGGGGCTGGCACCTGGCGCTCGTGGACCTGCCGCTCGCGGTCAACCAGGACCTGGGGCGGGTGCTCGAGGTGGCCACGGCCATCGCCGACGAGTTGAACGCCGACCCGACGCTCGCGCCGCACCTGCTCGAGCCGGTGAAGGTCGTGGGCATCGAGCGGCTCGGCGTGGACGGCGCCTTCGTGCGCCTCGCCGGACGGGCGCTGCCCGGAGCCGCGGCGGCGACCGTCGCGCGCGAAGGCCGGCGCATCGCCCTCGCCCGGCTGCACGAAGCGGGCCTGCGCGCGGCGGGCGACCCCCAGCTCAAACTGGCCGCGCAACTTCCCTCCGCCGGGCCCGCGCCCGTTGGCCAGGGATGACTCCCCCAGCCCAAGGAGAATCGCGGTGCCGCTTCGCGTCTACGACACGCTGAAACGCGACAAGCGCGAGTTCGTCCCGGTGACGCCGGGGCGGGTGCGCATGTACGTCTGCGGCATGACGGTGCAGAACAAGCCGCACGTCGGGCACATTCGCGCCTCGCTCTCGGCCGAAATCATGCGCCGGTACTTCGAGCACCTCGGTTACGAGGTGGACTACGCCTACAACTTCACCGACGTGGACGACAAGATCATCGAGAAGGCGAACGCCGAAGGCCTCGAGTACGCGGTCGTGAGCGAGCGCAACATCGAGGCCTACCTCAAGTACGCCGACCTGCACAACATCAAGCGGGCGACCGTCTATCCGCGCGCGACGCAGCACATCGGCGAGATGCAGGCGATGATCGCGACGCTGATCGAGAAAGGCTACGCCTACGCCGCCGGAGGGGACGTCTACTTCGACGTCCGCCGCAAGTCCGACTACGGCAAGCTCTCGGGCCGCCGGGTGGACGACCTTCGCGAGGGCTATCGCATCGAGCCGGGCGAGGCGAAGCGCGACCCGCTGGACTTCGCGCTCTGGAAGGGCGCCAAACCCGGCGAGCCCGCATGGGAAAGCCCGTGGGGGCCCGGCAGGCCCGGGTGGCACATCGAGTGCTCGGCGATGGTCCGCAAGCACCTCGGCGAAACCATTGACCTGCACGGCGGCGGGCAGGACCTGATCTTTCCGCACCACGAGAACGAAATCGCCCAGAGCGAGGCGTGCACGGGCAAGCCCATGGCCAACTTCTGGACCGAGAACGGCCTGGTGAACCTGTCGGGCGCCAAGATGTCGAAGAGCGAGGGCAACTTCTTCTTCATCGAGGACATCGCCTCCCGGTCGGATCCCGAGGTCACGCGCTTCTACCTGCTCTCGACCCACTACCGGAGCCCGATCGAGTTCAGCCTCGAGCGACTCGCCGAGGCGGCCGTGGCCTACCAGCGCCTGCGCACGCCGCTCGAGCGGGCGGGCGCCTGGCGGGTCGCGGAGGGTCCGGCTCCCGGCGGGGAACTCGGGCAGGCGGTCGCGGAAGCCGAACGGCTGTTCCATGCCGCCATGGAGGACGATTTCAACACCGCCCAGGCGCTCGGACACCTGTTCGACCTCGCCCGGGCCGTCAATCGCGCCCTCGACGAAGGGGTGGGGTCGGACGCGATCCAGGCGGCCCGAAAGCTCCGCGAGCTGGGCGGAATCCTCGGGCTCTTCTGGAAGGAGCCGGCGGGCCCCGAGTGGTCGGCCGAGATTCTCGAGTTGCTCGAGGCCCGGGCCTCGGCCCGGAAAGCCAGGGACTGGAAGCTGTCCGACGAGCTGCGTGACCGGCTGGCGGGCCTGGGGGCGCTCGTCGAGGACGGGCCCCAGGGCCAGAAGCTGAAGCGGAAGTAGTCCGGGCCCGAGCTTCGGGCCCCGGAGCACCCGGCGGCCCGAAAGGCCTGACGGCCGCCGAACATTTCGCTTGCCTGCGCCAATTGCCCGGCGCTAGCCTTCTTTCAGACCCGGGCGATTGCAGGCCGTCGGTTTCGCGTGGGAGTTCACCCCGTATCCAACTCCGCGCGTCCCGACCCTCTGCAGGCTCGGGTGTTCTTTCGCAGGTCGCATTCCAGCAAGCAGATCGGGAACAGAGGACTGGTTTGATGCGTCGATTCAAGTCGAATCGGTGGTGGATCCTCATCCTGGCGATCGTGCTGAGCGTCGCGGGTGTTGTCCTCGTGCCCGCCGTCGGACTTGCCGACAGGGGCAGCGACGGCGTCATCGGCAACAACCCGAGCGATGGCAGCGGCCCTCCAGACCCGCAGGGAACGGGTGATCCCGATTCCCCGTCCGGGTCCGGCAAGGCCAACCTCCAGTTGGGAGGCGGCACGTACTACGGGACCATCGGCTCCTCCGGCGTGGGTGACGCCGCGGAGTCGGGCCTGGCCCCCGCCTGGAAGTTGAGGATTCGCATCGCGCTGGGCGTGCTCAAGACCTTCTACCTCCGCTTCTGAACCGGGCGGAACGAGGGTCACGAACAGCCCGGCACTCGTCGTACGTCCGGAGTTCGGTGTGCCGATGGTTGACCGGAACGATATCGCGCACCTCGAAGAACGGCTGGCGGTCGGCTCCGCGCCCGGCGCGGAGCCGAGCCTGGCCGATCTCGAGTTGCTCGCCGACCTCTATATCCAGGCGGATCACTACCTGCCCGCGCTGGAGACCATTGACTGCCTGCTTTCCCTGCCGGCGGCTCGGACTCTGTCGCGCACGCGCCGAGCGGCCCTCGAAAGCAGGGCCGTCGCCTGCCGCCTCGCGCGCGGGGACAGCCCCGCGGCCCTCGCGCAGTGCCGCGAGTTGCTGGCCGACGAGGCTTCCTACGATTCCCCGGCGCTTTGCTCGCGTTTGCACCTGCTCTGTGCCCGGGCGTGCCTCGACCTCGGGCGGATCGAGGATGCGCGGGCTTCCGCGGAACGCGGATTGAAGCTCGCCGACTCGATCGCCGACCTCGCGCTCTCGGCCAACGCGCTCACCTGGCTCGGAGTCGCGGCGTATCGCGCCGGCGAGCTGGCGATCGCCCGCGACCACACGGAGCAGGCCATCGCGCTCTACCGTCGGCTCGGGGACGAGTTGAGCGCCGCGCGTGCGCGCAACAATCTCGGACTGATCCACAAGAATCTCTGCGAGTGGGACGGCGCGATCGCGCACTTCCGCTCGGCGCTCGAGGTCTACGAGCGCAGCGGTCACTTCGCCGACACCGCCAATCCGCTCATGAATCTGGGCATCGTCCAGCAGAAGATGGGCGACTGGCAGCGCGCCGCCGACACCTACCGTGAGTGCGAGCAGGTCCTGCTGCGGATCGGCGAGGACCTGCGGCTCGCGCGGGTCGCCATCGGGCTCGGCAACGTCGCGCGGCTGCAGCGCCGCTTCCCGGACGCCGAGTCGCACCTGCTGGCGGCGCTCGAGCGCGCGCGGCGATTGAGCGCCCGGCGCGAGGAGGTGCTGGCCCTCGAGTTCCTGGGCGAGCTGGACTACGACCGCGACCGTCCCGAGCGGGCGCTCGCGCGTTACCAGGAGGCGCTCGCGCTCGCGGCGCGCACGGCCCCCGAGGGTGACCTGGTGGTCGAGCTCGAACGTCGCCGTGCCGAGGCCCTGTGTGTTCTCGGCCGGCTCGATGAGGCCGACGAAGCCTGCGGCCGGTCGCGCCGGCTGGCGCGCCTGACCGACGATCGCTTCGAATACGCCGCGACCCATCGCGTGGCGGGCGAAATCGCGCTCGCACGCGGCCGGGTCGCGGATGCGTGCTCGCACCTCGAGTCGGCGAAGAGCCTGCTCCAGGACTGCCGCGAGCGCTTCGAACTGGCCCGGACCTGCCTTCTCCTTGGCCGGCATTCGGCGGACTCCCGCTCCCGACGCGTCCACCTGTTCCGCGCCTGCGCCCTGTTCGCCGAGGTCGGAAGCGCGTACTGGCTCGCGCAGGCCGAGGACGAGCTGCAAAGGCTGCTCGAGCCTGCGTCGCACGGCCCGTCGGCCGCCGCGGCCGCGCGCGTGGACACGGTCCTGGGCCGCCGGCACAGGGCCCCGGGTCTGGTCGCCTGCTCCCATGCCATGCGCCAGGTCGAGACCCTGGCGCGGCGCGCCGCCGTGACCGACCTGTCGGTGCTCATCACCGGCGAGACGGGAACCGGCAAGGAACTCGTCGCACGCACCATCCATTCCCTTTCGCAACGCGCGGGCAGGCCGTTCCTGGCGGTCAACTGCGGCGCCCTGCGCGCCGACCTCGCGCTCTCGCAGCTCTTCGGGCACCGCAAGGGCGCGTTCACCGGCGCTCACGCCGAGGGCGTGGGGCTGGTCGAGGCGGCCAACGGCGGCACCTTGTTCCTGGACGAGGTCGGCGAGCTGCCGCACGACGTCCAGGTGACGCTGCTTCGCTTCCTCGAAAGCGGCGAGTACCTGCGCCTCGGCGAGACGCAGGCGCGCCGTGCGGAAGTGCGCATCATTGCCGCGACGAATCGCGAGCTGCGTGGCAACGATGGCGAGAAGCACTTCCGGCGGGACCTGTTGTTCCGTCTGAACGAGATCGAGATCCGACTCCCGGCGCTGCGCGAGCGTGCCGAGGATGTCCTGCCGCTCGCCCGCCACTTCCTGTCCTTCTACGGCGGAATCGGCGCGCCTCACCTCGCGCCGGATGCCGAGGGGGTGCTCGCCTCGTTCGGCTGGCCCGGCAACGTGCGCGAGCTCGAGAACGTGATGAAGCGTATCGCGGCCCTGTGCGCGACCGATACACGAGTGACCGCCTCCGACGTGCTTCCGTTCCTCGCCGACGATGCGCAGGTCATCGCAAGAAGCGAGCGCACCGTCGAGCGCGCGAGCGCCGAGCGCGAAGCGATTCTCGCGGCCTGGAAGCAGGCTCACGGCAACAAGAGCCGTCTCGCCGGACTTCTGGGAGTCAGCCGCAAGACCCTGTACGCGCGGATCAAGCGACTTCGAATCGAGCTTTAGCGCCGACGCCCCCCTGGGCCCGCACGCACGCAGGACCCGCCCTCCTCGGGCGGGTCCTGTTGAGTTTGCGGCGATACCGGAGCCGCACGACGTGTTACCCGGACCGTGAAGTGTTACCCAGGCGGTAACATCTGTTCTGGTGGCGTCAATCGCGGCCCCGGTGCGCGCGATCGTGCGGCGCTGTCACCTCGGAGCAGGTGACAGCCCATGGACGCGGCGCCATTCGCGTTCGACAGGTCTGGCCAGTGGCGTGTCCAAAGGCCGATGCGACGCAAGGACTTCGGCGGACACGGCCCCCTTCCTGTCCGCGTACTCCCTGAGTGGCACGCGAGGTGCTGAAGGAGATACGCGGATACGGGGATTCAAGCAGCATCCCTTCGCTTGCAGAGTTGCTTCGGCAGTTGCAGGGACCTCGCTGGGGGAGTGGGGTTCCAGGCTTGGCGGACCGCGTGGGGTCAGCACCTCCAGCCCGCGCGGTCAACCAGGCCCCACCGGTTTCAGCTGTAGTCGCGAGGGCGCCGGAGCGCCCGGGCTCGTACCCAAATCGGTCATCCGGACCGGAAGCCCGCGCGAACGCGCGGCGAATGGCCGGAACGTCCAAGAAGGGGGATGGTCGCCCAGGAAATGGTTGGCGAAGCACAGTGGTGAGTAGAAGTTCGTAGCGGCAACAAAAAAAACGAATACGCCCGGTCAACGAAGCCGTTGGAACGGAGGAGTTATTCCCGGTCGCTCCCTGTTCCATCGGGAAGAGGCAGTCGGAGGCGAGCGAGTCTCGCCCACCGGCTGCCTCTTCGAATTCCGGACCTCGCCTTCACCCCTGGGTTGTGCCCGGCTTGTGAGCGAGGGGGGACGCCGCGTGGGTCTTGCGGTCCTTGACACTGCCCCGAAGCGCTGACTATCTTCCCGTGCGCTTTTCCTCGCTTCCGGGCGCGTGCTGGCGTAGCTCAATCGGTAGAGCATCTCATTTGTAATGAGGTGGTTGGGGGTTCGAGTCCCTTCGCCAGCTCTGTCTTGCCTGTCGGCCCTGATCCGGGGTCGCGCGGCCGCCGGCAGGCCGAGAGCAGTTGGGCCCGCCGCGGGCTGGATCCGCCCGGGCGGACGCATGTGGTGATGCGGAGGGGTGCCCGAGCGGCCAAAGGGAGCAGACTGTAAATCTGCCGGCTTATGCCTTCGAAGGTTCGAATCCTTCCCCCTCCACCATATCGAAGCCCGCGAAGGAGTTGAGCGGGAATAGCTCAGCGGCTAGAGCATCGGCCTTCCAAGCCGAGGGTCGCGGGTTCGAATCCCGTTTCCCGCTCCAACTTTCCCCGCCCCGAGCAGGGTTCGCGCCGGCCCGCGCGCAGGGTTCCTGAGACGTCCGGTCTTTCAGGACTGAAAATCTGACGCATTCCTTGCGTCAGCCTCAGCAAGGCCGGATCGGCGCCCAGGCGGGGAGCCCGGCGGCACTCCTGCGACCGGACCCGACGGCGCAACCCCCGCTTTTTTCGAAGTTTGGCGTTGACACCCCGGCGCGAGGCTCACTAGATTACGCAGTTCGTGCAACGCCCCGACGACTTCCGCGAGCCGGAGGTCGTATCGGGGTGGTGTGTCTTCTCGCCGAGGACACCCCGCGCGAGCACACCCTCCCTACTGGTCGGTACTTCTGCCTGCCGCGATTCAACATCTCGCCGTGCCGTCCGTGTGGAGGGACGCGGTTGTCACGCGCCCACGTAGCTCAGTCGGTAGAGCATCTCCATGGTAAGGAGAAGGTCATCGGTTCGATTCCGATCGTGGGCTCCACCCGAAGCACCGGCGCTGGGTCGGGTAGGCCGGCGGTGTTTCGGGCGGGTTGGGCAGGCAGGTACGTCGGGTAGCGCCCCGCGGGGCGTCGCTCCCGAAGCAACGAGAATCCGATTGCCCGCGGGACGCGGGCGGTGATCGCAACCACCGTACAGAACACAGGAGTCTGCCGAGATGGCCAAGGCGAAATTCGAACGGACGAAGCCGCACGTGAACGTGGGCACGATCGGGCACGTGGACCACGGCAAGACGACGCTGACGGCGGCGATCACGATGGTGCTGGCGAACAAGGGGTACGCGCAGGTTCGGGCGTACGACTCGATCGACAACGCGCCGGAAGAGAAGGCGCGCGGGATCACGATCGCGACGGCGCACGTGGAGTACGAGACGGACAAGCGGCACTACGCGCACGTGGACTGTCCGGGGCACGCGGACTACGTGAAGAACATGATCACGGGCGCGGCGCAGATGGACGGAGCGATCCTGGTGGTGTCGGCGGCGGACGGACCGATGCCGCAGACGCGGGAGCACATCCTGCTGGCGCGGCAGGTGGGGGTTCCGTACATCGTGGTGTTCATGAACAAGTGCGACATGGTGGACGATCCGGAGCTGCTGGACCTGGTGGAGCTGGAGATCCGGGAGCTGCTGAAGAAGTACGAGTTCCCGGGGGACGACATTCCGGTGATCCGCGGGTCGGCGAAGCAGGCGATGGACGCGGGCGGGAAGGACGAGAAGCTGAACGCGCCGATCCTGGCGCTGATGGACGCGGTGGACACGTACATTCCGACGCCGGAGCGGCCGGTGGACAAGCCGCTGCTGATGGCGGTGGAGGACGTGTTCTCGATCTCGGGGCGCGGGACGGTGGCGACGGGGCGGATGGAGCGCGGCAAGGTGAAGGTGGGCGACAAGGTGGAGCTGGTGGGGATCCGGGAGACGCGCGACACGGTGGTGACGGGCGTGGAGATGTTCCGCAAGTCGATGGACGAGGCGATGGCCGGGGACAACGTGGGGCTGTTGCTGCGCGGGATCGAGAAGGAAGACGTGGAGCGCGGGATGTGCGTGTGCGCGCCGAAGTCGGTGACGCCGCACAAGAAGTTCAAGGGGTCGGTGTACGTGCTGAGCAAGGAAGAGGGTGGGCGGCACACGCCGTTCTTCAACGGATACCGGCCGCAGTTCTACTTCCGGACGACGGACGTGACGGGCGTGGCGACGCTGCCCGAGGGGCGCGAGATGGTCATGCCGGGGGACAACGTGGACATGCTGGTGGAGCTGATCACGCCGATCGCGATGGAGAAGGAGCTGCGCTTCGCGATCCGTGAGGGCGGCCGCACGGTCGGCGCCGGCGTCGTCACCGAGATCGTGGAGTAACGGGGGACCGCCATGCGCGACCAGATCACGCTCGCCTGCAACGACTGCAAGCGGCGCAACTACATCCAGACGAAGAACAAGCGGCTGCACCCGGACCGGGTCGAGTTCAAGAAGTTCTGCCCGGCCTGCCGGAAGCACACCGCTCACAAGGAAACGCGGTAGTCGCCGGGAGGCAGCGGGCGCCGCGGTCGGGCGCCGGTGCAGGCGTGTAGCTCAATTGGCAGAGCACCGGTCTCCAAAACCGGGGGTTGGGGGTTCAAGTCCCTCCACGCCTGCCATTTTCCCGGAGAGCCATCCGTCCGGTCGGCGCGAGCCGCCGGCACGAGTGAGGTCAGTACATGTCGGTGATGGACCAGATGCGCGAGTTCATTAAGGACGTCCGGCTCGAGTCGGCGAAGGTCAGCTGGCCCACGCGCGAGGAGCTCAAGGATTTCACCATCGTCGTGCTCATCACCGTGCTGCTGCTGGCCGCGTTCATCGGCCTCATGGACCGAATCCTCACCTATGCGGTGGGCCTGTTGTTCCGCTGATCCACCCGTGCCGGGCGGCGAGGCGCGGCCCACGCACACGCGAGAGCGCGAATGAGCGATAAGAAGTGGTACGCGATCCACACGTACTCGGGTCATGAGAACAAGGTGAAGACGAATCTCGAGAAGGCCATCCACTCGGCCGGGCTCGAGGAGCAATTCGGCCAGATCCTCGTCATGACCGAGGAAGTGGTCGAGATGAAGGACGGCAAGCGCAAGACGTCGAAGCGCAAGACCTTTCCGTCCTACGTCATGATCGAGATGGACCTGAACAACGAAACACGCCACCTGGTGCAGAACGTGCCCGGGGTGACGCGCTTCGTCGGATCGGGGCAGCGCGAAGTGCCTCTCAAGGAGAACGAGGTGCGGCGCCTCCTCGGTCAGGTGGAAACGAGCAAGTCGCGCCCGGCGCCAACGGTGACGTTCCGGGTCGGGGATTCGGTGCGCATCACGGACGGTCCGTTCAGCGCCTTCACCGGCGTGGTGGACGAGGTGAACAACGAGCGTGGCAAGGTCAAGGTCATGGTCAGCATCTTCGGCCGTGCGACGCCCGTCGAACTGGACTTCCTGCAGGTCCAGCCGGTCTAACCCCGGCGCTTTCCGCGCCGGTTCGAGGAGAGGTTCATGGCCAAGCCGATTACCGCCATGGTGAAGCTGCAGTGCAACGCCGGGGCCGCGACGCCGGCGCCGCCCGTCGGTCCCGCGCTGGGCCAGCACGGCATCAACATCATGGAGTTCTGCAAGCAGTTCAACGCCCGCACCCAGCATCAGTCGGGGCTCGTGATTCCGGTGGTCATCACCGTTTACAACGACCGCTCGTTCACGTTCATCACGAAGACGCCGCCGGCCGCCGTCCTGCTCAAGCGCGCCGCGGGGCTTCCCAAGGGCTCGGGTGTGCCGAATCGAACGAAGGTCGGGAAGGTGACGATGGCGCAGGTGCGCGAGATCGCCGAGCTCAAGGCTCCGGATCTCAACTCCGCGTCGGTCGAAGCGGCCGAGCGCATGGTGATGGGTACCGCCCGCAGCATGGGCATCGAGATTGCCGGGTAGTCAGGGCGGGATCCGCAACGGCGTGGCCGAACGGAAGGAAGGAGCCGGAATGGTCCGGATGAACATGGAAGGTGCGGAACAGTTGCTGAGGGGCAAGACCCCGCGCGAGATCTACGACATCGTTCGCGCGCAGGTCGAGAAGGCTCCCGACGCGAAGTTCCAGGACCTCTTCGAGACACTCGACTGGGTGGTGCAGCACGGTTTCGCCACCGCCGAGGAACTCGAGGCGGTCGAAGAAGAGAACAGCTGATCCGACGAAATCCCGGACGCGCGGCGGGGTGTCACGCGCGTCCTGCGGCGGCGGACTTTCGCCGTCCGCGCACGTCGTACGACGCCCGGGGACTACCACGACGTGGGAGTGGCGCCGCGAGCGCCACGCTGGGACCACGGGAGGGTTCATGCCGAAGTTCGGGAAGCGCTATCGCGCGGCGCTCGAGCTCGCGAGCAAGGCCGGCACGGTCCGGGACCTGTCGGCGGCCGTGAAGCTCGTGAAGCAGACCGCGCAGGCGAAGTTCGACGAGACCATCGTCGTCTCGTCGCACCTCGGAGTCGATCCCCGTCACTCGGACCAGCTGGTCCGCGGGACGGTGGTGCTGCCGCACGGCACGGGCAAGAGCCTGCGCGTGCTGGTGCTGGCGAAGGGCGACAAGGCCAAGGAAGCCCTCGCCGCCGGTGCGGATTTCGCCGGCAGCGACGAGTACGTCAAGAAGATCCAGGACGGCTGGCTCGACGTGGACGCGATCGTGGCCACGCCGGACATGATGGGCGAGGTCGGCAAGCTCGGCCGGGTGCTCGGGCCCCGCGGCCTGATGCCGAACCCCAAGAGCGGGACGGTCAGCTTCGACGTCGCCAAGGCCGTGAACGAGCTCAAGGCCGGCAAGATCGAGTTCCGCGTGGACAAGGGAGCCAACGTGCATGCCCCCGTGGGCAAGGCGTCGTTCAGCGAGGACAAGCTCCTGGACAACGCGCGCGCCTTCCTGCGCGAGCTCATGCGCTCGAAGCCCGCGGCGTCGAAGGGTCACTACGTCAAGAGCCTGACCATCAGCTCGACGATGGGCCCGGGCATCACCCTCGACCCGGCGGCCGTCACGGCCGACCTGGGCCACTAGGAGGAACGATGCCGACTCCGGAGAAGGCACGGATCATCCAGGACACGCAGGAACGGATCGCCGACGTGCGCGGCCTGTACCTGACGGACTTCAGCGGGCTGACCGTCGAGAGCATGACGTCGCTGCGCAAGAAGTGCCGCGAACAGGGCGTGCAGTTCCACGTGGTGAAGAACACGCTGCTCAAGCGCGCGTTCAACAGCCGCGGGATCACGCAGCTGGATGACTACCTCGTCGGCAACACCGGCGTGGTGTTCAGCGCGTCCAGCGAGATGGCGCCGGCGAAGATCCTCTCGGACTTCGCCAGGGAGAACGAGAAGCTGAAGGTGAAGGCGGCGGTCGTGGATGGCCGGTTGTTCGACGCCAGGGCCATCGCCACGCTTGCCACGCTGCCGAGCCGTGAAGTCCTGCTGTCCCAGGTCCTCAGCACGTTCATCGCGCCGATGACCCAGTTCCTCGCGGCCGTCAACGCGGCGCTCGCGATCCCCGCGAACATGGCGGACGCGCTGCACCGGGAGAAGTCGAAGGCTTCCTGAATCCGAACATGATCCCCGGGTGACGTCCCGGTTCCATTTTTTCACCCCGCCCGCAGGGCGAACCTTTCAGAGGAGAATCCATTCATGTCGACGTCCATCGATCAGGTGCTCGACCTCATCGGCAACATGACCGTTCTCGAACTGGCCGACCTCAAGACGAAGTTCGAGGACAAGTTCGGCGTGACCGCGGCCGCCCCGATGATGGCGATGCCCATGGGCGGCATGGCCGGCGGCGGCGCCGCGGCCGCGGCTGAAGAGAAGACCGAGTTCACGGTCGTGCTCGCCAGCGCCGGTGACAAGAAGATCCAGGTCATCAAGGTCGTGCGCGAGCTGACCGGCCTGGGACTCAAGGAAGCCAAGGATCTCGTGGACGGCGCCCCCAAGCCCGTCAAGGACGGCGTGTCGAAGGAAGACGCCGCGAAGATGAAGGCCCAGCTCGAGGAGCAGGGCGCGACGGTCGAGATCAAGTAGCTCGTGCGCCTTTCGCACGCCGCGAACCCGGGTCCCGCGAGGACCCGGGGTCGCCGCGTCGGAAGTCGAACGGCTGCACGGCGGACGCCGCTGGCGCATCGCCGACGCTGAACCCCGCACGGATTGCCCGCATCACCCCGCGACTTCGGCAGGAGCTCCGCTCCACCGTCCTCGCGACCCGAGCCCACGTGGCCGGACGGCGCCGCTCGCCTCCGGCAGAAAGGCGGGATGGCTTTGAAGACTGCACGCCGTAAGGATCGGAAGAGCTTCTCCAAGATCGACGCGCAGTGGAATCTCCAGATTCCGAACCTGCTCGAGGTCCAGCTGAAGTCCTTCCGTGATTTCCTTCAGATGGACATGGACCCCCTGCGCCGGCGCAACGAAGGGCTGCAGGAGGTCTTCACCGGGGTGCTGCCGATCAGCGACCCGCGCGAACTGTTCGAACTGCAGTTCGTCGCGTACGAGATCGGCGAGCCCAAGTACTCGATGGACGAGTGCGTCGAGCGCGACCTGACCTACTCCGCTCCGCTCAAGGCCCGACTGCGGCTGGTGACGCGCGAGGAGGTGGATGGCGTCAAGCGCGACAAGGACGTCATCGAGCAGGAGGTCTACCTCGGCGAGCTGCCGCTCATCACCGACAGCGGCACGTTCATCATCAACGGCGCGGAGCGCGTGATCGTCTCGCAGCTCCACCGCTCGCCGGGCGTGTTCTTCGACGAGATCACCCACCCGAACGGCAAGCAGCTCTTCACGGCGCGCATCATCCCGTACCGCGGCTCGTGGGTGGAGTTCAGCCTCGACGTCAACGACATCATGCACGTGCACATCGATCGCAAGCGCAAGCTTCCGGTCACCGTGCTGCTGCGCGCGCTCGGCTTCGTCTCCGATCGCGAGATCCTCGAGCTGTTCTACGAGAAGGAGACGATCGACACCAAGGGCCGCAAGGCCGAAGGCGCCCTGGGTCGCATCTGCGCGCAGGACCTGATGGACGAGTCCACGGGCGAAATCCTGCTCGAGGCGAACGAGGAGATCACGGCGGAGAAGGTCGAGATCCTCAAGAAGTCGGGCCTCGACAAGCTCGAGGTGTTCGTCATCCCGCACCAGGACGACGCCGACGTCATGCGCAACACGCTGCGCAAGGACCAGACGCACACGCAGGAGGAGGCGCTGCACCGCATCTACAACCTGCTGCGCCCGGGCGAGCCGCCGCGCGCCGATTCCGCCCGCGAGATCCTGAACAAGCTGTTCTTCAACCCGAAGCGCTACGACCTCGCGCGGGTCGGACGTTACAAGCTGAACCAGAAGCTGCCGCACGAGTTCCTGCTGCCCGGCAGGGACGTGCGCAAGCGGCTCATGCTCGGCCTGCCCGACCTGAACCACGCGACGCTGTGCCGCGAGGACTTCATCGTCATCGTGAAGTACCTGCTGCTGCTGCGCACGGGTGGCGGGCTGGTCTCGGACCGCGGCGAGGAGCCGGCGGTGACGGACGACATCGACCACCTCGGCAACCGGCGCGTGCGCTCGGTGGGCGAGTTGCTCGCGAACCAGTTCAACATCGGCCTCGCGCGCATGGCCCGGATCATCCGCGAACGCATGTCGCTCCAGGACCAGGAACAGATCACCCCGACCGACCTCGTCAACTCGCGCACCATTTCGGCAGTGATCCAGAGTTTCTTCGGTTCGAGCCAGCTGTCGCAGTTCATGGACCAGACGAACCCGCTCGCCGAGCTGACGAACAAGCGGCGGCTGTCGGCGCTCGGACCCGGCGGTCTGACCCGCGACCGCGCGGGCTTCGAGGTCCGCGACGTGCACTACACGCACTACGGCCGCGTTTGCCCGATCGAGACGCCGGAAGGCCCGAACATCGGACTCATCTCGTCGCTCTCGACCTACGCGAAGGTCAACGAGTTCGGATTCCTCGAGACCCCGTACTTCCGCGTCTCCGACGGTGTCGTGGACCGCAAGAAGCCGGAGTTCCTCGCGGCCGACGTCGAGGACCGCGCGCGCATCGCGCCGGCGAACACCCCGTTCGACAAGCGCAGCGGCGAGCTCGACGAGTCCACGCTCACCGTGCGCTCGCGCGGCGAGTACCCGACCGTCGAGAAGCAGGACGTCGAGTACATGGACGTGTCGCCCATCCAGCTCGTCTCGCCGGCCGCCGCGCTCATTCCGTTCCTCGAGCACGACGACGCGAACCGCGCGCTCATGGGCTCGAACATGCAGCGCCAGGCCGTGCCGCTGCTGGTCACCGAGGCGCCGCTCGTCGGCACCGGCCTCGAGGACAAGGTCGCGGAGGATTCCGGCGCGCTGGTGCTCGCCCGTCGCTCGGGCGTGATCGAGTTCGTCTCGGGCGAGATGATCGCCGTCCGCTACGAGCGCGATCCGGACGAACCGCCGGTGGACTACAGCGAACAGCCCAACCTGGACATCTACCGGCTGACGAAGTTCCGCCGCTCGAACCAGGACACCTGCCTGAACCAGCGCCCGACCGTGCAGGAGGGCGTGAAGGTGAAGAAGGGGCAGGTCATCGCCGACGGCCCGGCCACCCGCGAGGGCGAGCTGGCGCTGGGTCGCAACGCGCTGTGCGCGTTCATGCCGTGGGGCGGCTACAACTACGAGGACGCCATCATCGTCAGCGAGAAGCTGATCAAGAACGACGTCTTCACCTCGATCCACATCGAGGAGTTCGAACTGCAGGTGCGTGACACCAAGCGGGGCGTTGAGGAGATCACGCGCGAGATTCCGAACGTCTCCGAAGAGGCGGTCAAGAATCTCGACGAGGAGGGCATCATCCGCATCGGCGCCCGCGTGCGCCAGGGCGACATCCTCGTCGGCAAGGTCACCCCGAAGGGCGAGCAGGAGCTGAGCCCCGAGGAGCGCCTGCTCAAGGCGATCTTCGGCGACAAGGCCGGCGACGTGCGTGACGCGTCGCTGAAGGCTCCCCCGGGCATGGACGGCATCGTCATCGACATCAAGGTGTTCTCGCGCCGCGAGAAGGACGAGACCACCAAGCAGCAGGAGAAGAAGAAGATCGAGAAGCTGCGCCGCGAGTCCAAGAAGGAGCGTGAGCGCATCTCCGACGTCCGCCTCGCGACGATCAAGCAGATCCTCGAGGAGCAGCTGGTCAACGTGCTCAGGAGCGCGTCCACCGGCGAACCGCAGGCCCGCAAGGGCCGCAAGTACGCCGCCGACTTTCTCGAGTCGCTGGACCTGGACGACCTCGCGTGGGGAACCCCCGTGACCGAGGACGAGCGGGTCAACGAGCGCTTCTGGGCGGCCATGGACGGCGCGCAGAACGCGTTCACGCGCTGCGAGCGCGAGCTCGACAAGGAGATCGAAAAGGTCACGCGCGGCGACGAGCTGCCGCCGGGCGTGGTCAAGCTGGTCAAGGTGTACATCGCCAAGAAGCGCAAGCTGTCGGTCGGCGACAAGATGGCCGGCCGCCACGGCAACAAGGGCGTGGTGGCGAAGGTCGTCCCCGAAGAGGACCTGCCGTACCTGCCGACCGGCGACACCGTCGAGATCGTGCTGAATCCGCTCGGTGTGCCGTCACGCATGAACATCGGCCAGGTCATGGAGACGCACCTCGGCTGGGCGGCGCACGCGCTCGGCTACACCTGTGCGACGCCGGTGTTCGCCGGCGCGACGGTCGCCGAGATCAAGTCCGAGCTGCGCGACGCGGGCCTGCCCGAGGACGGCAAGATCGACCTCACGGACGGCCGCACGGGCGACCACTTCGATCAGCGCGTCACCGTCGGCTACATCTACATGCTCAAGCTGAGCCACCTGGTGGATGACAAGATCCACGCGCGCTCGACCGGGCCGTACTCGCTCGTCACCCAGCAGCCTCTGGGCGGCAAGGCGCAGTTCGGCGGCCAGCGCTTCGGCGAAATGGAAGTGTGGGCTCTCGAGGCGTACGGGGCCGCTTACACGCTTCAGGAACTCCTCACGGTGAAGTCCGACGACGTGGCCGGCCGGTCGCGAATCTACGAGGCGATCGTCAAGGGCGAGAACCCGCCCGAGCCCGGCACGCCGGAGTCGTTCAACGTGCTCGTCAAGGAGCTTCAGAGTCTCTGTCTGGAAGTTCAGTTCGAGGAAGCCAACTAGCGGGCTCCCGCGGGAGCCCGATGAGAGTTCTTGTGCGTACTCGGCCAAGTCGCTCGCCGATTCCCGAACGCGGAACGGCGGGCCCGGCCAGGGGGAGTGCACTTCGATGATTCAAGACACCGATCTCCAGCAGACCCTGAACGCCGCCGCAGGCAAGCTCGGCTTCGGACGTCTCGAGGACCGGGAGCCGCGACGCCGCGTGCAGTTCAACCAGATCCGCATCCGGCTCGCGTCGCCGGACGTGATCCGCGGGTGGTCGCACGGCGAAGTCACCAAGCCGGAGACGATCAACTACCGCTCGTTCAAGCCGGAAAAGGACGGGCTGTTCTGCGAGAAGATCTTCGGCCCGGTGAAGGACTGGGAGTGCAACTGCGGCAAGTACAAGCGCATCCGCTACCGCGGGGTCGTCTGCGATCGCTGCGGCGTCGAGGTGACGCAGGCCAAGGTGCGCCGCGAACGGCTCGGCCACATCGAGCTGGCCGTGCCGGTGTCGCACATCTGGTTCTTCAAGGGCGTGCCGTCGCGCATCGGGCACCTGCTCGACATGAGCATCCGTGACCTCGAGCGCATCCTGTACTACGAGTCGTACGTGGTCATCGAGCCGGGCAAGACCGGGTTCAAGAAGCGCGAGATCATCACCGAGGAGCAGTACCTCGAGGTGATGGACGAGCAGCCGGATTCGGAGCTGAAGGCCAAGATGGGCGCCGACGCCATCCGCGACCTGCTCTCCGAGCTGGACCTCGAAGACCTGTCCACGGACCTCCGCGCGCAGGGCAAGATGGAGACGAGCGTCCAGCGCAAGAAGGACCTGCTCAAGCGCCTGCGCATCGTCGAGGCCTTCCGCCACAGCGGGAACCGTCCCGAGTGGATGATCCTCGCGTGCGTGCCGGTGCTGCCGCCGGACCTGCGCCCGCTCGTGCCGCTCGAGGGCGGTCGCTTCGCGACGTCGGACCTGAACGACCTGTACCGGCGCGTGATCAACCGCAACAACCGGCTCAAGAAGCTCATGGACATCAAGGCGCCCGAGGTCATCCTGCGCAACGAGAAGCGCATGCTGCAGGAGGCCGTGGACGCGCTGTTCGACAACGGCCGCCGCAGCCGCGCCGTGCGCGGTCAGGGCAACCGGCCGCTCAAGTCGCTGAGCGACATGCTCAAGGGCAAGCAGGGCCGGTTCCGCCAGAACCTGCTCGGCAAGCGCGTGGACTACTCGGGCCGTTCCGTGATCGTCGTCGGGCCGGAGCTCAAGCTGAATCAGTGCGGCCTGCCGAAGAACATGGCGCTCGAGCTGTTCAAGCCGTTCATCATCCGCAAGCTCGAGGACCGCGGTTTCGTGCAGACGGTCAAGAGCGCCAAGCGGCTCGTCGAGCGCGAGAAGCCGGAGGTCTGGGACATCCTCGGTGAGATCATCGAGAACCATCCGGTCCTGCTGAATCGCGCCCCGACGCTGCACCGCCTCGGCATTCAGGGCTTCGAGCCCGTGCTCGTCGAGGGCAAGGCCATCCGCATCCACCCGCTCGTCTGCCAGGCGTTCAACGCCGACTTCGACGGCGACCAGATGGCCGTGCACGTGCCGCTGTCGTTCGAAGCGCAGATCGAGACCAGCCTGCTCATGCTGAGCACGCAGAACATCCTCTCGCCCGCGAACGGCCGCCCGCTGGCGACACCGCACCAGGACATCGTGCTCGGCTGCCACTACCTGACCAAGGACCGCGGCGAGATCGCCAACCCGCGCGCCCGGGACGCCGGTCTGCGTGCCGACGACCCGCGCCGGCTGCGTGCGTTCTACAGCACGGAGGAGGTCCGGGCCGCGTTCGACGCCGGCGAGATCTCGCTGCACGGCAAGATCGCGCTGCGCGCCGCCGGCCTGCCGCTGGCGAAGCCGGAACCGAGTGGCTGGGTCTCGACGACCGCCGGTCGGGTGCTGTTCAACGAGGTCGTGCCGAAGGAACTCGGCTTCATCAACCAGACGATGGACAAGAAGCGGCTCGAGAACCTCGTCGGCGACTGCTACGGCCGCCTCGGCAGCGAGATCACCTCGGACCTGCTGGACGAGCTCAAGAACCTCGGCTTCATCTACGCGACGCGGGCCGGCTTCACCGTCGGCATCGACGACGTCCGCATTCCGCCCGAGAAGGACGTCATCATCGCGAAGGCCAGCGGCGAGGTGGACGACATCAACACCGCGTACCGCAACGGCGCGATCACCGAGGGCGAGCGCTACAACAAGGTCATCGACACCTGGACGCACGCCACGACCGAGGTGGAGCAGGTCACGTTCGAAGGCCTGTCGCGCGACCGTGACGGCTTCAACCCGATCTTCATGATGGCCGACTCCGGCTCGCGCGGTAACCGCGAGCAGGTTCGCCAGCTGGCCGGCATGCGCGGCCTGATGGCGAAGCCGCAGAAGAAGATCACGGGCGGCGTCGGCGAAATCATCGAATCGCCCGTCGTGCACAACTTCAAGGAGGGCCTGACGGTCCTCGAGTACTTCATCTCCACCCACGGCGCCCGCAAGGGTCTCGCCGACACGGCGCTCAAGACGGCCGATGCCGGCTACCTGACGCGCCGCCTCGTGGACGTGGCCCAGGACGTCATCATTAACGAGGACGACTGCGGCACGATCCGCGGGCTGTCCGTCGGCGCGCTCAAGGACGGCGAGGAGATCATCGAACCGCTCGCCGACCGCGTGCTCGGCCGCGTGGCCTCGGACGACGTCGTTCACCCGATCACCAACGAAGTGCTGGTCGAGAGCGGCGAACTGATCGACGAAGTCGTCGCGAAGCGCGTCTCCGAGGCCGAGAAGGCCGGCCTCGGCAAGATGCGGATCCGCTCGGTGCTGACCTGCGACGCGCGGCGCGGGGTGTGCGCGAAGTGCTACGGCCGCAACCTCGCGACCGGCCGCATGGTGGACCTGGGCGAGGCGGTCGGCGTCATCGCCGCGCAGTCCATCGGCGAACCCGGCACGCAGCTCACGCTGCGCACCTTCCACATCGGCGGCGTGGCCGGCCGGATCGTCGAGCAGTCGAAGACGGTCGCGAAGGACGTCGGCCATGCGCACTTCGTGAACCTCGACACGGTCAAGTTCGAGGGTGAGCGGTCGGGGGACAAGCCCGCGAACTTCTGGGTCTGCGTTTCGCACGGCGCCGAGATCGAAGTCGTCGAGGGCGAGCGCGTGAAGCAGCGCTTCAACGTGCCCTACGGCGCGCACCTGTTCGTCGAGGACGGCGACGCGGTGGACGCCGAGACGCTGCTGTTCGAGTGGGACCTCTACAACAACCCGATCGTCTCGCAGAAGTCGGGCATCGTCCGCTTCGTGGACGTGAAGGAGAAGGTCACCGTCCGCGAAGAGGTGGACGAGACCTCCGGCCTCAAGCTCCTGGTCATCATGGAGGACCGGAACAAGGAACTGCAGCCGGCGATCGACGTGCTCGACCGCGCGGGTCACAAGATCGCGCACTATCCGCTGCCGACGGGGGCCCGCCTCGAGGTGTTCGACGGCAAGCCCATCGCCGCGGGCGAGGTGCTGGTCAAGATCCGCCGCGAGGAGTCCAAGACGCGCGACATCACGGGCGGCCTGCCGCGTGTCGCGGAGCTCTTCGAGGCGCGCCGACCCAAGGACGCGGCCGTGGTGGCCGAGATCGAGGGCACGGTGGAGTACGCGGGCGTCACCCGCGGCATGCGCAAGTACGTCATCCGCGGGGAGGACGGGCAGGAGCAGGAAGCCCTGATCCCGCAGGGACGTCACGTCTATGTCCAGCCCGGCAGCGTGGTGCGGGCGGGCGAGCGCCTGACCGAGGGACCGATCAACCCGCACGACATCCTGAAGATCATGGGCATCGAGGACGTGCAGGAGTACCTCGTGAACGAGATCCAGGAGGTCTACCGGCTCCAGGGCGTGCGCATTGACGACAAGCACATCGAAGTCATTGTGCGGCAGATGCTTCAGAAGGTCCGCATCGAGGATCCGGGCAGCACGACCTTCCTCGAGGGCGAGCACGTGGACCGGCTGGTGGTCCTTTCCGAGAACGAGAAGATGCTCGAGGAAGGCCAGACGCCGGCCACCTTCCAGCCGCTGCTGCTGGGCATCACCAAGGCCTCGCTGTCCACCGAGAGCTTCATCTCGGCGGCCTCCTTCCAGGAGACCACCCGGGTGCTGACCGAGGCCGCGATCCACGGCAAGGTGGACCAGCTCCGGGGCCTCAAGGAAAACGTCATCATCGGCCACCTGATCCCCGCCGGGACCGGCATGCAGGGGTACCGCCGGCTGCGCCTGGAGGCGGAGAAGGAAGTGCCCCAGCCGCTGGCCGAGGTCGAGGACGACGGGGCAAAAACGGCTTGACACTAAGTGCTGTAAACAAATAGATTGCTCGGCCTGCGCGGCAACGGCGCATGAAGTTCCTCACGGATGCCGTGCCACCAGATCCGCGCAAACCCGAGACAACATCGCTTCCGGGGGTAGACTGTGCCGACTTTGAGCCAGCTCGTCCGTCATGGGCGGCGGCCACAGAAGAGCAAGACGGGCGCGCCCGCGCTGAAGGCGTGTCCGCAGAAGCGTGGGGTGTGTACCCGCGTGTACACGACCACGCCCAAGAAGCCGAACTCCGCGCTGCGCAAGGTGGCGCGCGTCCGGCTGACGAACGGTATCGAAGTGACCTGCTACATCCCTGGCGAAGGCCACAACCTGCAGGAGCACTCCATCGTGCTCATCCGCGGGGGCCGAGTGAAGGACCTGCCCGGCGTGCGGTATCACATCGTGCGCGGGACCCTCGACGCCAGCGGAGTCAGCGGCCGAAAGCAGAGCCGCTCGAAGTACGGCACCAAGTCGAAGTAGGAAGCGGCGTTCGCGCGGGGCTCCCCAGGGGGCCTGGCGCGTGCGCATGACCGGCTCCCGCCGTGTGGGCGGCGCCGGCCTGCATGAGAGGAATCGAAATGCCTCGCAAAGGTAGCGTGCCGCGCCGGGAGCCCGTCGCGGACCCGAAGTTCGACAGCGTGCTCGTGACGCGGTTCATCAACGCGATCATGAAGGACGGCAAGCGTTCCATCGCCGAGGGGCACTTCTACAAGGCGATGGAGATCGTCGAGCAGAAGGCCGGCCAGGAAGCCATGGCGGTCCTCAAGCAGGCGATGAACAACGTCAAGCCGGTGCTCGAGGTGAAGTCGCGTCGCGTGGGCGGCGCGAATTACCAGGTGCCGGTCGAAGTCCGTCCCGATCGCCGCAACGCGCTCGCGACCCGCTGGATCATCACCTTCGCCGCCGCCCGCGCCGACCACTCGTTCGCCGAGAAGTTCGCCCAGGAAATCCTGGCCGCTTCCAAGAACGAGGGCGGAGCGGTCAAGAAGCGCGAAGACACGCACAAGATGGCGGAGGCCAACAAGGCCTTCGCGCACTACCGCTGGTAACCCGGATGTGACGAAGGCCGGCCCCCGGGCCGGCCTGGGAACGACGCGGGTTCAGGAACCCGCCCGCTCCTGCACGCTCACCGCCGATCCGATTCTCATCACCGCGCTTTCTCACACGGAAAGGCAGGTGGTGTACCCGAAGCCCTGAAAGAAGAGGACGTACCGCCGATGCCTCGGCAGACTGCGCTCGAAAAGTACCGAAATATCGGGATCATGGCCCATATCGACGCCGGCAAGACCACCTTGACCGAGCGCGTGCTCTTTTATACCGGCCGTATCCACCGCGTCGGCGAGGTCCACGACGGCGCCGCCACGATGGACTGGATGGAGCAGGAACGTGAGCGCGGCATCACCATCACCTCCGCCGCGACCACCTGCTCCTGGCGCGATCACCGCATCAACATCATCGACACCCCGGGCCACGTCGACTTCACGGTCGAGGTGGAGCGCTCGCTTCGGGTCCTCGACGGAGCGGTGGCGGTGTTCTGCGCGGTCGGCGGCGTCGAGCCGCAGTCCGAGACCGTCTGGCGCCAGGCCGACAAGTACAACGTCCCGCGCATCGCGTTCGTCAACAAGATGGACCGCGTCGGCGCCGACTTCGACAACGTCGTCCAGATGATGAAGGACCGCCTGGGCGCCAAGCCCGTGCCGCTCCACGTGCCGATGTTCGCGGGCGACACCTTCCAGGGCACCATCGACCTGGTCGAGATGAAGGCGATCACCTACGACGAGGGCAGCCAGGGCACCAAGCTCGTCGAGGGCGAGATTCCGCGCGACCTGGCCGACATGGCCAACGAGGCGCGCTTCCACCTGCTCGAGTCGGTGGCCGAGTTCGACGAGCAGTTGCTCGACGACTACCTGCACGAGAAGCCCTACACGGCCGACGACCTGCGCCGCGCCATCCGCAGCGGCACGCTGCAGGGCGCGATCAACCCCGTGCTGTGCGGCTCCGCGTTCAAGAACAAGGGCGTGCAGCGCCTGCTCGACGCCGTGGTGGACTTCCTGCCCTCGCCGACCGACAAGCCGGCGATCACCGGGCAGGACGCCGAGACCTACGAGCACATCGAGCGCAAGGCCGAGGACGGCGCGGCGTTTTCCGCCCTCGCCTTCAAGATCATGACGGACCCCTACGTCGGCAAGCTGACCTTCTTCCGCGTCTACTCGGGCAAGGTCAACACCGGCGACACCGTCCTCAACGCGACGACCGGCAACAAGGAGCGCATCGGACGCCTCGTGCAGATGCACGCCAACAAGCGCGAGGAAATCACCGAGGTGCTCGCGGGCGACATCGCGGCCGGCATCGGTTTCAAGCGGGTGACGACGGGCAACACGCTGTGCGCGCTCGACCACCCGATCATCCTCGAGGCCATGTCGTTCCCCGAGCCGGTCGTGGACGTGGCGATCGAGCCCAAGTCGAAGGCGGACGAGGAGAAGATGTCCACGGCCCTGGGCCGGCTCTCGGAGGAGGACCCGACGTTCCGCGTCCGCACCGACGAGGAGACCGGGCAGACCGTGATCTCGGGCATGGGCGAGCTGCACCTCGAAATCATCGTGGATCGCATGAAGCGCGAGTTCAGCGTGGATGCGAACGTCGGCAAGCCCCAGGTGGCCTACCGCGAGACGATTTCGCAGCCGGCCGAGGCGCGTCACCGCTTCGTGCGGCAGACGGGCGGCAAGGGCATGTTCGGCGACGTCAGCCTCAAGATCGAGCCGGTCGAAGCGGGCACCGGCTTCCTCTTCGAGAACGAGATCGTCGGCGGCGCCATCCCGAAGGAGTTCATCCCGGCGGTCGAGAAGGGCATCGAGGAGGCGCTCAAGAACGGCGTCGTCGCGGGCTATCCGATGGTGGATCTCAAGGTGACGCTCGTGGACGGCTCGTACCACGACGTGGACTCCTCCGAAATGGCCTTCAAGATCGCGGGCTCGATGGCGTTCAAGGACGCCTGCGCGAAGGCCCGGCCGCGCCTGCTCGAGCCGATCTTCGACGTCGAGGTGGTGGTGCCCGAGGAATACATGGGCGACATCATCGGCGACCTTTCCAGCCGCCGCGGCCGCATTGGCGGCATGTTCTCGCGGGGCAGCGCGCGGGTCGTCGCCGCGTCGGTGCCGCTCGCGGAAATGTTCGGTTACGCGACGCGCATGCGCTCGATTTCCCAGGGGCGCGCCGTCTATTCCATGCAGTTCTCGCGCTACGACACGCTGCCTGCGGCCGTGGCCGAGGAGATCGTGGCGAAAGCCAGGGGTTGAGCTTCGGGCGCGCGCCGCGCGCCGCTTCGCATTCGACAGTCGGAAACGGGTGACAACGGAGGTTGCGTCTCATGGCCAAGGCGAAATTCGAACGGACGAAGCCGCACGTGAACGTGGGCACGATCGGGCACGTGGACCACGGCAAGACGACGCTGACGGCGGCGATCACGATGGTGCTGGCGAACAAGGGGTACGCG